>Ga0307510_10000848_pt1 | contig 32091 bp, 21 predicted proteins | sample 12_EM_MG_FD_207224 | JGI IMG/M metagenome (GOLD analysis project Ga0307510, IMG submission 207224) | Populus trichocarpa ectomycorrhiza microbial communities from riparian zone in the Pacific Northwest, United States - 12_EM | ecosystem: Host-associated > Plants > Roots > Unclassified | place... | reverse complement strand
TTAAAAAAAAAAAAGAAAACCTAGAAATTAAAGAGAAGGTCAACATCTCACATCAAGCTTTGTGTTTAGTGTCATTTTTGGAGTCTTGAGGACGGGCTTTTGTTAGGTCGTGGGAGCAGCTTAGGCCTAAAGAAAACGGATTGCAGCTGTTACATTTGAAGAAGGTAGTATGGAATGGACTGTGGTTGGGAAAGATTTTGTGTGTCTTGGCTGCAAGAATGGGTTCTGAGAAGGCTAGCACTTAGGCAACTTCCTCGGTTCTTAAAGGATGAACAAGGGGAACAATTTGGGGTGAATGTTTAAAAATCAGACGTCTGTTAGATGGGAATTATGTTAAATTAAAGCCTTTTTTAATTTGCCCTGTAAACTTTCAAAACCTTTCAATTAAGCCCAGAATTGTCTATAATTTAAAATATCCTTGCAATTTCATCCTAACCTTCTTCAATTAGGCCCCTATATTTCATCTTCTTTTACAAAATGGTCCTTATTCTAGGGTTTCTTTGATTAAGTCATCAATTAACCCCTTACACTTCTAATTCTTTCATTTTTACACTTGATTAGTCAATAAACCCCTATATTTTTTTGCATCCTTTTCATTCATTCTGATCATTGGATTAATTTATGTAAATTGACTCCCAAACTTTAATTTTTATTCAATTAAGTTTCTAATTGCATTAATTAGCCCAATCCAAAGCTCAATTAAGTCCATAAGCTTGTTGATTCTTCCATTTTTCACAAAATTGACTTCAAACTTGATTTTCCTTTCAATTAAGCCCTTCCAAAGTTCAACCAGGTCCTTAGTTTTTCCAATTTTAGCAAGTTTGCCCCCATCTCCAACTTTCTCCTTAATTAGACCCTCAACTATCAAATTTTTCTACCAAACTTTGCAACCTTGTCCATGTTGGTCCTCAAACTTCTAATTTATGCAGTCTTGACCAATTTCAGTTTATTTTTCAAATCTTCTTCATCAAGACCCCATATTATCTATCCATTTGGCGTTCTAAACAACTAGGAATTAAATGTGTGCCCAATTATGATCCAAATTACTACTACTACTACTACTATAAATTTTGATTTTTTTGGTAAATAAATTGAATATTTTTTTGCAAGAAAAATATTTTCTACATGAAAAATGAAAATTTTTAGGGGAACTAAAAATTGTATTATGACAATTGCTATGACTTTTCTCTTATTATTCTTGGATGAAAACATTATAATGAAATTATCATAGTAAATTCTCAATTGCTTGGAAATTGTGTCAACAACTTCAAGCCCCGGGATATACCTACTCAACCATATAGCTTGTAATTTCACTTTAAAGAGTGAAATAAACTCTACTTTAGTCCTAAAAGTATCAACCAAAGATCAATTTGCACTTCTCTAAGAAATGCCCCCTCCAACTAATAAAAAGACATATCTTGATATTGACTTTCTTAAGTCAAGACAACCAACAAGATCAGAATTTGAATATAGAATTGCTTCTAGATGATCAAATTGTCTATATATAAATTTGTAGTCTTTAGTAACTTAAAGGTATCATATGAATTTCTTTGTAGCTCTCCAATGGTCCAAACCTAGATTACCTTGATATTTTCCCAATATTCCAACTATATATGTAATGCTAGGTCTTCTGCAAACCTAATCACACATTAAACTCCTAAGCATAAAAGCATAAGGAATGTTCATTTGTTCCCTCTTTAATTGTATTTTCGATGCATTTACTCCCATTTCATAATTTTCAATGTCTTTTCAATAAATCAAATTTAAAGAAATAAGTTTACGATGCATTCATGTCCATTTCATAAATCTTGATTGCTTTTTTTATCGAATTAATGTTAACGTTGTTTTTTGAAAACAACCAAAATACAAAAAAAAAATCAAAAAATCAAAATAGGGAGCAAAATGGTCAAGTGAGAAAAAGTACAGAACAAGAAAAATGAAGGACTAAAAACATATATAATAAAGATATTCTTAGGATATACCTAGAGCAAGGGATCAAAATAAAAATGTTTCAAAGTAAAGAAGTGTAAATAGAAAAATGAATAATGTGAAAGGAGGGGGAAACAAAAGAAAAAGGAGAGAAACCCTAGCCATTATAGGAAGAGATAAAGAAAGAAAAATAAAGTGAAAGAGGGGAGGAAAGTATAGCTGAAATTTGAGAGAAAAACCTTAGCCATAAAAAAAAGAGGAAAAAAACCCTCATCTTCTTCCCCTCTCCCATAAAGAACAAAACCCTAGCCACCAAAAGGAAAGACCAAGCTTCTATATGAAAAAATAAAGAGAAGAAAAGGAGCAAAAATTATCCATGTCCTTCCTTATAAAAACCTAATATATATTTCTCTCATTTCTTTTGTCCACCAACTTCGACTGACCATCCATACCTTTCATTGATCACCATGAACTCTTTCATGACATCCCTAACAGAACAATACCTATGATAGCCATAAATAAATAAATAAAAGTGAGAAAAACAAAAAACGAAATAGCAATAAAGGATAAAATGAGACAACATAGCAATCAAAACTTCAAGTCGTATGATCTCTGTTTATCACCGGTGGTGACCTATATTGCCTCTATTAGGAGGAAGAATATGGGATGGCATAACCTGTGAGACAATCCATATGCCTCCCCTTCTTATTATTAAGCCCAAAAATGTCTTTTAAGTAAAGCTATCTAGAAAAAACAACATCAATGGCAAAAAAAAAGGCCAAAACTCTTCGGGCACCAATCTCTTTTTATGAACAATGGTGACTTACACTGCCATTATTAGGAGGAAGATGAGGAAATAGTGCAACATCTGGACCCATACACATGCCACCTCTCTTCTCTGGTAACTAGAACAATGTGATGCAATCCTAGTCATCACTACTAACTTTTCTAGCATTGTTTTGCCACTTCCACCTATTGTTTTAGCCTTTTTTATTCACCTTAGCCACCCTAGAAGGTTTATTTTGAACTCTAAACATCTTTCAAATTATTATTTTTGTTTATGGTTGATTTGGATATGTATTGTGGTGAATTATTTTAGATTTGAATGAATTTTTAGGTCATGTTTTTAAAGCTTTCAAACAACCATTGATGCTTTTTAAATAGAAAGAGATAATAGAAATGTCAAAGGGACAAAAGTGTTACAAAAGAGAGATAACAAATAATCAAATGAAAAATTCAAATGATCAAGTTAAAAAAATGATGATGAAAAAGGAAAGACAAACAACTCTATAAATTGTCCTTTATGATGGTGAAAAGTCCAAACTTTAAGATAAAATATCAATGATAAAACACAAGATACAATTTGGAGATTGGAGGTTGTAATGAGATCAATCATTAAAATGAAAAAAAATCAATTCAACAAGCCTAAAAATATCTTTACACAGGACAAATAATCCTTAGTATTTGAACCTTTACACACCATTTGAGTCTCATGTATTCTTTCTTTCATGATCATGAATAATATCTTACATTATGTGTCTTAAAAAGTCATTTCGAATAAAAAACATGTGTTAAAAGGTGTCAGCTTAAAAAAAAAATGACCTGTTTGTGCACCATATTCTTAATGATACCAAATTGTGCGATTTTTACTACTCAACATAACATAAAGTAAGATGCTCTCCTTTCAAAAACCAAAAATATAATTTTGGAATCTAACATTTTCTTTCTGAAATAGCCCTCTGTTGGAAAGGAAAATCACAACAAAATATTGAGATACCATACTTTCTCAAAATCCTAATCATCTTATACCTCTTCAATTGTCAAAACAATACTCGCAAAATTACATCTTAGCGTTGAAAGATGTGTTTGTTAGTAAATATGTCCTGTAACTAATTGGTTAAGTACATATAACAATAATTTTATTCATGTAAAATATATTTATTATTAATAAAGGCTTTGTTTGTCTTTAATATTCATTTACATTTGATTAATGAATCTAAGTTTATTTAATGAATCTAGAGTAAAGATAAAGTTCATGGGATAAAAATGCTTTACAAAGGAAATTATAAAGTTGTTATAATTATGAAATTTTTATTGCATCAAAGCATTGTTTCTAAATATTAATGGTTGATGTTCTATTAAGAATGGATATTAATTAGAGTTGTTGAAAGTGATACATATTACATTCATTCTTTTAGAAAAAGAAGTAGTTCCTCTCATAAACTAAAGTATGAGAGATACCTGGAACTAATATATAGGTGCTTTACATATGACATATATACTGAACTGACTCGTAAGAGAATCTCATATAGAGAGATCATATATGTCTACGAAAAAGCTTTTGTGATAGTTGTGTAAATAATCCTTAGACTTTAGATCACTAAGTTATCTTATATAAGGATTGTTATGCTTTGATCCTAACCACATGTCATCTTAATCAAGGGTAACAAACAAATATATATTTGATATAACATAAATTATATAACGGTATTTGAGTAATCAATAGTATTGAATGTGAAATCTTTGACCAAGATGGAATAAGTTTTCCAAGTAGGTTGATACTAGAACTTGATAATTGTTATTTTGTTTCAGTACTTTCTAGAAATAATATATCTATTTTGTACTTAGCTTTGAATGGATTTATATTTATGATTGAAGGCAAATGTTATTCTTTTTATAATAATGCTGTTTTTTTTTTTATTAATCTAGTGATTATACAAATAGTTTATATATAGTTGATTTTGAAATGCTCATGTTCAATATAAACTACAAGAAAAATGGACTAGATAATCAATATCATTTATATTTATAGCACTATAAACCAGGTCATATTAATAAAACAAGAATCACTAAGTTACATAAAAAAAGATATTTTGATCTTTTTTATTATAAATCGTGTGAAACTTCTGAAGCTTGTTTATTAGGTAAAATGACTACAACACCCTTTTATTGGAAAGAGTAAAAGGTCTAAAGAATTGTTAGGTTTAATACATACAAATATATAGGACCAATGACGATTTATACCATAGACAAATATACTTATTTCATTATATTTACTGATAACCTTTCTAGATATGATTATGTATATTTAATGAAACATAAGTCTAAATCATTTGAAAGATTCAAGGAATTCAGAAATGAAGTTGAAAAACAAACACAAAAGAATATCAAAATACTTTGATCGGATCAAGGTGGTGAACCCTTGAGCCAAGTTTTTCAAGATTATTTAAAAGATAATGGCATTCTCTCACAATGGAAACCTCTTTGAACACCACAACTTAATGGAGTTTCTAAAAGGAGAAATCGTATCTTATTGGATATGGTACAGTCCATGATGAGCTATGCAGACCTTCCATTTTCATTTTAGGGTTATACCCTGCAAACTGTTGGTTACCTTTTAAAAAAGATTCCATCAAAATCTGTTGATAAGACTTCATATGAGATATGGAATGGTAAGAGACCAAACTTATCATCTTTAAAGATTTAGGGATGTAACATTTATATGAAGCATATAGTATCGCAAAAGCTAGGAGCAAAGTCAAATAATTATAAGTTTGTAGGATATCCAATACAATCTATTAAATATTATTTCTACCATCCCATTAAGCAAACATTGTTTGTCTTAAAATATGCTACCTTTCTGGTGAAACAATTTATTCTTAAAATGAGTAGTAGGAGAAAAATAAAACTTAATAAAGTTCAAGACCATAAAAAACATCCAAATATAACAAAAGCCCAAGGTTATAACATTTTATGTTTAGTCTAAAACTAAAAAAATATAAGAACTTTTTAGATTTGGTAGGACACATCATGCACTATTGAGATATCAACTTCTTGTGGAAGTTGATGATGACGAGATGCTCATACTTATGAGCTTACCAACTATATAAAAGTAATATATAATATTGATTCTAAGAAATGACTTAAAGCTATGAAATCTAAAATGGATTCCATATACACCAACCAAGTATGGACTTTGGTTGCTCCATCTGAAAGGATAAACCCCATTGATGTAAGTAGGTCATTAAGAGAATGATTGACATGGGTGGCAATGTACAAATATATAAAGCTAAACTAGTTGTTAAAAGTTACAAAAAAAAAACAAAAGATTGACTTTGATGAAACCTTCTTGTTGGTAGATATGTTCAAGTCCATAAGAATTTTACTTGTTGTAGTTGTATACTATGATTAAGAGATTTGATAAATGGATGTCAAAATCATATTCTGAAATGGGAATATTCACAAAGATATGTATATGACATAACCTGAAGGTTTAAGAAATTTACCAACAAAGTATGCAAGCTATAAAAATCCATTTATGGACTTAAACAAGCTTCAAAGAGTTGGAATATCTGTTTTGATGAGAAAATCAAACAATTTGAATTCATAAAAAAATATGGACAAACCTTGTGTTTATAAAAAGGTTAGTGAGAGTTGATTTGTTTTTTTTTTTTTTATCAAATGTAAGAAATTTTATAGATCAAAACGAAACTAAGTTGGAAGATTAGCGAGTCAAAGATACAAGCATATACAATCTAATGAAAATGAACATACGAGAACAAGCTCCCAATATGAACATAGTGAACAAAAATAAACAATGTACAACCAAAGTAGCAGTTAAAGGGAACATAGAACACATGCTAGAACCAACATGAGTAACAGGCTCCCTAAATAGAGGCTGGAACCACCATGAGCAAAGGTGAATACCATAACTGCCCAAGATAAGCAAGTATAACAAATTAAAGCTCATAACAGATAAAAGTAAGAAAACCATCACAGAAGCCATCTTGTGCCACATGGCATGGTAACCGACCAATGAACAATAGACCAGCCAACACAACGTGCAAGAGTCATGGCAAGCACAACTATCCAGTGCAATGGATCACATATTAGTATGAGCTCCACTAGGTACAGCCCAACAGACGACATCACAATGAGCTTACATGCACAACGCTACATGTAACAGCAACCAGAGAGAAACAAAGCTAGAGACCAGCAAGTTCAAATGTACAATAAACACTAAGTAACAAAGGGAACATGCCTCCTTGAACTAGAATTAAATCCATATACAGGACATGCTGTAAAACCAAAACAAGACTACATAAAACAACGTCAAAATCCAATTGAGTCATAAGGAAGGAGAAAGGAAATATGAACCTTCATGTCTGCCTTAAAGCCTATTGCCTGTCATAGATCGAACCTTTGCAGAACCACTACCTTTACAGAGAACAGCAACATCAGTCTTCGCATGTTGACCAACATTTGCAATACCAGCAGCCCTGTTACATCATATATTTCTTCCTGCCTCTAGAGGGCTCTTCTCTTGCAACAATAGCCACATCCTACATAGAATCATCAATAACATGCACTATTTTTGAAGGAGCATAAGACACAGTACCTGGGAGGGGGGAGATATGTACTACTAGCCCAACTTCAGCATAGTTAGCCTTTTACGCCTAGGATCTGCAACCCAGCTATCAACCATCGCCGCCACTTCAGCACGTATCGGATCCATACATGGTTCTCCATGGGATCTGCCACTATATACCTGTTGTTGTTCCATAGCAACAGTCTCAACAGAAGGGACAAAGCTAAAACAACCAGAATTCCGATGAGGCTTTGCAGGAGTGGAAGCTTCCTGGGTGTGCTTCTTACGCTTATTACTACCAATTCTGGTGCATGCAGAATCAGTATGACCAATAACCTGACAATGCTTGCAAAACCGAGGGATGGACTTATACACAACCAATTGCAATAAAGGCATTCCATTGGGCAAGATAAAATTGATAGAATTAGGCAAATCAACAAGCAAATCCACCTCTATTAATACTCTAGCATACGAAAGTCGAGACATTAAAGTGGTGAGCATATCATAATGAATAGGTTTACCAATCACACTAGCAATTTTAGATAAACAAGTTGGAGACCAACATTTAAGGGGAAGATTGGGAAATCTAATCCAAACTAGCACCCTAAACATATGAGTTGCAGTAAAGTCAAAGTATTCAGGCATAGTTTTCAGGACCAAAGGCTGGCCAAAAATAAACTAAGAGCCACCACTAAGAACGGCAACCTTGTCAGTTTCAGAGAAGATGTATATATCAGCCATCTAGAAGTTAGCTTAGCATTGCAATTCCAGGAACTAGAAATTAGGTTATTTAAAGCAGTAAAACCCAAAAATTTCCTAGCAACATAGTTTCCACAAATCCTTATTATTGCCAAGATCAGCATCCATCATATGACATGATGTAGCATAGTTAAAATCAGGATAATACACTAAGGACGGAGACTCACTCCAATCATCTACAGACAATTTACCTGGTGGGAAGCCAATAAAAGCTCTACCATGGTCTCCATGAGGGGCATTAGCATCTGCCGCAAGAAGCGGAATGCATGAAGAGTCAACACCAGATGAAAAAGGAACCTTAGAGGGACGGAGGAGCTGAGGGACTCGGTTCAGGGCCAGGAGAGTGTCCACACCCAAAGCCGAAGGGAAGGGAAGAACCAACATCAGCATCCGAACAAGATTCAACAGTTACTAGGTTAGGACCAAGGGAACCAGACCCAGATAGATGAGCACTAGAGGGATGCCCAGACTTAATGGCATTAGGACCAACCTCATTAAGCCTAAAAGGAGCAAGATAAGGTGGTGCTTGAACATGAGCTTACGTTTCCTGCATGTTAAGGCATTTGCCCCTATTGCGAGCCCTGACACCATAATAAGGACCAGAAGCTCCTTCAGTGTCAACACTAGTATGAGCTGGCGAGGGTGAGGCTAGGGTATGGGTCAGCTTATCTTGCATGATAGGAGATTTGCCCCGATTCTAAGCCCTAACTTCACGGGAGGAACCAATCGAAGGTCGAGTAAATGATAGTCGTGCTGAGCAAAATGAAGAAGTGAAGCTTTCTTCTTTGATTTCGCCATAGGAATGAGAATGTTTCAAGAGACCTAAGTAGAGAGGGATGATAGTTATCACTTCTGAAATACAAGAAGAAAGAGACGAAACGTAGCCACCGAGTAAAAAAACGTTGCACAGTGAAGAGGAACCTTCTCTCTCTAACCGAAAGCTTCTCTTAGTATAGCTTCTCTTGACTGACTAAGAGCTCTTTCTTGAGTTGAGTTGTTTTCTTAATATTATATGTAGATGATATATAATTGATAGGAAACAACATTCCTTTACTCCAATCAGTAACGATTTGGTTGTCCAAGAATTTCTCCATGAATGACATGAGATAAACAGCTTATATATTAGGAATAAAGATATAGAGATAGATCTAGAAAGTTGTTTGGATTATCTTAATCCATGTTCATAGACAAGATGCTAAAATGATTCAACATGGAAGAACTTAAAAGAGGATATTTACCTATTTTGCAAGGAATATGTATATTTAAAGATATGTGTCCTAAGACACAAATTGAAAGAGATAGGTTGGAAAGAATTCCCTATGCTTTGGTTATAGGATCTATTATATATGTGATGATATGTATAAGACCAGATGTATCTTATGCTTTGATCATAACAAGTAGATACCAATCTAATACAGGTGAGAGTATGAAAGATAGTTAAAAACATTATTAAGTACTTAAGAAGCACTAAGAATGTCTTTCTAGTCTATGAAGGACATGAACTGGAAGTTCATAGTTTTTTAGATGCTAGTTTTCAATCAGATATTGATGATAGCAAATCTCGATCAGGATATGTTTTTACTCTAAATAGTGGTGTTGTGAGTTGGAAGAGTTCCAAACAAAAGAACATAGTTGATTCTACAATTGAAGCTGCATACATCTTTGCATCTGAGGTGGTAAAAGAGGCTATTTAGATTAAAAATTCATTACTGAACTAGGTGTGGTTACTAGCATTGTTGATGCAGTAGCCATGTACTATAATAATAATGGAACTATTACACAAGAAAAGGAATCAAGGTCTCATCATAAATCCTAACATGTACTTAGGCAATTCCATTTTATTAGAGAAATCATAGAAAAGAAAGATGTAAAGATAGAACGAGTACCTCTTGAATAGAGTCTTGTAAATCCTCTTACTAAGGTATTGTCCTAATAGAAACATGATCATCATATGAAGAGATATGATATTAGATACAAGAATGATTGGCTTTAGTGCAAGTGAGAGATTGTTAGTGAATATGTCTTATAACCAATCAGTTGGTTACATATAATATTGATTTTATTCATGTAAAATATATTTATTATTAATAACAGCTTCCTCTATCTTTAATATTCATTTATCTTTGATTGATGAATATAATGTTTAATTGATAAATCTAGAGTAAAGATAAAATCTATAGGACAAAAATGTTTTGCAAAGAAACTTATAAAGTTGTTATAAATTTGAGATTCTTATTTCATCAAAGCATTATTCCTAAATATTATTGGTCAATGATCTATTAAGACTGGATATTAGTTAGAGTTGTTAAGACCAATACATATTATATTCATTCCTTTATGAAAGGAAACAATTGCTATTATAAACTAATGTATAAGGGATACCTAGAACTAATATACAAGTGCTTGTCATATGACATGTACATTGAACTGACCCACAAGAGAATTCTATATGGAGAAATCACCTATGTCTATAGAAAGAATCTCGTGCTAGTTGTGTAATTAATTCTTAAACTTGAGATAACTAAGTTATCTTATATAGGGATTGTTATGCTTTGATTCGAACCAAATGCTATCCTAATCAAGGGTAACAAACAAGTAGATATTGGGGTATAACACAAACTATATAAAGATATTTGAGTAATCAAGATATGATTCATCACCCTAGATGAATTAGGGAAAATGTTTCATTTGTTCTCAAATAGTATTGATTGTGAAATCCTTGGCCAATGTAAAATGAGTTTTGAAAAGAGTTTCAAAATCTTATTAAAAAAATCAATGACTATAATGTTGAGAACCAACATGATTTGATAAAGTAGACATACTTCATACTATAATGTCTAAATAAGAACATTCTTGATGTAGAGATAATAATTACACCGAGAAACTAGTCACTAAAAGGTTAAGTCAAACCACTTATGATTTTTCTAATATTTGAGGGATTATGACAGGTTGTTAGACATTATACTTGATCATCAAATATAAATCAATCAATTATTAAATTGATAATAAATTAAATTGTTTAATTTATTGAATCTTATTTTATTTAGCTTTATGATTTATATTTAGGGAAACTTATTAGGGAACCTAATGGGTCACACATATAAAAATTATTGGTTAGAAATTAAAATGGGATAATTAATCAAATGTGACTTGATTGTAAATAAAGTTTAGAAATTAAGAACTAGAATGCAATTAATATAGAGGATTACAATTCTAAACCTAGAAAAAAATAAGTAAGGATTTGATTGAATAAATTTCTAAAATTAGCCTAAATAATATATGGTATTCCTTTTATTTTCCAAGAAGTGAAGGGTGAGAAAAGTACAATACATAAACACCTAAAGCACAAAAGAAAAGAGCTAGTACTATAAGGTAGAACAATCCCTCTCTCTTAAAAGGATTTAAGAGATTTCTCACTGAAAGTTCATGTGGATTACTATGAGAGGCTGGACACTTGAACAACTTATAGTTTGCAATAACCAACCTTAAAACAAATATTCAAAGCCGAAAAGAACATATGATCTTCAAGTAATCTTTGCATAAACTCTAAATAACTCTAGATTTATTTAACATGATCCTTGTGACTCCTGAAAATTTTAAATTTATCATTTCCACCGTGTATATGTGTTTCAAGAAACATGACAATGTTTTGAGTCCTCAAGTAAAAAAGTTTAATCTTTATAAAATATTTTTAAATTTACATCTCAGTAATTCCATTTCAATCATGAGACATACAAAAATATAATGAGTAAGTTTTTGAATTGGTCTCAGAACATGAAAGATGATTTCTTAAAAGAAAGATTTTTTATTGACTAAGTTTGCAAAGTTCATGACACAAATAATGATGATGCATGCATGCATTTTAATGACTAATGGAAAGATGAAAACATCTAGAATGACTGAGTATTAGTGAAAGGTATGCATCGTTGGTTGATTTTCAACCCTTGAAAAATATTGGGCAAAGGTCATTATGATTTTGGAAAAAGTATATTTATCATTAAAAAAAAATGAGGTTTATTTCTAAAGAAAACTTGAATGACTGAGTTTTAGTGTACAACTTAAAAAGTGAGATAGACAATTAGAGTTCAGATGATATAAATTATGGTGTCAACCTCTCTATCTCTTGTTTCTTTATTTTATTTATGTTTATGATGTGTATGATTTAGTGATTGGTTATATGAAATAGTCATCAAAGTAAGTTAGGATTTCAAAGTAAAAGGAAAAAAAATTATTTACCAACAATCACCTAATTCAACTATTTTAAAGCAAAGCACTATTCAGGAACAGTTAATGCATCCTACCGAACTGCAAATTTTTTAAATATCAAATAGTGTTGTTTGTTTTTTTTTGGCTTAGGAGTAAGATCAAACTATTAACACAATATTATTGAGAGAGAGAGAGAGAGAGAGAGATTGAAACATAAAAGCAATATTCTCTTATCGTGGATAGACTAGATAGATGGTCTGCGCTTCGCCACGGGCTGGATAATTTTTTTTGCAACACAAAAAAAAATTGCTCAAGGTTGTTATTGTATTTTAAAGAACAAAAAAAAAACCACGACCCGATATCATTGAAAGAGAACTAAAAAAAAAATTATCGTCAATCCTCGGGAATCAAAATGTAGAATGATGAAATCAGGAAAAAAAATCAAGGAAAAAAAGTACTAAAACTCAAAGCACCAACAAAACCAAGTGAGGTTGTCAAAACTCGTGAGTAGGATCATGCAGATAGGATAATCAAATAGAAGGAAAAATAGAAAAAAAAGTTTAATTTTAAAAGAATTAAATTTTGAAGGATAAAAAAAAAGCGACTTAAAAAGAAACCTAGACCACCCGGATAAACGAAGCTCGTTTGTTAAAACGAACAACTTCAAAAGATATAATGAGGAAAGAAAATGATATTAACCTGTGTAAACTTTTCAAACCCATAACCCTAGGTACTGACTAAACTAGAAGCATCGTATCTGGAAAGCAACTATTTTAAAACTTGGCTCGACCTGACGGTTTGACCCATGAGTAGGCCGAGCTTCAAAAGAAATTGGGGGAGAATTGATCAATTGTGAGACTATCAAAAACTTGAGATGACCCATGTTTCAGATAGCCCGAGGAAAATCCAGTCAAAATAGGGTCAAAACCTGTTGACTTTTTTTCTCTTTTTTTTTAAATGGTATCATTTTGATTTTTTTTAATAAAAACAAAAGAATTTGATTGGCATAGGTTAACTCGAGTCAACCCACTCGACTTATGATCCGATCATTGTCCCTGATTGACTTCTAGGTAGGGCTTATAAACAATGAGAAAAACCTAGGAGACCAAATCACAATAATTGAAATGTCAAATGATGAAAAAAAAAACTAAAAGATAAAGAAACAATAATTAAGAGAATAAAGATCTCATTTGAAAAAAAAAATTGATAGGACAAATAAAAATCTTGAATTGAAGGGTAAAATTAAAAAAAAAATCAAATTAACAAATGAATCAAAAAAAAAATACTAATTTTCAACGAACTCAATGATAATAGATGAAATTTTAAAAAAATAATGAAAAATGATTGAAGCCAACCCAATCCAACCTTTAGAATTTTGTAATTCGTATCATGAGACCGAAGTCTAACCTGAAAAAAAAAAACCAATGTAAAATTCATAAACAACCAAAATAATTAGGGATAAACTTGAAAAAATAAATTAAAAAAGAAAGTGATTTAAAAAATATAGATTTAAAAAGAAAAAAACATAATTTGATATAAAAATAAAATAAAACTAAATTATAGGGGATGAAATTGAAAAATAGTTTCAATCTAAAAAAAATAAGAATAATTTAAAATAACAATTCAAAAAATAAAAATTATATTTGATATAAAAATAAAATGTGAAAGAATAAAATTTAAAAATAAATCAATTTAATAAATGATTCCCAATACACAATTATAAAATGAGGTTAAGTTGCTGGAGCTGACAAAGTGACTCACGGGTAGAGGAGAGTTTGTTGAAGGAGCTGTTTTGCTGACGGTGAAGATGCAGAGGAAACTGTTGGTTTGTCTTGGCTTTGTCAAAGAGAGGCAATGGTGGATGGTTGGCCGATGAGCTCGCGATTTATGATGATGGCTATGAAGTTAAACGTTGTTGTTTCCACGAGATACAGTTGCTGGAGCTGAAGAGGTCATAGTGGCTAGACCAAGAAAAGTTGCTGGGGAATCAGTGCTGGACTGTTGCTACAATGAAAAAAAAAAACAAAGAACTCATGGTTCAAATGGAGAGGTCCATGTTGATGCTGAGGAGTGCACGGTTGGAGATGCTTGAGAAGGAGGAAGCTGCTAGTAAAAAAAAAAAGAAGCTCTGCTATAGTTGAGAAATGGTGTGGCTGATAAAGAACAATCTCTGCTGCTATTGGAAGGAGGAGCTTCCACTGTTCACGGTTTAATCAGCCGTCGGTGCCTAAAGGATGAAGTTTGAGCTGTTATTGAAATATCTTTCACTGCTACTGGAATGGTTGAAGATGAGAAGGATGACGGTGCCACTGCTGGAGCTGCGGGTTTGGCTGATTCTTCTGCTGTTATTCACAGTGCCGTTTTGGGGGATTTTAGGGACCCGTTTCAGTGTTGGTTGGAGGATGGTTTAATGGTGATGAGGATGAAGAATGGAAGGGTGATTTGGGAGGATCTGCCATGTATATATGGTGGCTGAAGGGGTGAAAGACATCTGGGTTTGGTTCTTTTTCAATGAAAAATGAGGGGAGGCTGAGTCGGTGTTGAGCTCACGGTGGTTGACGGTATTGTTGTCAGTGAGTGATCTGTTTTGGCTGGGAAAATTAGTGAAGAAAGGATGGAGGCAAGGAGAGAGGGGGGAAGCCGTGTGGCTAGTGGTGTTGATGGTTGGTCATGGTCCTGGGTTTTTTTTTTTTTAATCTCTAGTTCATTTTTTTTTATTTTTTGGTTTAAGAGAGAGCTGGTCGCGAGGGAGAGTGTTTTGTGTTGTTTAATTTTTTCATGCTATAACTAATTATCCTTTAAAATTCTCTTCTTTTTTTTTTTTTATCTATAGTTACTTATATATAAACAAAATAAATTTGTTATTTTTCCTTCTAATTACTTGCTCTCCAAACAACTAAAAAATCTTTGATCTCCTTGTTCATATATAAGATTTTTTGGTGTTTGTGCATCACCATAGGTGGCGTCAACACTGCTAGCACGCCTAACGGATGTCTAATGCACCAGGCCAGGACGCTAATGGTGGCTAGCATTGCTACCTTCTAATGCGAGTTGCCTCACGTTGGAGGCAACAACCCATGCCACATAACACGAGGTTGTTGCCTCGCACTAGAGGTGGTGCAATGCAAGGGCAACCCCTCGTGTTATGCCAAACCTAGCGGCAACCTTTTCTAATGCTATTAAAGAGCCCAATAGGCGAGGCAGCAGCCTCATGCAACAAACCTAGTGGCAACAAACGTTATCGATGTTTAGGTGCCGCTAGTGGTGTGCCCACTACAGGTAGTTGCAAAGAGAAGAAAAATTGGCAAAATTATGATTCTGCCCCTGAGCTTAGTTTAGGGTTTCGAAGAGTAGAATTATGATTCTAACCCTGCAACTTATGCCTATTTACATCTAGGTATAATTGGGGCAGAATTATGATTATGTCTCTCCATGTATAAAATATTGATTTTATATTTTAGAATTAAAATGCTAAATTAAATTAGTTATAAAATTATTTTTTTCTAATTTGATTAGGATTGAATTAACATGTTTAATTAAAAAAATTAGTTTTGTAATATCCTAATAGGATTAAGATTTAATTAAAATATTAAATTTTTTAGGATATTAAAATTTTTTTTAATATGATTAATTTTCTTATTAAATTTTGAAAAATGGTTTTTCAATAAAAAAGATGTTTATAGTTAATAAAATTTTGCACGTAAAGCCAATAATTAAAATTGAAGCATGCAATATATTTATTAATCATATTAATATGTTCTGATCCATGATGAATGATTATGGACATTATAGTTGAATGGTTGTAATATTAAATACAACTTGTGTGTCCTGTCTTTTCTTTATTATTATTTTTAGGTTGTAAAATTCTTTTCTCATCTAATTCCTCTTGAATATAACTCGAGGTTTCTTAATTAATTATGTAAATGTTGTGTAATTTAGAATATAGAAATTTAGATTGGAAAATGATTTTGTAATCCAAGATGAAGAAAAAATGTTAATGAAGGATACAACTATGGTGCTCGCAAAGAAATTATGAAGATTTGCAATAGCTATCTAGATTTTAACCACCTAATTCCCTTTAATGGCTCGAGGAATATAATTTAGATAAGTCAATAATCATCCAATTATAATGACATGTTAGGGTGTATGTCAATAGGTAACTGTTATATATGATACATCAATAATGACATGGAATGAGACTTAATTACAATAATAAATCTCTCATTAATATATTAAGTATATGCTGAAAATATGATTTGTTGACTTCCGATTTTATAAGCATAAAACCAGAGTTATATTTATGAATAATTGGTTGAGTTACCCAAGGTTACCGTTAATCGAATATATTTAATGCTATAAAATCAGGTCATACTTAATTAACTTATATGATTTGGATGAGTTAGTTATGATCATATAAGATTAGAGGCATTAGTTAGGCAAAACATATATAATATCTTTAGACAAAATGTTATCACCTAGTTGATTTAGGAGTCACAAAAAGATGTCATTGATAAACTATATTATCTATCTAATTTAATTTATTTTGATCTGTTAAATTACTTAAGGTCATATAAACTAAATGAGATCCTAACCCATTAAGAGATCTAAGGGAGATTCCCTAAATTAATAGTGAGGATTATTAATCTGCAAGAAATAATGAGAGATCAAGTTAAGATTAAAGACCTTATATGAATATGGTTATAAATATGTATGCATAAAATCAATATTTATTATCTTTACATGAATAGGTTGATAGATTACCATGAGTAAAAATAAATATATCTCTATGAAGCATACTTGATGCTAATAAATTGACTGAACCAAACTTCTTGAATTGATACCGAAATATAAGAATTGTTCTCAAATAAGAAAGAATGTTATATGTTCTTAAAAATTTGATTCATCTTGTCCTTGATTAGAACGTTAATAACAAAGTTAAGACTAAATATCAATATCATATTGATGACAATATGTAGGCTATATGTCACTTTAACTTCAAACACAACATGAGAATATAAATTTTCATATAATAATTATGCATCTCAAAGAGTTGTTTAATACAGCTAAATGCACTGAGAGGTATGAGATCTCTAAGGCACTAATGGAGGGATATGGTATTAAATATATGAGGGATTGACTTTAGTGCAAGTGAGAAATTGTTAGTGAACCTTATAGTCAATTGGTTGGTTACACGTAACACTGATTTTATTCATGTAAAACATGTTTATTATTAATAAAGACTTTCTTTATCTTCAATATTAAATTATATTTGATTAATGAATATATAGTATAGATAAAGTCCATGGAACAATAATGCTTTGCATAGGAAATAATAAAGTTTATCTAATTATGAGATTCATAATGCATCAAAACATTATTTCTAAATGTTCCTAGTCAATATTCTATTAAGACTAGACATTAATGTTACTTCCTTTATAAAAAAAAACAGTTGCTCTCATAAACTGAGATATAAGGAATACATAGAACTAATATACAAGTGCTTGTTAGATGATATGTACACTAAACTAACCTACAAGAGAATTCCATATAGATAGATCATCTATGTTTATGGAAAAGCTCACGTGATAGTTGTATAAGTGATTCTTAGACTTGAGACCACTTAATTATCTTATATATGAAGTGTTATTCTTTGATCATGATCACACGTTGTCTTAATCAAAGGTAACAAACAAGAAAATATTGAGTATAACATAAACTATATGAAGGTATTTGAGTAATTAATAGATGATTCATCACCCCTGATGAATTATAAAAAAAATGTTCTATTTGTTCTCAAATAGTACTAATTGTGAAATCTTTGGCCAAGGTAGAATGAGTTTTAAAAAGAGTTTCAAAATCTTATTCAAATAATCAATTACTATAATGTTGAAAACTAAAATGATTTAACAAAACAGACATACTCTATTTTTATAATGTTTACATAGGAACATTCTTGATGAAGGGATAATAATTACATTGAGAAACTGATCATTAAAAGGTTAAGTCAGACCACTTATAACTTTCTTAATATTTAGAGGATAATGACAATTTGCTAAATATTATACTTGATTTTTAAATATAATTCAATCAATTTATGTAATTGTATTTTTATAGTTGAATGATTGTAATATTAAATAATTCTTAAAACTGCTAAAAAAATTTAAATTTATTATTTCTTTATGTGTTTTGAGAAACCTAAGAATATAGCCTGCTATTCAGTAGTCCTAGACATACATTCATACATTAGCTGAAAGAGTAACCCATTAGAGTTACCAAGCTTGTTCATTAACTACTTCCATTAGATAGCTGCTACTATAGCAAGCACAAGCTAAAATTAAACTTCCAAGTACGTATTGATTGAAGTGTCAAGCACTTATTGGTTGAAATGTAAAAGGAGCAAGAATGTACGATTTTTTTGGGTATAGAATGTAGTGTTGGCAATGTAACTGTGAGATTTTCGTAGATAATGGGATGCCTTCTGAAATTGATAGACCACAGCAACACAAAACACCAAGGATGCCATCGGAAAATCCTCTACCTCTTGGCTCTCAAAACCCGTACAATATGAACGAGCCTAACATCAACAAGAAGAAGATAACGCAGGGTGAAATTAGAGGAGGAGCAATTAAGCAGCTCCATGCGAAGTGTCCATATGTTTTGGGTTGATATTTGGGAAACACTCTAACCAATAAAACTCTACAGAAAATGGAAACAGACTCTGTAGTCTCTGGGGCTGAACAGAGTGATTTAAATAACTTAAACGTTATTCTTGATAAAAACCCTGAACAATGTCGCAAAAGCAGCCAAGTCCTGAATCATTAGTCTTATCATTCCGGGCACAAAAAAGATTACAAATACAGCATAACACTTTGTTTAATCATTGACTACATGTATCTCCACCATAAAAAATGAAGCAGATGCCACAGTTCATTATTAGAACAATATAACAAGTTAAACCATTCAAAATTGATTCTAGAACACATGATATCATGGTAACAAACTGAAACAGTAAATAAAACTACTCCACACATATTGCTTCAAGCAACTTCTGACAATCATCACTCACTTCCACATTCTCCATCTTCAATCTGCGACGCATCAATTGGCTTTTTCTTCCAGCAGCTGCATAAGTTCTAATCAATGACTCAAATACCTCCACCGCTACATCATCTACAGCCTTCTTCAAAATCTCAATAAGATCTTCTGCACCATCTACATCCTTCTGCTGCTCAAAATGTGCCATCAAAGACCCTACAATCACAGGTGATGGCACCCACTTTTGACCATTCCCTCTACCAGCAGATACCGCATTGGCTATACAATCAACACCCAATTTGACATCCCCATTTTTCAAATAATAATCACAAAATATTTCCCAGGTTTTAGAATTAGGTTTGGCTCCTCTCCTGCGGGCCCTTTCCTTGAGTTCCTCTGCCTTGTCAACCAAACCTTCCTTGGCATATGCACTGATGATAACATTTGCAACCCTGATATCATATGTTGAGCACCCAGATTCCCATTCCCTGAAGCACTTCTCTGCACCAGGTACATCTTTCAAGTTAACCAGCACCTGGATCATATTTAGATAGCTTATATTTGCAGTTTTAGGAAAAGCCAGCCTCAAAGAACGCCATATTCGATAAACTTCAAGCAACTTTCCTGTTCGACCATACAAAGTAATCAGGAACTGGAAAGCAAAAAGATCTTTGTTTGCATTTATCTTCTCCAATTCCTTAAGTGCCTTTTCTGCCTTATCAAAATAGCCAGCATCAACATAAATCGAGGCTAAGTTGCTATATGTTGTCCAATTCGCAGCAACTCGGCCATCCCTCTTCATCTCTTCGATCACTCTTTCAACACCAGAAATATCATTTACAGCTGCCAGAGCCCTCATCCAGACATTGTATGTGTAAGAATCTGGCATGACATTGTCAGCCTTCATTTCCTGTATAATTGCTGGGATCCTTTCGGGCTGACCCACTTTTGTGTAGAGAGTCATAAGGCTGTTGTAAGACATGGAGCTCAAACCAAGATTGAGTTCCTTCATCTTTTCAATGAGAGCTTCTGCTTCTTCAGTCATCAATTCTTTACAGTAACAGTTGAGAAGAGCTCCATATGTTCGAAGGTTCTTGGATGTTTCAGGAAGATCAATGAAGTAATTTTCTGCAGCAGGTATGCCTCGAGTTTTGGCAACTAGATCAAGATGGATAGCTTGATCACTGACAGTTTTATTCATGCCCCTACTAGACATAGTTTCTGATAGCTGTAAACAATGAAAGAAGTAAATATAATGATATACAATATGCAGGGTATGATTAAGAAATTTAAAGTAGCACATATATGATTATGACCTAATATCCATTAAGAGCAAAAAATTAAGGTACAACTTTGTTTAATTGGGGGATACAGACAATACCACTAGTTTGAAACAAATGGTCATAGATTAACTGCAAGGCACAAAAAAAAATGGACGCAGATGTTCATAAAATTCAGCATGTTTCACCTTCTAGATTCAGACAATCATATCACAAACGAATAATTAGAATAACAAGTATACAGGTAAAAAAGATTGGGGGTTTGAGGAAGGATACCTTGACAGCTGGGTAATAAAGGTTGCGACTGCGAAGCTTCTTGATAGTGTCACCAACTTCCCATTTGAAGACACGCTTGGAGCTCTTGAGGAACTGATTTAACTGTTGTCTCACACTAACCTCTGAGCTGCCTTCTTTGAACAGCCTCACATACAGTGCTTCTTCTAGGTACTTCTTTGATCTTTTTGTCACGCTTTTTGTCCGCCCATATAACTGTGGCATCGCCATTCTTTTTGGTCTTTGACAATAACCGAATGGAAACAACGGATATCAAATAAGAATATCATCATTGTTACTCAAATGCCAAACATACAGAAGTTGTTCACATTCAGTTTCCATAACACAATGTGTCGAAGTCCCAAACAATTGTTGAGATTTGGCAATAAAAGAAGAGTAATTTCATTTCAACAGCCAGCAAGGAAATTAATTCTCAAAAATTCTACAGTAAATGCATAATTAGCTGAATTCCAAAGAATGATATTCAGCAAAGCATAGGTGAAAAGAAATAAATAAATAATTGTCAAAATTGAATGATTACTCAAGAACTGTCCAAGCTGATGTTTAATACTTCCTTCTAGTTCTAACCACTCTGAAACTTGACAAATATTTATCCCACTTAGCTCTATGATTCAATCAAATATAGAACGATTCATATAAGCCGACTCAACGACGAAGAATATGTTACATATTTACCGTTACCACTCACCTTGTAAGTATGCCCAAGTTCAAGCCGAAGCAAGGTCGATCCAAGCAGAGCTTGATAAATAGAATAATGGGCTGCCACTGCCAGGCTCTTACAGCAAGAGAACGACGGCCGATGGCTAAGCAGGCTTGGGTTGGTGGAGTTCCGGCGTGACGCTTTAATACACCGAGAATTAGTTACAGTGGGTGTAGGTCTGTTTAGGGTTTAAGGAAATGAAGGTAAGTGAATTTTTTTTCTTTTCTTTTCATTAAGGTTTTAGTCATTTTATTTATGAAAACCTCAATTTAGTCCCAAACCTATATATAACCTTTATCAATTAGGCCCCGAATATTTATATACTTCTCAGTTTCATCCTTCCATTTCTTCTAATAGTTTAAGTCTAATATACATATTTTATCCGCTAAAACAATATCGATTTTAAAAAACTTTGATGGAAAAAATAATAAAATTAACATTATTTTTTTTTAATGTGCATATTGTTTATTATAATGATATCATTTTAAATAAAATTTAGATCAAAGGTATTTGATTGAGAGTATTTTAAAACATTCAAGGCCGAACGTATAAAATTTATATAGGTTTAAGACTCAATTGAGAATAAATATTTAGATTAAAGACTAAATTAGGTTTTTTTTTAAATAAAAAAAAATTATTAGTATTCTCAAAGCTATCATATCTGTACAGTGTAGCGAAGTTGTCAACTATACTCATTTTAGGACTCGTTTCTTTGCAATAAAGTAGATTCTGTTATACAATGTGGGCTTACCTATTAAAATATCATAAAAATTTAAGATTTAAAAATATTAGATCAGGCTGCAATAGCGAACTCAAGAACGTTGAATCTAACTGCAATGTCAAATCTAATAATTGTATTTATAATATTAATCATAATATTTAACTTATTTGTCAAAAATTTTATATTTTTTAATTTTTCAAAAAAAAATTATGATTTTTTTTCGATAGTAATAATAGTTTTTTAAAATTTAATAACAATAACAATAACAATAATAATAATAATAATAATAATAATAATTAATTTTACATTTCAAATCAAATCTATGGTTGTTTTCAATATTGATAATAATTTTTTTAAAATTTATTAATTATTTTATTAATAATATTAATTATGATAAAATAATAATTTTTATAACACAAATAATAATTTTTTTAACATTAATACTTTATTTATAATAAAAATAATAATATTTATAATACTATTTTTAAAATAAATACTTTTAATTATAATAAACATAATAATATTGATAACACAAATACTAGTATTTAGAAACCCAAGACCAAAGAGCATTGGGTCCTGAGGCAGGACTCAAGAGACTTGGGTCCAAACCCAGGACCTAATCGAAATGGATCATGACGCAGGAATTAAGGCCAATTGGTTCTGTATCTGGAGCACCCAAGAGAATTGTAATAATAATAATAATAATATTTTTACATTAATACTTTGAATTATAATAAAAATAAAAATATTTATATGACAAATAATTATATTTAGAAACTCAAGAATATTTATAACATAAATAATTATATTTGTTATTTGAATATTTAGAATTATAATATAAATAATAATATTTATAACACTAATTATAATATTTTTGATATTAATACTCAGAATTATAATAAAAATAATAATATTTATATCACAAATAATAATATTTTTTATATGAATACTTTGAATTATAAGAAAAATAATTATATTTATAACACAAATAATTATATTTTTTATATGAATATTTTGAATTATATTTTTTAATCTTTAAAAAATGATGGTTTTTTCTTCAATAGTAATAATAGTATTTTTTTTAAAATTTATTAATGATAATAATAATAATAATAATTTTTTTTTCAAATTTATTAATTATTTTATTAATAATATTAATTATAATAAAAATAATAATATGTATAATAAAAATAATAATATTCATAAGACAAATGATAATATTTTTAATATTTATACTATTAATTTTAATAAAAATAATAATATTTATAACACAAATAATATTATTTTTAATATTAATACTTTCAATTATAATAAAAATAATAATATTTATAATACAAAGAATACTATTTTTAAAATAAATACTTTTAATTATAATAAACATAATAATATTGATAACATAAATAATTATAAACCCAAGACTCAAGAGTATTGGGTCCTAAAGCAGGATGCAAGCCAATTGGATCCAGACCCAGGACCCAAGAGACTTGGCTCTATACACAGGACCCTAGCAAAATACGTCTTGATGCACGACCCAAAAGCATTAGGTCCTAACACAAGACCCAAGGCTAATTAGTTCTCTGTCTGAAGCACCCAAGAGAATTATAATAAAAATAATAATATTTATAACACTAATCATAATATTTTTTATATTAATACTTTGAATTATAATAAAAATAATAGTATTTAGAACACAAATAATAATATTTTTTTATGAATACTTTGAATTATATTTTTTTAATGTTCAAAAAATGATGGTTTTTCTTCAACAGTAATAATAGTATTTTTTTTAAAAAAAATTCTTAATGATAATAATAATAATAATAATAATAATTTTTTTTCAAATTTATTAATTATTTTATTAATAATATTAATTATAATAAAAATAATAATATGTATAATACAAATAATAATATTTTGAGTTATAATATTATTAATTATAATAAAAAAATAATATTTATGAGACAAATGATAATATTTTTAGTATTAATACTATTAATTATAATAAAAATAATATTATTTATAACACAAATAATAATATTTTTTATATTAATACTGTTAATTATTATAAAAATAATAATATTTATAACACAAATAATAGTATTTTTAATATTAATACTTTTAATTATAATAAAAATAATAATATTTGTAACACGAATAATACTATTTTTTATATTAATACTTTTAATTATAGCAAAAATAATATTATTTATAAGACAAATAATAATATTTTTGATATTAATACTTTTAATTATAGTAAAAAAATAATATTTATAACACAAATAATACTATTTTTAATATTAATACTTTTTATTATAATAAATATAATAATATTTATAACACAAATAATATTATTTGGATATTAATACTTTTAATTATAATAAAAAATATTTATAATACAAATAATAATATTTTTAACATTAATAATAATAAAAAATTTAAAAATTTAAAATATATATAATAATATCCTTGGATATGGCTGCCCAGCTAGACCCAGCTATTTTTTGATGTGTTTTTGTCTTGGTCAGTCAGACCCAACACTATTATGTCCTATTGGGCAGCAGGACCCAATGGTATTGGCTCCTTGTTTTGGGCTTGGCTTGACAGCCAGATCCAACAGCGTTGGGTCCCATAGTCAAGCTAGACCAAATAGGTTTTGACAGAGGAGACAATGCCCCCACCTACAATTCTTGAGAAAAAACACAGCAGAGGAACGCCCCTCAAGGCTCTATGGTATTTATAACACAAATAATAACTATTTTTAATATTAATACTACAAATTATAGTAAAAATAATAATATTTATAACATGAATAATACTATTTTTATATTTATACTTTTAATTATAGTAAAAAATATATATTAAACAAATAATACTAGTTTTTATATTAATACTTGTAATTATAATAAAAATAATATTTATAATACAAATAATAATATTTTTTTATTTAAAGTCCTATTGATTTTAAGTCTCATGGCGTCCACCAAGGAAACAATCATATGTGACAATGATTTGTAATTTAAAAAAGAGTAAAAAGTTGCAGGTATAGTATTACAAATAATAATAAGAAGCAATGAAAGAAGGTGAGGTTAAAAATCAAACCTTTGAGAGTGATGAGGATGTTGTTCGTTGTTTTTTCAGAGATGGAAGTGAGTGATCAAATGTAGCTATGCTCTGCAGACTTCCTTGAGCTTCAATTGCGTTGCCATGCTCATCTTTATGACTATTTTAATCAAGGAGTTAAAGAGGTTAAGAACCATCTAATTTAGCATGTGTCAAGGACAAAATTTGTTTTGTAAAGGAAGTGTGTGGGCAAAGGTAAACTTGCCTAAGTTGTTGTGCTATAGTTTCAAAATCAAGTGCACGCCATGCTCCACAGTCCAGACTTGTTTTCTTGTTTGGTGATATGTTCTGGGATGGTGTCTCCAAGGAATTAGGAGCAATCTTGAGTTGTATGATAATATTTTGTGGAGTACATGGATCCATAGGAACCTGTTTTGTAGAGCTTAATGGAGTAAATGTCTTGGATGTAGTAGATGATTTAACTTCTGTAGATGGTGTTTCTAGAGGATGGATGCTGTTATTTATGGTGTCATCAAAGATATTAGTTATGATAATTTCACATATGTTGGTGGTGGATCTGAAAGCATCGAAACGAAGCTGGAAAACCATGCTCTTATTTAACTTTGCTGTCATGGCAGGCGGAATAACTGAAGGATCAATAAATTTTTTTATCATAGACATAATGGTGGGCTGATAATCCAAAAAAGTTCTCAGTTGTTTTTCCAAATATAAGGAAATTAGCGACATCTTCTCCATCAGTAACAATGCATTCTAAGCAGAACCTTTGATATAAAATTGATGACATGTTCATTAATAAGGAGTGTATGATAATGTATCCGAGGAACATGAATTGTTTGTGTTTTTTTATTTAACAACTTAATATTGTCTTAGTTGAGAAATTAGATGAGTTACCATGGAACTGGAAAAGAGTTGATAGCATGATGATCCATGCATGTGTAATTGTTTTCGTCGCCACTAAGTTTTTTGTTGTATTTTGGGTAGCTTGGATACCACCAGCCATTAGGAAAATCAAAGTCAACAATCAAAGCTTGACATGTGAATCTCAGGTGCTGGTAAGCCGAAGGAAATATATGTTAAAAGGGTGTGGTTAAATGAAAGTGAAAAACTAATTATATGAAGAAGTTGAAGCATGTTATAAAAGTTAATAATATAGGGGTGAAAAAAATAACCTTGTGCTCATAAGGATTTATGCGAAGAATCTCATGTATTGTTATCCTATTTTCTTTGATTTGTTCCTCCATCGATAAAACAACATTTAAGGAAGGGGAGTTGTTGGATTTCAACAGGCACTTATGCAAAGCTTAATGCAGAATTGATGCAAAAGGATGGTGAAAAAATAATTAGTTAGAAAAAAATTTGATAATGGCAAAGCATAAGAGAGATAGCTGATGTTGGGATAACTTACAAATGTTTATATGTTAAGCATTCTGAGTTGTTGGATTTCAACAGGCACTTATACAAAGCTTAATGCATAATTGATGCAAAAGGATGGTGAAAAAATAATTAGTTAGAAAAAAATTTGATAATGGCAAAGCATAAGAGAGATAGCTGATGTTGGGATAACTTACAAATGTTTATATGTTAAGCATTCTGACATGTCTAGATTGAAGTATCAAAGAGAGGCAGTTTGTACTGTTAAGATTTGGTTTTTCTTGTGAGGAAAAGAGTTTTTTTTTTTAATAAAATGAAAGGGGAATAGTTGGATTAGACTGAGAACAAAATTTTGAAAGATTTTGTTTAAGAAAAATACAAAACAAATTTGATCATAAGTTTGACAAAAGTAAAGCAATTGCATTTAATTTTTGAACTTACCATATGTTCTCAAGCATGAATTCTCTATATTTTCGAGCACCTGTCCACGAACCATAACTTGTTCGAGTGGTTGCAATGCTTTAAGTCTTCCAAGGACTTCTTAAAAAATAGGAATGAATATTTTTAAGTGATCTTGTCAAATTGAATTGAATAATACAAATGTTTTATAATATGTTAAATGAATGAAATAGATGGCAAACCTGTAAGAACTCTAGATCTTTTTGACTTGGTCATAATATGTGTATAGTCAATAAAACTGAAGTAGTATCTAGGAATATAAGGCTGAATAGCTTCAATGGCTACAATTTTTATGTTAGATTTGAGATCGATTACTGCCTCATGGGCAGCAACTGTGTTTACTGCTCTGTTTTCATAAGTATAGAATCCTTTGATCTCATAGTGATTTCCTTCAATAATTGTTGTTGCAAATGTTGGGAGATTCCTTGCTTTAGCTAAACCTTGAATAGCTCCACCCTATATAAAAAGAAGTTTAATGTTGGAATGAAAAAAAATAATTGTCAAGTCAAAGAAAATATTTAGAAATGAGTGGAGATGTATTATCCAAACATTTCAATATATAGAAAATAAGAGTCATCAGTGGTTATATTTTCATGATGTATTATACCTGGTTATCAACAAAACACAATAAAAGCTGCTAGGCTGGCCATTAAATTGAGCAATCAAAACACGATAGGCTCTAGCTTGTAATGAAGGGTAGAAGTTGTATTTTTTAATCTCTTTTATAGGTAGAGTCATTGTCCTGCAAGTGATTAATAAAAAAAGATATCAGGAGCAATGAGAAAAATAACAAAGTTAATATTAACGAAAAGAATATATGAAGTGTAAATTATGGGGCATGTATTGCAAATATATTATTTAAAATGAATAGGGAAAAATAACAAAAGGAAACATGCTCAAATAAAAAAGGACAAATTAAATAATTTTATCTTTCAAAAAAGCTTACCTTAGAGAAGCAAAAAAACAGGGAACAAAAGCTTGGCAAATAAATAACACTTGGTTCCAAGAGATTATGACATTGATAAAGGGCAAAGAACATCCTTATACATAATGTTTTTCACATAGATTGAATGATTTCCTTTAGCATCGCATGTGATAATTTTAAGTCCTTGTTTTGAGGTAACACGTGAAAGAGCAATGTACAATTGTCCATGAGTGAAAACTTGTTCCTTGAGAAAAACTCCAACAACCTTCAACGATTGTCCTTGACTTTTATTTATTGTCATAGCATAACATAATCTTATAGGAAATTGTCTTCGTTTAATTGTGAATGGACATTTTGTATCATTTATTGGAAAAACAATCCTGGGAATAAAAACATGATTACTAATAAAAGAACCTGTTATTATTTGAGCTTCTATGACCCTCTCGGCAAGTTGTGTAATAATTAGTCTTGTTTCATTACATAAACCAGCTGACAAATTAAGATTGCATAAAAGCATTATTGGTATGCCAATTCTCAAGGAAATTGTGTGAGATGACACTCCATTGAACTCATGTTAATTGATAAATTCAACATTGATGTCACGAATAGAGGGATACACAGCTGAGACAATTGCTAATATTGGGTCGGATCCAATTTCAAGGAGAAGATCTTGTGGTATTTTAATCATGGATACATCATAATCATCAGGGAACAAAACATCCTGCTGAGTTCCATCACCAATTGCAAGAATCCAGTTGGAAAAAATAGCAAGTTCTTTCTTTTGATCATCTGAAAGTTCATTGCATGATAGCCTCATGTTCTCTGCAAGATTGAGAACTTTAAATTTAGATCACAAAACAAAGATGCAAAGAGATGCATAAACAATGTCTTCCTTTGTTCCTCCAGGAATAACAGACAAAATCTATCTGAAATCTCCTCCTAATAAAATTAATTTCCCACCAAATAGTTTATCATTGGGCAATTCGTTATCATTTGTTAGGACATCACGAAGTGAGCAGCCTAATGCCTCAAAAAAACATCGATTATTCATTGGAGCCTCATCCCACACAACAAGAGACGTCATTTCTAGAAGTCGTGCAAGGTTTGTTTTTTTTTTTTTAATGTTGCACAATGAAGTATCAGAAACAGTTAGGGGGATTTTAAATCTTGAATGAGCTGTGTGACCACCAGGTAGTAAAAGTGATACAATACCCGATGATGCGACAGTAAGGACAATCAAACCATCTAATCTCAACCGATTAATTATTGTATGCCACAAAAATGTTTTCCCCGTCCCTCCATGAATATGAACAAAAATCAGTTCTTGTCTTTTTTTAAGGAAAGATTTAAGAACACAATCATAAACATTTAGTTGACATTGATTGAGTTGTGGAAAAACTAACGAATGCTGACATATAAGATCTGCAATATCATAGTTAAGTTCTTCTCTCAAAAGTTTGTTCTTTATTTCTGACAATAAACACTCATCATGCATTGGAAGCTTGTGTTTCTCAAGAGATGAGGCAACAACATTGAATAGAAGCTCAAGCTCATATAAAACATAGTTTTTAAGCTCATCATCGAATAATTTAAGATTAGGCATGGCAAAGCTGGACTTGAAATGGGTGATAATATCATCATACATTGAGCGCTAGAATTTATTGAACAAAACTTCTGGATCAGCAACATCACAGAAAAGAATAACATTAAAAAAAAAAAGATTCCTAATCTGAGAAGATGTTGTATTAGTCATGGCCTTACAAAAAACCTCTTCCCATTATTTATCATCTTCTAAAAGCCCTAAGTTCTTGCAAGCAAGTTGAAATGTTTGATGCACAACACCCGAAACATTTTTTAGATAATCAAAGCTCAACGCTCCTCTTATATGGGAGTAATCTCACAAAATAAAGCTATCCTGAAGCAGAGTGAACATATGTTAATCAACCAAGAATAAAACCTTTTAATCTTGGAATCCACTCCTTTTGACCAGGATCCCAAATATATTTATGTGGAAATTCTGAGTAGTAAAGTTGACGTGCTTCATGATCAACTCTATTACATGGAACCATTCTGTGAGCATTGTTTTCTCAATACCTAGTTTTTTAAGTATTGATGGAAGACTTTCATTTCCTAAATAAACAACATTTTGATGTAATGGCAAATGGATTTGAAGTCGTTCAATAGGAGGTGATCTTGAATGTATTGGAAATTGTAGAAGACGTCAGACCGCTTCATATGGGAATTTAAAACAACAATTCATATATGCATGGATCTCATCGGTACGGTCTTTTTCAACAACTCTACATCTGTCGGAGCCTTTGCTTACATACTTTAAAAGATACTTGATTAGCATTGATTAACAACAAATCTCAATATTTATGTGGGCATTGTATCGCAATAAGAGTTCCCTATTATATGAAACACCATATCTGTTATTGAGCTGAATGCTATTTTTTATAACAAAATTGTCTTTAAGATCACGACATCTATAATAAACAAAGCCATTATCATCAAAAACAGTTTGTAACTTGAATTTTTTCGGGAATCTTTTTGAGCAAACTCCCTCATTCATACATTGAGATTTTGGATTTGTAAGACCACATGGACTATGTATCATGAATCTCGAAACAATTTCATAGCATATTAGATCTGTAAATTTGTCAGGAATTTTAGCTGAAACACTGGAATCAACATCTTCAGTTGTACGACATTTAAAATTCGAGTGCAACCAAGTCAACATATAAGTGTATGGCAAACCCCTCTTTTGAAATTCAATTACACAAACATCTATAAAATGAAAAAAAAACTAAGATAAACAATCATAATAGCAACAAAAAGGTTGCAATCTCTAGAAGAAATGAAATAAAAGATAAGGTACTTGCAAAAGTCCGACCAAAAGGTTTGCCTGATTTTATGAAGGCTAACATATCAATAACCTTTGATCTAAAAACACGTGTAATGATATCAGGTTTGTCTTCATGTTTGTAAATTCGATCTTTTCTAAGCTCCCTCTGTATCTCAGGCCAATTCACATTACATGTGAATGTAATAAATAGGCTGGGATTTCCATAGGCCCTGCATATAGCCATTGCATATTGGTAATTATTGATCATATAACATGGGCTACCAGTTAAAGAAGATGGAACAATGATTTTCCCAGTTGAGGAGCCTTCAATATCTCCCTTAAGCACAACTTCATGGATACCTTTATAAACTTCTGGACACAAATCTTTTTTATTAGCTCTAACATAATCAAGACGATCTTCTTCAACATTAACAAATGCATCGACCAAGAATTACTGGTACAAACAACCTCCTTTGATGATGGTATTATCGCACCTAGGCTTTTCATTTATAAGGTAAGTATAATAAGCTCACATCGAAACTCTTAACCTTTTCCTTGTTTTTCCATGTCCATAGTCAGCAAACATAATATTACAAGAGTAGCCATCTTCACCGTAAAGAAACAAACGGGGATACTACAATGCCATGAATTTTGGATGCAATTTTGAGATCCTCTTTAAAGAGCCTGAAAAGCATTCAATAATAATATCTTGTTCAGAGAAAAAATCTCCAATATCCCCAACTATTAATCCACCAATGTCATTGGATGTAGGATCATCATATTGGCGTGAATCATGGTCTCGTTTTCCAAGTAAATGAAGTTTAAAATTAATAGATTGAATATTCTGAGTTTTATCTCTAGCTATGTGAAACAACTTGGCAATCTCATTTGTTTCGTCAAGCATCTTTAAAAGATCTATAACAATATTCTCATCCAAAGATGATGATCTGGAGTTTCCTGTAAATGGTAAAAGTCGATTTGCAACTTCGTGAGTGGTGTCAAACACATAGAGTTGTGCAAACTTTGGTGATTCTTTATCTATAGGTAAGAGGGAGCCCATTAAATGATGACAATGACCGCTTATCTTGAATATATATATATATATATATATATATATA
>Ga0307510_10000847_pt1 | contig 32100 bp, 28 predicted proteins | sample 12_EM_MG_FD_207224 | JGI IMG/M metagenome (GOLD analysis project Ga0307510, IMG submission 207224) | Populus trichocarpa ectomycorrhiza microbial communities from riparian zone in the Pacific Northwest, United States - 12_EM | ecosystem: Host-associated > Plants > Roots > Unclassified | place... | reverse complement strand
AGGACAGCGTTGTAATTGTGATCAGCCCATATGAAGCAAACAAGCTACTTCCGATCATTCGAAGGGGGAAGAAAGTCCAACTACACATATACGCCCCACGGGTTACATCATCCATGCGCTCCTTCTCAGATCTCACATTCCATTCCATCCCAGACCGACCGGGAGAAGGAGAGACGTGGTCAGCCCCAGCTCACGTAAGATTAGAGTTGAACCTATTCTCGGGGCAGCTCTACTTCGACAGCAAAGAAGAATATGAGAGTATATGCGTTCTGCTTGCTCTCGCCAGGGCGCATCCGGGTGCAACGTACAACCAAGTAGATGGGTTTGTGCCACCGGAGTACCGTACAGGGCGACACTCGCCATTCTCACAAAGCAGGGTGCATATATTGAAAACCCTCATAGGATTACGACGGAAGGGCATGGGGTACTATAGAACACACATGGGGCAGATCTTGAATGCGAGCTCTCTGAGTGAGGAGACGCTGTCCGCGATGTCACCTTGATTGCTATGTATAATACGACTCAGATTGATTGATGTATATTGTATATGCGAATTTGCAAATGTATTACGGACTGCCCTTAGACATTTCCTACCTCAACCCATTCATAACATTTGCTCATGCTCGTTCCCGAGGGTCAGAACCATGGCGAGGTGAACACTCTTCGTAACATCTATCGAATGACGACCATTGGGCGTATCAGGTGCCGACCCAGTCATTGGTGACCTGCTCTATTGGGCACATCCTACCACAAAGATTATATGGTTCGGACTAAGGAAACAATGGGAGGGGATATCAATGTTGCAAACTCGGCTTGTGGGTTCGATTTAAACTCATATTAGTCAGTCACATCGGGTAGTTCGCAGTCGGTGCCTTTGGAAGACGGCCCTGACTCCCGAACTGTCAATTAAGCCCCCGATGAACGGCACAGGCGGGCTGACAAGACATGCAGAGTTGTGTATCAGCTGACGTTTTCAGGAAAGAACAGGCGGGAAGCCTCAAGCCTGCCAACATAGGATATATGACGTCGGGATACAGAAACCGCACCGTGAATCGAAACAAAGGACCCGAGCAACTAATGAACGGAGAATGGAAAGAGGGAAAGGGACGTGAGGGCCTTCCCAGTGAAGGCACGTGAATTCACAACTAAACCCTGCAGTAGGGAAATAAATGAGCAACGAACAGTGTGGCGTGTGGGCTTGCATTGGCGGGTCTTGGATACGGGGGATCTACGGTAGACATGAATTGGGCCCGCACCTACTACTCTCTCCTTCAGGCCTCAGGTCTTGACCCGATTTGACGCGCTTACTCCTCCGTACTCGATAGACACCGCTCCTTGTACCGTGTCGCTACTTTCCGCTTGCTGGCTCGCCCGGTTGGGAAACTATCCAGCTCCATCTTCACCCTCCATTTTCGTGTTCTACACCTCCCTGACGAAGGGATATCGGACATTGTACTACTGTGGTAGACTTGAACGGTACGCACCGATATAATAAGGCCTCCACATGGTCCCATCGAAAGTAGTACATCATGTGGCACCATTCTCTTAAAATCTCGCTGCATAATTCCCACCGGAACTTCTTGTATTCATTCTTCCCCGACATTTGATGTCTTCGTTTACACTCTTTCTCCTCGTATATTTCCGCTTTCGGGACCGTGTCGGCATCTTCCTCGTGACGCGCCTAGGACGACTACGCACCTTGGTCCACCTGGTCTCATGGCTCGTACCGCGGCTTCCCTTTTTACCTCTCGATCTCTCTCGATCTTGCTCGTGCAATATCCCCCGTCCTCACAGCACAGAAGGCTGGAATGTAAGAAGATTATTCGGAGGTTGGTCAAGCCGTGATAGACTGAGGTGGCATACCACTCTAGCAGATGGAACAGATTTGAAGCAGACAACGGATGGCAGGTGAAACGTGCTGGCTCAGAGCCTGCGACGGTCAGGGCGCGTGTCCATATAGTTGGCCTGCGTGCCCGGGGCTGGCGCGGACATGACGGGGTCGAGGTCGAAGGGTTCGCAAGCTACCCAATCTCGAATGTCTCGCGCACGGTCGTCTTGGGCACGTACTTGCCGAGGTCTTTGCGACCTTTTGGGGAGCATCTACGCCGAGTCGTCGTGCACGCTAAAGTGCGGGGGGCAGACGCGCAGGGGTGCGCGGGTCGACTCGAAGAGGATGATGACGACGCGGACTAGGAAGTACGAAAACCGGAACTGCTCGGTGGGGTGGATAGATTTTGTTGTCACGGTGGCGGGTTATTTGCGGGCGGCTCTCCCCACCTCTCATCAGGCACCCAACTCCAGGTCCTGCTCAATCTCCGCGGTCCTCTTAACAGATTCTGATGATCCCCCGATATCCCCCTGATCAGCGGAGATCTCACAGACAAAACTGACGAATGCGGGGCACGTACCAAGAGGTCCTCAGGTTCCTTGTGGCTTTCTCTGACTGTGTCTAGGTGTAGTGAACCATTTTGTGACCTTTTGTCGCTCTTGCGCTCTATCTTCACCTGCAGATCGAGGCGAGGGGAGGACATTGAGCAAGGGGCGAGACGAGGGACTGGAAGAGACGTTAGTCCACGGCGCGCCACATTCTTCGCATCCCACGACTCTGCTCCTTCTCCGCTAGCCGTAGCGTTCTTGCACAACCCTCGGCAAGATAGAGCGCCAATTCTTTATGGTCGCTACGTTATGTGTGTGGCGTGTGGCACATGTGAAGGGTAATTTGGGGTTAGCGAGAGGTGCTTCAGTTGGTAAACGACGTCGTGAAACCGCTTCACGATGACAAGATTTATCTTGTCTGTTTTTGAGTTGATGCCGTATCGCTCATTATGCATTATGAGGTGAGGTCAAATTTGCATTGCTCCGATTTGCCAACTTGAAACGCGGCGACTCGTGAGTGCAAAATTTAAACTCCGCTCATTAGCGACACCGACTTCTGATTATGAACACCGCCCATATAAGGTAGGGCTCATGAGGTTTCATCCAACATCACATGATAAAAGTGACAAAATGCATGACAAACAGAAAGCTTTGAATAACTTTCCAACAACACTACTTATTAAAAATTGGCTCTCTAGCAAATGTATCTGAGTACATTTAAGTCAGTTGCTAGAGAGCATATTTCTCATAAATCTATCATCTGAGCAGTTATTCAAAAAGTTTCATCTCCCCTCATAGTTTGCTGCTGTTTGCATCGTGGATTTCACTTGAAGATTTGAGCTCCGACGGCATGGCATGGTGTGGCAGGTTGGACTGGATTCCATAGATTAGATATCTGTGCGCTCATGCATTCTGCATTGTTGTCAACAGCCCATTCAATAATCCCATTTTGTATTGCTCTGATCATATTCTACTCTCATTTGTAACTAGTAGTTACTCTTGCAGCCGTGAATGGGTGCTCTGCATTCCCTTGCGCGTTCTCCCAATAAATTCTCCAAGTCCTTGCCTGCAAAGTATACAAGCACGCCAACACATCAAAAGCTGTCTTGAAGCAATAAATGGGTCGCCGAAAGCGAAGATCTGTAGCCTTGATCACAAATCTGCCATATTTCAACCTTGCAAAAAAGTGAAAATGTGACTGGCCTTAGGTGATCGTTATTACTCATACGGTACAGCCTTTGTAAGTCATGGGAACTGGCCCTAGTGATTGGTGATCGGATGACTGATACTCTTATTGTGCTTATTGATTGAGCTGGAGTCGCTTAGGAATCCTAGTAGTACTTAGTCATAGCATGTATCTGGCTTACTACATACTGATTAGTCATACTTGTACCTTTAGTATAAAAGAGGCTCATTGCTGTCCCTAAGATGGCAAGTTGAATCTCCTGTCAATTCAACTCCCTTCTCTTCTCTTACATCTTGCTATAAGTGGGTACTAGGATGTTACTCTAGTGCGGGAACCACTTCATCTATATCGACTACAACTTGGCAACAAGCTATCCACGCAATACAATGCCAAGTTAGGACAACCCATTTAGCCCAACACTGAATCAGTGTTGCCCTCACATTGTGGCGGTGACAGAAAAACTGAATGCTCAGTTTCAGAAGATTCTGAAGACAAGGAAAACATACCTGTGCACTCAGAAAGCTTGTTCTTGGGATTAGAGCACCAGACTCCAAACAGGAGTCAGAAATGAACCCTTTCTGAGTGTGCTGAAGGTACAAGCTGTTAAGGGCCAAGGACCCTAAGGTGCGATATGCACAGGTTTGTATGATGGTGGCGGGACTTGTACTTTCAAGGGATCGCAGGTAGTGAACACTGGCCCTTGGATGCACTGGTATGACGGGTCTGCACGCATGCAAGACACTAGTGGGGATAATGAAAGATGTAGAGAAGAGTCTCGATGACGTTCAAGACGACTTAGAAGGGACACAGGTGAAAACTGAAGGTGCTGTGGAAGCTACAACACTTGGGATTAAACCAAGTCAGGCTTAAGGCCCAACTCTAGGATATAAGGTCGACTTATATACATCTGGGCAGCTGCCATGACTTGAGCCTAATACTACTAGTACCCGTACTAGTGAGGAGTCATCGTACAAAGTATGGAGTCATTCCGAGTCGAACTGACTCACGCGTGAGTCCTAGGATATGTGCTACTAGGTTGGAGTCAGTTATGAGTCATGTTACGTTCTTGAGCTTATGCAGGGTGTATTTTTCATTTTCACCTGCTTACTAAGCCTTTCCCATCACGTGACCAACTACCCATCCATCTCGATCACATGACCAATCACCTGACTAGTCACCTGACCACCCACATGACCAGTCACATGCCATTTCAGTCACCTGCTCCTCAAAGTCACCTGTCCTATATCACCTGCTCCCAAGTCACCTGCACATCACCTGATACTCCCTCACCTGACCTCACATGACCCTATCCCTACCCCTGACTCGCCTCTATTCGCTTACCTCAGCCTTGCTTCCAGATTCTCGGCCCGCTTACTATACCTTTCTCATAGCCTCATTTTACGACTCATACTGACTCCTTTCTTGTTACCTTCACGCGTGAGTCAGTTCGGCAGTATATGACTCCATCTTTTGGGCTATGACTCGTTACTAGTACAAGTACTCGTTGTATTAGGCCTTAGTCATACAGCCTCCTCACATGTATATAAACCCTTGTGTTTTCCTAGAGTTGGGCCTTAAGCCTGACTTGGTTTAATCCCAAGTGTTGTAGCTTCCACTGCGCTTTCAGTTTTCGCCCGCATCCCTTCTAAGTCGTCTCGAACATCGTCGAGACTCTCCTCTACATCTTTCATTATCACCACTAGTGTCTTGCACATGTGCAGACCCGTCATACCAGCACATCCAAGGGCCAGTGTTCGCTACCTGCGATCCCTTGAAGTACAAGTCCTGCCACCGTTATACAAACCTGTGCACATCGCACCTTAGGGTCCTTGGCCCTTAACAAGTCATGTGCACAACCAAAGAGAATCACATGGTAAGAATGATAGGTAAGCGGTCAGGTGATAAATTCATGTGATGGAAAGGGGGTGGGAACAGGTCACGTGATGAGAAAGTATTAGTAAGCAAGTGAAAAATGAAATTTAGAGCCTCAAGAACGTAACACAAGCACTCCATGTAACTTGCCATCGTCATTGGTGTCTACACCTCAGAGACTCGGAGTACCTTCCCAGGCTGGTAGTATGGAACCACCCAGAAAGGAACCTGAACCTGGGAGGATTGAGACACCAGTAAATCAAAGTTTGGCAGTGAGTAACTTGTCAAACATGTGAAGTTAGAACAGCATCCCATACCTTGTTCCAGCAATCCACTTATCTTGAAGCTACAAAGGCCCGGATTGTGACCTGTGAAGAAGTAATCGACAAGGAAGACAAAAATTGGTACCAAAGAATGGCAGGTTTCCTCCCAGTTGATGGAGAGGATGCCTTGGAAGAGATTGATGTGGTGAAGACACTGGAGATTGCAGATATCAACCCATTCACTGGTTTATATTGGATGGATGCAGACACAGATGAAGACACAGAATACGAATCAGATGCCAATGTAGATGCAGATGTCCTGGAGGAGCGCAAGGGAGTGAGTGGACCTGGAGGGCTGCATGGCGATAGACATTGCCATCAACCACCCACCATTCCAGATGCGCGATGTGCTCTTGAGGACCTGATGAACGTTTTATACCCACCAAACCAGAAATTGAAGGGATGTACTTCATTGGATCCCAACACCTTTGTGCAGTTGGAAGACATCCAGAATTTCCTTTGGCGGTATTGCGAATTCAATGCCAATGGGAAACCGAAAAATCCGTCAGCGGGGAACTGGATGAAGGCTTCATTCGATGTTGCAAACTACAAATCAAAGGGGTCTTGGCAAGCCCAAACCTTGTGTGCATCAGCAAGGGCATATGTTTGAACGTGAGAACTCCCAACACACAATTACCAAAACCCCAAACAATTGCGTATTGATGATGAAGCACTTTCCACTGAGCTCCAACTCCAACTCCAAAGCATTGGAAAATACATCTCTGTACAAAATATAGTTGATTTCACCAAGGACAATGATGTCCAGACACAATATGGCTTTACAAGGCCGGTCTCCTTAGCCACAGCAAAGCGTTGGATGGGGCAGATGGGGTTTTGCTGGACAAAAGAGCCGAAGGGACAGTACCACGATGGCCACAAATGTGCAGACATGGTGGAATATCAACAAGATGTCTTCTTGCCTACTTGGACCAAGCTTGAGAAAAGCATGTGTCATTGGACGGACAACAGCATTCACCTCAAGGTCAATGAGGACCCTAACTCAAGGTCAGATATCTGGAATGTGGTCATGTGGTTCCATAACAAGTCTACATTCTATGCGCATGATCGTTGTGCTGTACATTGGAGGCACAAGGATGAGGGTCCCAAGCCTCAGCCAAAAGGTGAGGGCGCCTTGCTGATGGTCGCCCACTTTGTCTCCGCAGATTATGGCTACCTTCAATCTCCTGATGGTGCTGAATCTGCTCATATCTTGTTCAGGGCTGGGAAAGGATGCAATGGATATTACAACAATGAGCGCATCCTCCAGCATGCCAAAAAAGCGATCGACATCCTTCAGAAATACTACCCAAATGATGACCATGTCATGGTCTTTGACAATGCAACAACGCACATCAAATGAGCTGACAATGCACTTTCTGCCTGACACATGCCAAAGAATCCTTCATGCTCCTGGGGAGTCACCATCCTGGCCAAGGATGACAGCAGTGCTATCATGTACCACCCTAATGGACAGCCGCAGAAGACAAAGGTTCCTATGGAACCTAGACGCTATGCCAATGGAGAGCCACACTCACTATACTTTCCTGATGGGCATGAGAAGGCAGGCTGGTTCAAGGAAATGGCCCAGATTATTTGGGAACGAGGATTTGAGGCCGAATCCAAATTGCAAGCCAAATGCAAGGGATTCCATTGTCCACCTGGTGAAACCAGATGCTGCTGTTGCCAACTCCTTTACAACCAACCCAACTTCATGCAAGTTGAATCTAGGGATTGTCACAGGTGGCGTAGACCCACTGGGTTTTGGTTCAGGTCGTAGCCAGGTCAGGGTCAGGGTGGAGATATTCCACCCTGCCAATGACCCATACCCGGACACCAGGTCTTGCAGGTTTTCAACCTATCTCAATTCTCAGAAGTCAGTAGGTGGAGACTGAGGAGGTGGGAAAAAAGGGCAGCGGACGGATGTAAAACAAGGGTGGTGTGGTACTGTATTGATCCATTCACTGTCCTGTCACCTACAATGTGTGCTGGTGTGCTGCATGCTCCATTCAAGGGAAACAAATATATGTGTAGGTGTCTAAAACAGTGCTATGTCCTTTGTGGCCTGACTTGTCCTCCCTCATGTCTGTGGCTGCCTTGCTGTTCAATCAACACACACATCACTCTGTGTTGGACTGTGGAGTTCACAGGGCTTTGTGAAGGAGGCAGATGTCTGGGCTGCTCTTGATGCAAGGGAGGTTGAGGATGAGGATGAGCTCCCAATAGACTGGGATGCCATCTGTGTGCCGTAGTGTACTCCCTTGTCCATTTCTAGTCCATGTGCAGCCTTTCTTTACCACAAATAACTACTGGAAATTGTTGACCTGCTGCATTACCCAGGCAGGTTTTCCTGACCCGCACAACCCTAGCAACCTGCCACCCAAACCCGAAAAAACCCGGACCTGTGAGAGCGGGTTGGGGTTTCACCAGGTCAGGGTTGGGGTTGCTCTCAAACCACCCTGGGGTGACCCATGCCAATCCCTAGTTGAATCTGTCCTTCAGATGACCTGCCACACAATGGGTGTCCAAGTATTGTTTTTGCCAAAGTTCCACTGTGAATTAAACTTCATCAAGCAAGTCTGGGGTCATGCAAAGTGTGTGTACTGTCAATTCCCACCTTCTTCAAAGGAATCTGACCTTGAGAAGAATGTTATTCAAGCCCTTGATTCAGTGTTGCTCCTCTCAATGCACCAGTAAGTTAGCTTGCATTATCACCTCCAGTTGGGTCAACAAACACACTATCAGGTATGCAACGTGGTCTTGTTGATTCATAGATGCATACTGAAAGTGTCTCAATGGCAAACAAGTGGCCTGGGCAGCCAGAAAGTACCATGGCCATTGTGTTCTTCCTCAATCAATTCTTTCCAAGCTCTAATTGGCTCTCATCTCTGTTGCATATCACCCCCAATACCAAACAACACACTTGTATCAATTATGACATAGTATCCTACTTAATGACACACACACTTGTATCTATCTTATCACGCACAGACACCAGGCCACACCAATAAAGTTTCAGCCATCAGCAGACATTGAAATAACTTGGCAGTGGGTCGCAGAATGAGATGTAACACAGTGTCACACTCACATGATGTTGGATGGAACCTCATGAGCCCTACCTTACCCTCATCAGATGGCTGACTGCAGAACATGTCCTTACCATTACCAAGGCATCTCACACATGACTTCAGGATACTATAACCTTGTGTGTTCAACTCCAGACCTGCACGTGCAGACAAGCTGATACTACAGTAACAGACAAGGTAATAGATTGATTCGTTTAGAACACCGTCACCTCCATGATGGCCTAAGAAGAGTGTCATCCCTATCAGGTACAAAATATGATTCTGCTTAAGCAGAATTTTCAAACATGCCCTGTAAAGCACATGTGAGGTGAGATATGCTTATCTATTTCCCATGCCCAGTGCTAGCAGTCTCACCAATACCCTCAGTGCAAATTCGTGCTGGACCTTTTCTCTAGGAATTGGACAACACAGTTATACACAACTCCCCCAGTTTGGGGAGAAAGAACTATGCGGTGATGTGTGCTGCGTGTATATAGTGATACAATATGATCAATTCCAAAGTGGATGTACCACCATCGCCGCATGGCCCCAGGAATCTCATGGCCCAACTTTCGGACACAACTAACTTACCAAGTGATTGGGTCAGGGGAAAGTTAGTTAGCTAATATTACTACACCAGGCACTTTCTAAGAAAAAGGATACAGCGAAGGTGAGAGTTTTTGCAATGGCAGAGTATGCAAGTCAGCTCATTTGTAGTATACATTTGTAGGTTCATGGACACAGACAAATAATCTAAATGACGATGGACTGGGGCGACGGAGCATATCAGTTTGCAAGCAGTTTCTGAGTTAGCAATTGTCAACACATGGCATTCAGAAATTGTCACCGCCACAATGTGAGGGCAACACTGATTCAGTGTTGGGCTAACTGAGTTGTCCTAACTTGGTGTTGTGTTGTGTGGATAGCTTGTTGCCAAGTTGTAGTCGATATAGATGAAGTGGTTCCCGCACTAGAGTAACGTCCTAGTGCCCACTTATAGCGAGATGTAAGAGAAGAGAAGAGAGTTGAATTGACAGGAGATTCAACTTGCTGTCTTAGGGACAGCAGTGAGCCTCTTTTATACTATAGGTACAGGTATGACTAATCAGTATGTAGTAAGCCAGATACATGCTATGACTAAGTACTACTAGGATTCATAAGCGACTCCAGCTCGATCAATAAGCACAATAAATGTATCAGTCATCCGATCACCAATCACTAGGGCCGGTTCCCACGACTTACAAAGGCTGTACCGTATGAGTAATAATGATCACCTAAGGCCGGTTTCATCACCTCCCGCTCTAGCTAGCACGACCGTGCGCAGACTTCTTCCAGCCCCCTTGGGTGGCAAGCTGCTCATTCCTTTGCCGAACGAACAGCATTGCCAGACACTCCATGTGCGCCAGCTGCTTGGGGGCGTGAGCCAACTCCAATCGACCCTTGCAGATGGTCTTCGCGATCCTAACCACCCCGGCTTCAGCTTTGAGCCGTTTGAGCTCTGCATTGATACAGGACAAGTCATCGTCCAGTTTGCGGTAGCGCGCGATATCCGCAGCGACGCCCCAGTCATCGAGTCGGTGGGCTGCTTTGGCGAAGTTAGCATGAATGGCGGAGGTACCGACCAAGAGTTGGTGAAACCAGGTCGGAAGGGGGTCGATGGGCTTGGATGAGTAGACGGCCCGAGCGTAGATGGGGAGTGAATAGGGTGTATCCAATGGTCCTTGCTCCTGTCTGTACACTTGAACATATCCGTCGAGGGCTGGGGTAACCCAATAGGCTTTGGCATACGCTCCTTTGCCCAATGGGATCTTGAGGTTGGGGTATATAGTGTTGCGGACGTACCCGTCGGGGGCTCGTTTGTAAGTTTCGGCGTATCCTTCAATGGTTGACTCCAACCTTTTGATCTTGTCTTCAAAGGCGAGCACAGCGAAGCAGTGGATTTCTTCGCGATTCTTGATGGTCTGGACCAGACCGGTTGCGATCTCTTGGAGAGTGGTAGGGTTGATATGGGCATTGGCGGCAAATATGTTTTCCACTCCACAAGGGGAGTAGCAGGACGGGGGTGAATTGGGACAGCTCCTGGGGGACTCTGCGGATGCATTGACGGAGTAGTCAGACATGGGTGGGGTAGGGTCGTTGCCAATGTAGATGAGAGAGTAGTGTTCATTGTTAATTGTGATAGGTGCAAAGGGGTTCGCGGCAAAAGTATGGATGTTTGAGAGTGTGGATGTGAGTGGCATGGATGCGTTGTCCAGGGCGAAAGAGGTGGAACTTGTGGGTGGTAAACGGGAAAGGACGAAGTAGGGAGGCTAAGAAGGGCTGACGAGGTGGAATGGGAGGAGGTGTCCAGGAATTTACTTCCCAGCTGAGTGGTTCTTGGTTGATAGCCAGGGTGAAGAGAGATGGGGTCTTGTAGTAACAAACAGCCAGTCTTTATACTCTCTAGTGGGGTTCCTTTGTGATAGGCTTTGACTAAGTCAGGTGTGTGTGTGTCAGCTGCTAATTCCCATGTGTCATTGCTATCGGGATACCCTTTCCAATGGATCAGATATTGCAGGGTTCTATTGCGCCCAAAGTATCGGTGATTACAAATTTGCTCCACCTTGTATTGTTCTTCATCATTAATCAGGTCAGGTGGTGGCCGGGAGAAGTTTGGGCCATACGTGGTCGTTTTGCGATAGGCCGATAAGAGGGAAGCATGGAACGTGTTGTGAATTTTCCACATCAGGGGTAAAGCAAGTTGGTACGCCACAGGGGAGATCTCTTTGATGATCTTGAAGGGTCCATATCTTTTGGGCGCTAGCTTGGTTGCTTGGTAAGGGAGACGGAGATTTTTCCCTTCTAACCAGACTTGGTCTCTGATACTGTATTGCGCTGACGGGGTTCCTGATTTCTCAGCAACTTGATTCAGGGCCGCAGTCGCTTGGGCGCGTCTTTCTTCTATCAAACGGATTCTTTCTTCCATTGTTTCATTGATGGATGGGGTGCTAATTGCCAGGTTTAGCTTGAGATCGTACCCTAGAATTATTTGATTGGGTGATAGTCCAGTAGTTGAGTTCTTTTGGTTGTTGTGTACTGCCATAGCCAAGGCTAGCCATTGGGTCCAGTCCTTTGGGGCCGCTGATATTACTAGACAGAGATATTGTTCTACCCATTGGTTCTTTCGTTCCGATAACCCGTCTGTTTGGGGATGAAAGGCTGTTGATAAGTTTTGTTGGATGTCTAGTCTTTTTGTTAGGGCCTTCCCAAAGTGTGAGGTAAATCGGGGATCTCGATCGCTAATGACTTTAGTGGGTAATCCGAACCATCGAAACACATGATCCATGTATAATTGGGCGATCCCAGGTCCCATGATTGTGGTGTCGCAAGCTAGGAATATAGTGGCACATGAGCATCCTTGATCCACGATAGTGAGAATGGCGTCCTTCCCCTTTACAGGGGGTAATCCTGTGATTAAATCCATAGCTACTTGTTGGAATGGTCAAGCGTTGGTTTCTGTGGGGATGCGATAGGGGGGTATTTTGGTGCGATGAGTAATGATTTTGTTTTGTTGGCAGATTGCGCATCCTTTTATGTAGTTTGCGATCCATTCTTTCATTCCTGGCCATTGGTATCGTTCTTGGGTTTTACGAAGTGTTTCGTCTTGACCTGGGTGACCTGCGGATGGATAGTTGTGCATGAGGTTCATGATTCCTTGTTTAACTATGTCGATGGGGGGTACACTAATCCTTGGTTCTAATGTTGTCGTGGCGATTTTGAACCGTTGTTCTGGTAGGACTATGACTTGTTGGTTGTCTTCTTTTCCTTGGTCTACTCCTGGCAGTCGCGAAAGGGCATCTGGTGGGATATTGGTCTTCCCTGGAATATAGAGGATGTCAAAGTCGTATTCCTGTAAGTCGGCATGCCAATGCGCAGTCCTTTGGTTGAGGTTTTTAGGAGATTTCCAGTATTGGAGATTTGCGTGGTCTGTCATGATGGTGAATGGTTCTTTAGTCCACCCTAGATATGGTCGCCAGTGTAAGAGCGCTTTCATCACAGCTAGTAGCTCTCTCTCATAGATGTCATAATTTCGTTCTGCCGGAATGAATGTAGCTGAGTAGTAGGCGATAGGATGGAGTACAGGTTTTTGGCGTTTTGAAAGAGCGGAAGTTGTGGGGATGTCTCCCTCCTGTGAGAGTACGGCTCCCATGCTGTATGCGGAAGCATCAGTTTGGAGGAAGAACTTTTTCTTGAAGTTGGGTTGTTTAAGGACTGGTGCGGCGCATAGCCGGGATTTAAGGGTTTCAAAGGCCTTGACCTGTGGTTTGTCCCAATGCCAGCTTTCAGATTTTTTTGTGAGGTCAAGCAGGGGTTGAGCGATTTCGGAGAATCGTGGGATAAAGTAGCAGTAGTAACCATATAGTCTGAGGAATGCACAGACATCTGTAGGGGTAAGTGGGACCAGATAGTCTGCAACTCCCGTGAGTTTCTTCAGGTCCATGCAAAGTTGTCCTTTCCCTATGATTACTCTGAGGTATTCGATTTCTTCCTGTTCGAAGGCACATTTTTCAGGTTTTAAGTAGAGGTCATTGGCTTCTAGTTTATCTAGTATCTCGTGGATGCATTTTCGGTGTCGAGCTAAGTGTTGTTTGTGGGTTTCGTTCAGGTATTTCTTTGTATGGATAGCAATGTCGTCCATGAACACAGATGTGTCCCCACTTGCTACATCCGGACGGAATATTGTGTTCATCATCATCTGGAATGTTGCAGGGGAGTTGGTAAGGCCAAAGAACATAACTGTGGGTTTGAACAGTCCTTCTGGTGTGAGGAAAGCAGCTTTCCATTCGTCACTGGGTTTGATCCGAATATTGTTGTACCCCCATCAGACGTCAAATTTGGTGAACAGTGTGCACCCAGCTAATCAGTCAATGATGGAAGGAATTAGGGGAGATACATTGTGGTTTCGTTTAGTCCACTTGTTAAGGGGTTGATAGTCTTGGACTGGGCATAACTTCCCATCTTTCTTTTTGACAAAGAAGAAATTGGCAGCATATGGGCTCCATGAGGGTCTGATTGTGTTTCTTGCCAGGTGTTCTTGAACGAATTTACTTGCTTCTTCAATCTCTGACTGTGTTAATGGTAGAAGCCTTCCAGGGAGAGTTGTGGGAGCCCTGGGTAAAAGTTCGATGGCATGGTCCCAAATCATATGCTGGGGAAGACGATGCGATTTGTGTTCACTGAACACTTTCCGGTGTCGCATGTATTCCACTGGTATTGCAGGATCTTCTTCTTTTGTTTTTATTGCGGAGTTAATTGTCACCCATCTGATGAAGTATTGATCGTGGTGCACAGGGCACGGTATGTTTATTGTTCTGGGTAGGAATCGCGCTTTTTTTGCATTTGGAGCCCTGAGGATAATAGGGAGTTGTGATGAGTCGATCCATCCTCGTTTCCAATCGATTTTTGGTTGTACGGCGGCAAACCAAGAATACCCTAGGATGGCCTTATGTTCTCCTAAATCTGATAGGAAGAAGCGTAGTTGACTTCTGGATGCTCCTGTTTGGACTTCAATGTCCATGTAGTGTTTGAGCATTCCGGCTTTGTTCTTGGTCCCGTCTACATTGAACAGTTGTCAAGGTTTATCCAAATTCTTGATTGGGAGTTTCAACCATTTGGCATAGCTTAGGTTCATGAAGTTTTCTGTTGCCCCAGAATCGACTAGGGCTATTGCTTTGGCTCTTTTTGCAATTGAATGTGTGTAGATCCGAACAGTCATAGATTTTCGAGCTGATATATACACATTGTCGTTGCTACTCTGCTTGATTAATGCCGACCTAATCAAGCTGTGGGAAAATCCTCCAAGACTCCCATTTCTTCAGCCAGTTTCGCTTTCTCATCAAGAGACATAGTGTTGAGTTGTTGTTTGATATCCTCAACACGAGTGGGGGTTTCAAACCCTTCATAGTTGTCGTATTCTTCATTGAAATCGATGAGGTTCGCCTTGGTTTGTCCTTGACGGCGATGGTGTGGACAGTTTCTGGCATAATGGCCTGTTTGTCTGCATTCGAAACAATTATTGTTCATGTTTCCTGGGGGTGGTCTGGTGGTGTTGTTTCGAGGGGCTGGCCCAAAGCCAGTAGCATTTCCCTGTGTGCATCCTCTATTGTTCGAATGCCAGTTTGGGGTTCTAGTGCGTCCTAAATCCATTGGCACCAGTACATTGTTCATCCAATGGGGTGCATTAGTGGAGTTGTATTGCGCTTGAGGGGGTCCTTGGCGGAATCCAGGCCTGCGTTGTTGCATGAACCCTCCTTGGTTTCCTTGGTTTCCTTGGTTGAAGAACGTTTGTGGCCTTTGGAAGTTAGTTGGTCATGGAAATGTGTTGAAGACTCCACGATTGAACCCTCCGATCCCTCTGTTCAGGTTACGGGCACGAAGTATATTGTTAATCAAGACTTTAGATCGGGTAGCCAAGATTGCTTTGTCTTTGAGGTCGATATATGTGGTTGGAGTTGGGGAGGTTAGTACCTCCTTAAGGATGTCATTGGGCAATCCCTTGGTGAAGAGTTGGAATACAGCGCTGCTGTTGGCATCGTAGCCAGCGATATGACTCAGGTCCTCAAACCTAGCGATGTAGTCGTCAATTTCTGGGAACTTCATGGTACAACGTTCTATTTTGCCTCTGGCTCTGTTCTCCCTTTGACTGTCCTGAAATTGTTGTGAGAATTCATAAAGAAATTGATCCCATACGTCGGGGATGTTATCCAGGACAGGGTTGAGGGTGTCCAACCAGGTTCCCATGTCTCTAGTCCACCCTGCGACTTGAGGTCCTTTCATGAGGGTGAGGGTTAAAGCGACTTTCTTGATTGGAGAATTGTAGCCAGCTATATCTTGATTGAGTCAGAGATATCCTTTTACTTCTTCAATGAAGTCATCTGCAATGAGGCAGTCTCCAGTGAACACCTGTGGCAGTCCTCCCATAGATTTGACATCAGCTGCTTGTGCAATGGGTTGTCGACCTCCTTGGGCAGGGGGTACTGGTGTGGGAGGTGCTGGTGCTCCGGGTGGATTGCCTCCCAGACCTCCAGATCCTCCTGATGGTGGTCCTCTGCCTGGGGGTCCTCCGCCTGGGGGTCCTGATCGTCCTCCTCCAGGAGTGGAGTATCGGCCAAGGCTGGCTTTGAGTTTGGAATTAACGCTTGCTGCAGTTCCAATAGTAGTCGTAGTTGTCATACTTCCTGTTCCAGTAGTGCCACTTCCAGAGCTTTTTCCTTTAGAGCTTGAGCCATCTCCTCCCCCTTGAGTGAGTGGTTGAGTATCTGCGGGCTGTTGGATCGTGATAGAGGAAGTAGCCATGGTTGATAGTTTTGGTGAAATGGGCAAAAGCTTCATATGCCGTGGAAGGGAGATGGTATTCCTTCGTGGGGTGAGTTCTTTGGGTATTTCTGAGCCCCTGATTTGGTTGTCGATGGAGAGCCCTCCAGTTTGGTTAGCTAACTCTTCGTCCGAGTCTTCCTCTTCTTCAGCTGGTTCGCTATCTGAACTAGTGTCCTGTTCCTTAGACTTTGGCTTTGCACTGGTTTCTTCGCTGTCAAAGGTATGGATGCTGGTTAGTGGTTGTCGTAGTCGAGGCAATCCTGAATTGGAGTCGTGTGCAATTTGGTGCCAAATCCCGTTGTATAGGCAGACCGGTATAGCGTGTTTGTTTACAACCTTGTTGTCGTTGTCACAGAACAATTGAATGGGGTAGGTCCTGGTTCTGGTAGCGTTAGGTGCTTTGTATGCGATATGGGAATTTAGTTTGGTCTTGAGTATCTGCTCTTTGGTTAAGAGCTCGTCGTATGTGCTACTAGCTGTCTTGAATGTAGGAAGTTGAATCTAATGTCACCGCCACAATGTGAGGGCAACACTGATTCAGTGTTGGGCTAACTGAGTTGTCCTAACTTGGTGTTGTGTTGCGTGGATAGCTTGTTGCCAAGTTGTAGTCGATATAGATGAAGTGGTTCCCACACTAGAGTAATGTCCTAGTGCCCACTTATAGTGAGATGTAAGAGAAGAGAAGGGAGTTGAATTGACAGGAGATTCAACTTGCCGTCTTAGGGACAGCAGTGAGCCTCTTTTATACTATAGGTACAGGTACGACTAATCAGTATGTAGTAAGCCAGATACATGCTATGACTAAGTACTACTAGGATTCATAAGCGACTCCAGCTCGATCAATAAGCACAATAAATGTATCAGTCATCTGATCACCAATCACTAGGGCTGGTTCCCACAACTTACAAAGGCTGTACCGTATGAGTGATAACGATCACCTAAGGCTGGTTTCAGAAATCCTCTTTCGGCAGGGCCCTGATGCCAGGACCTCAAAGGTGTGGCATGGGTGCGGACATTTTATCCATGCCCAGTCGTTGCCCATTCCACACACCCATTCTCTACAGTTATGTCCGCCCCCATTGTCAATGATCCTAGTGATTCTACCATGTTGCGCTCAGTCATTGAGCACATCTTTATGCCTGTTATGATCCACCCCAATTTTTCTCATCCTTGTCAGACCCCCTCCTTGTCACCCTATCCACGCCTAAGCAACCACTACCATTGAACCCATCATCCCTACCAGACCTACCACCATTGCCGTCCAGTGAACCATCCAAACCATTGTCACCCCTTGATCAACCACCAGTTGAGCCCCTCGTCCCCGTCCCTTGGAACATCCATCGTCGGGAATACTCCTCAATGGAGATGTACCAAGAGCCACCCCCAGTAGAGAACCCACTGGAAGATTCAGACAGTCCCATGAAGGATGCGCCGCCCTTAGAGCCACAACCAGTCACTCACTATAAACCTGACGTCCCTGGAGGACAGACACACACCTTGTCCCCAGAAGAGTCCCCTATCGAACCCTGGGAAGCATACCTCACTCAGCCCAGCAGTCCTGTGTCCTGCAAGCACTCCTTGTCACCCACAAGTCCCTCTTCAGTGCCCATACACCAACACACCAGTAGAGAAGGCAGTTACCAGTCAATCACCCCTTCTGCCTCATCACCTATAGCTGGCACCTTGCCCCAGAGTCAGGGCTACCAGTCAACCTCTCCTGGAGGATCTGCAGACAATCCCTCATCCACACAGAGCTCCACAGATGACATGGATAGCGACATGGCCCTTAATTGGGTCACCATCAATACAGACTACCTTAAAGGGTAGTTGCTTACACTAGACGCCGATTAGACCAGAATGGGCACGCAGAGATCAGATCTCCTCGGATCAGCCTCAAACCTCATGGTCGTCATCGCATCATGACGATGCTTCTTTTCTTGGAATGACCCGCCGCCATTGTTCGACCCTTAAGGATGGATTAGGCAACTTGTCACTTTATCATTCGCTCTCGCTCATTCTCTATTGTTCGACTCATACAGACCGCAGCACTTGTCCGCGGAGTACCATACGATACAGACAGCCCCCTCTTGACCAGAACTACCTACCTTAGTGACCATGGCCCGTGCGCGGCCGTGCCTGTATATAAGCACCCTGTATTTCGACAGTCAAGCCCTAAGCTTGACTTGATTCTCAATATCAACATTCTTGAAAGCTCCCCAAGTGCCCCCCCTTTCCTCATCTCTTACATAAGCCTCTCAGAGTCGTCTCTAGCAACACTAGAGACTTCTACCTCTTCAAGTACTTGCCACAAAGTTCACCTCTTAGTACAAGTCGTACTATCAAGGCCCATTGAAGCCTTAACAATGCCCCCAAAGCTTCTGCAAGAAGACCCAGGTGAAGACATACAGTAGGGAATCAACGTGGCGCTATGTAACAACCTCATAGATGCTGCCAAAGACTTCCTCCAAATACTCCCCCCTTTACAATATCCTTTGTGGATGCGTATGATCAAGATGTTGGATTTTGTTTGGCGTACTGCAGCATTCCCCCTTGAGGAGGCCAACCTCCAGCATGCCTTATCAGATATGGCCATTGGAGGTACGCACATTTAGCTTGTACATTTCTTTCGGCCGTTGGTTTGACCATTTTCTATCAGATGTATTTGTCATGCATATCTGTGCACAAAACACTGCCATTGTGGTGCGCAGGCCCGCTCTCAGCACCAACTTCATTCAGTTCGAGGTGTTTGAAGTCTCCCCACCTAATACCAATGTGATGAAGGCAGAAGGGAAGCTGCTATGTTCTTACCCAGGACCTGCAATCCGTGTGCCTGTTGATACTTTTATGGACAAGTGCTTTCTCCAGGAGTTGTCCTCTTTCCTTGTCCAGATGGACATCGAAATATTGGATTCTATTCCAACCACCTCCAAGGCAGGATCTGTCATCTACGAGGTTTGCGAAACTGCCCATCCCAGGTACATTTCTGGATTATTGGTGGGAATTCTAAGGGGATTCGGTCAGCCAGAAGTTGTGGATCACATCACGAAACAGATAGGAGATGAAGTGCTCTGGGATAAGGCGTTCAAGCCATGGCAAAGATCTCCATTATGGCTTGTGCTCAGGATCACCCTTCAGTCCTCCATGCATCCTGACAATCTTTACAAACCTTTCATCCTATACTTTCATGCCCACCTTTTGCATAAATGCTTGTGCAGGGATTTCCCAAGCGAGTTACTCTATGTGATAAGAGCCAAAATGGCTTGACGCCTTTCAAAATTAGGTCCTGCTGTATCACAGCATCTTTATGAATTTGTCCACGGCAATGCCAAGGGTACTGAGGCGTTACTTTCAAAGAGGTGGATGGTGTTCCAGTCTATTCAGCCGCTCAGCTTTACCTTACAGCCTCAGACGCTTGACTTCATTGCAGATACACACATCTCCCTCAAATCATTGTACACCTACCTCACGAAGCTTTGCTCAGCCTCACATGGCCGCCTGCACATATCATTCAAACCCCAGGGATCATGCTTCTTTTCTGGACAGGATTTCTCTCAATTTTTGAATGGCCAGCTTGCAAAGGCTATTTCTGAAGGCCAACACATGGCAATCGTTGATTTCAAATCATTTGTAGAGAAGAATTTGGAATTGTGGGTTGCTGCATCTCCAATGGATGAGGACTTCCTGTTTATGATGGCTTTGTGCATCCAGCAGTATTATGTTGGTGTGAAAGATCTCTATGGAGATAACACCGAAGATAATTCTATCATGATTCTAACCATCATGGATCTTTGGGTGGCTCTTGATATACTCACAGTCCATCAATGCCCCTTATTGAAACAGTATTCCCCCGAAATTCCTACCAAGTTCCTTCATGACTTACTTCTTCATCAGTCATCCACCATAATTCGAGCATTGTGCATCGAAGAGTATCTGTGTTTGCGACACACAGAGGCTCTCCAAGTCCCATCTATCTTTTCGAACAATGTCGATGATTCTTGTTTTGCTGTCGTTTTCTTCTGGATGTCCCAGGATTTAAACCTCCTTTATGATGAGATAAATGCGCATGCTCATGAAGAAAGGGAAAATAAACACACAGAACTGTCTTCCTTGAATCGGCAATTGCAATCACTTTCACACCAGGCTTCGGAAATGAGTCACGAGTCGCCTGGAAATTGCAAGCCCACTAAAAGGGGAAGCAAAACTTGTTATAAATGTCAATTGGAACATCAAGCCAAGAAGCTGAAAATCCGCGTCCATGAGTGGCCGCTACCCTCTTCAACGGTGCATGCACAACATGTGGTCTTCGAGCTCTCCCCTCCCTACACATTTTCTGTTTGGCGTGACATAACTTACATGATCCTCCATGACATTGGCCTGCCATCTGTCCAAGATTCGAATGATAAACCCCAGGTTCTCTTGGGGATGTTCTCTGGCCTTCACAGCTGGGCAGTGCAAGGCTACCAAGTGACCATTGGTTCAACTATGAAGTCTTTTGCCGATCAGACTCATTACAAGAAAGTTCGCATTCTAGCAGAAGAGCCCTCTGTCTTGGTTAAAAATGGACTCAAGCTCCAGGTATATGACAGTAGTCGTAAATCCTGGTTGGTGCCGTGCTTCTCTGAGTCCAGTGTTGGTTACTTGTGCACACCTCATGTCCAAACGATAAGTCCATACAGTTGCCTCCATGATTTTGTATCCAGCACTCAGCACACCACAAATGACATCATTGCCACTCAAGCTAATTGTCCTAAAGAAATCAGCCTACATGAGTTCATTGCATTTTCTGGGTTGCGCACCGGCTCATGTTTGCAATGGTTAAACATTGCAAGAGAACTCGCGTCACCTTCGCTCTTGTTTCGATGCGAGGAAGTGCACACCTTGATTATGTAAGCGCCTTGGCAGCTTGGGCCTCTATCAGACGGTGTTCGTGAGTGGCATATAGACCTTGGCATTTCCAGCTTTGGAAACGCATTGCTACGCAAGCTGGAGTCCCTTCTTCAAGCGATAAAGGCTAGTTGGTTAGAAGAGGTCTCCATGCGGACTATTGGTATGTGAGACACCTTTGACATGGCACCTGTCTGTCAGAAGTGAGCTTGGAATGGATCAGAGGTCCAATGCTTGGATCGATAGTGTCACACACACATATGCTCCATACCAACGCAGCCTGTGATGCTGCCTCGTTTTGATTATGCTCCACAGTCAATTAGTAGTTAATGTACTTCATCATTTCGTGCCCAAAAGGGGCACCGGTTTACTTTCATATATATGACCAAGTAGTCACTCATGTACACCTCAGTTCTCATGCATACCATCACACACTGTTACTGAGGTGAGAATCCCTTTGTTACCTTCGTAGTTAACACCTGTGCTGACTTGTAGTAGTATACCTATGTTGTTGTCCCACAGGTGAATAGATATAGTTCTTGTGCATACCATCGCACACTGTTACTGAGTATACCTATGTCGTTGTCCCACAGACAACAACCCAAGCATGCGTTACTTGAACTTATCAGTTATCCCCATAACCGAATCACAGGTTATGGGCCCTGCCCAACCAGCTGCTAACACATCATCATCTGCCCATTCTACTGCTACCGCTTCTGTCCCCTCTATCATGTCTGCACCTTCCCCTTCCATTGAACAGCTCCCCGCCAACATCCCTCACCTTGAGCCCAACAGTGTCAACTGGGCAATCTTCTCCATGCGCTTCCAGGAGGCGATGCAAGCCACGCATTGCTGGGGTTACTTTGATGGAACCAAGTCATGTCCTGTACCCAAAGACCCAAAGATAAGGACAACCCAACAGACACTGAGGTCGAAGCCAGAGAGAAGTGGGACTATGAGGACTTGATCGCTCATTACCTCTTGTCCCAGTGACTGCCCAACACCACTGCCATTCGTGTCAGTGGATACAACACTGTCAAAGAGCGGTAGGAGAAAGTCAGCGAAGAGTTCTTGGCAAAGAGTGTGTACGCACAAAACGACTTGGAGCATGCATTCCTCCAGATGCATTTCCCAAGAGGTGGAGACATCCAGGCATTCCTCACCAACCTCATGTACAAGCGCAAGGAGCTCGCAGCTGCCGGCATCACCATCAGCACCAAGGACTATGAATGCACCATCCTTAGAGGTATCCCGGAGGATTTGGCCAAGTTCGCGGCCCACCTCCTGTCCTCAGCACGTCTTATTCACAGCACCACTTCCATTGATACCGACACACTCATCAGTCACATCTGCAAGGAGGTGGAGTGCATGAAAAACCGCTGCACACGGGACCAGTCGAACCAAGGTGGCAAGAAGGAGGGCCAGACAGATGAGGCTCTTGCTGCCACAAGTTCAGATGGAGGCAAAAGGAAACAGCGTCGAAAGGGCAAGTGCCACAACTGTGGCAAGCCAGGACATTGGGCATGTGAGTGTTGCTCCCCAAAGAAAGAGGAGGGGGTGAGTGGGCAAGCTGCAAGTTTGTCGTCGTCAGGCACCGCTAGCAAGCCTGAGACGAAGCCTGTGGGCTCTGCCAATGTCATGACTACCAATGACACTGACAATGACAGAACCGTTGTTGCCAAAGATATCGGTGGTGATGGCTTTTGGATGGCCATCGAGGAGGGTGCTCCTGCGCAAGATATCAGCACAGAGCTGGACTCATTGTTTGATGATCTGGAGCAATCAGAGGAGGTCATCTGCGCACACACCGAGAGCACAGAGATGCACCTGGAGTGGTGCAGTCCGGAGGGCTGGGTGTACAATGAATGGGCAGACCCGTTATTTGAGGAGGAGGAGGCCTGTGCGGTTATCATACCAGCCACTGACAAGGACAGCTTGACATGCACCGAGTTATATGACTCCGGTGCCACCCAGCACATCAGCCCCTACAAGTCAGACTTCTCATCCTACTCACCTTTGTCCCCACCCGTCTTCCTGAACACTGCAAACCAGCAGTGTTTCCCTGCCATTGGAACAGGAACTCTGAACATCTGAGTGCCAAACGAGGGCACTGAGTCCAAGCTTGCCTTGTGCAATGCGCTCCACACACTATCTGTCGCCTGCACCCTTGTGTCCCTTGGAACACTTGATGAGGAGGGCTACCATGCCCATATTGGAGCTGGCTGCCTCGAACTCATGTCTCCAGAGGGGGAGCGAGTGGGTCAGATCCCTCATACAATGTGCTGACTGTACAAGTTTGCGCATGCTGCACCTGAGTCTGCAAATGCTGCAGAGCTCATCTCTGTTATGGAACTGCACTGCCGCATGGGGCACATCGCCATCGTCAGCGCCCACAAACTAGTTGAGAGCGGGGCTATCACTGGGGTCAAACTGGACCCAAACTCCCAAGAGCATGACTGCAACACCTGCATCTTCGCCTGCGCAACATGCCTGCCTGTCCCTAAGGTCCGCATAAGCGCGCCAGCACAGCGCTTCGGTGATGAGATACACACCAATGTCTGGGGCCCTGCATCCATCTCCACTTGCCAGGGGTGCCGGTACTTCGTCACCTTCATGGACGACACCATGTGCTTCACTATCACATATCTGATGCATACTAAGGATCAGGCTCTGGAGGCCTACAAGTCATTTGAGGCATGGGCACTCACTCAAGGGCACTGCAGGGCGATCAAAGTCCTGCGTTCTGACCACGGAGGTGAGTATCTGAGCGATGCGTTCAATGTGCATCTTGCAGCCATGGGTACAGCATGCAAGCTGACAGTGCACAACACACTGCAGCTGAACGGTGTCGCAGAGTGCCTCAACCGCATGCTGCTCAAGCGGATCTGCACCTTTGCGCATGGGAGCAGCCTGCCCAAGTCACTCTGGGGCAAGGCGCTGTGCCATGCGGTCTGGCTGAAGAACCGCACTGCAACGCGTGCACTTGATGGCAGAACACCATTTGAGGCCTTGTATGGCCACCCACCCAACCTGTCTTGTCTGCGCTCATGGGGCTGCCATGTCTGGGTGCACGACCCTGACTGCTCAAAGCTTGATGTGCACACATGCAAGGCGTATTGGCTCGGCTTCGATGTCGACGCAAGAGTGCACCATATCTTCTGGCCAGGCCCAGGCAATGTCACTGTGGAGCGCAATGTCTACTTTGGGACATCAGCTCTGTCCGAGGGGGAGGAAACACACATACTGGCATTGAGGGGCAAACAGTCTGACACCCTGACCACCCCCACAACTTCTTCTATGCCTGCATCGCCTGCCTTGCCTGTATCTGCGCTGCCTGCCCCTGTCCAACCACCCGCTCCTATGCCTGCTAGTCAACTGCCCCCACTACATCATTCCTCATGCACCAGAAAACCTTCGCGTCTTGTGTGCGACTTGCAGTCCAGTGAGGGAGTTGGCATGCACCTGCCTGGGTCACTTGCTGAAGAATCCAAAGAAGCAGGGGGAGTGTGGTCCGTCAAGGATGGCACCCCAGTGCTCCTTGAGGACTTTGATGGCCTTGAGTGTGCACTTGCTACAGAGACTGTGGATGCTGAGGCGCTTGAGCCATGTACGCTCACCAAGGCAAAGCGCAGGCCGGACTGGCCCCAGTGGGAGAAGGCGATCCAGGAGGAGCTAGCCACCTTGAACACTGCTGGGACTTGGAGGCTTGAGGAGGCACCACCCAGCGTGAATGTCATAGGGAGCAAATGGGTCTTCAAGGCCAAGAAGGATGCTGCTGGCAACATAGCTTGCTACAAGGCAAGGCTGGTCGCACAGGGATTCAGCCAGATAGGGGGAGTCAACTACAACAACACCTATGCACCTGTGGCCAAGCTGGCATCTTCATGCGCCATCATCACCATGGCAAATCGTCTTGGCATGGAGCTCCATCAGGTCAACATCAAGGGGGCTTACCTCAATGGAGTTCTCAATGAGGACAAGGTATTGTATATGCAACATCCCCCTGGATACAAGGTACCTGGTGCAGGCACGCACATTTTGCGCCTTGTGAAGACTTTATATGGTCTCAAACAATCTGGGCGACACTGGTACCAGAAACTATGCTCCATCTTCCTGTCACTCAAGTTCAGCCAATGCAGAGTGGATCAAGCAGTGTTTATTAAGTGGGACAAGGTCAAGCGCAAACTAACAATCGTTGCTGTGCATGTTGATAATTGCACCATGACTGCCACCACCATCTGCCTCATCCAGGAGCTGAAGGACGGCCTGCATCAGCATGTGGAGGTCACCAACTTTTTTTTTCGGAATCCATTGTTGTGTGTCTCGGGGTACAGAACCCCACATGGCACTTCAGTGATGTACATGATATCGATGTGTAGTGTCTAGTAAACTATGTTGGTCCTCTGTTATTCCCCCATAACCTGGTTATCGTTGCATAATGTCGACTGTGGTGCTTGATGGCAAGCACAGTAATAGCATGCCAGAGTGCCCCTGATATGGGTGTAAGCGACTCCTGTGTGATCTCGGGTGGAGTTGGCTTTCGTGTGGGCAAACTGTGTGTCATCTTGGCACTCAAGTTCGTTGGCTGCACTTGCGCATGGGCGGCATGTGCTATGACGTTGCAAGGGGAATGAGTCAATGCGTATTTCCTTTGTGCTCTTCTTCGGTTTTTAATTTTGTCTGTGGTGTATTTCTTGTGTAGCAGTAATGTTAAGAGTATCCATGTGCTACCTGGATTTACTTTGAATCAGCTGGTTCCGTCTATATAGTTTGCTAGGGGTATTGCCATCTCCGGGTCTTCTAATAGTGTTTCGATCGTCATGTTTTTATGTCTTTTCTTTGCTTGCTGTGCCAGGGCCCATCTTTCGAAGGTGTAGTGTGTGCAGTGCAACAGGAAGTGCGCGATAGTTTTGTTTTCAGCGCTGCAAGCTGGGCAGTTGTCTTTGTCTGTCCTTTTGAATTTGTACAAGTAGCTGTTGAGAGGGACGTGTTGCAACTGCAGTTGCACTATCCTGCTTGATGCTTCACATGACAGTTTTTCGTTGCTGATCATTTTGATAAATCTATCAGATGGTATGGTGCTATCGATTTTCAGCGTGTTTATTCCCCTTGCGGACTCATGCCACTCTTTCTTCCAGTCCTTTTTCAGCTTGTCGATGAGTTTACATTTCACTGCTGAGGGATTAATGAGTAGTGGCTTTCTGAGGTAAGGGGGGAGTAGTTCCTTGTCTGATGATAAACCGGCCACTGACTTTTTTGCCTTGCTGTCTGCTTTCTTGTTGCCTGCGATGCCAATGTGTCCTGCTGTCCACCTGAGCATTAATGAGTACTTGTCATTGCTCCTATGTTTCTGTATCCTGGTTGCCAGTGATAGAACTTCTTGTGCTAGGTGATGACCAGGTTTTCTTAGCTCCAAGTTGAAGGCTCTGAGTGCGGCTTGGTTGTCTATCGTGATGACGCTGGGAGTTGCTCCTTGCCTTTCCATTCCGATCAAGTGCATGGCTAGTAGTAGCCCTACCAGCTCTGCTTCATGAACTGTGTGTTCCGCTTCTGGCCCCAGGTGATAGTGAAGCATGTGGTTAGGTCTGTTGTTCCTGATCAATATAGCAGTGGCCCCAACTTTGCCTCCTTGGGCTGAGCCGTCCATGAAAACCTGAATTTCTTCCGTGGCATTTTTGGCTTCTCAAGCCAAGGCTTCCTTGTTCACTGGGATGCTGATGCTAAAAGGGAGCTCTCCTAAACTAGAGGGGTTCCGGCCGAATGTAGGGATTTTCTCCATCTTTCTTGTGTCTGTGTTGGTCAGATTTGACAGTGTGTGGAGGGGCCTGCAGTGCCTTTTAGTCACTCTCATCCTCTTCCAATTAACTGGTTTGAATAGTGGATGGTCTTTGGGCAGGGTGGCCATCCTGACAAAGGCTCTGATGCACCACTTTTTGATCATTAGCAATGCTGGGAGCAGGAAAGCGCTGGCGTTTAAGGTGTCCATGGGGGATGTGCAAAGACCTCCAGTTATGGCCAAAGCGCTGGCTCTCTGTGTGCTGGTTATCTTTTTGATGGCCCCAGCTGAGCTGACAGTTTTGGGACCCACGTAATCCATGTTTGTCAGAGTACACCAGACATCCACAGCATACAGCACCCTGGGGAGTGCAATGCTTGTGTATAGGTGCTTCGCGAATTTGGGGGTGATACCCCACATTGGCCATGTTAGTCTCCGGATTTTCGCCACCCATTTTGCGCCTTTCTCTACTGCGTATGCCTGTTGAACCTTCCAATTGAGGTTTCTATCAAAATATACTCCTAGATATTTGGTGCTTTCAGAAGGCTGTACTGTTCTTCGCGGAAGGTGCAGTGGAGGGTTTCCTGCATTTTTGTGACTGTGGGCGAAATTGATGAGTGCTAGTTTCAAGTACTCGAGTGGAGAACTGTGTGTCTTAGTCCAGTTCACCACCCCATCCTCTCTGCACATCATGTCTGCAAGTTTGTGGTGTGCGCTTGGGAAGTCTTTGGCTGATGCTAGCATGAAAGCATCGTCTACGTAGGCTTCCGCATCCTCCTCTTTGTACTTTGGTATGTCTATTAGATCTATGTTGTAATATTGATATAATACTATCGATAGCGGGTCTCCTTGGCCTATCCTGTTATCGATCGGAATTTTATCCGAAACATAACCATTGAATCTGAGGGTTGTGACTTGGTCCCTCAACATGTTGTATACAAAGCCAGTGTAAGTGGTGGGCACCCTTCATTTTCTGAGGTTATGCACCAGCCTCTCCGGGTTTGCATTCGGGAAAGTGACTTCTATGTCCAGGAAAAGCACTGACGTTACCTTGCCTATCCTCCACACCGCCTTCACTTTGTTGGTTAGCAGGTGCATGGCATCGGCTGTAGTATGACCTGGGCGCCCTCCAAAATGGTTGGCTGGCAGCAATTGGTGCTTTTCCATAACATATGTGATGTGGTTAGCGATTATAGCTGTGATCACCTTCCACATTGTGTTCAGTAATGCTATGGGTCTATAGGCTTTTGGTGTGTCATATCTGGGCTTTCCTGGCTTTCTGAGAATGACTGTGACAAATTCCTTCCAGGGCTTATACATGAGACTACCCCTGAGCATGGCTTGGTAGATGTTAAGGCCTATTGAACCTTAAGGCGTGACGTGCGCAAAGGTGAAATATGCGGCAGTGATGAAGTTATAAGGGTTGTGATTCCCTTAATAACTTGAGGTGCTTTGGAAGGTGATAAAAGTGAAAAGGTTGTTAAGACCAATGTCTGGGTGAAGATAAAGAGGAAAGGGAAGTAACTTCAAGGACTTGAAGATTACTTCGAAGAAAAGCAAGAAGGAAATAATGTTTCAAGCAACAAGGACTAAGAACGCAATAGATTGCAAACTAAGTCAGGCTTAAGGCCCAACTCTAGGATATAAGTCCAGCTTATATACAAAAGGGCAGCTACCTGACTAAGCGTACAAATGAGGAGAACAATGGGGTCACAAACAATAAGGGTCACAGGACAATAGAGTCACAAACAATGGTGGTCACAGACTACCATAAGAAGAGAACAATAGGAAATGTACAAAAGGAGGGAACAATGAAGTTCCCGACAAGATGGCTCTGTTGTACAGGTAATCGGTCATATGAGTCGGGATCATGTGATCGTATAAGTACATAATGGGCAAGAAAGAAAAGAAAAATGTGGGCCAAGTGCCCAGGAACGTAACAGTAGATGTGAGCCAATCTCTCTATGATCAGGTCAGCGCTTTTGGTGAGGACGATATTCGTGATACCATCTGGGCCTGGAGCTTTGTACAGTTTTAGCCTTTTGAGCTGCGCATGGATTTGCTCAGTGGTTATTACCCCTTCGCTTTCGCATTCGGACGGGTATGAAAATTCGTCCAGGGAGTTGTCTACTGGAGGTTTTGCTGGGAAGAAGCCTTTCGCTAGCACATGTCCTTTATCTTGGTTCATGTTAGCTCGCTCTTCTACCTCTCCAACCTTATGGATCAACACAGGGATTCTGGTCTTTCCGCCATCGCCCCAGGGAGTGGACGTAAGTTGGTGTGTGGACCAGATATCCGGGTCTTCTCCTTTCTCTAACCAGTCTCTCCAGTGATGTTCTCTGGTCTGATCTAGGAGTTTTCGGTACTGCTTAGACACGACAACATGCACTCTGTGTATGGCATGTCCTAGATCATAACGCCAGTCATACAATTGTCTTCCCAGTTTGTTCGACTGGCAACGTAGCTGTGTTAACTCTTTCGTCCACCATCTTTTAGATTTCAGTGTGATGTTCATCACCGGGACTTGGGTTACAATGACACACTGGATTGCTTTCGTTAGGCTTTCGCAGCTGTGCTCTAGCTGTTCCTGGTTGTCTATCGGCGCGGGCTGCAGAAGGTTGGCTAATTGAACACTTAGCTCTTTGCGGAATTCATCCCAGTCCACATTGCAAAAGTTATTGATATCCTCCTCCTGTATGATGTCTGCTGCGAGATCCAGCTCCATTATGATTGGGAGATGGTCAGTATTGATTCCCCTTTGGTCTGGCTACGTGTCGCAGGAAATCAACAGGTTTTTGGAGTGGTCGGATATAAAAACTTGGTCCAGCCTGCTCCACAGCTTCGTGATATTGTGCTTGTGTATTGGGATGCCGCTTGGGAGCGCCAGGTCTAGGCTGGCGTCTGCTACTACTTCGATCAGTTTCTCCGCTGCTTCTAGTGCATCTTTGGTGAATAGTCTGACATCGCTGGGGTCGTCCCAATACGGGTGGTGTCTGTTGAAGTCCCCAACCCATAGGACATGCACTGTCCCGTTAGTTGACTCTGTTAGCTCAGATTGGTTTTTGCAGTGGAATTCCGTCAATAGCTGCATGGTGGTGTTGTTGTTACAGTTGTTGTACATGTTAATGATGGTTAATTTACCCCACCCGCCGCTAAGCTGTATTACTGTAACGTTGCTTGATGGGAATTCAAGCTGCTTCCAAGTGTTGGACCTTATGGATGCATTAATGAGCGTGACTGTTCTGGAGGGGTTATCTGAGCTTCGGTGTGTTGAGGGGTAGACCAGTGTCCAATCCCTTGATGCCAAAGTGTAGCCATTGTGGTCCATTGTTACACTCCTGGGCACTTGGCCTGCATTTTTCTTTCTTTTCTTGTTTGTTATGTACTTATACGATCACATGACCTCGACTCACATGACCACTTACCTGTACAACAGAGCCATCTTGTTGGGAACTCCATTGTTCCCTCCTTTTGTACGTTTCCTATTGTTCTCTCATTATGGTAGTCTGTGACCACCATTGTTCGTGACCCCATTGTTCTGTGATGCTTATTGTTCGTGACTCCATTGTTCTCTGTTTTTGTATGCTTAGTCAGGTAGCTGCCCTTTTGTATATAAGCTGGACTTATATCCTAGAGTTGGGCCTTAAGCCTGACTTAGTTTACAATCTATTGCGTTCTCAGTCCTTGTTGCTTGAACCAATGTTTCCCTTTTATCCTTCTTTGAAGTTATCTTCAAGTTCTTGAAGATACTTCCCCTTCCTCTTTATCTTCACCCAAACATTGGTCTTAACAACCTCCTCACTTTTATCATCTTCCAAAACACTTCAGGTTACTAAGGGGATTACAACCCTTGTAACTTCATCACTGCCGCATATCTCACCTTTGTGCACATCACGCCTTAAGGTTCAATAGGCCTTAACATCTATGGTCAGCTCCTGGAGTGCTATGAAACTTATTCCTTTGTTTATTAGATTGTTGTTACTAATGAGGTTGTGTTGACAGTTTCTCAAATTGTTTACATTTTGCTGACAAACTGCAATATGGTCCGTTAAATCCATAGTGGGTTCTGTTGGGTTACATCACTGTCTGTGTTTGTCATATTCAGTCTGGGGCCGATGGGTTTGCGCATCCATTCGGGGATTTCTCCCTCTTCTTCAGGGCATTGGCCCTCCTCTCTGGCGCCGTACCTATTTATCTCTAGGATACAGATATTATTAGGGTAGTGCTGCAGGGGGCTCCCTCTGCGGTTTGGCCCTTTCCTGCGCTGCGCATTATGCAAGTTCGATGTTGGGAGGCTGTTTACTGCGTAGGCCGCTGGGAAACGCTCCTCTAGAGGGACTCTGCTGGGCCTTGACAATAGTGTCCAGTCCTGCTCCGCTGGGTAGAACGGCATGCCGTTCACTGGGTTTCTATCATCTAGGCTTGCACAACGCCTGATGAATTCCGGGCATGCCCTGTCCCAGCTAGTGTGGGAGTTATCCCCGCAAGAGACACAGTAGAACTTGCTGTCGTTTGCGCATATGCTTGTTCTGTGGCTTTCCCCACAGGTGCTACAGGTGTCGCCATTTTCCGGGCATCTGTTAGCAAAGTGGCCCCATCGCCTGCATTTCATGCATTGGACGGGTTCCTGTTTTTGTTTCATTGGCCTGATCAGACTACCACAGATGCCTATGCCATCCCAAATGAGTTTGTTGGCGGTGTTAGCCAAGGAAAATGACAGGATGGCAAAAGCGTGAGTTTGCCCCGATCTCCTGCATTCTGCTGGCTTGATCCACTGTGCTTTGCACATAGCGTGAGGGGTGAGTCCGTTAGCCTCCTCTATTTCCCTTAGATGAGTATTGTTCTCTGGTTCGAAAGTTAGTGGGACCCTGGGTGCTACTATGTTGTATAGCCGGTCTCTTATATGCAACCCTTTGGAGAAAGCATTGGCAAACATTTCCTCGTTACCTGGCTCCCTTACCCAGTTCGCTGCCTCCTTGCTGTTCAGCATGAAGAGAATTGCGTTCTTCTTGGTCTTGTATACGGTTTCTATCTTTACCAGAGATGGTTTAGCTGCCTCAACCATCTTGTCCAGGGCCTCATTGGCATTGGTAATTAGCTCTGTGAGGCTTTTCTCTAGGGTGTTTATGCCTTCCTTGTCGTATATATCAACAAGAATTTGTTTGGCCTTACGCTCCATGTCCCCAAGGACCTTGGGGTCCACACTGTTCTTATGGGTCAGCGCCTGTCTGGTTACCAGCATGTTCCAATAGGATTGCGTGGCAT
>Ga0307510_10000846_pt1 | contig 32101 bp, 29 predicted proteins | sample 12_EM_MG_FD_207224 | JGI IMG/M metagenome (GOLD analysis project Ga0307510, IMG submission 207224) | Populus trichocarpa ectomycorrhiza microbial communities from riparian zone in the Pacific Northwest, United States - 12_EM | ecosystem: Host-associated > Plants > Roots > Unclassified | place... | reverse complement strand
AAAAATTCGGTTTAATTACTTTTTTTAATAAAAATCAAAACGAATCGAAAATAATCATCCCTAATAAATATCATAATAGACTTTATTTATTTAGTGATTTTCTCTATGAAAGTGGTATCATTACCATAATCAAGCTAGTACGTACGTACATACGTATTCTAATTTTTAAAAGGCTCATTTCGGTCAGTGGGAAACTTGACCTTTGATAATTAGTCGAAAAAAAATTTATATGTATTCTTAAATTATATTTTTAAAAATATTTTTATTTTGAAAATATATTAAATATTTTTTTCAATATACTGATATAAAAAATAAAAAATATTTTAATATATTTTTAAATAAAATATTTATTTTAAAAAATACTCTGTACTATAATCTCACATACCCTAAAAATTCATTAGACTTCGAATAAGGGTTTATTATAGACTATCATGACTGAGTCGATAATATTCCATCAAATAATTAAAATATTTTCTTATCTATTTATAAAAAAGTATGGTTTTAATAATTTAACTAATTTTTTTATAACCACTTTATTGATATTTTTTTTAATTAATCAATGAGTTTCATAACTCAGCAATATCACCTTATATATTTACGCAAATCTATTGTGTGTGCTTGTGTATTTTATTTTATTTTTCTCTTAATATTATTGGATGATTTTGGTAGCCAAGACCAAGTTATTTCACTATATATATATATATATATTAAAATTTCTTTATAAATTAAAATTCATATAAATTAAATTACATGGATGTAAAATGAGGGATGTATAATGAGGAGGATTATTATACTTACGTGCCTTGTATTTCTTGAACTAATATATAAATATCATAATAGACTTCATTTATTTAGTGATTTTCTCCATGACAGTGGTACATATATATACCCATCACTACCATAAATTAATTAATTTTTTATATTAAAATATTAATATAATAGCTTTACAAGGTTAGTTTTATTTGTTAACTAATAATTGATCCAAGCTTCTTCTTTTTTTTTTACTATTGTCCCTGACTTTTTCTTTTCAACAAAATGTTTTTTTCAAGTTCTAAACTATTAATTAGTTAAGCAATTAACCTCTTATGCTTTATATTTTAGAAATGTTTCCTTCATTTTTGTTATTTGTTTCATTATCTAATTTTAGTTTTATTTATTTATAATTAGTTATTGAAAATATCAGGGTTTATAATAATATATGAGTAATATTATATGCTAATGGATATGAATTGAAATGAGTTTTGATGAATTGATACGTATTTTGCTATAATTTTCATATGAAAAATGATGGTGACGAATTTACTAGTGATTAAAAATGAAGTACAGGACAACTCAAAAAATTAGGGACATAATAGATAAATTAAAAAGAAAACATTTAATATTTATGTTTAATTCACTTTTACAAAACAACAAGTCAGCAAGAGTAGCATCAATTTATGACAATCATTTTAAGCTATGATTTTAGATGTTATGTACTATATATCAGCATATAATTGTTGTCAATAACTTTCCTAGTTCCTGGAAGATTTATGAATAGATAAATGAAAGTGTGTTGTATCTATTAAGAAAGATATTTTTAATGAGATTAAAAATAAAATCATTATAAAGCAGTTTTAAAATATAAAATCTTGAAGAGAACAATTATAATATAATTTTTTTTTATTTTAAAAATATTCTTAAATTAATTTTACTTGACTTGAGTTGGTACATATATTTCAAATTAATCTCTTTATATAATACATGTCTGTATAATAAATAATATCAAATATTAATTAGTAATTTGCCCCCTCATTTAAAAAATTCTAGCTCCGTCACTAATAACAGTGGTACATACATACATATATACATACATACATGTATGTATGTATGTATACCCATCACTACCATGATCAGGCTATTACATACAGATATATCCTAATTAAGTTTAATAGGCTCATTTCGGTCGGTGGGAAGCTTGACCTTTGATAATTAGTATTTAGTCATCACTCATGAAAAAAGCAAACATGAAGGTGTTGTTTGTCTAATCTTTTTTATATGTATTCTTAAATTATTTTTTAAAAAATATTTTTAATTTAAAAATATGTTAAATATTTTTTAATGTTTTCTAATAATTTTGATGTATTAATATAAAAAATAAAAAAATATTTTAATATATTTTTAAATAAAATATTTATTTTAAAAAAACTCTGAACTATAATCTCAAATACCCTAAAAATTCATTAGACTTCGGATAAGGGTTTATTATAGACTATGGGTCGATAATATTCCAACAAAGAATTAAACTATTTTCTTATCTATTTATAAGAAAATATGATTTTGATAATTTAATTAATTTTTTTATAACCTGATATATTTTTTAATTAATCAATGGGTTTCATAACTCAGCAATATCACCTTATATATTTACGCAAATCTATTGTGTGTGCTTGTGTATTTTATTTTATTTTTCTCTTAATATTATTGGATGATGATTTTGGTAGCCAAGACCAAGTTATTTCACTAATATATATATATATATCTTCTGATGAAATAGAATTATATATTTGTAGAGAAGCGGCCAAACCCATAAAAGCTTAGGAATAATAATAATAATAATAATAGTAATAATAAATATCATCTTGCACTCCAATTCTTTGTCTTTTGTATTTTCCACCAAGAGATTGAACATACTTCTCGCCGACCCCCTTTTCTCTTGGTGTGAATAATCAACAGTGACCATGAGTGAAGTTTCTCCGACCAGAGAAACCTCCATGTATGTTCTTTTACTATGCTTTCCATTCCTTTTTATCCCTTCTCTTTCTTCTCCTCGATGGAGAAGTATGGAGAAATGCTCATGAAATTAAATGAGCACTTTCTATATATGCAGCTAATTCTGGATATCAAGCTAGGGTTTTAAGTTCTGATCTTTCCCTATCCTTCTTAGATTCTATTATATATATTATCAAAGCTGCTATGAGATCCATCCATCCATCCAATGTATGTGTTTCTCTTAAAATTCGAAGCAAGACTTCTTTCTTCCTCTTCTTCTTCTTCCTCTTCCTCCTCCTCCTCCTCCTCTTCTTGAATTAGCAATAGGGACATGATTTGATCTCGAGAACTCTTTCATCTCACTACTTGTAAGCAATACTGTGAAAAAATCTTTCTGATTATCGAAGAAAGAGCTAAGTTAGTGTTTTTTTAATTATATTTATTGGATTCCATCCATATATATATATATAGATCTAGATCTTTAAGAGCTAAAAACACAGTTTGATTATTTTTTCTCTCCCAAGATTAGTTTGTGTTGATTTCCTGGTGCATATATAATTAAATCCAATTTCCTGGTGCCAAAAAATTTATTTATTTTTTTAAGGGAAAAGAAAATGAAATCTAGCCTCATGATGTAAACACAGCTAGCCGTCGCAAGCTCGTCGATATCAACGTCCCCACCATGATTATTATATGCAATAATGCACTTTCAGTTTTATTAAGATCGATGAACTCTTCACTACTGCGGTGATTGTTTTTCATTCTTTAGCTAACAATAACCATTTTGCTTTCAGTACTTGATGCTTCAACTATATATATATATATTTATACTAAAGCAACTAATTAAATCACTCCATGCTCTATATATGTATAATCATTAATCAAGGGAAACTGAGGAGGACAAAGAAGAGCAGCAGCAGCATACAGATCGAGGAAGGCGGAGATTGGTGCTGCCGGAAGATGGGTTTGAATGGAAGAAATATGGCCAAAAGTTCATCAAAAATATTGGAAAATTCAGGTATAGATACGTTGAATTTTCTATGCATGTTGTATGTGTTGCATCTTTCTCTCTACATACGAGCGCGAGTGATATATATATATAGGAGTGTACAGTTTTGTGTGTATATATTGATCATCATACATCAAGGGGTTCTTCCTGGCAAATTATATGTGGAAGGTAAGATTTGAACCCGAACTATATTCGCTACGTCCTTGTTGCTGCTGCTTCTTGTTAATTTAGGTTGCATTTGATTAGCATTTTAAAATTAAAAAACAAATACTAAAATTAAGGAATAAAGAGTTGAAAGAATATTGATGATAGAAATAAATCTACATCCATAATAATTTTTTAGTAATTTTTTGTTATTTTAAAATATAAAAGATATTTTCTAATATATCTGAATTATTTTTGTATTTTTTATTTTGAAATGGTAAGTATAGATTAAATTAATACATATAAATTTCCTTGTACAAATTAATATATATGGCCACGCCGGCAGCTTGTAATTAAGATACATAGCACGCGTGGTGCAACCAGCTATATATATATAAAATTAGAAGGGGAAGGGGGAACCTCTGATTAACGTTGTCCATATATATATATATATATAAAATTAATAATCACCTCCTCCTGCAGTTCTCAATTTCACATCAGATGGATGGATGCAGGAATTTTATCAACGAGCTGGCCCGTAACAATTCATGCATTAATTTTCAATTAATATATATATTCCTTTTGATATGAGCAAATATACATCAAATGATACTTACGCCTACCTACTTTGAAGAAGAATAATTTGATATGAATAAATCAACAACAAACATGAATATTAATTATATAGAAGAAATTAAATGTCTGAAATATATATTAATTAGGAGCCTAGCTAGCTAGCTGATTGCGTGTGTTAATTAATTAGATGCATGAGATTGAGAATTAATCCGCTAGCTAGGTATGTAATAATAAGTGCTAATTATGTATGTATGGAGGTTAATACATATAATTAATGTCCTTATTAAAATGAATATTGTTCTATATATGAATATAATAGAAGTGACAACTGACATGCATGGTTATATTAATTAATTAATTAATTACAGGGGCTATTTTAGATGCCAGAAGCGAAATTGTATGGCGAAGAAGAGAGCAGAATGGTCCAACCCAGAAAACCTTCGAATAGTATACGAGGGATCACACAGCCATGCCTCGTCTACACAAGATTCTTCTTCTGCTTCCTCACAAGGGACTCCTTCTTCCTCAGCTGCAAACCAGTACAACTTGTACACTCAATTCTTTGGAAATCAACCGGCTTCAAGCACGCACGATCAAGATCATACTTGATTCATCTTGCTGACTACTCCCTAGCTAGCTGCTCCCATCATTTGATTTCGCTGCTCATTGATCGATCATGTAATTAAGCGCTGTAAATATGCCATAATTCTTGACTACTTGCTGGGTTCTGGAAAACTTGATAAGTAAATAAGCCAGGCAGGAAGGATCGATGTTATTAAAGTAACAAGAGCGAGGAAAACTTTCAATTACAGTGTTCAAGGCCACACGCTACTTTCTTGCTTGCTATTAAAGCCCAGTTGTTCATGGGCTTGGCTGAATGAATTCTTGTGGTCTTATGGTGGCTCTCTTGTAAATACGTGAATCGAAGACTATAATTGAATTTAATAATAGGATAGGATAGAAATTCATTCCAATCACCTGTATTCTACAATATCAATGGTTCTAGAGTGTTCTAGTGCACGACAAATCAAACGGCATCAAGTTTCAAACAACGGTCTAGATTCGCTGAAAGTGGAACTGTCAAGACGAAATCCCAAATACGACCACCCTTCCATCGTTTAAAGAAAGAGAAAACCCTTTACAAGAGAGTGCAAAGAGAGTGTCCATAAGAGAAACCTACATACCCTTACCTAGCCACCATCGCCTCTTATCCATTAAACCCCCTTCTCCTAAACCCTGTTCCACCACCACCGGCCGTTCCACTTCTCTGTAAGTTCTCAGACCCGCTTCTTCTTCTTCCCCCGTCTCCTCTGCCTTTAGTGTGATAAAAGTTTCAATCTTTAAACTGTTACTCATCTTCCTTTTCTTCTTTTTGCATGCCAATCATGGTAGCTTATCAAAACTTAGTTCCTGCTGTTTTGATTCATGAAGGGAAATGAGTTATTTTAATTATGCTGTTTCATGCTTACTGTAATGCAATTTCGTTAGAAATCCACCTGTTCCTGCAGGTCTTATTGGTTGGTGATTCAAATTAGTTGAATAAATAAACTTTTTGTTGTTTGGTTCTTAATTTGTGATTCTGTGAGTTATCTAGTTCACCACATAGCTCTATTGCTTCATGGGAACTTTGTTGCTGTAGTCACATGAATTTAGCCTGGAAGAGAATTTTAGCTGGAAAGTATAACGATTAAAACCTATGTGAGCTTAGAAAAAACAATCCTTATAGAAATTCATTATTCTTTTGTTTGTTTTGCTATCAGGTATTAAATAATAAAAATGGCATCAACGTTTACTGCCATGTCCTCAGCTGGAACCTTGGCTGCTCCTAATGCCCGTGCCCTGGATAAGAAGTTTGCATTTTCTTCAAACAAGTTGTCATCTTTTGCTTCCATTTCTGCAAGTCGATTTGGTAGACCACAGAATGTAGTTCTACCAAGATCGCGTTCTCTCAAGGTTAATGCGGCCAAGGAGCTTCATTTCAACAAGGACGGGTCAGCAATTAGGAAATTGCAAGTGAGTTTTGGGTTGCTGGTTTTGTTCAGTATTTGCCTCTTGTTGCAGATCTGCCTTTTGCTTACCAGATTTGTTCCTTTATTGCAGACTGGTGTGAACAAGCTTGCAGATCTAGTTGGGGTTACCCTTGGACCTAAAGGCCGGAATGTTGTTCTTGAGAGCAAGTACGGTTCACCTAAAATTGTCAATGATGGTGTGACTGTTGCTAAAGAGGTATGCTTTATCTTGATTGTTTGTCTCGTTGATAACTTGAACATGAGATTTCTATCCTCTTGTCTCATTTTTTCGGAACAATATTTGCAACTACAAGATGCATGCTAGAAATTGTAGTCGTAGCTATCCAATTCAGATGAGGCAATCTATCTATGTGGCATTCCCCTATATGTTATTTTGTTACTCCAAATAATATTCATGAGCTTTTAGTGGCTTTCTCTAGGCATGACGATTATTAACAGGATGCTTTACCTTAAATTTCCAGGTTGAATTGGAGGATCCAGTTGAGAACATTGGTGCTAAGCTAGTGAGACAAGCTGCTGCCAAGACAAATGACTTGGCTGGTGATGGGACCACAACATCTGTTGTTCTTGCACAGGGCCTAATTGCAGAAGGTGTCAAGGTTGGTATGGTGGTTCATACAATATATTCTGTGAAGATATGTTGAACGTGTCAATCTCACCCGTTGTTTTTCTTACAGGTTGTGGCGGCTGGTGCAAACCCTGTTTTAATCACTAGAGGCATTGAAAAGACCACAAGAGCTCTTGTAAATGAACTTAAATTGATGTCAAAAGAGGTATGTAAAGTCAGTTAGACCATGCTTGTGGGTAATTATCATTATGGAACTGCGACCTTTGTATATATGTATTGAAGCGCAGAGAAAGGACAGAGTGGTTATAATTTGGGTTTGCAGGTTGAAGACAGTGAACTTGCAGATGTGGCCGCTGTTAGTGCAGGGAACAACTATGAAGTTGGGAATATGATTGCGGAAGCTATGAGCAAAGTTGGTAGGAAGGGAGTGGTGACTCTTGAAGAGGGAAAAAGCGCTGATAATAGTCTCTATGTCGTTGAGGGAATGCAGTTTGACCGTGGTTATATCTCACCTTACTTCGTCACTGATAGTGAAAAAATGGCTGTTGAATATGATAACTGCAAGGTATGTGGTCACAGCTAGTCAAGCGAGCCTTTGCAGTTGATTTTTCCTGCTGCGTTGACAATTTCATATGTTTTGGTGCAGTTGCTTCTTGTTGACAAGAAAATAACAAATGCTAGAGATCTCATTGCCATTTTGGAAGATGCAATTAAAGGTGGATATCCAGTTGTAATAGTTGCTGAAGACATTGAGCAAGAAGCTTTAGCTACTCTTGTTGTCAATAAGCTTAGGGGTGCTTTGAAGATTGCTGCCCTCAAAGCTCCTGGTTTTGGGGAGCGGAAGAGCCAGTACCTTGATGACATAGCTATTCTGACTGGAGGTTAGGGTTCTACTTAGAATTCTTTGCTTTCTATCTGATTTTATTTTTGTTCATGGTGATCTGCTATCATGTTCTCTCAATGTGGATATGAATGCCTTCCTTACTTGTTTGCTGTGGAGTGGATATGAACGTACACCATTGATATTAGTATTTTTATTTTGTTGATGTTGAGAGATTTCTTTCATTGGCTTTCAGGAACTGTTGTTAGAGAAGAGGTGGGCCTTGCCTTGGACAAAGTAGGCAGTGAGGTCCTGGGACATGCTTCTAAAGTGGTTCTTACCAAGGATACAACCACCATTGTTGCTGATGGAAGCACCCAAGAAGCAGTAAATAAGAGAGTTGCACAGATTAAAAATCTTATTGAGGTGTCGATTCTCCTTGCCTTTCACTCCCAACAAAATGTTGGTGTTTTTATTTTTTCCCTCTAGTAGTAGTTTATTGTTGCTAAATGCAAGATATAAAAATGCAGGCTGCTGAACAAGACTATGAAAAGGAGAAGCTCAATGAAAGAATTGCAAAACTGTCAGGTGGTGTTGCAGTGATACAGGTAATTTTTCTATCACTCACAAAACAGAGACACAAAACAGTGTAGATTGTATCTTCACTTAAATGGACGTGCTTTTTGAATGCTTAAGGTTGGAGCACAAACCGAAACAGAGCTTAAAGAAAAGAAACTGAGAGTTGAAGATGCTCTAAATGCAACCAAGGTAATTTTTCTCATGCCACTGTCCTCTGTATTGTTCTTATGTTCCAGGTAAGTTGTTTGGACTCAAATCATTCTTTATCTCAATGGTTTTCAGGCTGCCGTTGAGGAAGGTATTGTGGTTGGTGGTGGATGCACCCTGCTGAGACTGGCATCAAAGGTGGATGCCATCAAGGACAGCCTTGAGAATGATGAAGAAAAGGTAATTTGCCAACATTTTAGGAATTCATTGAATGTTCTGTAAAGGAGGAACTCGTGGGAACTCAGTAGTGATCTATTTTTGCTCCATGTAAAGGTTGTCGCCGAGCTGATTAAAAAGTGCTTTGCCTCAATTGTTTTTGCTTGATTACAGGTCGGAGCAGACATTGTAAAGAGAGCTCTGAGCTACCCCTTGAAATTAATAGCCAAGAATGCTGGTGTTAATGGGAGTGTGGTCAGCGAGAAGGTACCTAACTTTGCCAATGTCAAATTATGGTACTGTGTGTGGTCCAGGACTACCTGCAGCTAAGATAATTGCTTCTTCTTTTAGGTGCTCGCAAGTGACAATCCTAAGTTTGGATACAATGCTGCAACTGGAAATTATGAAGATCTGATGGCTGCTGGAATCATCGATCCAACGAAGGTGAGTTACTATGTGGATTTATATCGGGGGGTTACAACTTGTGATTTGCTTTCAGTGGAAAAAGTTTCTGTTGGCTCTGATAACTGTGTAGTTGGATTTAAGAATAAGATGTAGTTGGGTTTAAATATAAGATTTGGGAATCCTGTCCTTTTCAGAGTGGTTCAACTAGTTAGTTGTTTGGGGATTTTGTTTCAAAACTAAATACGGAAATCTTCATTCAGGTGGTCAGATGTTGCCTGGAGCATGCATCATCCGTAGCAAAGACTTTCTTGATGTCAGATTGTGTAGTTGTTGAGATTAAGGAGCCCGAATCAGTGCCTGCTGGCAACCCCATGGACAACTCAGGTTTGTTCTTCTGAACGATGAAACTAAGTGGAATTCTGCTGCGGGTGTTGTTCTTCCACTGTTAAGTGCTGTGTTTCTCTAGTGACTTGCCTAACCAAGTCTCTGTTCTCTCGCCTTGTTGTTACAGGATATGGGTATTAATAAGGCTGCTGTGCAAGACATAACGAGGAGCAAATAAAATCAGCCCCCCTCATATTAGCAATGATGTTTAGCTTGATGATGGTAATTTTTTTTGTTTGTAAATCTGATTACCGGTGCTGGTAGAAATTAAGTTTTCTGGTGAGAGTAGCTTGCCGGGATACGGCATGTATTATTGACCTGCAATTATTTGTACAATTGCGCAATGATTTTGAACCATCTCATGAGCTACAAGTTTCATCGTTGCTCATAATACTCCTTCAGCCCCCTCCCCGATTGCCAAATCTGATGGTCTGTTGATATCACCATAAATGGTTGGTCTTAGTTCGTTGTAGTGCCAATAAATACCTGGATTCTTTCGGCTCCGTTCTCGTGAATTGTGGAGGTAGTAAAGTTATGCACAAATAACTTGATGGTGGCGATCATAATAATAATACGGAGGCATTAATTAGATTAGGGTAGGTGGCAATATAAATAGAGCCATCTGCCACTATGATCTAGATCGGCATGCCCCAGGGGAGGGTAAAGACAGGTGCGCATGTATATGCAGAGACAGGGTTTCAAGGCGGGGCTCCAACAACAATGAAACCAAGGCATGGTTATGAGCATCCACTTGCCTGAACTTTATCATCCACTATTGTTTCGGCGATGGTAAAGAAGGAACAATATAAATAATGTGAAGGATGCAATATATGCATGAAAATAATAATCAGTTTAATGGTAACGTTAGCAATAGAGGAGGAGGAGGAGGAGGAGGAGGAGGAGCAGTAATAATAAATTCTGTTATAACAGTTAATGATGGATCCGAACTCCCCGCCACTCCTACGGTGGTTTCATTGTATTATATTGTATTTATTTATTGACCCCTTATTTACTACCTTCATCATTATTATTGCTTACTTCCATTAATCTCAGAAAAGAAATAAAAATGACATTTCAGTATGCTATTTTTTGTTGTCGTCTCCATCCATCCATGTATGTGCATAGCCAAGCCATAGGCATAGTCATAGTCATAGTTTAGAGCCCCGCTGCAAGTACTAATATCCCTTTCCTGTTTTTCTTACGGAATTATTTATTTTTCATATTACTCCATTGCATTCATTCACAAGAGCAAATCCTCTTTTTATTATTATTTTATTACAAAATTATTTACTCACTCCACGGTAGATTCTTGTTTAAGGTTCATATTTCTAATAATAATGATTATTATTATTATTTTGGGAGGAGTCTGAATCATGATCCACGTATGTATGGAATATATGTATATTGAATGGTGCAGTCCAACATCTAAAGTTTTTATCTTTTTGCCCCTTTTCTTCTCCTGCCTTGATCGCAGTGATCAAAATCTAGGTTTTTTCTTCTTCTTTTTTAAAATATATTTCTTTGTCAATTACCAAATTTCCCAAAAGAATGATGTGGAACCTAATAAGTAGCAGCAGCAGCAGCACCTTTTATTATTATTATTATTATTATTTATTAACAATGAATTATAGTGGGGCAAGCTTGGAAGCCTGCAGTGAGTGCCCTGCAAGAAAGACACAAGTCTTGCTTGGAAACAGCATTTTTCCGACTAGTTTATTTGGATGATGAAATTCCCTTTGAATTACTTACTAACTCACCAAGCAAGAAACCAACCAAACACGAAAAGTTCAATTTCTTGGAAGCAGCAAAAAAGTTGTGTGGAAAGTTAAACAATATTCTCTACTATTATAAGTGATTCAAAAATAAAATTATTTTAATTCTTCTTAATCGTTATATATATACTTGATGTTTTTTAAAAGTGTTTTTTATTTAAAAATAAATTAAAATAATTGTTTTAATTTTTTATACCAACAACCCATAAAATAAAATAAAAATATGAAAAAAATATATTCTTCAAACATATAAAAAAAATTAGAAACTACCGTATACCTAAATATTCATTTAAAAACACGAGTTTTACAGCAGGTGCAAGCGTGTTCTCAACCCAACAAGCAAGGTAAAATAAAATAAAAATAAATATATAAGCAAGCAGCATTGGATTGCATTGCATTGCATTGCATTCCATGCATGGATGATTGATAGATAGATGGGTGGTTATGGTATTTGGAGATGGTGGGTGTGATTGGTGCCTTTTTTTTTTTTTCTTTTTTTTTTTGTTGTGATTCTATTCTAAACTTAATCTTGGCAATGCCATGACCATTCTATCTCTCACACTTAATTGAAAGAACTCTCCTCCTTCTGCACGCCGCCTCTCCCTTACCTTACCTACAAAGACTTGCACTCTCTTTGTATTCTTTCTACACAATTCTCACTAATTAACCAAAAAGAACCGATCATCTCTTATAAAGTTTGTTGCTTTGTCCCCCTCCAATGCCTTCTTCTTCGCTTACTATCATCGTCTGTCACTGGTATGTTATGTCTCTGTTATCACTCTTGTACCCCTGTTTTTCTTCTACATTGTTGTTAAATCGTTTGAGCTGGGTTTCCTTTGTTTTGTCTGTTTGATTTATTTTTGTTCTCAAAATTAAATCTTTTTTTGGTTTTTGATGATGATCATGGTTTTGATCATCTGGGTTTTGGCTCTTTTGATGAACCTGATTGAACCGTGGTTGTCGGAATTGTGTAAAGCAATGAGGTTTCTGTGCTTTGTGTCCTTTTCTGTTTGGACGTAGAAACCGAGGAAAAACAGTGGTCTTTTTAATGGTTTGATCATGGTGATGATCATGGTTCTGGAGTCATTTTTGGGGTCCCTCTCTATCTTAACTGGGGTTTTGTTCTCGATTGATCTTATAGTGTAGAATCTCTTGGTCTTGACGGATGAGATGAGTCCACCTCTTCTTGTTATTTGATTTTTTCTTCTTGTTTAAATCCATTTATGATGGCAAAGATTGTGGTGGTGATAGCTCATAGTGAGAAACGAAGCGATGATTGCTCTTGGCAAATTTAGTTCTTGTCATTTCTTTTACCAATATTGTTTTCCTAATTGGCGGTATTTTGTGTTTCAGAAATTCACTGCAGTGAAGAGCTTGTTTGTGGATCTACATTGTCTCATAGACATTGCTAGAAAGGAGTTTTTTAGCACATTGCAATTTATAGAATGGAAGATCAAAGAACTGAACTAGAGTTTGATGAATTTGAGAAGCTTCTTGGAGAGATACCGAATGCTACTTCTGGAAATCAGCATTCTGCTGATGCTGGACCTAAAAGTGCACCTCTAAATGGTAGCTGGGCACCCGTTTCTGTGAATTCCTTCAAGGGGCCTTTTATTGAGAAACTTGAAAGCAATGGGAGTTTGGATGACAGACAAATTTTAGCAAATAAAACTCAACAATCTCCTACCACGAATGCTCAGTCAGAGGAAGCAAATTTGCCAGATGACCAATCCCTAACGTTAGCATTTGCAGAATTGAGTTTTAATAGTGGGAGTCCTTTGGCAAATTATAAATCCTTACCCAACCCTTCTGTATATACAAACACCATGAATAGTTCACTCTCCAATACAGATTCATCAACGATGGCTGCCCCTCCGTACCAATCACCAAATAATTTACCTTCTGGTTTTGACAAGTTTAATGCTGTGAAAGTTTGCCATGAACAGTCAAATTTCATAAAATTTGATGCCCGAGAACAGAAGAAGGTGCCAACTGATTTTTGTCAGCCTCATCCAATCAAAAAATTCTCCACAGCCTTGCCACCAACTCATGGCATGCAAGGTTTTCAATTGCTTTCCAATATGGCTGTCCCAGGCATGGATTTTCCTTTAATGTCTGATCATCAACAATACTTCACTGATGTTCAGCCATCACTTCCTTACGTACATTCACAACAGCTAAACCGGTCTCACATCAACTGGAGGAATATTGAAGAAGAACAATGCTACAGGATGCATCAGCAATGCTTATATCTGCAGCAACTCCGGAATCAAAGGTTGGAAGCTCAGAATCCTACTCCAGCAAATGGAAATGTTGAAACCAAGCTGATGAGTCGGAATGTGAGGCAACCTTATTTGGAGGTTCCATTCTCCCACCAACTTCAACAATCTAATCAAGAAACATTTTGGAGTAACTATGCTGTCACAAGGGGTTTGAACCAATCACAGAATGGTATACGTGTTTTAGACAAAGTAGGAAAACAGAGTTTTCCTGAAAAGATTCTGACAAGGTCACAAGGACTGAACACACTGAAAGCTTTGAAGTTTGGCTCCGTTGGAGGCAATGAATCACTTGCCCATCTCAACCATAATGGGAAACTTCTATCAAATGCTCACCTTTTCCATAGCTTATCTACTCCTACTGCTGGGTGCTTTCAGTTAGATCCTTTGAGCTCATGGAATTTGTCCCCTGATTTTACAGTGCTAAAGAGTACTAATCTCAGGGCTCAGCCTCCGAAGTATAACTCAGTAGATGAAGTGACTGGTAGAATATATCTTATGGCAAAGGATCAGCATGGTTGTCGCTTCTTGCAAAGAACATTTTCTGAGGGGACCCCACAAGATGTCGAAAAGATTTTTCTTGAGATTATCGATCACATCGTTGAGCTAATGACAGACCCTTTTGGGAATTACCTTGTTCAGAAGTTGCTTGAAGTATGCAATGAGGATCAGAGAATGCAAATACTACGTACTATCACTAGGAAAGCTGGGGAGCTTGTTCGGATTTCATGTGATATGCATGGGTTTGCTCTCTGTCTCTATATGTGTGTGTGTTTATTTTTCTTGTGCATTCAAAGACTCAAGGCATTCACCTTTCATGCTTTAATTATTTTCGGAACGGCTCTCTTGAACACAGGACTCGAGCTGTTCAAAAGGTAATCGAAACCCTTAAGAATCCAGAGCAGTTTTCCATGGTTGTCTCTGCATTGAAGCCTTGTATAGTGACTCTGATAAAAAATATGAATGGTAACCATGTAGCCCAGCGCTGCTTGCAGTATTTGATGCCTGAATACAGTGAGGTAAGGGACACATCTTTCTTTTGGTCTGAATTACTTTGGCATTTGGAAGGGTTTTTTTTTTTTTTAAAAAAAAATTCAGGTAATCTATCCTCCTTGCTTTATTTTCCAAAACCCTTTAAACACCTGTATGAAGAAGCAAGCTTGACTTTGGTCCTTACTTTAAATCTTGTTCTGCAAAGCATTTGAAACGAAAAAAAAAGAGAGGTTAAACTTGTTGATACATGTTATTTTAAGTGAAGAACATGACTTGGATCACATCCCCGGTAGAGTAATGGATCTTCACTGTCCCACTGCCCTTATAGTTGATCTTTTTAACTTTTCACAACTCACTTCTTTTTTCTGTCTTTGTGTATTCAGATCCAGTTGTTTCCTATTTTCTCACAGAAGTACTCATTTTGCATGCTGTTCTCTACTACTGAACTGCGGCAATTGCCTTTATCAACAGAAAAAAAACTGCACTCTACTTTTACTAGCATATTTGCATATATTTGATTATCCTTTTTTCCATGTCATGTATTTTGTTGAACCAGGCAATGGTTTTATTGCAGTGTACTCATTATAAAATTTTGACATTTGTGTAACTAGTGTAATGGAAACTTAGAGGCTGTCTTCAGGCTAGTTTTGGTGTCATTAAAATGACTAACCTGATTATTACTAGGATCAAGAATGCAAACCCCAGCTTCTTCTGAAAAAAGGAAAAAGAAAAAAGAACAAAGAAAAAAGAAATGGAACATTTATCAAGTTCTCATTTGCAATCCGTTTTCCAAATAACGAATCAATTCATATTAGATGTTTCAGAGATTAACTCATTTTGCTTCAAGTGGAATGGGCAATGTCAATTTTTCTCAGCTTCAGAATTTCTTCCATCATCTTTTTTTTTTTCCCAGCATTCCATATCAAATCAAGCAGAATGTTTTAAATTGTAGGAGCATTGGCACGGCTTGAGAAAAATTGTTGCCTTCCAACATTTGTTTAACTCTTCCATACAGATGCAGAAAATGATGCCTATTTTAGCTATAAATCTGACATGACATACAGAATGAAGCAGATTTTGGCACTACATGAAACAGTGGTGATGATTTCTTTTGCAGTTCCTTTTTGAAGCTACAACTGCTAATTGTGTTGAACTTGCAACTGACCGTCATGGCTGTTGTGTACTTCAAAAATGCCTAAGCCAATCTAAGGGAGAGCAAAGACGATGTTTAGTCTCTGAGATCACATCAAATGCTCTAATCCTTTCGCAAGATCCATTCGGGTACTGTATTTTTCTCTTTTCCTTGAGCTTTTTATCCCGTGCTTTTTTCCCAAGCCTGTATATCATGAAGGTGTGGTGACTTTTTCTTATTTTGCACTATTCCATGGAAGAATGTGGCTGCACATTCACACATGATTAAAGTAGATATTAAGAAAGAGTTGTGCGCCAAAATAATGTCACTTTGTTCAGCTTACCTGAACTAGGATATGAGCAGTGACATGTAATACTGAACTTCTGTTTTATCCAGAACTGTTTTTTTTTTTTTTAAATTTATTTTCGAGGTTCATAAAAAAGTGAATATAAAGTGGACTCTCACTAAGTATTAGCTTTGTCTGTTAGAGGACACTGTGAAATTTATTGGTGGAAAGAACAAGTATTTGCACAATCTCATCATTATTCTCATCAAAACAATTAAAAAGTGAAGAATGCAGACTATTACTAAGCATTAAATGGTATTTTATGCTAGGGTCAGATTCAAGAAGTGAATAATGTTTACTATTACTAAGTATTAGGTTTGTTTGATAGAGGACCTTGTGGTTCTGTGAAATTTATTGGTGGAGAGAACAAAGGTTTTGCAGTCTCCTCACGATTCTCATCAAAATAATTACTCAAAACCTGTTCTAACAATACCAAATTTTGTTGTTTTTTTTTATTTTTTCATGCTTTACATACTCCACATGTCTGGTTGCTGTTCTTAAGAATTGTTGCTCCCATAACTGCTTGGAGATGAATGACTCACTAGTTCTGAGCATGCTTGGATTTACAACACTTGAACATTGAAATCTAATTTTTGATGTTGCAGTAACTATGTTGTGCAATTTGTCTTTGAGCTTCGTCTTCCATGGGCAGCAACTGATATTCTTGATCAGTTGGAGGGTAATTATGGAGACTTGTCTGTTCAGAAATATAGCAGCAATGTGGTCGAGAAATGCCTAAAATATGCAGGTGAGGTGCGCCGCACTCGTATCATTCGGGAGCTGATAAATAATTCTCGCTTGGATCAAGTCATGCAAGATCCTTTTGGTAATTATGTTATCCAGGCAGCTTTGCAACAATCAAAGGTTTGTATTTTGATTTTTAATAAACATTTTGGTTTCAATAAAATCATGTGTTGGACGGTTCTCCCATTAAGGAAAGATTTTCAAGTATCATTTACTTTTGGATTGTTCATTTTGGTCTTTCCTGGAGTGTCCTTTGGAGATAGTCTTATTTTCTGATATCTGTTGTATGAGGGAAAAAACAGCAGTTGTTGTTTAAAATGAAACTGATGCATTTGTATTGTCATTTGATTGGATCCTTCTTTAACTTGTTGAGTAGGGAGCTCTTCATGCTGCTTTGGTGGAGGCTATACGACCCCATGTTCCTACTCTTCAAACTAGTCCTTATGGGAAGAAAGTCCTATCTAGTAATATTTTGAAAAAGTAATCTGCAAGTAAGATCTCATAGAACTTTTCTCCTGGACATTGCCTATTTTCTGCTTACCCTTTTTTATTTAGTTTTTTGTTTGGCTGTGCAGACTTTATGTCCAATTGCTGAAGTTCCTGTAAATTTGGTTTCAAGATTTCGATGCTTTGACATAATGAGAAAACATTCAAAGATGCATTCATAGCTCATCTGAACAGATGAAAGGTGAATTTATTGAGGGTTTTTTTTTTATCATTATAAAAGAAAATTTCACATGACACGGGATCCACATGTTTGTAGATCAATTTTTTTTTTTTTCCTTTTGCCTGGAAATAAAAGAAATGTGAAGGTGTAGAGTCCTTTGAGCTTATGGGGGTTAACTGTAATATGGTTTTTTTGGACGGAAGCTCAAGAGTCGATGCTTGGCGGGTGATTGCAGGTTGGAAGAGATTTGGAAGCTACCTGATTTCCATGCCTGACTTTCATTTTTGTGGTGTACATTTCGTGTCCATAGATTGCCAAGATTAGGGCTTTGATTTGTCATATAAATATATAAGTTCCCAAGTTTGCCATTCCCGTGTTTGTGTTTTTGACGATGTAATCTTGTTGTTTGTCTAGATATATGTGAAGTAATAATGCCGTTCTTGTTGCTCAAAATCTGCAATGCTTTGTGAAAACCAATGCCATTTCTCTCTTCTGTGCTGTGAAGTCAATTTATTGTCTCCGAACAAATAATACAACACCCAGATCGGTTTGGTGGCATCATTATAACCTTAAATGGTTCATTCTTCACTCTGCCCTCCTTGACAATTGCCAGTGTCAGGGCGTTCTATTTCCTTTTCTGTTTGATTCTCAACATCTTAATTCATGAAGTAATAATGCCGTTCATGTTGCTCAATCTGCAATGCTTTGCGAAATGACTTATCTTTTCTCTTCTGTGCTATGAAATCAACACAGCTATTAATAATAATTTTAAAACTTAAATATTACTCCCTCCCTTGGCTTCTCCTCCAAATTGTATTACTGCGAAAGTCATGTGTTCTCGTAATGAAGCTTTATTCACGCAATCTGATTACAGCAGTGTACGTATATGGAGATTTCAGCCGCTCCATTTACAGCTAGCAGGGATGCTGAAACAGATGTTGGGTGAAATTGGAAGAACATGGAGTAGTGAAGGATCTTGGAGAAGACGTCATGTGATTAATGCAGGATCATTCATCTTTGTACCGATTATAGAATGGAAGAGCAGAGCATGCATTTTGATGCCAAGCAGTGATGACAAATCTGTGGTTTTGTCTTGACTTGGATCAAACAAGTTGACTTTTGTACTACTGACTGTCATGCCCATATACCCCCCACTGACATGAAAGACAGACACTGTAAATTTATACCTTCATGTTCTGGCTGTATTGGTTGGCCCCATTAGCCTACAAGAAGTCAAGAACAACAAGTAGAGGATCCAGGCATACCGCCATTGGTACTGCGTACAGTGGAATTTTAAGAAGGTACATGCTGGAAAATTAAAAAGATTCCCGTATTTGATATGTCAAGTGCCCCATAATCAAGAATGTGGGTATGCCACGTGTCCTTAAAAGACTCAGTTTGCATCCCACACATGACACGTGGCACAAAGTCATTGGACCAGAACAGTAGGAACCCCACTAGTGATGCACCTGTAATCCAAGCCTCTCTCCTTCTTTGAGGCCAATCTCTCTCTCTCTCTCTCTCTCACCAAATGGAAAGCCACACTTCTCACATTTTCATTGCCCTACATTCTGAGGAGCTGATGAAAAAGCAAAAGCCATGTCTTTAGCTTCAAGCAGATATCCTTCTCTCTACTCTTCACCACCATGACCAACAACTACTGTCCAAGCCAAGCAAATCCCACTTCTTTTCTCTCAGAACACTCACTTTTTATCCAAGAACTACTCATTTTCCAGCACTTCAACAACTTTCAGCAATACCCTTTTGCTAAAACCATCAAATTCAACCCTTAAAGCATCGGAAACTGAGTCCCAGACATCAAAACCTGCAGAGAGTAATGAAAATGAAGGAGAAGGAAAAGAAAAGTACGAAGAATATGAGGTGGAAATAGAGCAATCTTATGGACTGAAGTTTGCAAAGGGTAGAGATGGTGCTACTTACATTGATGCTATTGCTCCTGGTGGATCAGCTGATAAGACTGGCAAGTTCAGCGTTGGTGATAAAGTAATTGCCACCAGGTTCTATTTTCTTTCTTTTCTTCTTTTTAAAATTAAATTATTAAGTCTAAGAACTTGAGCTTGAGCTGCAATTGGTGGATACAAATTTGCTTTATATATACATAACTGAAATTAGTATTGAATAATTTTGAAACCCCTTTTCTAATCTCAAAAAAGTTTTACTACAATTGATTGACGAGAAGTTAGGTTGATTTTGGAGTTCTAAACCTGGTGCAGTGCTGTGTTTGGGACATAGATTTGGCCAGCTTCTGAATATGGAAGGACAATGTACACCATCCGCCAAAGAATTGGCCCATTACTCATGAAAATGCAAAAAGATATACGGTAACCAGTTCATTATCATTCCTTCCTTGATGAACACAGACACAGACACACACTTACTCTTAAAAAACTCCCATTAATGAAAACTTGCACATAGTGATATACAAGGAATGTGTTTCATTACTTATAAATGTCAAAGTTTGTTCTTTATTGTCTTCACTCTTCAGGGAATATGAATTATACTGGTGAAATGACGGAAAAAGGAAATTATCAGATCTGAGAGGAACTTTGGTGTCATTAGTAACAGGGTGAGAGAAATCCAAGTGAGGAACTAGAAATCCAAAGAGAAACCTCTTTGTTTCTCTATATTGGGAAAGTTTTACTGCAAGCAACATAGCACCTCTTACTTGTAATCGGTTTTTCAGATACAAAATTACTTCAGAAAAAAGGAGCAGAAAGAACAAAGAGAAAAGGATCTTCGTGAAGGGCTGAAATTATACAAGTAATTGCTGGAAATTCAACTTGTTCTTCTCATTTCTCAAGTTTCATTTCATATTTGAAATAGCCAGGTCTCTAGCATGGATGAACTGATTTCAATAGTTGCATAGATTTATTAGACTAGTAATATACTTAAACTGCAAGTCGTAACAAATTCTACTCACTAATAGTTTTCCTTAATTTATTTTGTTTTTCCTTGGTTAATTGATGAAGAAATTGCCAAATATGAGGAAGCACTGGAGAAGTTCGAGTCTGTATTGGGATCAAAACCAGACCTCACTGAAGCTTCAGTGGCAAGTTACTATGTTGCTTGTTGTTATTTGAAACTTAATCAGGTAATCTCTTTGCTATCTTGAAACAGTGTCCTTTTCTCTTGTTTTTTCATGCTTTTTTGGTATCACTGCATCATTTACTTCCTCAACTTTTAACAGTTACAAGCTGGGCTATCTGCACTTGAAGATGCATTGGAAGCAGTATTTGAAGACTTTAAGGTAATCAACCAAAATCTCAGAAATCACTATGGTGGCTTTATACAGCATATGATTTATTATAAAGGACAGGCTATCTGAAGTTTTTGGAAATGTTAACAGAGAATCCGGGCAGATCCTGACCTGGAAAATTTAAGGACATCTGAGGAATTCGAACCTCTTATGAAAAGGTTTGATGAATCTTTTATCAACGAGAATGCCATCAACGTCATTAAATCTCTATTTGGATTCAACAAGAAATAGTCATGAATTTGCTTCAAAGATTCAAAACTTAAAGATGGTAATTGTACGTGAACTTATATGAACCCAGGACTGGCCAAACCACCTAATGATTATGAAACTCCTTTGTTTCATGATTATTTTTTCGTAGCTTTAGTTTAGGATGAGTGTTGAAGAAACTTACAATGATTCGCCATGGGAGGTTTCTTATCTGGATTCTTCTTTGGGTACACTGATCTGTAATCTTCCTGACAAGAAAATTCAAGTGAATAAACAAGCAGAGTAAATTCTTTCTTTTAACCGGATGTGGCAGAATGAATTTACTGCAACCCTGGCGAACTTCTGGGCATGTAAACTGTTGTACACAACACAAAACGTCCCTCTTTTTATTAGAAATCAAACGAGATAACAGAAATTACAAGGGAAATGAGAAACCACAAAGACTCACATCTTGATTAAGTTACATGAATTGAAGAAATTACACACAAAACATGACTCTAGAATTGACAATGATATCAAACAATCCCTCGGATTGAGCCTCGTATAAAGTCTCTCAGATTAAGCCATAACTCAATCCTACACAATGCCACAAGGCAAGTTTGCACAATCACACACATACGCACATTCAAACAAAAAAGATACGAAAATGAAAACAGACAATCCTGCTTCGTTGAGCCTCAGAATTAGGATTCTCAGTTTTAGTGCCAGAAGGAGAATGTTCTGGATTGTGAACTTGTTGAATCCGAGAAAGTAATACTGTTTAGCCGCCAAAATAATTGGCAATATTGTACCTTTTGAAGTTTGCCTCGCAATGAGAGTGAACATCTTAGGCCGAGGATTGGTGCGGCCGAATACGAATTGGAAGACCATGGGATGGCGCAGGCAAGGGATTATATGGAACTTTCTCATCAGGAATCAGTAAATCCCATTTGAATCTCTTCACGATGTTATGCAGGAACACAAGTATTTTTGGTCTTACATATTCATACCCTAAGCACATCCTTGGTCCCCCTCCAAATGGAACATGGGTATATGGGGCAGGTCCTGCTCCTTCATACCTGGAAGGATCAAAGTCTTCTGCATTTGGGAAGTGAGCTGGGTCTTTAGTTGTTGTGTTAGGACTCCAGTATAGCTAGTGCACGCAGATCAAAATATCAGTTTTATGATCTAAATAATCTGAGCCAAACTTGGACAATTTGTTCAATTGCTGCATAAAACTCGTGATGGTGCCTACCTTCCATCCTTTTGGGATTGTATAACCCGCATAGGTGAAATCAACTATTGCCTGTCTGAAAGTACCACTGATAGGCGGTATCATCCTCAGAACTTCAGAGACCACTCTCCATGAGTATTTCATTTTCTGAATGTCCTCCCATTTCAACAACTCTCCTGCTTCTTTAGACTTGGCAATATCAAGCTGCTCTGTTAACCACAGTCAATTAAAAAAACCCGAGTCAGGAATGGGGGAGGGCGCCAGGCAATATCATGTGGAAACAAGAGAAATATTCTGTTGTTTGTAAGATGTCGCAACCATGTTGTACAATTTGCTGCAAAAAGACCATATGCTACAAGACAGACTAACTAACCTCTCAAAACCATTTCGTACACTTCTGGCATTTCTGCAAGATACTTTATTACACATGTCATGGCTGATGTGGTAGTCTCATGACTAACAAAGAGCAACATCAGCATGTTGTCAACAATCTCGGACTCGGATAGTAACTTTCCGCTTTCATCTGCAGTCACAAGCAAATGTGACAGAAGATCTTTTCTGTGGGACTCCATTTTCTTGTCCAGAGCTGCTCTTCTTTGTCTAGCAACCAACCGAATCTCTTCCTTGAGGGCATCACCAGATTTGGAAGCACGGTAAAATGTTGTGCCAGGTATATAGATAGGAAAATGAATCACTCCTTTGAGAAAGATGTCAAAATGGTGTGCAAGCTTGGAAATGTGTATAGGATCATCAATGCTTGCAAATAGGCGACAAGACAGCTCAAATGTGTATAAATTGGCAGTTGGATGGACTTTCACCTGCTGCTTGCCTTCATGGTCATAAGAATTAGTGTTATATATATATAGCCAGCATTATAATTTGGTTAAAGGATTAAAGGAATTCATTCATTCATACGGGGTCATAACTAACAGAGAATTATTGGATTATATATAGAAGGTAGGAAATTTACACACACACACACACACTTTATGTTATCATCATATCTTCCCCCTGCATATTATCAGCAGCAAGTCATTTCTGAATTAAATTGAACAGTAATAATTTATTGGGAAAACAGAGTTTATTTACCAAGAAGAAAAACAAGCAGACGTTATACCTTCCCAGCGTGTCCTAATATGGTTTTGTGCGACCAAATCCATCCTGTCTATGTAGCTCTTGAGTGCATCTCGATCAACGGAGGTCATGAGTATCTTCCTCAGCCTCTTAGCCTCATCACCAACTACATTAGCCAAACTTAACTTCATCAGCTTCTTCACTGAAGTTGGCCACCAAACATTGACCAGCTTGTTCTCATTGCTGAACAAGAACTTGTTCCCAGCTGGTCCAACAAACACAGCCACTGTTTCTCCAAACAGTGAAGTCTTGAAAACCGGAGAATCATATTTCTTCATTCTATAATTTACAAATATCTCAGGTGGGAGATTTATGGGCAAAAACTGTAAAGTTTCACCAACGAGGGGCCATCCTAGACTTCCTGGTGGAAGATGAGGGTTTGGAAACAATCTTTCTTTGAGTGTTTTGATTGCAAAATATAGTAAAAGAAGACAAGGGATTGCAACCAGAATCATAATACTATCATGATCAAGACTTGAAAACATTGCATTAATTCTACTAGCAAGTGTAGTAATTATTATTAGTATGTGAGCTCGCTTCTACGATGATCCTTAATCCTTAACTGGAACTTGTATTTATAATGGATAATTCAGTGATCGCAGGAGCTTGATTTAATTAATTAATGAATGATGGCGTCCCAATCCCATTTCTTTAACTCAGTGACCAATATATATATCGACATTCCAAAAAGGTCACTGCTTCAGCCTTTAATGATGCATGTGCATACGTGTAAACAAACTAATTAATGCTAGCCGTCATGAAAATTGTATATATAAAAAAAAAAAAACATAAGTGAAGACATATCGAAAGTGACACCATTTTCCAACCTGTATGTGGTTCAAGATACCATTGTGCTTTCCTCGAATTTTGGGCGCATCCTTTTTTGTCGTACTCGTTCCATATTGCCAAGGGTAAATTATGCCCACTTTTCTTTTTGTTCATACTAGTCTTTCTGTCCATTGTTGTGCCTCTGGTGGGCTGCTAAAAAATCCATACAATAGAGCTAGGAGGTTGCGGAAGAAGCAAGGAAAAAGCAGCAAACTCACGGCAGAAAATTCCTGCAGCGAGGTCGGTGGAAGAAGACCCTACATCAACTTTCCTTTTTTTTTTTTGCCACAGCTTCAGGGCTTACATCAACTTGCATTGAAGAATTGAAGACGGTTTCTTGTCTGACTCTTCTCTGGGAACGGTCTATGACATGTAGTTTTGCTGACGAAGAAAATTAAAGAGGATAAACAAGAAAAGCAAGCATGTACGTAGCTGAATGAATTTACTGCAGGTAAACTGTCGTACATAACATAAAAGGTTCTCGAATTATCAAATAGCAATTGATTAGTGTCTTGGGATAAAAGACATGAAGCATACCGATTTATTTTTATGATTTTATCACTATTCCTCCAACTAAACATATTTATGTTCTTTTAGTATTTGTTTTTTCTATATGAAACACACACTGACCAAATATAACTTCAGTGAAAACATAGACAATCCAGCTTAATTCCTTGAACCTCAGAATTAGGATCTCCTCAGTTTTAGTGGTAAAAGGAAAATGTTCTAGATGTTAAGAAAGATTGCGGATAGGAGAAAGGAAAAGGAAAGCATGGTAGAAACACATTTTATTCTCATATTATATCACTCTCATAATTAAGAGAGGAAATCCCATTGATTAGTACATCACTTCGGTACTTACAGCTCTTTCAATACATGTCTATAGAAGGATGATTCTGCACCCTGAATAGAAGAACCACATCATTAATACTTGCATATGCACATACAAGAACTGAAAGTAACCAACACAGGATTGTGGACGCCTGAGAAACTAGTACTGTTTAACAGCCAAAATCCTTGGCAATATCGAAACTTGTCTCGCGATGAAAGGGAACAATATCTTAGGCTGTGGATTGGTGCTGCTGAATACGAATCGGAAGACCATGTGATGGTGCAGGCATGGGATCATATGTAACTTTCTCATCAGGAATCAGTAAATCCCATTTGAATCTCTTCACGATGTTATGCATGAACACGAGTATTTGCGGTCTAGAGTATTCATTCCCTATGCAAACCCTCCCACCCCCTCCGAATGGAACAAAGGTATACGGGGCAGGCCCCGCTCCTTCATACCTGGAAGGATCAAACTCTTCTGGATTTGGGAAGTAAGCTGGGTCTTTAGTTGTCGAGTCAGGACTCCAGTATAGCTAGGACACGCAGATCAAAACATCATTTTTCTCATCTAAACAATCTGAGCCAAACTTAGACTAGACAACTTGTTCAATTGCTGCATAAAATTTCGTTTAAGAGTACAAGAGAGTGATGGTACCTACCTTCCATCCTTTTGGGATTTTATAACCTGCATAGGTGAAGTCAACCAATGCCTTTCTGAAAGTACCACGTATAGGCGGTATCATCCTCAGAACTTCGGAGACCACATTGCATGAGTATCTCATTCTCTGAATATCCTCCCATTTCAACAACTCTCCTGCTTCTTTAGACTTAGCAATATCAAGCTGCTCTGTTAACCACAGGCAATCAAAGATTATTTATTGCAAGAAATACTGTAAACCCGAGTCAAGAATGGGGGAGGGCTGTAGGGTATATCAAGTGGAAACAAGATAAATCTTCTGTTGTTTCTAAGTTGTCGTAATCATGTTATGCAATTTGCTGCAAAACAATCATATGCTATACGATAGGTTAACAACTAACCTCTCAAAACCATTTCGTACACTTCAGGCAATTCTGCTAGATACTTCATTACACATGTCATGGCTGATGTAGTAGTGTCATGACTAGCAAAGAGCAACATCAGCATGTTGTCAACAATCTCGGACTCGGATAGTAACTTTCCGCTTGCGTCTGTAGTCACAAGCAAATGTGACAGAAGATCTTTTCTGTGCGATTCCATCTTCTTGTCCAGAGCTTCTCTTCTTCGTCTAGCAATCAACCGAAGCTCTTCCTTGATTGCATCAGCAGCTTTGGAAGCACGGTAAAATGGCGTGCCAGGTACATAGATAGGAAAGTGAATGACTCCTTTGAGAAAGATGTCAAAATGGTGTGCAAGCTTGGAAATGTGTGTAGGGTCATCAATGCTTGCAAAAAGGCGACAAGACAGCTCAAATGTGTATAAATTGATAGTTGGATGCAGTTTCAGCTCCTCTTTTCCTTCATGTCATAAGAATTAGTGTCAATTAATATCACACAATCCAGAATTCGTAACTTGGTTAAAAGATTGAAGAAATTCATTCATTCATACATGGTTGAAACTTTATGAAAACCTGACACAAGAGGTCCTGATAAGTCAGTTGCATGCGGATATGCCATAATTGGAATATGTGGATAGTCTTGCAGGGATTAAGCAATCATTGAAGACGGGGTTAAGCCTAAAAAGAGGCTTAACCCCGTCAGAATTATCAATTCTTGTGTTTGTTGTTTTTCTAGTGTTGTTTCCAATTGTTTCAAGACTGCACAAGGTAACTTCTAACACATGATTATAGCATTATAAATATATATAGAAGGTAGCAAATTAATATACTATGTTAATTATCAGACATCATCATCTCTATTATTTGGATTGCATCTCAAAGAAAACATGTGCAGCAGCAAGTCATTTCTCCCATTAAATTGAACAGTAGTAACTTATTGGAAAAACAGGATTTCTTTACCAAGATAAGAAAAAGAAGAGACTTCATATATACCTTCCCAGTGTGTCCTAATATGGTTTTGTGCGACCAAATCCATCCTGTCTATGTACCTCTTGAGCGCATCTCGATCAAGGGAAGTTAAGAGCATCTTCCTCATCCTCTTAGCGTCGTCACCCACTACATTAGACAAGCTTGATTTCATCAGCTTCTTCACTGAAGTTGGCCACCAAAGATTGACCAGCTTGTTCTCATTTTGGAACAAGAACTTGTTCCCAGCTGGTCCACAAAACACAGCCACTGTTTCTCCAAACAGTGAAGTCTTGAAAACCTGAGGATTGTATTTCTTCATTCTATCGCTTACAAATCTCTCAGGTTTTGGTGTGCGACGTGTTGGCAAGAACTGTAAAGTCTCACCAAGGAGAGGCCATCCTAGACTTCCTGGTGGAAGTTGAGGGTCTGGAAACAATCTCTCTCTGAGTGTTTTGATTAAAAAATATAGTAGAAGAAGACAAGGGGCTGCAACCAGAATCATAATACTATCATGATCCGGACTTGAAAACATTGCATTAATTAATCTGCTAGCAAGTGTAGTAATTATTATTAGTACGTATGTGAGCTAGCTTGCTAGTTTCTGCGATGATCCTTAATCCTTTACTGAAACTTGTGTTCATAATGTATAATTCAGTCATTGCAAGTGGGAGCTTAATTAATCAGCTCAAACATTAATTAACTTGCGCCGGCCACACAAGCCAATTAATCAGCTCAAACATTAAAAAAAAACTGGTTGTAATGAGTTTACTAATTTTTTTTTTTTTACAAAAACAAAAACAAAAACATGTTTGTCTGATTTTGTTAAAATATATATATATATATATATATTGTTTTCATATGATCCTTACATTTAATTTAATTTAAAAGCTAAAAAACAAAGAAATTTGTTAAAAATCACATCAAAAGCATTTTCAAACACATGCGTCGTTTAATAAAAGATACCCCCTTGTGATTCCCTCAAATTTTGGACACATCGTTTTTTGTCTGTGTGTCTATATATATATATATATATATATATATATATATATATATTATACCAAGGGTAAAGTAATAATTTCCGACCTTCAAAACTATTAAAGTAGAAATTAGTAGTTATGCATTGTAATTAATATCCTTGATCAAAATCTGGGATTCGAATAATATTAAATTTAGTTAAAGTGAAACTGTGTAATTTCTATCAATTATTATGTTAAGTCAAAAATCCCTAAGCTTATATAGCCATATGTAATTATTTCACTTAGTTATATGAAAACTTGATTTTAGTCAACAAAAAATCTAATTAAATCTTCAATCTTGTCCAATAATTATTTGCACTCAACAATTTATTTAGAAACTATTTCTATTTTGATCGATACTTCTTTATTTTTTTTATATATAAAAAAAGTGAACATGTTTGGCCTTATTGTTAATTTAGATTTAAATTTTAATGTATTTTAATTCAAAAAAGAAGAAGAAATAACTTATTTAATCTCTTACATAAAAAAAACCCGGTTATCTTCTTGGCTTGTGGTAGGGCTGGTTTGAGCCAAAATTACAAGAAATGAACATAAGTAGTAGCCGAACCAAATAATTCCTTGAAGATGCGATGTTAACTGTAATTGTCACGAACCGATTTTTGAATCCATGACTAGCACATAGACAAGGTTCCCCCACCCAGGATCCCATACCTATACGAACTCAAACTTACATAAGAACTTATTACTTAAATAACTCAATCAGAGTTCAACGCAACACTAATAAGATAATTAACTTTATAATATAATTTGATTGTCTTGATACAAGAGTTAATATAAACTTCTATAATTGTGAAGCACTAACTAGACATAGCCAAATAATGTTAATTACAACAAAAGAGCAGGATTTGAAGGTCCAATAAAAATGACCTGCTAACAAGCTATAATCCTGGAAAAAAAATAACGAGAGGATGAGTTCAACAACTCAATGAGTAGATAACATTCAATATACATGCACAAGCCAATACAAAAATGTGAAATACATATAAAAATATGACTTTAGGTTCTTATAGTAAAGTTTCTTAAATAAGCAATAACAAGAATATGATAAGGTAAAATTTGTTAGAAAATCAAAATGCAATGAGCACAAGTCTATGTACTGTGGGATGATTAAAACACAGGTTTATGACTCCCTCGACCAACTAGAGTTTCAGATCTGATGTGCACAAAGACTAACACTATCCTATTAGCATGAGTATTCTGACTAGCATACCATATGTTTATATCATAATCAAACAGACAGACTCATATCTCAAGGCTCAACTCATAACATCAATCAAATGAGGAGCTATCAATTCATAAGTACATAATAGTTCATATCAAATATTCAGTTTCAATAAGTGATCATGCTTAATCATAAACAATGAATAAATAACAATATAAAAATTACCAAGAAGCAAGATTAATTTCATATTAACAATTTCATACTAATCCTCTAGCATATGAAAAGTTATGCACTTATCTAACTTAAAAGTGAAAGATTTCAAAAGCAGATGTTCAAGGGAATCTTACTAGTATCCCGTAGGTAGAATATGAAGATTATCTGAATATAAAAGAAGACATACTAAAAATGACTCAAAAAGAATGTACAATCTGTTTGATACACTTAACTTAGAGTCTAACTCATAATCCTATACGTTTAGGAATAAAACGTAATTACAAGCTGGAATCGGTCTGCCTGATTGATCCCAAACAAAAACTAAATTGACTAAGCCTAAAAGAATTATCTAACCTCATTGTCAGGTCAGCCGGTTTATTGGTTCAATCCAACTGGTCAATCAAAACTATCCAAGAAAAACCGATCGACCGAAATATACCAACCGGTCTACCGAAATACAACACACCAACTGGTGGACCGAAATCTAGCAGGCCAACCGGTTTAGAAAAACCGGTTGATTGAGATTCCAGATTCCCAATCACCAGTCTTAACAATGACAAATTTTCAAATCAACCCAAATTCTTAAAAACTCATAACAAATAAACCCATATCAAATTACATATAACACTCCAACCCATCATATTATAATCAACTAATTCATCACATACATTCAATTCATCAATTAATCCCTAGAAATACAAATTCAAACCCTAAACCTTAACAAAACCAAGAAATCAAGGCTAAAAACCATAATTACACACATTAAAGCATAAACCTTTATTTAACCTCTTATCTATACTCATCAGGTTTTTATTCAATTACCTTAATACCCTTCGTACATTTACACCTAATTCTAAGCCTTCAAGGGCTTTGCTGTCTTTCCCTAATTATTCTTTCTCTTTGTTCTTCGAAGCATCACATTAATCAAAACAGGAAAGGCCGGAAATGTACACTAAAATATATATGAAAATCTTGGTAAGTTGAAGCCTGGGAGCATGTAAACAGTACTACACGCACGCAATATATAAAAGGCCCTAGCTGAACATGTTATGCTGAGGATCGGTGCGGCTGAAGTCGAACTGGATGAGGATTAGGGAACAATCTTTCTTTGAATATTTTGATTACAAAATTATAAAGTGACAGAATTAAGCAAGAGGCCTGCAGGTTCCAAGAAGAATTGGATGATCATCAAGAGCTGAAAACATTGCAAATTAATTGGTTTTCTAATTAATTCCTATATAGCACAACTGCTTAGTTAATTTGATTTTGAACTCAATATATATACTGTTTTTGACTATATATCACGCCAACTTCTTGGAGTTTAAGAATAATTGAGCTGGCGTCAGAGGCCAATATTTAAGTGTAATTAATTATTAGTTGAGATACCATGTCAATATTTCTTTCTAGTCGGCCATCATAAGAAAACAAATGTAATACGTACAGACACAAAATTAAGTGATAATCTATTTATTTCCGAAGTGTTAATTTGTGGTTTTTTTCTGATTCTCCCATGTGATCGATCCCCTCGGATTTTGGACACATCCATGCATCATGTTGTTAGTAATAATATTCCTCTAATCTAAGGTTTTAGTGTTTATGTATTATCAGTGTGCTCTCACCACACATTCAATTCATTCTTAATTTCCTTTTTTTGTTGAGAAATCAATATGTTAATTAGTAATTAATAAAGAAACTAGAGGAGATCCCCATCTGATTCTTCGTCATCCTCTCACCTTTTATTATTCATATATAATACTGTTTAGTGGACAATCTTTCTTCCTAGATCTCTCAAATCTTAGATTTATTTCAAATGGGTCATATATATTTAATTTCATTCAATTTTATTGTTAGCAATAGATGCTTATCCGGGACGTCCCTTACTAATCTTTTGATTACAATTGGAACAATTAAGTTGTAGAGAAACAAAATCAATGGAAGAAAATTACACATGAAAGGAAAATAGGGATTAATATGGAAGTGTTTTTTTTTCTATTGGTTTTGTTTCTATAGAATTTGTGATAACATCCAATTCAGTACAGCACAATAGAGTGCTTCAAGCTTGGATTTTGCTGTAACAATCAAATGAAAGATCATATATAGGAGATTCATTCTTGCGTGGACTGGGTATACAAGTGATCCTAGGCACGATGTGGACTAAGTCAAACACTTCGCCTTCACTGATAAATTCTCTGCCGCCCATCGGACAGCCCATCTGCTTCCTCTTCCTCCAACGCCATCGCTTCCCGTCAGGGCGACCGCCACGACCATCATGGAGAAATATTTTGTGCCTTTTGCATTCAAAGACTGGATAGTTGATGACTGGACGCCACCGGACTTTTAATCAGAGTCTTTATTTAGCTTTTCTTTTCCATTTGTGAAACGACAGAACTGAAGAATATGCCAATTCGTTATTATTCCGTTATTTTTAAAATTATATGAAACTAAATCAAAAAATATTTTTAATATTTATTTTTAACATTAATATATCAAAATGATATAAAATTTTTCTAAAAAATAATTTAAAGTAAAAAAAATCAATTTTTTTTAAAATTATACACAATTGTACGTTTGTTTTTATGTTTTATGCTCTAAAAACTGTTTTGATATATTTTTTTTTATGGTTTACCTAAAATA
>Ga0307510_10000845_pt1 | contig 32109 bp, 26 predicted proteins | sample 12_EM_MG_FD_207224 | JGI IMG/M metagenome (GOLD analysis project Ga0307510, IMG submission 207224) | Populus trichocarpa ectomycorrhiza microbial communities from riparian zone in the Pacific Northwest, United States - 12_EM | ecosystem: Host-associated > Plants > Roots > Unclassified | place... | reverse complement strand
TCGGCGTGATCGTCGTCGTGGCGATGCTGCTGGTCACCGGCATCTTCGCCACCAACATCGTCGGCCAGTGGTGGTTGCGCCAGGGCAGCCGCGTGCTCAGCCAGATCCCCATCGTCAAGTCGATCTACAGCTCGGTGAAGCAGGTGTCCGACACGCTGTTCTCGAGCAGCGGCAATGCCTTCCGCGAGGCCGTGCTGGTGCAGTACCCGCGCCAGGGCAGCTGGACCATCGCGTTCGTCACCGGCAAGCCCGGCGGCGAGGCGGCCGTGCACCTGCCGGGCGACTACCTCAGCGTCTATGTGCCGACCACGCCCAACCCCACCTCGGGCTTCTTCCTGATGGTGCCGCTGGCCGATGTGATCGTGCTGCAGATGAGCGTGGACGAAGCGCTCAAATACGTGATCTCGATGGGTGTCGTCGCGCCGCCGATGCACCTCGTCGTGCCCGCCATCGACGCGGCACCGGCGCGAAATTGACGGGGCTGCGCGGCCCGGCATCCGCTCAGCCCGCTGTTCGAGCAGCGCCAGCAACCCCGTACAAAACCAACCTGCACCCTGCAGTGGAGTGATTTCATGAGAACAACGTATTGCGGCCTCGTTTCCGAGGCACTGATGGGCCAGACCGTGACGCTGATGGGCTGGGCCCATCGCCGCCGCGACCATGGCGGCGTGATCTTCATCGACCTGCGTGACCGCGAAGGCATCGTGCAGGTCGTCTGCGACCCTGACCGCGCCGAGATGTTCAAGGTCGCCGAGGACGTGCGCAACGAGTTCTGCCTGAAGATCGTCGGCAAGGTCCGCGCGCGTCCGGAAGGCACGACCAACACCAACATCACCAGCGGCAAGATCGAGATCCTGTGCCTGGAGATCGAGGTGCTGAACCCCAGCATCACGCCGCCGTTCCAGCTCGACGACGACAACCTGTCCGAGACCACGCGCCTCACGCACCGCGTGCTCGACCTGCGCCGCCCGGCGATGCAGCGCAACATGATGCTGCGCTACCGCGTCGCGATGGAGGTGCGCAAGTTCCTCGACGCGAACGGCTTCATCGACATCGAGACGCCGATGCTCACGAAGAGCACGCCCGAAGGCGCGCGCGACTACCTCGTGCCCTCGCGCGTGCACGACGGCATGTTCTTCGCGCTGCCGCAGTCGCCGCAGCTGTTCAAGCAGTTGCTGATGGTGGCCGGCTTCGACCGCTACTACCAGATCACCAAGTGCTTCCGCGACGAAGACCTGCGCGCCGACCGCCAGCCCGAGTTCACGCAGATCGACATCGAGACCTCCTTCCTCACCGAGGAAGAGATCCGCACGATGTTCGAAGGCATGATCCGCAGCACCTTCCAGCACGCGATCGGCGTCGAGCTGCCGGCCTTCCCGGTGATGAAGTACGCCGAGGCCATGCACCGCTTCGGCTCCGACAAGCCCGATCTGCGCGTCAAGCTCGAGTTCACCGAACTCACCGAGGTGATGAAGGATGTCGACTTCAAGGTCTTCTCCGCGCCCGCGCTGATGGACGGTGGCCGCGTCGTCGCGCTGCGCATTCCGGGCGGCGCCGAGATGAGCCGCAGCGAGATCGATGGCTACACCGAGTTCGTCAAGATATACGGCGCCAAGGGCCTGGCCTGGATCAAGGTCAACGATGTGACCAAGGGCCGCGAGGGTTTGCAGTCGCCGGTGGTCAAGAACCTGCACGACGCCGCGCTCGCCGAGATCCTGAAGCGCACCGGCGCCGCCGATGGCGACCTGCTGTTCTTCGGCGCCGACAAGGCCAAGGTCGTCAACGACGCGATCGGCGCGCTGCGCGTGAAGGTCGGCCACAGCGAGTTCGGCAAGGCCCGCAACCTCGCGCAAGGCGTGTGGGAGCCGCTGTGGGTGGTCGACTTCCCGATGTTCGAGTACGACGACGGCGCGCAGCGCTGGAGCGCGGTGCATCACCCGTTCACGTCGCCGAAGGACGGCCACGAAGACCTGCTCGAGACCAACCCCGGCGCGGCCGTGTCCAAGGCCTACGACGTGGTGCTCAACGGCATCGAACTCGGCGGCGGCTCGGTGCGTATCCACCGCGAGGAAGTGCAGAGCAAGGTGTTCCGTGCGCTCAAGATCGACGCCGAGGAAGCCCAGCTGAAGTTCGGCTTCCTGCTCGACGCGCTGCAGTACGGCGCGCCGCCGCACGGCGGCATCGCGATCGGCCTGGACCGCTTCGTGATGCTGATGACCGGCGCCGAATCGCTGCGCGACGTGATCGCCTTCCCCAAGACCCAGCGCGCGCAGGATCTGCTCACCAACGCGCCGAGCGCGGTCGACGAGAAGCAACTGCGCGAGCTGCATATCCGACTGCGCAACACGCAGTCCGCGGCCGGCTGATACAGCGGTCACAGGGCTGATGCAGAATGAAGAGGGCGCGGATTCCGTGCCCTCTTTTCATTGGAGCGCGGTTTTCGCAGTGGACAGCAGCAGGCCCTTCAAGATTCCGGAATCGGTGCTCGTCGTGATTCACACCGCCGAGCGCGAGGTGCTGCTGATCGAGCGCGCCGACAAGCCCGGCTTCTGGCAGAGCGTGACCGGCTCGAAGGACGCGGTCGACGAGCCGCTCGTCACCACCGCGGTGCGCGAGGTGTTGGAAGAGACCGGCATTGCGGTCGGCTCGGCCGAGGTGCCGTTGCACCACCTGCTCGACTGGCGCTTCAGCAACGTCTACGAGATCTACCCGGTCTGGCGCCATCGCTACGCGCCCGGCGTCACGCACAACACCGAGCATGTGTTCGGGCTGCGCGTGCCGCGCGACGTGCCGATCACGCTGTCGCCGCGCGAACACCTGCGCCACGAATGGCTGGACTGGCGCGCCGCGGCCGACAAGTGCTTCTCGCCCTCCAACGCCGAAGCCGTGCTGCAATTGCCGCGCTTCATGAACTGACGGCCATGCGACCTGTCCACCATTCCACGCAGTTCCCGCTCGACGTGCTGCGCGTCGCCACCTACAACATCCACAAGGGCGTGCGCGGCGTCGGCCCGCGCAAGCGGCTGGAGATACACAACCTCGCGCTGGGCATCGAGGCGCTGGACACCGACCTCGTGTTTCTGCAGGAAGTCCGCGCGATGAACCGCGCCGAGGCCAAGGCCTTCCCCGACACCACGGTGGGCTGGCCGCGCATCCCGCAGGCCGACTACCTCGCGCCCGAGGGCTACGAGGTCGCGTACCGCACCAACGCCACCACGACGCACGGCGAGCACGGCAACGCGCTGCTGTCGCGCTGGCCGCTCGGCGACATCGGCCACCACGATGTCTCCGACCACCGCTTCGAGCAACGCGGCCTGCTGCATGTGCCGGTGCACTGGAACGGCACGCTGGTGCACGCCATCGTCGCGCACTTCGGGCTCATCCACGCGAGCCGCGTGCGCCAGGTCGAACGCCTCGCCGCGTTCATCGCGGCCGAGGTGCCGCCGAACGATCTGCTGATCGTCGCCGGCGACTTCAACGACTGGGGCGCCAAGCTCGACGCACCGATGCAGGCGCTCGGCCTGCACCGCGCCGGGCGGCCGGGCGATCCGCCGGCGCGCTTCAACACCTTCCCGTCGCGCATGCCGGTGTTCTCGATGGACCGCATCTACCTGCGCGGCCTCAAGTGCCTGTCGACCCAGGTGCCGCGCGGCGCCGCATGGGCGCGCATGTCGGACCACCTGCCGCTGCTCGCCGAACTGGCGCTCGAGTGACGGCACGCATGGCCTCGCGGTCGCTCCGCCCGGGCCACGCACTGGCGCTGCTCAAGGGCGGCGAGGCGTTTTTCGCAAGCCTGGTCGAGACCATCGGGCAGGCGCGCAGCGAGGTGCTGCTCGAGACCTACATCTTCGATTTCACGCGCTCGGCGGAGTCGGTCGCGGATGCGCTCGCGCAAGCGGCGCAGCGTGGCGTCACGGTGCGCGTCGTCGTCGACGGTGTCGGCACCGGCGATGTGCCCGCCGTCTGGCAGCAGCGCTGGAGCGCCGCCGGCGTGCAGTGGCGCGTCTTCAATCCGGCGCGCGGCTGGCGCCTGCTGCTGCCCAAGCGTTGGCGGCGCCTGCACCGCAAGCTGTGCGTGGTCGACAGCGTCTGGGCGTTCTGCGGCGGCATCAATTTGCTCGACGACTACTACGACCCGAACTACGGCGCGCTCGACGAGCCGCGCTTCGATTTCTCGGTGCGCGTCGTCGGCCCGCTGGTGGCCGATGTGCACGACACGATGACGCGGCTGTGGGCGCGCCTGCAGATCACGCGCGAGGCCGAGCAATACGACGTGGCCGGCGCGGTGCAGGCGGTGCGCCGCGCGGTCGACGCCGGCACCGACATGGCCAACGACGACATGCAGGGCGACGACGTCGGCCCGGCCGTGCCCGCCGGCGCGCCGGGCGCGCTGGCCTCGCTGGTGCTGCGCGACAACGTGCGCTTCCGGCGCAGCATCGAGGGCAACTACCGGCTCGCGATCGCGCTCGCGAAGAGCGAGATCATCATCGCCAACGCCTACTTCATCCCGGGGCTGCAGCTGCAGCGCGCGCTGCTGCGCGCGGCGCGCCGCGGCGTCAAGATCACCTTGTTGCTGCAAGGCCGCTACGAGTACTTCATGCAATACCACGCGAGCCGCGCCGTCTACCGCGCGATGCTGGATGCCGGCATCACCATCATCGAGTACGACGCGAGCTTCCTGCACGCCAAGGTCGCGGTCATGGACGCGGCCGGCGGCGCGCTCGCCACCGTGGGCTCGTCCAACCTCGATCCGCTGAGCCTGCTGCTGGCGCGCGAGGCCAACGTCTTCGTTCGCGACGATGCGTTCGCCGCCGAACTGCGCGGCCACCTGCTCGATGCGATCGGCAAGGGACGGCGTGTCGAGCCCGAGGTGCTGCTCGGCTGGTCGCTCGGCGCGCGCGTGCGCAACTGGCTCGCCTACGCCGCGATGCGCGTCGCGCTGTACGTGACGGGCAAGCGCTACTGAGGCAGGCCATGAGCAGCACGTCAGCACCCACCGACGATCTCGTCGTGCTGCGGCCCGAGGGCCTGTACTGCCCGCCGGGCGATTTCTACATCGACCCGTGGCGCCCGGTCGCGCGCGCCATCGTTACGCACGCGCACGCCGACCACGCGCGCGTCGGCCATGGCCACTACCTTGCCGCGGCGCCGGGCGAAGGCGTGCTGCGCGCGCGGCTCGGGCAGATCGCGCTGCAGACGCTGGCCTACGGCGAGGTCGTCGACCACTTCGGCGTGCGCGTCTCGCTGCACCCGGCCGGGCATGTGCTCGGCTCGGCGCAGGTGCGGCTCGAGCACCGCGGGCGCGTGTGGGTGGCCTCGGGCGACTACTACGTCGCCGGCGACGTGCCCGATGCGCGCGAGGACAACCTCACCTGCACGCCCTTCGAGCCGGTGCGCTGCGACTGCTTCATCACCGAGAGCACGTTCGGCCTGCCGATCTACCGCTGGCGGCCGCAGCGCGAACTCTTCGACGACGTGAACCGCTGGTGGGCCGGCAACGCCGACCAGGGCCGCGCGAGCCTGCTGCTCGGCTACAGCTTCGGCAAGGCGCAGCGGCTGCTCGCCGGTGTCGACCCCGGCATCGGGCCCATCGTCGTGCACGGCGCGGTCGAGCCGCTGAACCGCGCGTACCGCGAGGCCGGCGTGGCCTTGCCGGCGACGCAGCTCGTCACCGACGTGAGCGACAAGGCGAGCTTGAAGCGCGCGCTCGTGATCGCGCCGCCGTCGGTGCAGAACTCGCAGTGGTCGCGCCGTTTCGGCGACGCCAGCGATGCGTTCGCGAGCGGCTGGATGCAGCTGCGCGGCGCGCGCCGACGGCGCTCGGTGGACCGCGGCTTCGTGCTCAGCGACCACGCCGACTGGCCGGGCCTGCAGCGCGCGATCCGCGCCACCGGCGCGCAGCGCGTCATCGTCACGCACGGCTATGAGAGCGTGATGGTGCGCTGGCTCGCCGAGCAGGGGCTGGAGGCGGGCGCGTTCAGCACCGAGTACGGCGACGAGCAGGAGACGCGCGAGGAGACGAAGGAAGCGGCTGCGGTGTCGCTGGTGGATCCGCCCGCGGCAACACGGCAGGAACCCCCCGCATGAAGCGCTTCGCGCAGCTCTTCGACGAACTCGATGCGAGCACCGCGACGAGCGCGAAGGTGGATGCGCTGAAGCGCTATTTCGCGCAGGCCGCGCCGGCTGATGCGGCCTGGGCGGTCTACTTCCTCGCCGGCGGCAAGCCGCGCCAGGTGGTGCCGACCGCGACGCTGCGCACGCTCGCGTGCGAGCAGGCCGGCATCGCGCCGTGGCTGTTCGAGGAGTCTTATCAGGCCGTCGGCGATCTGGCCGAGACCATTGCGCACGTGCTGCCGCCGCCGCGCCATGCGAGCCACATCGGCCTGGCCGAGTGGGTCGAGCAGCGCCTGCTGCCGCTGCGCGGCGCCGACCCGCTCGCGCAGGCCGAGCGCATCGCCGCCTACTGGGACGAGCTCGATGCGCCGGGCCGCTTCCTGCTGACCAAGCTGATCGGCGGTGGCTTTCGCGTCGGCGTCAGCAAGCTGCTGGTGCAGCGCGCGCTCGCCGAGCTGCACGACCTCGATGCCAAGCTCGTCGCGCAACGCATGATGGGCTACACCGACGCGAAGCAGATGCCCGACGCGGCGCGCTACGCGCAGGTGATCTCGACCAGCGGCGCGGTGCCGGCCGATGCCGGCCAGCCGTACCCGTTCTTCCTCGCGCATGCGCTCGATGCGCCGCTCGCCGAGTTCGAGGCGCGCCTCGGGCCGCCGCGCGACTGGCTGGTCGAATGGAAGTACGACGGCATCCGCGCGCAGGTGGTCAAGCGTGCCGGTCAGGTCTCGGTGTGGTCGCGCGGCGAGGAGCTGATGACCGAGCGCTTCCCCGAGATCGTGCAGCTCGCCGCGCAGCTGCCCGACGGCAGCGTGCTCGACGGCGAGATCGTCGTCTGGAAGGACGGCGCGCCCGCGCCGTTCAACCTGCTGCAGCAGCGCATCGGCCGCAAGACGCTGACGAAGAAGGTTCTCGCCGACGCGCCCGTGGGCTTCATCGCCTATGACGCGCTCGAAGCCGCCGGCGACGATCTTCGCGAGCGGCCGCAGTGGCAGCGTCGCGAGGCATTGGCGGCGCTCGTCGCCGGTGCGCCCGGCATCCAGCTCTCGCCGCTCGAAGTGCGCGACAGTTGGGACGAACTCGCTGCGTTGCGCGAATCGTCGCGCGAGCGCGGTGTCGAAGGCTTCATGCTCAAGCACCGCGAGGCGCACTACGGCACCGGCCGCAAGAAGCAGGAAGGCTTGGCCGGCGGCACCTGGTGGAAGTGGAAGATCGCGCCGCTGAGCGTCGATGCGGTGCTGATCTACGCGCAGGCCGGCCACGGCCGCCGCGCGAGCGTCTACACCGACTACACCTTCGCGGTCTGGAGCCGCGCGCCGGTGGATGCCGCCGAAGCGCAGGCCGTCGTCGAGGCGATCGCGCGGCGCGAGCCGGCACAGCCCGGCGCGCTGCAGCTGGTCGCGTTCGCGAAGGCGTATTCGGGCCTCACCGATGCGGAGTTCCGCGATGTCGACCGCGTGATCCGCCAGACCACGCTGGAGAAGTTCGGCCCGGTGCGCAGCGTCAAGCCGACGATGGTGTTCGAGCTCGGCTTCGAGGGCATCAACCGCAGCCCGCGCCACAAGAGCGGCATCGCGGTGCGCTTCCCGCGCATGCTGCGCATCCGCGACGACAAGCCGCTGCACGAGGCCGACACGCTGCAGACGCTGGAGGCGCTGCTGGGTGTGGGCGCAAGCGCGAGCGCGAGCGCGGGCGCGGGTTAGCGCTGCCCGCGCTGCGCGTGTATCGCAGGTTCAACCCGTGCGCTGCGTGCCCAGCCCGCGCAAGGCCGGCGTCGCGACGAGCCGCCCGACCTCGATGCCGTTCCAGTTCGACATCGTCACGTCGCTGAAAGCCCGCATGAAGCTAGCTTGCGCTTCGTCGAGGGCCACGAAGGCCTCGATCACCGCGGCCATCACGACCTCGCAGGCGCGCGCGTTGTTGCCGTCGTCGACCTTGATCGCCACGCCCAGGCCGCGTTCGGGCAGCGCCGCGCAGAACACGCCTTCGGCGCCGACCTTGCAGAACGCCTTGGCGCCGAGCCGCTCCATCACGCGCGTGTCGAAGCGGCCGGTGCCGGCGACCATGAAGGGCGCGGCGGCGACCGCGGCGCGCAGCCGTGCTGCCGCACGCGCGTGGCCGTCGCTCAGGCCGGTGCCGGTGCCGACGCGCGCGAACGCGTGCGCCAGGTGGCGCAGCGGCACGGCGTAGGTCGGGATCGAGCAGCCGTCGGTGCCGCGCGGCGTGTTCGTCAGGTCGTAGCCGGTCGCGGCCTGCAGCGCGGCGCTCACTTCGCGCATCACCGGGTGCTCGGCCTTCACATAGCCGCGCACATACTGCTGCAGATCGACACGCCCGCCGTGCAGCGCGCAGGCCAGGCACAGAAAGCCGGCGTGCTTGCCCGAGCAGTTGTTGTTCAGCGCGCTCGGCTCGCGGCCCTGCGCGGCGAGCGCGCGCGACGCGGTGTCGAGGTAGGGCCAGTGCGTGCCGCATTCGAGCGCGCTCGGGTCGAGGCCGGCCTTCGCGATCATCGCGGCGGCGGTCTGCGCGTGGACCTCCTCGCCGTTGTGCGAGGCGCAGGCGATCGCGAGTTCGGCCTCGCTCAGGCCCAGCGCATCGGCCGCGCCGCTGGCCACCAGCGGCAGCGCCTGCAACACCTTCACGGCCGAACGCGGGAAGATCGGCCGGTCGATGTCGCCGAGCGAGGCGACGACGGCACCGTCGGCATCGAGCACGGCCACCGCACCGCAGTGCACCGATTCGATCGCGCTGCCGCGTGTTGCCTCGACAAGCACTGGATTCATGCTTCGCCTCGCACGAACGCCCGCAGCTCCGCCGCTATGCGCACCAGCGAGGGCTGGTGGATGTACATCATGTGGCCCGATTCGAAGTAGCTGACCTTGATGTTGCCGCGTGCCGCCTCGCGCAGCCCGAGGTGGTTCAGCGTGTAGTCGCCGGCCGCGTGCGGCGTGCCCAGGTCGTAGTAGCCGCTGGCCACGTAGACGCGCATGTGCGGGTTCGCCTGCATCGCGCGGCGCAGGCTCGCGCCCACGTTGACGTACTTGTTGGCGAAGTCCTTCCAGGTCCATTTGTCCCAGATCGGCGCATGCACCACGTAGGGCGCGTCGCTGTCGTACTTGAGCGTGTCCTTCAGCAGCCGGTTGATGCCGGCCGCGTAGGCGCCGAGCACGTTGCTGAAGAGCGGATCGGCCTCGGCGTTCTCGCCCGCGTCGTCGCGGTCCTGGCTCGTGAAGCGCGAGTCGAGCCGGCCGACGACCAGGCCGCGCCCGCGCAGCAGCTCCTTGAAGTAGCGCGCGTCGGTCGGGCGCAGGTCGGTCTTCAGCACGTACTCGGTCGACAGGCCCGAGTAGCGCGCGATCTGCGCCGCGATCTTGTTGCGCGCCGCGCCGCTCAGTGCCGAGCCCTGCATCAGCGCGACGGTGTAGTCGCCGAGCGCGAAGGCCTCGGCTTCCTTCACCACGGTGGCCAGCGGCTTCTTCTGCAGCTCCGGCGCGAGCGCGCGGTGGTACCACGCGGTCGCGGCGAAGGTCGGCAGGAAGAGCGGGTAGGGCAGCTCGTTCGCATGGTCGAAGCTGAGCGTCTGCATGTCGATTGCGAGCGACACCAGCATCACGCCGTTCAGGTAGATGTCGTGCTTGTCCTGCAGGTGCAGCGACAGGCCGGCGGCGCGCGTCGTGCCGTAGCTCTCGCCGATCAGGAACTTCGGGCTGCCCCAGCGGCCATAGCGCGTGAGGTAGAGGCGGATGAACTCGCCCACCGAATCGAGGTCGCGCTGGTACTCGTGGAACTCGCTCGCCTTCTCGCCCTCGGCCATGCGGGAGTGGCCGGTGCCCACCGGATCGATGAAGACCAGATCGCTCTCGGTCAGCAGCGTGTGCTCGTTGTCGGTGAGCGCATAGGGCGGCGGCAGCGTCATGCCGGTCTCGTCGCAGGCCACGCGCTGCGGGCCGAGGATGCCCAGGTGCAGCCACACGCTGCTCGATCCGGGCCCGCCATTGAAGCTGAAGGTCACGGGCCGCGCGACACCCGGTTTCACGCCCTTGAGCGTGTACGCGGTGAAGAACAGCGCGGCGTTGGCCTTGTCGGCCTTGCGCTGGCCGTCCTTCGGATCGCCGGGCGTGTAGTCGCGCAGCACGATGGTGCCGCAGCTCGCGGTGTACTCGAGCATCTTCTTGCCGACCGCCAAGCGGTGCTCGGTGACGACGATGCGTTCGGTCGGCTCGGGCAGGGGCAGCGGGGTGACGGTCTCGGGCGTGGGCATGGGCGGTCTCGTACAGTGGGCAATCCTCGCCCACTCTACCGTCTGCGGATGCCCCGATCCGATTTTCCCGTTCTGGCCGGTGTCGATTTCACCAGCCGGCCGACGCGGCGCAAGCCCATCACCGTCGCGATCGGCCACCTCGCGCACGGCGCGGTGCGGCTGGACCGCATCGAAGCGCACGTCGATTTCGACGGCTTCGCGGCCTGGCTGCGCACGCCCGGGCCGTGGCTGGCCGTGCTCGACATGCCGTTCGGTCTGCCGCGCGAACTCGTCGCCGCGCTCGGCTGGCCGGCCGACTGGGCGCCGCTGATGCGCCACTACGCGGGTCTCACACGCTCCGAAATTCGCGACACCTTCGCGGCCTTCTGCGATGCGCGGCCCGCGGGCGGCAAGTTCGCGCACCGTGCCACCGACGGCCCGGCCGGATCGTCGCCGTCGATGAAGTGGGTCAACCCGCCGGTTGCCTACATGCTGCATGCCGGCGTGCCGCTGCTGATGGACGCCGGCGTGCACCTGCCGGGCCTGCACGCCGGCGACACCACGCGCGTGGTGCTCGAAGGCTATCCCGGCCTGCTTGCGCGCGAGCTGCTCGGCAACCGCTCGTACAAGAGCGACGCCAAGACCAAGCAGACGCCAGAGCGGCTGATCGCGCGCATCGACCTCGTCGACGCGCTCGACCGCGGCGCGACGCGCCTCGGGCTGCGCCTCAAGCTCACGCACGCGCAGCGCGAGGCGCTGATCGGTGATGCATCCGGCGACCGGCTCGATGCGGCGCTGTGTCTGGTACAGGCCGCGTGGGCGAGCACGCGGCCGGGCCACGGCCTGCCGGCGCAGGTCGACCCGCTCGAAGGCTGGATCGTCACCGTCTGACGCGCCGGGGCGTTCGCGCCTGACGCGAACTGTGGGCGCGCTCTGCTAAGGTCGCCGCGATGCAGCCCTTCTACCTGCTCATGCTCTGCGGCGGCCTGCTGGTGCTCATCAGCCTGCTGGCGGGCGTGCTGTCGACGCGCCTCGGGTTGCCCTTCCTGCTGATCTTCCTGATGGCCGGCATGTTCGTCGGCGTCGACGGCCCGATCGGCGTGCACTTCGACAGCGCGCCGCTGTCGGCCTGGGTCGGCAACGCGTCGCTCGCTGTCATCCTGCTCGAAGGCGGCATCAGCACGCGCATGCAGACCTTTCGCGCCGGCTTCAGGCCTGCGCTGTTGCTCGCCACCGTGGGTGTGGCGCTGACCGCGGCGATGGTCGGTGCGGTCTCGATGCTGGCGATGGATGTCGACTGGCGCCACGGCCTGCTGCTCGGCGCGATCGTCGGCTCCACCGATGCGGCCGCGGTGTTCTCGCTGCTGCGCCAGACCGGCGTGCGCCTGAGCGAGCGCGTGTCGGCCACGCTCGAACTCGAGTCCGGGCTGAACGATCCGATGGCGGTGTTCCTCGTGCTCGCGCTGATCGCGGCGATCAAGTCGCAGGCCGGCGTCGGCGATGTCGCGTGGCTGTTTGTGCGGCAGGTCGGGTTCGGTGCGGCGATCGGCCTGCTGGGCGCGTGGGGCCTCGCGTGGGTGCTGCGCCGCTTGCCGCTGAACGTGGAGAACGGCGGCGTGCTGTCGCTGATCGTGGTGTCGGCCGGCTTCGCGGTGTTCGCGGCCTGCGGGCTGGTCGAGGGCTCGGGCTTTCTCGCGATCTATCTGTTCGGTGTGCGCTTGCGTGCGCTGGCCGAAGACGCCGCACATGCCGCATCGTCGGCGCTCGATGGCTTCGCGTGGGCCGCGCAGGCGACGATGTTCCTGCTGCTCGGCCTGCTCGTGTCGCCGCACGAGATGCTGCGCTCGGCCGGACCGGCGCTCGCGATCGCGGCGGCGCTGATGTTCGTCGCGCGGCCGATCGCGGTCGCGTTGTGCCTGCTGCCGATGCGCTTCAGTTCGCGGCAGAGCCTGTTCGTCGGCTGGGTCGGCCTGCGCGGCGCGGTGCCCATCGTGCTCGCGCTGTTTCCGATGATCGAGAAGGTGCCCGACAGCTACCGCTTCTTCAACGTCGCGTTCGCGGTCGTGCTCGCGTCGCTGCTGCTGCAGGGCACCACGCTCGGCTGGGTCGCGAAGAAGCTGAACGTCATCGAGCCGCCCGAGGCGCCGCCGCCCGAGCACCGTGCGGTGCAGGGCCGGCTCACGCTGGATGCGGAGTTGCCGCTGGCCGATGTATTCGCGTTCTTTCAGTTGCCGATGCCCGAGCATGCCGACATCACGCTGCGCGACTGGATGACCGACAACCTCGCGCGCGACCACGTCGAGGGCGACGGCATCGACTGGCACGGCGCGCACTTCCGCGTGCTGAGCCTGCACGACGGGCGCATCGAGCGCGTCGGCCTGGCGCTCGCGGCGCGGGCCGACTCGACGCCGTGAACGACGCGGTGGGCAGCGGCGTGGCATCGCCTGGCGCGGTGCCCGATGTGCCGCACGACGCCTGGTTCGCGCAACGCGGCTGGACGCCGTTCGAGTTCCAGCGCGAGGTCTGGGCCGCGATGGCCGCGGGCCGCAGCGGCCTGCTGCACGCCACCACGGGCTCGGGCAAGACCTACGCGGTGTGGTTCGGCGCACTCGCGCGCGCCGCGGCACTGAACGTGCCGATGCACGCTGCGCATCCGCCACCGCTGGGCGTGCTGTGGCTCACGCCGATGCGCGCGCTCGCGGCCGACACGACGCGCGCGATGCAAGCGCCGCTCGTCGACCTCGGCCTGAACTGGACGCTGGGCATGCGCACCGGCGACACGCCACCCGCCGAGCGCGCGCGCCAGGATCGCCGCTTCCCCACCGTGCTCGTGACCACGCCCGAATCGCTCAGCCTGATGCTGACGCGCGAGAACGCGCGCGACGAACTCGCGGGCATCCACACGGTGATCGTCGACGAATGGCACGAGCTGATGGGCAACAAGCGCGGCGTGCAGGTGCAGCTCGCGCTCGCGCGCCTGAAGCAGTGGAACCCTGCGCTCGCGGTCTGGGGCCTGAGCGCCACGCTCGGCAATTTGCCCGAGGCGATGCAGGTGCTGCTCGGCAAGACGAAGACGCCCGGCGTGCTGGTGCAGGGCCGCGTCGACAAGTCGCTGGTGATCGACACGCTGCTGCCCGATCACCCCGGCCGCTTCTCGTGGGGCGGCCACCTCGGCAAGCAGATGCAGGGGCCGGTGGTGGCCGAGATCGAGAAGTCGTCGACGACGCTGGTGTTCGTCAACGTGCGCTCGCAGGCCGAGATCTGGTATCAGCTGCTGCTGCAGGAGCGGCCCGAGTGGGCCGGCGTGGTCGCGCTGCACCACGGCTCGCTCGACAAGGAGGTGCGCGAGTGGGTCGAGCTCGGGCTGAAGGAAGGGCGCTTGAAGGCGGTGGTGGCGACCTCCTCGCTGGACCTGGGCGTGGACTTCCTGCCGGTCGAACGCGTGCTGCAGATCGGCTCGGCCAAGGGCGTGGCGCGGCTGCTGCAACGCGCCGGCCGCAGCGGCCATGCGCCGGGCCGCGCAAGCCGCATCACGCTGGTGCCCACCAACACGCTGGAGCTGGTCGAGGGCGTCGCGGCGCGGCGCGCGGCGCGGGCCGGCCGCATCGAGAAACGCGCCACGCCGGAGAAGCCGCTGGACGTGCTGGTGCAGCACCTGGTGACCGTGGCGCTCGGCGGTGGCTTCAAGGCCAGGGCGATGTTCACCGAGGTGCGGCGCGCGCATGCCTACCGCGCGCTCACGCAGGCCGAGTTCGACTGGGCACTGACCTTCGTCGTGCAGGGCGGCTCCAGCCTGAGCGCGTACCCGGAATACCACCGCGTCGTGCTCGTCGAGGGCGTCTACCGCGTGCCCGACCGCGGCATCGCGCGGCGCCACCGGATGCAGGTCGGCACCATCGTGTCCGATGCTTCGATGCAGGTGAAGTACATGAGCGGCGGGCGCATCGGCGTGGTCGAGGAAGGCTTCATCGCGCGGCTGCGCGCCGGCGACTGCTTCGTGTTCGCCGGCCGCACGCTCGAGTACATCCGCACGCAGGACATGACGGCCTACGTGAAGCGCGCCGAGAAGAAGAAGGGGCTGATGACGAGCTGGGCCGGCGCGAAGATGCCGCTGTCCAACGAGCTCGCCGACGCGGTGCTGGACGTGCTCGCCGAGGTCGCGAAGGCGCCGCACATCGAGGCGCTCGGCGAGCCCGAGCTGGTGGCCGCGCAGCCGATGCTGGAGACGCAGCTGCGGTTGTCGCGCCTGCCGACGCCGCAGACGCTGCTGATCGAGCGCTTCGAGTCGCGCGAAGGCCAGCACCTGTTTCTCTACCCGTTCGCCGGCCGCAACGCGCACATCGGGCTGGCCAGCCTGCTCGCATGGCGGCTCGCGAAGGAGGCGCCGAACACCTTCAGCCTGTCGATCAACGACTACGGGCTCGAGCTGCTGAGTGCGATGCCGATAGACCCCGCGCGGCTGCTCGATCAGACCGCGTTCACCGACGACGCGCTGCTGCGCGACGTGCTCGCGAGCCTGAATTCTTCGGAGCTCGCGCGCCGGCGCTTTCGCGAGATCGCGCGCGTCGCCGGGCTGGTGTTCACCGGCTACCCGGGGCAGCCGAAGAGCACGCGGCAGCTGCAGGCATCGAGCTCGCTGTTCTACGAGGTGTTCGCGAAGTACGACGCCGGCAACCTGCTGCTGACGCAGGCGCAGACCGAGGTGCTGAGCCAGGAGCTGGACATTCGCCGCCTGGGCGCGAGCCTGGCGCGCATGCGGCGCCAGCGCGTCGAGTACGTCGAGCTGAAGGTGCCGAGCCCGTTCGCGCTGCCGCTGATGGTGGAGCGCTTCCGCGAGAAGCTCAGCACCGAGAAGCTGAAGGACCGGCTCGACCGGATGCTGAAGGACATGGAGCGCGCGGCGGACGCGCCGCGCTGAAGCGTTCTGCGGACGCGCCGCGCTGATGCGGTCGAGCGCGGCCGACGCGCCTACTTGCGCATCAGCGTGCTCTTGCCGAACAGCGATTCGATCAGGTCGACCGCGACGATGGCGGTGCCGTTGCGCACGTCGAGCGCGGGGTTGAGTTCCATCACGTCGAGCGACGCGAGCCGGCCGGTGTCGGCGATCATCTCCATGCACAGCTGCGCCTCGCGATACGTGGGGCCGCCCTTCACGGTGGTGCCCACGCCGGGCGCGATGTCTGCATCGAGAAAATCGACGTCGAAGCTCACATGCAGATGCGTGTTGGCGTCGAGCGTGGCGAGTGCCAGCTCCATCGTGTGGCGCATGCCCATCTCGTCGATGTAGCGCATGTCGAACACTTCGAGGCCGGCCTCGTGCACCAGGCGCTTCTCGCCCTGGTCGACGCTGCGGATGCCGATCTGGCGGATCATCTTCGGGCTGATCGCCGGCACCGTGCCGCCGATCTCGATCAGCGCCTTCGGCCCGTAGCCGCACAGGCACGCGACCGGCATGCCGTGGATGTTGCCGCTGGGCGTGAGCGTGTTGGTGTTGAAGTCGGCGTGCGCATCCAGCCACAGCACGCGCAGCTTCTTGCCGGCCTCGCGGCAGTGGCGCGCCACCGCGCTGATCGAGCCCAGGCCCAGGCAGTGGTCGCCGCCGAGCAGAATGGGCATGCGCCCGCCCTGCAGCTCGGCGTACACGGCCTCGTGCACGAGCTGGTTCCAGGCGACGACCTCGTCGAGGTGGCGGTAGCCGTCGGTCGGCGGCAGCCACGGGTTGGGCGGGCCGTTCAGGTTGCCGCGGTCGACGACCTCCAGCCCGTGGCTGGTCAGCACCGGGATGATGTTGGCCACGCGCAGCGCCTCCGGCCCCATGCTGGAGCCGCGGCTGCCGGCGCCGATGTCGGTGGGTGCGCCGATCAGGCTGACGAGGTGGTTCATCGGGTGCTGCTCCTCACAGGTCGGCCGCGGGCAACTGCTTGTCGTGGTCGCGCAGCTCGAAGCCGTACTCGGCCTCGAGCACGCCCCAGGCTTCTTCGGCGGTCTCGACGAAGCGGAACAGCTGCAGGTCGAGCGCGCTGATCATGCCGGTCTCGACCAGCAGATCGAAGTTGATCAGCTTGGTCCAGAACTCGCGGCCGAACAGCAGCACCGGGCGGCGCCGCGACTTGCCGGTCTGGATCAGCGTGAGGGCCTCGAACATTTCGTCGAGCGTGCCGAAACCGCCGGGGAAGCACACCAGTGCGACCGAGCGCATCAGGAAGTGCATCTTGCGCAGGCCGAAGTAGTGGAACTGGAAGCACAGCTCCGGCGTGATGTAGGGGTTGGGCGCCTGCTCGTGCTGCAGCACGATGTTCAGGCCGATGCTCTTGCCGCCCATGTCGAAGGCGCCGCGGTTGCCCGCCTCCATGATGCCGGGCCCGCCGCCGGTGACGACGTAGATCGGCGTCTCCAGCGCCTGCGACTTCTGCGTGACCAGCGCGCCGAAACGCCGTGCCTCCTCGTAGTAGTGCGACATCGCGAGGTGGCGCTGCGCGAGTGCGATCGCGGTCTCGTCGTTCGCCGATTGCGCGTCGCCGAGCATGCGCTGCGCGACATCGGGCGGCACGATGCGCGCGCTGCCGAAGATCACGATGGTCGACTCGATGCCCTGCTCGTTCTGGATCAGCTCGGGCTTGAGCAGTTCGAGCTGCATGCGCACCGGGCGCATCTCTTCGCGCAGCAGGAAGGCCTTGTCGGTGAAGGCGAGTTGGTAGGAGCTTTCGGGGCCGTCGTAGCGGGCCAGCGAGGGCGCGGCATCCTTGGCGGCGTCTTGACGCGCGCTCGGGAAGTTGCGGCCGGTGAGGGTGGACTTGTTCATGCGCGTGAGCTTAAGCCCAAGCGGCTCGCGGGCGCATCTTCATGCTTCCACCAGCAGGCTCAGGAAGGGTTCGTAGACCGAGGGCGTGCAGGCCAGCAGCGAGTGGCTGGCCAGCAGCGGGCGACCGTCGCGCGCCTGCATCACCGCGCCGCTCTCGCGCAGCAGCACGATGCCGGCGGCGGCGTCCCAGGCGCCCATGTCGTGGGCCCAGAACGCATCGATGCGGCCCGCCGCCAGATAAGCCAGCTCCAGCGCCATCGAGCCCGACCGGCGCACGCCGCTGAAGCTGCGGACGACGCGGCCGAACTCGCCGATGTAGCTCGACATGCGCGCGCTGGTCGGCTTGGGGAAGACCGTGGCGGCCAGCGCCTCGATCGGCTTGTGCGGTTCGGCGCAGCGGATGGGCTGGCCGTTCATGACCGCGCCGCGGCCTTGGATCGCGCCGAAGAACTCGTTGCGGCACGGGTCGTAGACGACGCCCAGCACCGGCTCGCCGGCCACCACCAGCGCGATCGACACCGCGTACTGCGGGTAGCCGCGCAGGTAGTTGTGCGTGCCGTCGAGCGGGTCGACGACCCAGTGCGGCGGGCCGTCGACGAGCAGCAGCGAGGGGTCGTCGCCGCCGTCTTCGCTGATGAAGCCGTGGCCGGGGAACGCGCGCAGCACCACGTCGCGGATCAGGGTCTGCGCCTCGTGGTCGATGGCGCGCACCACATCGGCCGGCGCCTTGCGCGTGATCACGACCTCCGACAGGCGCGAGCGCGAGGCCTGCAGATGCGTGCCCGCCGCATAAGCCGCCTGCTCGGCCGCGCGCGATGCCTTGGAGAGGTCAATCATGTTGCCCTGCCGGTCGTGACAGCAGATTCACGTAGTCGTGATGTGCCGTGTTGATGATCGAGATGCGGTGTTCGACGGGCCGGTCGCCGAAGGTCAGCGCGGTGCGCCGCACCTGCATGACCGGGGCGCCGGGCGGCAGGCCCAGCACGCGCACGACGTGGCGGTCGGCCGCGCCGGCGCGCGCCCGTTCGCGGGCGCGCAGCACGGTGATGCCGAAGTCCGATTGGTAGAGCTGGTAGATCGTGCCCGGCCGCTCGCGAAAGCGCTTGTCGGTCAGGCCCTTGAACAGCGTGGCGGGCAGCGTGAGGCGCTCGTAGATCACCGCGTCGCCCTGCAGCAGCAGCCGGTTCTCGATCTGGATCACCGGCTCGCCGGGGCGCAGCTGCAGCGCGCGCGCGGGTTCGTCGTCGGCGCGCAGGCGTTCGAACGACACGGTGTCGACGAGCGGCGCCTCGCGCAGGCCGTCGTCGCGCTCGACATGGAAGAACTGGAACAGGAAGCGGTCGGTGGTGTGCGTGGCGACGTACGTGCCGCGGCCCTGGCGCCGCACCAGGATGTGCTCGGCCGCGAGTTCGTCGACCGCGCGGCGCAGCGTGCCGATGGACACGCCCATCGCGCCGGCGATCTCGGTCTCGCTCGGCAGCGTCTCACCTGGCGGGCAGCTGCCCGATTCGATCGCCTTCAGCAGCGAGCGCTTGACGACCCGGTACAGCGGCATGCCCGCGCTCTCGGGCGCGATCGGCTCGAACACGGGTGCGGATAGCACATGCGGCATGGGCCGCGATTGTACATATGATTGAACTATGTGACATAACTCATATAAATGACTTGATTGACTCAGAGAGGCACTTGCAGGATGGCTGAAATGCGAGGCATGTCGATTTCGGCCATGATGGCGAACCGGAATCAGGAGATCACGAGACGATGACGCGCATCACGATGGAAGCGGCCCGCGCGCTGGTCGCCGCGGCGCTGCAGCGCGCCGGCGCCGGCGAGGCGATGGCGCAGGCCACGGCGCGCGCGCTGGTGGCGGCCGAGGCGCAGGGGCTGGTGTCGCACGGGCTGAGCCGTGTCGCGCAGTACAGCGGGCATCTGCGCAACGGGCGCGTCAATGTGGCTGCAGTGCCGGCGGTCGTGCGCGAACGCGGCGGCGCAGCGCTGGTCGATGCGCAGGAAGGCCTGGCCTTCGCCGCGTGCGAGCTGGCGGTGCAGCAGGGCATCGCGCGGGCGCGTGCGTTCGGCATCGCCATCGTCGGCGTGACCAACAGCCACCACTGCGGCGTCGTCGTCGATCACCTGCGGGCTGCGAGCGATGCCGGCATGGTCGGCCTGGGCTTTGCGAACTCACCGTCGGCGATGCCGGCCGCTGGTGGCCGTCATCCGATCTTCGGCACCAACCCGATCGCCGCGATCTTCCCGCGGCGCGGCGCCACGCCGCTGATGATCGACATGAGCCTGAGCGAGGTCGCGCGCGGCAAGCTGATGATGGCCGCGAAGGAGGGCCGCAGCATTCCCGAAGGCTGGGCGCTCGATCCGCAGGGCCGCCCGACGACCGACCCGCAGGCCGGCATGGACGGCTCGATGCTGCCGATAGGCGCCATCACCAGCAGCAAGGGCGCGATGCTGGCACTCGTCGTCGAGCTGCTCGTGACCGCGCTGATCGGCGCCAACTTCGGCTTCGAGGCGTCGAGCTTCTTCAAGGACGAAGGCAACCGCCCGCGCATCGGCCAGACCTTCATCGTGATCGACCCCGATGCGCTCGCCGGCCGCGAACATTTTCTGGACCGGGTCGAGGTGCTGGTGCGCGAGATGCTCGCCGACGATGGTGTGCGCCTGCCCGGCGCGCGGCGCGAGGCCTTGCTGCAGGCCGCGCGGGTGGATGGCATCGAGGTCAGCGACGCGATGCTGAAGAGTCTGCAGGCCGCTTAGGCGAAACGGGCCGCTTGGCTCGCGCAGGGAGAGCGGGCAGGGGAATCGAACCGAAGCGCTATTCGAAGCGCTATTGCGGACGCTGCGCGCACACAGTGCAGCCGGCCGCGCGAGTCAGCGCGATCTCGGTCCACTCCATGCTGCGCGCGTCCAGCATCTGCAGCCGCCCGGCGAGCGACGAGCCCACGCCGGCGAGCAGCTTCAGCGCTTCGGCGGCCTGCATGCTGCCGATGATGCCGACCAGCGGCGCGAACACGCCCATCGTGGCGCAGCGCACCTCCTCGAACACCGCGTCCGGCGGGAACAGGCAGGCGTAGCAGGGGCGTTCGGCATCGCGCGTGTCGTAGACCGAGATCTGGCCGTCGAAGCCGATCGCCGCGCCCGACACCAGCGGGCGCGCATGCGCGACACAGGCGGCGTTGACGGCCTGGCGGGTCGCGAAGTTGTCGCTGCAGTCGATGACCACGTCGGCCTGCGCGACCAGCGTGAGCAGGCGCTGCGCGTCGGCGCGCTCGTGCAGTGCCTGCACGCGCACCTCGGGGTTGATCGCGTGCATGGTCTGCGCGGCGGACGCCGCCTTGGGCGCGCCCACGCGCGACAGGTCGTGCGCGATCTGGCGCTGCAGGTTGGTCAGGTCGACCGTGTCGCCGTCGACAATGGTGATCGTGCCGACGCCGGCGGTCGCGAGGTAGAGCGCCACCGGCGAGCCGAGGCCGCCGGCGCCTATCACCAGCGCGTGCGCGTCCAGAAGCCGCTGCTGGCCTTCGATGCCGAGCGCGTCGAGCAGGATGTGGCGCGAGTAGCGCAGCAGTTGGTCGTCGTTCATGCGCGCAGCATACAAAACCGACCGCGTGCGCAGACGAGGGCGATGCTGCGACCCCACCAATGACAACGCCCGTGGATCGCAAGGGCGTTGCAGCGAAGCGCAGGGGCTGTCAGTTCGTCGTTTCGGTCTCGGGCTTGCGCTCGGTCGCGGTCTTGCTGACGAGCACCGGCTTGCCCTTCAGGCGGTTCAGCGCCTGCGCGAGCTGGAAGTCCTCGGCGCTGCCGAATTCCGGCGGTGGCTTCAGCGGCGTGTTGGCGGCCTTCTTGCTGGCCTCGTCTTCCAGCTTCTTGCGTGCTTCCTCGCGCGCCTTCTCGCGGGCCTCGTCCTTCTTCTCGGCGCCCTGGCCGCTGGTGATGTGCTTGTCGAGATCGGCCTCGCGGGTGCGCAGTGCCGAGAACAGATTGCCTTCGGCGGTTTCGTCGAGCATCACGTCGGGCACGATGCCCTTGGCCTGGATCGACGCGCCGCTGGGCGTGTAGTAGCGCGCGGTGGTGATCTTCAGCGCGGTCTCGGGCGAGAGCTGGCGCACGGTCTGGACCGAACCCTTGCCGAAGGTCTGCGCGCCCATGATGGTGGCGCGCTTGTGGTCCTGCAGCGCACCGGCGACGATCTCGCTGGCGGAAGCCGAGGCCTCGTTGACCAGCACGATCAGCGGCACATGCTTCACGCCTTCGGGCAGGCGCTTCAGCGGATCGCTGCCGCCGCGGCGCAGGTAGTCGGAGGCCGAGGCCTTGAAGGTCTGCTTGGAGTCGGCGATCTGGCCGTTGGTGGAGACCACGACCACGTCGCTCGGCAGGAAGGCCGCGGAGATCGCCACCGCGCCGTCGAGCAGGCCGCCCGGGTCGTTGCGCAGGTCGAGCACCAGCCCCTTCAGGTTGGGTTCGGCCTTGTAGATCTCTTCGAGCTTCTTCGCGAAATCGTCGACCGTGCGGTCCTGGAACTGGCTCACGCGCAGCCACGCGTAACCCGGCTCGAGCACCTTGGAGCGCACGCTCTGGGTGCGGATTTCTTCGCGGATGATGGTCACCGGGAAGCTGCGGCTTTCGCTCTTGCGGAACACCGTGAGCACGACCTTGGTGTTGGGCTCGCCGCGCATGCGCTTGACGGCCTGGTCGACCGTGAGCCCCTTCACGATGGTGTCGTCGATCTTGGTGATGAGGTCGCCGCTCTTCATGCCGGCGCGAAACGCGGGCGAGCCCTCGATCGGGCTGACGACTTTCACGAGGCCGTCTTCCATCGCCATCTCGATGCCGATGCCGATGAACTTGCCGGTGGTCGCTTCGCGGAATTCCTTGAAGGTCTTCTTGTCGAAGTACTGCGAGTGCGGGTCGAGCCCGGCGACCATGCCGCCGATGGCGTCGCCGATCAGCTTTTTCTCGTCGACGGGTTCGACGTAGTCGGTCTTGATCATGCCGAAGACCGCAGCCATCTGCTGCAGCTCCTCGAGCGGCAACTGCGAGACGCCGTTGCGGGCCGTGGCCTGCAATTGCATCGTGGTGAGCGCGCCGGCGACGGCGCCAACGGCCAGCCACCCTGCGACCTTGAGTTTGGCACCCATCGTTGACCCCTTGTCCTGCCTAGCAGCTGCTGTGAATTGACTCAATGAAAACCTCGCTAGCGAGTATATTCCCGCGCGTATTTCCTAGAGTGGGGGTGGGAGGCAAAAGTTGCAACCGCCACCCCGTGCAAACGCGCAAAGTCGCACGCCCGCCGGTAAAGAAGTCCTAAGCCCGTGGCGGCGTCCCGCGCCGGCCTCGCGCCAATCATCCGCATCATTTCTCGAATCCTCCGGGCGCGCGCCGATTTCCATCCCCGCCCCAGGGTGCTTCCCTGTAGATTTCGGTTACATGAGAACCGCCGCACGTCTGAGCCGTTGCCTGTTCCTGGCCGCCTTGAGCTGGCCGGTGCTCGGGTTCGCCGCCGACCGCCCGGACTGTTCGCGCCCGTTCAGCCTGGCCCTGCACGACCACGGCCTGCTGTATTCCAGCCAGACCGGCGAGGGCATCGACAAGGACATCGCCGACGAGCTCATCCGCCGCAGCGGCTGCAAGGTCAGCGTCACGCTGATGCCGCGCGCGCGCATCTGGCAGCTGATCGAATCCGGCGCGCTCGATTTCAGCCTCTCGGGCATCACGAACGACGCGCGCGACCAGTTCGCCGCCTTCGCCTGGTACTTCTCGAACAAGTACTACCTGCTGGTGCGCAAGGACGCCGACGTGCAGAAGCTCGCCGACTTCCAGCGCCAATCGGCCCTCAAGCTCGGCGTGATCCGGGGTTTCCGCTACAGCCCGACCGCCAACCGTTTCGTCGACGGGCTGGACGACCAGCACCGCGTCACCTACGCCACCAGCCTGGAGCCGCTGTACGAGGTGCTGCTCGACGGCCGCGTCCAGGCCATGATCATCGAGCCGTTCGACTACCCGACGCTCGAGAGCGCGAAGATCCGCGCGCAGACGCTGATCGTCGAGTTCGACGACCCGGCGATGCCGCACGGCCTGATCATGTCGCGCCGCGCGCTGTCGCCGGCCCAGCAGGACGCCTGGCGCGCGCTGATCCTGCAGATGCGGACCGACGGCACGGTGCAGCGCATCTTCGAGAAGTATTTCAAGCCCGATCTGGCGCAGGCGATGACGCGGTTCTGAGCCGGGCTCGACGTGAAACGGCTGACGCACCTGTTCTGGCCCGTGCTCGTGGGCGCCGTGTCGCTGAGCGTGACGGCCTGGCTCTGGAGCCACGAGCAGCAAACGCACGACCGGCGCCAGAAAGACAACTTCGATGTCGGCGTGCGCCAGGCGGCCACCCGCATCGAGCAGCGCATGACCAGCTACGAGCAGACGCTGCGCGGCGTGCGCGGGCTGTTCGAGGCCTCCGACGATGTCAGCCGCGCCGACTTCGCCGCGTATGTCGACGCGCAATTGGCGGGCGCCGATTTCGCCGGCCTGCGCACGCTCGGCTACTCCCCGCTGCTCGCAGCGGACCGCGTGGCCGCGCACGTTCAGGCGCAGCGCGACGGCGGCGTGGCCGACTACGCTGTCAAGCCGCCCGGCACGCGCGAGCAGGTCGCGCCGCTGACCTACGAGGCGCCGCCGCTGGGCAACGGCATCACGGCGCTGGGTTACGACCCGCTCGCCGATGCCGACCGCGCCAGCGCGATGCTGCGCGCGCGCGATTCCGGCGGCGTGGCCATCAGCGAACTGGTCCCGCTCATCGACGCGCCGGGGCGGCCGTCGGCGCAGGGCTTTCTGATGTTCATGCCGCTGTACGCGCGCGGCCAGCGCACCGACACCGTCGCGGCGCGGCGCGCGGCCGTGAGCGGCTGGGTGGTGGCGACCTTTCGCGTCAACGACCTGATGTCGACGCTGTACGGCGAAAGCACGCCGGGGCTGGACGTGCGCGTCTACGACGGCGTCGACCTGCGGCCCGAGCGCCTGATGTACCCGAGCGTGGCGGCGCCGGAGCTCGCGGCGCTCGCACCATCGCGCTTCGTCGCGCAGGAGTTCGTCGGCTTCGCGGGCCGCACCTGGACCGTCGAGGTGCGCAGCACGCCGGGCTTCGAGCACCGCTTCAGCAACGATGCGGCACGCATCATCGCCGTCACCGGCGCCGGCCTGAGCCTGCTGCTGGCGCTGCTGACCTGGCAGCTCGCGACCGCGCGCGAGCGCGCCGACGCGGCCGCGCGCCTGATGACGCAGCAGTTGCGTGACGGCGCCGAGCGCTATCGGCGCATCGTCGAGACCGCCAACGAAGGCATCTGGACGGTCGACGCCGACGGCCGCACCTCGTTCGTCAACCCCAAGCTGCAGCTCCTGCTCGGCTACAGCGCCGACGAGATGCAGGGCCGGCGCTACACCGATTTCATCGCCGAGGGCGAGTCCGGCGTGCTGCTCGAATCGGCCGGCGAGGCCTCGCCGGCGCAGGAACTGCGCTTTCGCCGCAAGGACGGCAGCGACCTGTGGGCCACCGTCTCCACCAGCGCGATCGTCGACGCGCAAGGGCAGCGCAGCGGCCTGCTCGCGATGGTCACCGATGTCACCGACCGCAAGCTCGCCGAGGTCAACCGCAGCGCGCTCGAGGGCCAGCTGCGCCAGTCGCAGAAGATGGAGGCGATCGGCACGCTGGCCGGCGGCATCGCGCACGATTTCAACAACATCCTCGCGGCGATCCTGGGCAATGTGTCGATGGTCGAGCAGGACCTGGGCGTGACGCATCCGTCGCGCGGCCGGCTGGAGCAGATCGGCAAGGCCGGCGTGCGCGCGCGCAACCTGGTGCAGCAGATCGTCGCGTTCAGCCGCCAGCAGCCGCAGGCGCTGGTGACGCAGGCGCTGCAGCCGGTGCTCGAAGAGACCGCCGAGCTGCTGCGCTCCACCTTGCCTGCCGGCGTGCAGCTCGACACCCGGCTGAGCGAGGCGCCGCTGTACGTGGGCGGCGACGCCACGCAGCTGCAGCAGGTGTTGATGAACCTGTGCACGAACGCGTGGCACGCGCTGCATGGCAGCATCGGCCACATCGTCGTCGGCCTGGAAGCCGTCGAGCTCGACACGGCCGCGGCGAACCGCCTCGGCGGTCTGCGCGCCGGCCCGCATGCGCATGTGTGGGTCAGCGACGATGGCTGCGGCATGGACGAGGTGACCCGGTTGCGCGTCTTCGAGCCCTTCTTCACGACCAAGGTCGTCGGGCTGGGCACCGGGCTGGGCCTGTCGGTGGTGCACGGCATCGTCACGCTGCACCGCGGCGCGATCACGGTGCGCAGCACGCCGGGCGAGGGCAGCACCTTCGACATGTACTTCCCGCTCGCGTCGCTGCCCGCGGCGGCGCCGCCGCCCGCCACCGATCTGCGCGGCCCGCGTGGCAGCGGCCAGCATGTGCTGTACGTGGACGACGACCCGGTGCTGCTGCTGATGGTCGAGGCCCTGCTGCAGCGCTGGGACTACCGCGTCACCTGCCTCTCCGACCCGCGGGAGGTGCTGCCGCTGCTGCGCGCCCGGCCCGACGAGTTCGACGTGCTGGTGACCGACTTCAACATGCCCGCGCTGTCCGGGCTCGATCTGGCGATCCAGGTCGCGCAGCTGCGCCCGTCGTTGCCGGTCATCATCAGTTCGGGCTTCGTGTCCGACGCGATGCGCGCCGACGTGCTGCGCGTTGGCGTTCGCCACGTGCTGCAGAAAGAATACACGCTGGAGCAACTGGGCGACGCGGTGCATCGCGCGCTGACCGAGGCGCCCGAGCCGGCGATGGCTCAAGTCGGCGGCGATGCGGCCGATATCTCCGGGAACCCATCCCCGAAGTGAGCCCGCCTTGTCGCACATCTCCACCCAAGAAACCGCCGCGGTCAGCCGCGCCGCCGCGTCCGCACGCGAGTACCTGAGCTTTCGCCTCGGCGCCGAGGACTACGGCATCGACATCCTGCGCGTGCAGGAGATTCGCGGCTACGAAGCGCCCACGCGCATGGCCGGCGCGCCCGAATTCGTGCGCGGCGTGCTGAACCTGCGCGGCGTGATCGTGCCCATCGTCGACCTGCGCATGCGCTTCGGCATCGAGCCGCGCCTGGACGCACTGACCGTGTCGGTGATCCTGAACGTGAACGGCCGCACCGTCGGCGTGGTGGTCGATTCGGTTTCCGACGTGATGGAACTCGCCCCGGCCCAGGTCAAGCCCGCGCCCGCGTTCGGGGGCACGCTGGACACCGAGCACATCACCGGCATCGCGACGGTCAAGACCGGCGATACCCAGCGCATGATCATCCTGCTCGACATCGCGCACCTGATGGCCCAGCCCGAGCTCGGGCTGATGGACATCGCGACCGCCTGAGTCGCCTGCGAGTCGTCGGCCTCAGCCGACGACCACCCGCACCGCGTCGCCCACATTGATCCGCCCGCCGGTCTCGACGCGTGCCGTCAGGCCGCCGTGGCCGCGCATCGCGTTGTAGGCGCCGGTGCCGAGCTCTGCCTCCATCTTCGAACACGGGTCGCATGGCCCGGTGGCGACCAGCACCACCGCGTCGCCGATGCACACCCGCATCGGTTGATCCGCGAACAGGCCGCGCGCCGCGAGCAGGTTCAGCCCCGAGACCACCAGGTTGCGGCGCAGGCGTGCCGCGTCGATCTGCGCGTGGCCGGTCCACGCGGCGATCAGCGGCAGGTGTTCGGCCTGCAGCAGCGTGACCTGCCGCTTGTGGCCCGGCGACCGCGCCGGCACGCGCTCGGCGCTGCGGTCGCCGTCCAGACCGCGCTCGGCGATCGCCGTGGCGAACGGCACGGCGCGCACGGGCATGTCGCGCGCCGGGCGCAGGAAGATCGCGTCGATCCGACCTGCCCGTGCGAACTGGCGGGTGAGTTGTCTGAGGTCGCTCATGGGCCGACTATGCCCTGAAGACCGGTGCACCCCGTGGTGTACTGCCTTGTGCGTACACTCGCCGCTGGTCCGGATGACCGCGCCTTCACGACGACTGGCACACGGCTTGCGGCACGCGTTGCAGATCAGTGGAATGACGACGATGCGATGGAGCGGCACGAGGTGAGGCGATGACGTGGTCAATCCTGGCGCGGGACGCGCAGGGCCGCCTGGGCGTGGCCATCGCGAGCCGCTTCCTCGCGGTCGGTGCGCTCACCGTGCACACGCGGCGCGGTGTCGGCGCGATCGCGACGCAGGCCTTGCTGAATCCGTTGTACGGCGCCGCCGGCCTCGACCTGCTGGCCGCCGGCCGCAGCGCTGCCGAGGTCGTGGCCACGCTGACGAGTGCCGATGCCGGCCGCGACCAGCGCCAGCTTCACGTGATGCCCGCGATCGGCGCGCTCGCGGCCCACACCGGCGGCCGCTGCGTCGACTGGTGCGGCCACGAGGTGGGCGATGATTTCAGCGTCGCCGGCAACATGCTCGCCGGGCCGCAGGTGCTGGCCGCGACCGCGCAGGCTTATCGCGCATCCGCCGGCCTGCCGCTGGCCGAACGCCTGCTGGCAGCGATGGCCGCGGGCGAGGCCGCCGGCGGCGACAAGCGCGGCAAGCAGGCCGCGGCGTTGCGCATCCATGCCGACGAGGACTACCCGCAGCTCGACCTGCGTGTCGACGACCACGTCGAGCCCATCGCCGAACTGCAGCGCCTCTATGCGACGAGCCTGGAGCGCCTGCAGCCGTTCATCGCCTGCCTGCCCGGCCGCCACGACGCGGCGGGCGTGACTGACCGCGCCGAGATCGAGGCGCGCGTCGCCGCGTTCCAGGCCGCGCAGGCGCAGCGCGCGCGACGATGAGCAGCGTGCTCGAGGTGCGCGGCCTGCGCACGCTGTTCAACACCGACGACGGCGAGTTCGCCGCGGTCGATGGCGTCGACTTCTCGGTCGAGGCCGGCCGCACGCTGGCGATCGTCGGCGAGTCGGGCTGCGGCAAGAGCGTGACCGCGCTGTCCATCATGGGCCTGGTGCCGAACCCGCCGGGGCGCGTCGCAGGCGGCTCGGTGCGTTTCGAGGGCCAGGAGCTGATCGGCGCGCCGGCCAAGGCGATGCAGGACCTGCGCGGCAACGGCATCGCGATGATCTTCCAGGAGCCGATGTCGTCGCTGAACCCGGTGTTCACGATCGGCGAGCAGATCGTCGAGGCGCTGCTGCGCCACCGCAGGATCGGCCGCGCCGCCGCGGTGGAGCGCGCGATCGAGATGCTGCGCAAGGTGCGCATCCCGGCGCCCGAGCAGCGCTTTCACGAGCACCCGCACAAGCTCTCGGGCGGCATGCGCCAGCGCGCGATGATCGCGATGGCGCTGGCCTGCGAGCCGCGCCTGTTGATCGCCGACGAACCCACCACCGCGCTCGACGTGACGATCCAGGCGCAGATCCTCGACCTGATGCGCAGCTTGCGCACCGAGACCGGCACCGCGGTCATCCTGATCACGCACGATCTGGGCGTCGTCGCCGAAGTGGCCGACGAGGTCGTCGTGATGTACGCCGGCCGCGTCGTCGAACGCGCGCCGGTGCAGGCCTTGTTCGACGCCCCGCAGCATCCGTACACCGTCGGCCTGCTCGGCTCGATGCCGCGGCTCGATGTGCAGCGCACGCGCCTGGCCGCGATCGAAGGCCAGGTGCCGAACCCGCTGCGCCGCGGCGCCGGCTGCGGCTTCGCGGCGCGTTGCCCGTTCGCCGACGCGCACTGCCGCGCCGAGGCGCCGCCGCTGCGCGAAGTCGGAGCGCGCCACGCGTCCGCCTGCTGGAAGGCGCCGCTGGACGCGCAGGTGCTGGTGGCCGCATGAGCACGTCCGACGCGCTGTTGCAGGTCGATGGCCTGGTCAAGCATTTCCCGGTGCGGCGCGGCCTGTTCGGGCGCGTCGCCGGCGCGGTGCGCGCGGTCGACGGCGTGAGCCTGCAGATCGCGGCCGGCGAGACGCTGGGCGTGGTCGGCGAATCGGGCTGCGGCAAGTCCACGCTCGGGCGGCTGGTGCTGCGCCTGATCGAGCCCAGCGCCGGCAGCGTGCGCTTCGACGGCCAAGCGCTCGGCACGCTGGACGCCACCGCGCTGCGCGCGCAGCGCCGCGCAATGCAGATCATCTTCCAGGACCCGTACTCGTCGCTGAACCCGCGCATGACGGTGGGCCAGACGCTCGCCGAGCCGCTGATGCTGCACGGCCTGCACACCGGCCGCCACCGCGAGCGCGTGGCCGAGTTGCTGCAGACCGTGGGCCTCGCGCCCGAGCATGCGCAGCGCTATCCGCACGAGTTCTCGGGCGGGCAGCGCCAGCGCGTGGGCATCGCGCGTGCGCTGGCGGTCGAGCCGCGGCTCATCGTCTGCGACGAGGCCGTGTCGGCGCTCGATGTGTCGGTGCAGGCGCAGGTCGTGAACCTGCTGCAGGACCTGCAACGGCAGTTCGGCATCGCCTACCTCTTCATCGCGCACGACCTCGCGGTCGTCAAGCACATCGCGATGCGCATCGCGGTGATGTACCTCGGGCGCATCGTCGAGATGGGCCCCAAGGACGCGCTGTTCGCCGCGCCGCGGCATCCGTACACGCAGGCGCTGCTGTCGGCGATCCCGACGCCCGAGCCGGGCCTGGCGCGCGAACGCGTGCTGCTGCCCGGCGATGTGCCGAGCCCGATGAACCCGCCCGCCGGCTGCCACTTTCATCCGCGCTGTGCGCATGCGCGTGCGCTGTGTTCGCAACGCGCGCCGGTGCTCGAAGAACACGACGGCCACGCGGTGGCCTGCCATTTCTGGCGCGAGATTCCCGCACCGCCCGCGCTCGCCGCTGCGGCCGCGAGCACGCCCGCGCGGCAGCGGCTGGAGCGGCTGCAATCGGCATTCGTCAAACAGACACTCGACCCCACCCCATCCCATCTTCTGGAGGCTTCACCATGACCTGGTCCCATCGTTCGCTCTGGCCGGCGCTGCTGCTCGCGCTCGCACCGCTCACCTTGTCCGCGCAGACGCTGCGCGTCGGCCTGGCCGAAGACCCGGACGTGCTCGACCCGTCGCTCGCGCGCAGCTTCGTCGGCCGCATCGTGTTCGCGGGTTTGTGCGACAAGCTCTTCGACATCGACGAGAAGCTCGCGATCCAGCCGCAGCTGGCCACGTCGTACGAGTGGTCGGCCGACAGCAAGGCGCTGACGCTGAAGCTGCGCCCCGGCGTCACGTTTCACGATGGCGAGAAGTTCGACGCGGCCGCCGTCAAGTTCAACATCGAGCGCCACAAGACGCTGCCGGGATCGAACCGCCGCGGCGAACTCGCGCCGGTGACGAGCGTCGACGTGATCGACCCGGCGACCGTGCGGCTGAACCTGTCGGCGCCGTTCTCGCCGCTGCTCGCGCAGCTGGCCGACCGTGCCGGCATGATGGTCTCGCCCAAGGCCGCGCAGGCCGAGGGCGACAAGTTCGGCGCGAAACCGGTGTGCTCCGGCCCGTTCAAGTTCGTCGAGCGCATCGCGCAGGACCGCATCGTATTGGAGCGTTTCCCGGCCTACTGGAACAAGGACGCGATCCATGTAGACAGAGTTGTCTACACGCCGATTCCCGACGCGACAGTGCGGCTGGCCAACCTGAAATCCGGCCAGCTCGATTTCGCCGAACGCGTGGCTTCCAGCGACATGGCCAAGATCGAGGCCGACAAGAAACTCAAGGTCTCGCGCATCACCGAGATCGGCTACCAGGGCATCACGATCAACATCGGCAAGAGCGAGCAGGCGAAGAAGAATCCGCTCGGCCGCGACGCGCGCGTGCGCGAGGCCTTCGAGCTCTCGCTCGACCGGCAAGGGCTGGCGCAGGTGGTGATGGACAACGAGGCGACCATCGGCAACCAGTGGGTTTCGCCGCGCAACAGCTTTTACGCGAAGAACGTGCCGATCCCGAAGCGCGACATCGCGCGCGCGAAGGCGCTTCTGAAGGAAGCCGGCGTGCCCAACCCGAGCTTCACGCTGGTGACGCCGACAACGTCAGAAGCTCAGCGCCTCGCGCTGGTGGTGCAGGCGATGGCGCGCGAGGCCGGCTTCGACGTGAAGATCCAGGCGGCAGAGTTCGCGACCTCGCTGAACATGGCGGACAAGGGCGACTTCGAGGCCTATGTCCTCGCGTGGAGCGGCCGCGCTGATCCGGACGGCAACCTGTTCAGCTTCCACGGCTGCAAGCAGCCGCTGAACTACGCCGGCTATTGCGACCCCGAGACCGACAAGCTGCTGAACCAGTCGCGCGAGTTGCGTGACCCGGCCGAACGCAAGAAGGTGTTCGAGCAGATCGCGGCGCGTGTCGACAAGGAACGGCCGCTGATCTATCTCTACCACCGCAACTGGCTGTGGGCCTACAACGCGAAGCTCAGCGGGGTGCGCAATGTGCCGGATGGGTTGTTGCGGGTGGCGGGGTTGAAGTTGGCGCCTTGAGTGGGATGGACGTCGTGATGGCTTGCATGGGGCGGTGCGGCAAAGGTGTGGCCGGGCAGTCCGCGACGCTTCGCTTCGGCGGTCGGCGCTGCGCACCGACTGCACTGCGATGCTCGGATCCGCGGCCACGTCGCCCAACTCACTGCGCTCACTGTGTTCGCTTCGTTCAAACAGCGGCGACGAGTCAGTTGACGATGCGCGCTGCGCGCGCGGCCGCGCATCCTGCGCTTCTCGGCGCCGAAGAGGCGCGCCGCGACCTGCCCGGCCACACCTTTGCAGTCGAGGTCGTGGCTGCCTTACGTCGACATGCCACTACGTGTGCTGCGTGGCGGGCGGTGGCCGGTGGGGATTCGTTGTGTGGCGACGAGAAGCGCAGGCCTGGGGTCGGCGCGCGCAGCGCGCTTCGTCATCTGACTCGTCGCGGTTGTTTGAACGCAGCGAACGAAGTGAGCAGAGTGAGTTCGGCGACGCGACCCCAGGCCGAGCATCGCAGTGCAGTCGACGCGCAGCGGCGACC
>Ga0307510_10000844_pt1 | contig 32135 bp, 38 predicted proteins | sample 12_EM_MG_FD_207224 | JGI IMG/M metagenome (GOLD analysis project Ga0307510, IMG submission 207224) | Populus trichocarpa ectomycorrhiza microbial communities from riparian zone in the Pacific Northwest, United States - 12_EM | ecosystem: Host-associated > Plants > Roots > Unclassified | place... | reverse complement strand
TTTTGGATCGTTTTGATGTGCTGATATCAAAAATGATTTTTAAAAAATAAAAAAACATCATTGGCATGTATTTCGGCACGAAAAGCTATTTGAAAAGCAACCACTACCACACTCCCAAACACCCTCTTAAAAGATGCCAGGAGAGATACACATATCCGATCTATTTATTTTTTTTAAAAAAATATTTTTAAAAAAGTTAAATATTTTTTTTATCTTCAACTTATTTTTATATGTTAATATCAATAATAAATTTTAAAAAATAAAAAATATATTTTTTTAATATACTTTAAAATATTTTTTTTTAAATAATCACTATCACAATATTTTAATATAATATAACCATAAAGTAATTTCTAGCAATAAAAGCTATTCAAAGCCAACCAAGGATAAAAAAAAACCAGACAAAAACCTCGAAAGCCTTGCCATATACACACTCCCCCTACACTCATTGTATTCTTTATTTTATTGTATATTTCTTTCTTTACACACCTGTTGATTTAAATACTGAATAGTTTTTATTTTTATTTTTCATGACACTTATTTTCATAGGAATAGCTTATCAACCCAATCTTACCAGTCAATATATAAATATATACATACATACATATATATACATATATATATACACATACTTTTTTTTTTGTATAATTTTTATTTTTTTCTCGATTTCATTAAAATTTAACCCTGAGTTCCAAGGCTTCTACGAAACTAGTCAACATGTTGATGTTATTGTTTGTCGTAGAAACCAATGTCAAAGATTTTGCTCTTTTTTTGGCCTGCAAGAATCGGAACTAGATCAACATACAAATATATTAAATGCAAGACACCTAAACTATTTAGAGTATAGTTTATTATACAAGGGCTTTGTTACATAAACAATGACCACCGTCCACACCTTTACCTTGGCAGTTCTATACACTCGACCGAGACATGAAATTGCGAGGTCGTGGATGTGCAGAACTGCACACTTCATTGTATTGAAAACGAGTGTTAAAAAATTGTGTTCTTAACAACGGCAGAAAGAAAAAAAAACATACACCAAGAACGGAAGATGAATAAATTTAGCTCAATCTATCAAGCTCTCCTGCAAAATACGAGGCCAGTAAAAATAACTGCATATTTTAGAGAGTACTTAGTTTACTGGGCTGCACTAGATGCTTGTCTAATATTTTTTTAAAATATAAAAAAATATTATTAAGTTTAATTTAGGGGGTAACTTTGAAATACATAGACCCGCCTTAATATATAACTTGGATAAAAATTTAAATTATATAAAAATTATTTTGATATAATCTAATTAACTTTAAAGATTTTGTAATAACCTAGATAACCGGTAAAAAAACATGGTTTGATTTAATTTTTTTTATAGAAAGATATGTTTTTTTAAAACATTAAAACAATGATATACTGAATTGATTTAGGTTTCATGACTTAACTCATTAAATATGGGTCATGAATTTCATTGAACTTAATAACTTTTTAAAAACTATTTTTTATTTAATTTTATAATAATAAAAATGCATAATTGTAAAATCAAATACAAATAAAATATCATGATGTTTATTTAAAATTACAATAATTTCATAAAAAAACAATTAAATATCAAGACTGAAATTAAAATAAATAAATTAAATACAAACTTAAAATAAAAAAAGGAATAAAAAAAACTCCATTATATATAAGTGAAGAAGGTTAGTGATGATTCAGTATTTTTAGTACTAGTATAATATAATAAAAGACAGTACATTGATTAATTAAAAATTTATATAACTTATTAATCTTTTGTTTCTTAAATTTAATTTATCAGCAATTCTTCCAATTTAAAATTTTCACATGCCAAATTCCTTTTTTGAGTACAAATATTTCAAAATATGATTTGAGCTAACACGGATATATTTTTATTTTATTTTATAGTTAGTCGAGTGATATTCCCTGATTTTTTTGAATAAATTTATCTCTCCAACGACCTTTTCCTTTGTCTAATTTCCCATTCCAGCCCGAATCCCATCTACTTTTTTGCTCTTGAACAAATCCCTCATAATTAAAATTAAAAATGACTTAACTATTAAAAAAATCCAAAACGAATTAAAATATATTTTGCAATTTTTCAGATTCAACGTAGTTCCATTTTTTCTTTTATATTTACTTTTAACATCCAATCCCCGACGCAAAGAACAGAAAGCGCAAAAATGAAAGAAAGAACGAAAGAAAAGGGATACCCCTCCCCCCTCCCCTTTCTGTAAAAGCTCACTCACACAACACCAAGCCCTACTTATAACGTCTATATCTCTCTCTCTCTCTCTCAAAAAAAAAAAAAAAAAAAAAACAGAGAGGGACAAAAACTCTATTTCCACTCGACGAGAAATATTGATGTCTTAAACAAGATCCACACAGTAGTTACTACTAAATTAAGTTTAATCAGAGAGATTAATAGCTGTTAGGTTTTTGTTAAAAATGGCCTCCACCTCGCAGTCCCTCCGTTTTCTGGCTGGGCCTGCAACCACCGGCCCTGGTGGTGGCAGTTTTGACGCTCTTAATCGCATCCTTGCCGACCTCTGCATACGCGGCAACCCTAAGGTCTCGCTAAATCTCTCTCTCGTTAATTTCAGTGAAGTTAATTGTCGTGTAGTTTTTTTTGTTCAATTAGTGATCAGTGATAGAGTTACTAGAAATAAGCAAAGCTAATTTGAATTAGGTTTTTGTACTAATTACTAATTGAGTTACTAGAAATATTAGAAATCAAGAAAGGTGAAAGTGGAAACGTGAGTGCGTTGAGTTATGCGTTTTGTTGTTTTTTCTTTACTAAATTAATTTTCCTGGTCTTGAATGGAGGGGTGTGTTTCTTGTCAGGTTTTTTTGTTTAATTAGTTATTCGTGATTGATTTAATACTTGGTAGAAATTGGTACAAAGAATTTTTAACTAGGCATTCGTATTAATTACTAACCAGTATTGAAGTTATAGAAAGACCACAACAGAGAATGAGAATTTTAGGCTTTTTTATTGTACGTGTTGCTCTTTTTTTTTATTTAAATTTTTGTATGATTTTGATGGTGAAATGCTCGTGCTGTTATGTAAAAGGAGGGCGCAACATTAGCATTGAGAAAACATCTAGAGGAAGAAGCGCGCGATCTAAGTGGAGAATCATTTCCACGCTTTATGGACCATTTATACGAAAGAATTTCAAGTTTATTAGAAACCAATGAGGTTGCTGAGAATTTGGGAGCATTAAGAGCAATTGATGAGTTAATAGACATAGAACTTGGAGAGAATGCATCCAAAGTGTCTAAGTTTGCTGTTTATATGCGGAGTGTGTTCGAGGTAAAGCGGGATCTTGATGTGTTGACACTTGCTAGTAGAGTTCTTGGCCATCTGGCTAGGGCTGGTGGAGCAATGACTGCGGATGAAGTGAAATTTCAGGTTGGTTAGGCCTTATTTGGTTTGATCGTGTTGTTGTTTGTGCGGTGTCTGATATTTTTGGTTGTGTTAGGTTAAAATGGCACTAGGTTGGCTTCGCAAAGATAAAGCAGAATTTCGCCTTTTTGCTGCCGTCTTAATTTTAAAAGTAAGTGTGACTTACTTTTCCTTTCCTTTTTTTTTTGTGTTGACAAATTAGCTGCACAGTTTTTTGTTATTCTATTTGATAGCGTATTGTTTTGTCCTTCTGATGATGTTGGAAAGACCATCTCATGCCATCTTAAAGACTTTTAGTTTGCTTTACTTTTTTTTTTTTTTTTGAAAATTTCTACATCTTAAGGACATTCTTGAATCTTTATTATTGTAGGAAATAGCAGAAAATGCTTCTACAGTTTTCAATGTTCATGTAACTGAATTTGTCGAAGCTATTTGGGTTGCACTGAGGCATCCGACATTGGCAATTAGAGAGAAGGCCGTGGAGGCACTGCGTGCTTGCCTTCGAGTTATCGAGAAGCGTGAGACACGTTGGCGCGTGCAGTGGTCAGTTATAATATGTTGATTTTACAGAAGTATATACATTTTGCATCCCGAAGTTGGTTTTTATGGTGGGGGAAAAGGGGCTCTCTTCAAAGGACCAAACTTGTCTAAAAAGATTTTCAAGTTTTTGGGCCTTTAGTACCATATTGACTTGTTAAATGGAGTAGTGTCATTTTCAATTTGCAAAATGGTTAGGGCCTTGAATGGTGCTTGTAATAGTAATTAGGTGGGGTTGTTTTCCAGCTTTAGGTGTCCAATGTTTATCAGGTATGTTAAAGAAGCGGTGATGATAGGAAGAATAAGAAGAAAGAAAAATACTTGGAAGCTTAAAAAACACTTGTTGAAATTTCACCTAGACTTATGTTGTCGGGATGTCAGCATTGGTTACTATTTTACCTGATTGTCACAAGATATGCTATTGTAGGTGTAAAATGAGATTTTCTTTCTGCTACTTACCTGACTAGCATAAAGATTTTATTAGGACTTCCCATCAAATGTTCGCTGTAATGCACTATACTAAAACAAACAAGCTATATTAGTTCAACATTCCATTTGAGTATCTTGTGTGTCATAAAGATTTGATTGGGACTCTCTAAAGAGTCCTAACACAATTTGATCTAGGAGGCTTACTTTAATGTTTGAATATTACTCCTATAAAGTTTTGTTTTCTCCAATGCCTAATGAAGCAACAAAGCAGGCATTTGCTGTTGGGGTTCGTCTAGTAATAGTTCTTGTTGCAAGGGGCACTAGGAACTAATTCCTACTGCATCTTTATTCGTTTTAGATAAGGGAGGATACTTGGTGGATAATTGTTATAACTAAATATCTCACATTGCTTTTTCACTAGTTTGTTGATTTTGGCTGCATGATATGACTTTCAAACTGTATGTTTGCGTTATTCTCTACAAGCAATCTTTCATCAAGCTTATTGAGTAAACAAGTCAATTTGGTTGGGCATTTGGCAGGTATTATCGTATGTTTGAGGCTACACAAGATGGATTGGGTAAAAATGCTCCTGTTCACAGCATACATGGTTCTTTACTTGCTGTTGGAGAGCTCTTAAGGTTGGTATAAATGGCTGCGTTTGTTATTGTGGAAATGTTTCTGACAGGACCTTTTGATTTTTCTAGCTTGAATGAATTGTTGCAGTCAGTTTGTTTGCCTATTTTTTAGCTATCATGTTGCTGTAAGTTATATGTATTATGATTATTGCCCTAATTTTTTTTTTTTGGATCAAGTGTTGTTATGAGCTTAAAAACCAAGGCCCTTTCCCATGCTACGTGACATTCAAAGCTAGCCAATATAAGTCTAGTCAACAGCAGTATATCACAAACTGTTGCCTATGAGCAAACAAATGAAGCTCTTTATCCCTTTCCATATGCTTTATCAGTTACACGAAAAAAGATAAATAAAAGAGGTAAACAATTATGCAAACATGCTCAAAAAACAGTTTCATGCAGTAACTTTGATAACAGGTTTTAGCAGACATGAATCATGAAAAATAATAAATTATGGGATTTAATGTTCAAGGCTTTCTTAGCTTTGCCATAGAAAATGTGATGGAAAACTTTCTCAGCCCATTTGGTGTTTGCTGAAAAACAACTTTTTTTCTTCCTCTGTGCTATCCATTTTTCTGTACAAAATTTATATGATCTATTACATAGATTGTATACATGCATGCATGCATACAAACACACATGCATATGATATTAATTTATTCATGTAAATAAATGTTTAACATGTATTATGGAAGAATAATGAAGTAGAATATCATTTTAAGTCTTATAAGTACAGCGTTTTCCTCCCTTTTAAACTGGAAAACACTTGGCTGCCAGCAAACCAAAGGGCCCAACTTTCTAAATAAAATCCCATTCCTGCGAGCAACATACCAAACTATTAAGACATTACACTTAACTTCACACCAATCCTTACTACAATCATAATAGAAATGTTGATTATTTTGAGGTTGGTAGTCAGGGTTATTTTAGGGCATGATTATAGAAAAAACTAAAAGAGGGAGCGTTTTTACTTAGCAAAATTCACTATGCACACTCACAAATCACTATGGATTCAAAAGGATATTTTTTTTCATTTTGGTCACCAAACTTTTTTTTTCTTTGTGATTGGATCCTTTTGTAGCTAAATTAATGATTAATTGCTTTTAATTTGTTGATGAATGAAAAGATTCAAACTCAGAGGACCAAAGTGAAAAACATGGGGAAACTAGGTGACAATTTCAAATTTGTTGTGAAAAGTTAACTTTGGTCCTCCTTTCTAATTGACACAATTACAACTCCTTTGGTTTTCGAGAATTAACTTTTGGTAAAAAAATTTATTTTCTTTGCTTTTTAGTCCTTTGATTTGAGAGAGGAGACATAGAGTAGTCGTATTTTGGTTGAAGAGAGAGAAAATTGTTATTGGCACGAATTCTAATTATGAAAAAAATCGATCTTGGTGTTCACGGGTTCCATTCAATAAGAGAAGTTTCAAATGTGTGTTATTTGACCTAACCTTACCTGAGATGACATATTTGGGATCAAGAAGTTTTTTGAATTTTGGATGATTTTGGGTTTTTTTTTACCAATTTTTTTGGTTATTTGAGGCTGTAAATAGGTTTATTAAGGTCTTTAGGGTGCCTTTAAGGTGTTTTTGGGTAAAAACTGTGTTGAAAAACAAGTTCTTGGGTATGAAATACCCTTACCAAGACTTTTTAGGGACCTTCGGTTATCGAAATCTAGACCAGTAGACGACGTGGTTTTTTTTTTTTTTAAATAAACGGTGGATGACGCATCGTCCACTGTATGATAAGAAAAAGCGGGCTAGGCCTCTTTCTAATGGGTCAGGTGTGTAGTCCCATGCACCTGGCCTGTTTTGTTCTTCTTTATTTTTTTGGTGTTTTCTATATTTTACACTTGGATCTGTTCAAATAGATTGGTTAAGAAGTAATTTTAATTTTTTTATTAGATAGCATTGATTTTTTTAATTTTTTATGAGATCATAGCCTTTTTTTTATTATTATATTAGCTAAATATTTTTTTGGTGTTGTTGGATTATATACCTTTTGATTTTTTGTTTATTTTTGAAAAAGTCCATAGCATTATTTTTTAATAATATTAGCGGACACTCTTTTTTTGTAGCCCCTCACTATGGTTTTCATTTTATAAATTTTATTCGGTGGTTTTCATGTGCATGTTAGCTTTTATTGTCGTGTAGTTGGATAAAAAAGTTATAAAAAAATTAAGCTATCAAACCCGCTCGGGTATGGTTAGAAAATTTTGTTTTTCTTCATATCAAACCGAGTTTTAAGTGGGTCACATCATGTCAGCTTTGGCTCGGTTCAATTTGAAACCCGAGCCAGGTAAGGTTTATTGATCATGATTTTTTTTTTGTTTAATATATTTTTTTTATTGAAATAAGATACATTAATCTATAATTTTTCTTGATGGTGTGAAACTTTACTGATGCCTGCATTTTTTTTTTATGTTGACAAAAAAATTGTACTTTGCTAGTCTCCTTCTATATCCTATCTGGCCCTTCCTCGGGGCTTATGCCGTCGAAGAGTAAATACTTGTAGCTGCTTATGTTGAAAGAGCAACGCCAACTTCATTTGTTGAGTTTTAGTTCTGATTAAGAACTTTCCAGTCTTTCATAAATTTTATGGTTTTATTATATATTCTTGCTTTGATAGAAATAGAATTGAAAAATTTGCAAGGAGATTCTTGGGACTGTAGGGACCAAGTGGTTTAATTACTATTTAATTGACACTAGAGTTAGTTTCTTTCATTTGCATTCGAGAAAATTGGAGGTTGATTTGCTCATTGAATTAGTCTGGCATCAATTATACTGCAAAAATAGTTATGGAGGGTGGGTGTCATGGCATTTGGCAAGGAAGTATTGATATGATGGGATCATGGAAAAGTTTTGAGAAAGACTTTGGAAACTTTTGCTGAATGGACGAATTTCCATAATATTGTGATATATTCTAGGTGGCAGTTTTGTTATTTTATCAATATTCATGGCTTCATCTTACTCTTAGGTCCATCTTATATCCAAGAAGGCATGTTCCAAATTTTATGGCCCTAGATTAATTTATAATGTATGTTACTCTTAAGCTAGTAAAGAAGAAATGCAAAGAAAAATGACATGTAGCAGTGACGTGACATTCTTTTTGTTGGCAAAATTACTGTCATGATTATAAGATGCCATGCAAAAGTATTTATAAGTACAATGCTACCTTTCTGATTATATATGATATATGTGTGTGCCAGCTGCACTTGATAAAATGTTGAATAGATTGATTTATTTCTCAGGACTGTAGGGCTTTGATATCGTGTAACCTGTATGGTATTTTTAAGCTCCACATGATTCTTTGTGATTCTATAACTGCTGGCAGTTTGATAAAGGTTGAATGGAAATGACTACCATGATTTGGTTTCTTATAGCACCTAATGTTTCATGTAATTGAACATGATTTATGTAGGAATACTGGTGAGTTCATGATGTCAAGGTACAGAGAAGTTGCTGAGATTGTTCTTAGATACCTTGAGCATCGAGATCGACTTGTTCGCCTTAGCATAACTTCATTGCTACCTCGCATTGCCCACTTTCTGCGGGATAGATTTGTAACAAATTATTTAGAGGTTTGTGGTTTTCACTGTCTCCTAAATCATACTGCAGCAGCCATGAAAAATAGCATTTTGGAACATAAAGCATCCCAGAACATAAACCATTATGAACAACATCAAATTGTGATGTCTTGCAGATATGCATGAATCATATTCTTGCTGTGCTGAGAATACCAGCTGAGCGTGGAAGTGGGTTCATTGCCCTAGGGGAGATGGCTGGTGCTTTGGATGGGGAACTTGTCCATTATTTGCCGACAATTACAGCTCATTTACGTGATGCAGTGAGCAAGCCTCTATGTGGATGACATTATTTTTCTCCAGTGATTTTGGTTTTCTTTCTATGTCATGTTTTGCAGTTTGGGGTTTATTTGTATTTTTCTGTTTTCTCTCTGTACCCTCCTTTTAGATTGCTCCACGCAGGGCCAAACCCTCACTCGAGGCATTGGTTTGTGTTGGAAACATTGCAAAAGCCATGGGGCCTGCTATGGAACCTTTTGTTCGCAGCCTTTTGGATGTTATGTTCTCCGCGGGGCTCTCTTCCACCCTTGTTGATGCCCTGGAGCAGATAAGTGTAAGGTATTGCGCGCCATTTAATTACTCCTTTCTTTCTTTCTTATAATGTTGTCCTTAAAAAATGCTTAAGAGCTTAAAGTCTTCCATGCTATCACTTGCTGTTTCAGTATTCCATCATTGCTGCCGACTATTCAAGAGCGGCTGTTGGACTGCATTTCATTAGTTCTTTCAAAGTCCCATTATTCTCAGCCAAGGACAGCTGTTCCTCCAGTTCGAGGGGGTGCGGGTATTGCACCTCAGCAAGTATCAGACCTCAGTGGTTCTGCCCTGGTGCAACTTACTTTGCAGACACTAGCTCGATTTAATTTTAAGGTTGGTTAACATTATGTTTAAATGGAATCATATTGCACCAATGATTCTGCTCTGAAGCTATTTTGTTTTCCAGGGGCATGAGCTTCTCGAGTTTGCTAGGGAATCAGTGCTTGTATATTTGGATGATGAAGATGGAGCTACCCGGAAAGATGCTGCACTTTGTTGTTGTAAATTAGTTGCAGATTCCTTTTCTGGCATGACATCTACACAGTTTGGTTCTATCAGGTCCAATCGTAATGGGGGAAAGCGATGGCGTCTTGTCGAGGAGGTTTAGTTTCCTCCATTTCCTATCTTTTGATGCTCTATTTTTGTTAAATGACGTTCTATGCCCCCATGTCAAAACCTTTTTGTTTGTTCCCGTCATTTCTTTCCTGCCTGTATCCTCCAGTTTGCATCTCCTCAGTTTATGCCATGTCTACAGCTGTTCATCAATTGTATGCTATACACAACACAAATCGACAGATTGGATACATATTTTAATGTGTCAACCTCAAGTTTGCTTAAGCTCGTCAACTAGTTGAGATCTGTATTAAGATTGATTTATCATGTTCCACCAAAAAAAAGTTGAGTGTGATAGACAGTGTGAGCTTTTTGTTCTTGCTTGTAATCTCACATTTTGCATCTGCAGCTCGTGGAAAAGCTTCTCATCGCTGCTGTCGCAGATGCTGATATCACTGTTCGCCAATCTATCTTTTCCTCTCTTCATGGAAATAGAGGTTTCGATAATTTTCTAGCACAAGCTGATAGTCTCACTGCAGTTTTTGCTGCTTTGAATGATGAGGTGTGTACTCTTGGATTTATTACATCTGATGGAAGACTTTCATGGTTATGCAATATTATTGAGGCAGATAAATTTTTATCATCAGTTAATCTGTAGTGGAAAGTGTATCTGATTTGAAAGTTGCCCTAGATTTTCCATGATATAATTTTTTATTCTTTCGAAGTTATATTTTTGTATCCAATGGTACATCTTTTAACTGAATATTTAATTTGTTGGCATCGGAAACTCAGGATTAAATTGCACCACTCAATAAGATTTCACCTGTCATTGACATCTGCATACATAATTTTATCTTCATATTTAATTTTGGGTTCTTGTCTGATAATCTTCTGGTTTACTATCTATTTGATTACATGGCAAGACTGGTTGCTTCCTGTTTCTCACCTGTAATGTCTATTCTGGAAAGTACATGATGTCTTACTACTATTTCTGGTTCCAGTAGCTTGGTAAATGCATTACCCACTCTTCTCTATCTCTCCATTGAAGAATTTCACTGTGAGGTGCTTTTATTTTGATTTAGAATTCGGAATCTACAATTCTACTTCTGATCATGGTTTGTTGTTTATAATACTGCTAGTTTGTGAAATTAAGCGATAGGGTTTTTTTACAGTCAATAGAAAATGTAAGGGAGAAATCCCTAAGAAGGTGCATCTTCTCATAGATATGGAAAAATGTAGGTACACTCCTACTCCAAGTTTCCCTTTTCCCTCCCTTTTCTGTTCTCGGTTTCAATATTAACCTTGTTTCTTTGCACACATATGTTTCAGTAAACCTAATGGACAGATTTCTTTTACCTTTTTTCTGTCAATGGTGTTTGTTGTAATTTTATAGCCAAGACAGTCTTCTGATTTCCATCTTTTATTTTTTTTTCTGTAAGTGTAGATTCTGCTTATTTGAGTAAGGCTTTAGTTCTGATACTTCTCTTATTATCTTTCCCCTAAAAATAGCGTGTTGGCCATTATTTGGGCCTTTTATCTTGATAATCTTCGGTTGAGGTCTCTGTTTGGTTTTACTTTGTATTACCCAGTTTCATAAAGTGCATGTTTCTGTTGTTGAATGTTGTATGCCTGCATGTGGATTTTCTGGCGTCCCATTCTTGTAATTTTTGTCAAAACAAGGATATTGCTGTTATCACAGGATTTTGACGTTAGAGAATATGCAATCTCCTTGGCTGGAAGACTATCAGAAAAGAATCCCGCATATGTCCTTCCTGCCCTCCGTCGTCATCTCATACAGCTGTTGACCTATCTAAAACAAAGGTGATGTCAGCAATTAGCCATTGTGCTATCGTGTGAACTTGTATTACTTGCAAAAAATATGGTAGTTTGGGTTGGAAGAGAAAGAGGTCCTCTCAACCAATCTGTAAAGGTGTCTGATACGGAACTTTCTTGTAATGTCAGCAGTGCAGATAACAAATGCAGAGAAGAAAGTGCAAAGTTATTAGGTTGTTTGATACGCAATTGTGAACGACTTGTGCTTCCATACATTGCTCCAATACACAAGGTTTGATATGTATGTTTGTGTTTATTTTGTTTCGTTCTTTTAGTTATCATACTTCTTGAGATATTGGATTTCCAATTGTGCAGGCACTTGTGGCAAGACTTAATGAAGGCACAGGAGTAAATGCCAATAATGGTATCATCAGTGGAGTTCTCGTAACTGTTGGAGATCTTGCTAGAGTGGTGGGTGAACTCTGATGTTATAAATTGTCTTGTTCTCTGGGAGGCAATGAGGAAAAAAGAGATGTTATTTATTTTTGTGTGTGGGGTTGGTGGGGAGGAATGTGTTGGGTTTTACATCTTTATTTGGAAAATCTTTGGCTGTGAAGAATATAAATTGTTGACTGGGCTTGTCCTCAAGCACCTTAAGTTACGCTAATAAGTTTTTCTTTTGCTTTCTCATTTCCATGATGCTTGTTAACATTAAAATACTTAGAACTCTTCTTTTGGCACTTCCTGTTGCTGATATAAGTAAGAAACTTCAGCCTGCTTTTTAAGACTGCATCTGATTGCTTCTCATGCTTTCCTTCGATGTTAAACTGAAGTTTTAGTTGGACTAAGAATCAACTTCTTGCATGTGCATTCTAGGATATTTGATTTCATACCCGTAACCTTATAAGGCTTGAAGTCTATCTATGCGGTGCATTTCTTTGCTAGAACAATAGACTAAGGGACATGCTGTATCAGCTATTTCTATATTTGTTTTTTTCCATGCACGTTGTTTTTTGCATCCTAGCCTGATCTACATGCAACTGTCTAAAATATATTCTCTCTTTTTATGATGTGTAAATGGTTAATTATGATTGTGGTACTTGTTTAGGGTGGTTTTGCTATGAGGCAATATATTTCGGAGCTTATGCCTCTGATAGTTGAAGCTTTGCTAGATGGAGCAGCAGCTACAAAGCGTGAAGTGGCTGTTGCAACTCTTGGGCAAGTTGTTCAAAGCACTGGGTATGTGGCTTGCCATTTTGTTACTTTGATAAAGATTGTTGTTTTGTTTTTTATTTGGTGGTTTTATGTGAATCTTTATTAGTAATGATGCATGTTAATTTTTTTTCCATGGTTAATATCATGTCATTTTTTTCTTCTTTAGGTCAGGATAGAGTATGGGATTTTTCTTCATTTATACTTTTTCTGAAACTCCATGATTTCCGCCTAATGCGGCAACAGAACTATCACAATACCTGTTTGTTATTTGGGATCATTTTCAGCTTGCTGTACTTTGCATGCTACAGATCATAAATAGTTTTCTTTCTTAATAAAACATCTTTTACATGAAAAATGTTGCGGTATTTTGACCATCTTAGATGACGCACTTACTCTTCTATTTTTGACTCTTGATTAGAAATGTAGGCAAGTGTTGGACTAGCAGTACATTCTCAAGAACTGTTCATAAGGTCCCATATGGTCCTTCCTCTTCTCTTCCATTTCTCTCTTTATTTAACCTCAAGGGAATAATATTTTTGAGGAAAGTTGAACATATAAATTATGATTAGCCAGTCTTCTTCAACAAAGTAGGATTCCATTGTGAACAGTGTTGATGGGTTTTCCTTTTTCCTTCCTACTATCGACAACAAGGTCACATTGAAATAAATTTACTTTCACTTTTGGGATGTAGATAATATAAATTCTAAGGTATCTGTAGTCATTTATTACAAGGTTTGTTTGTTTATATTTTATTTTATTTTTTATCATTAGTGCTTGAGTAGGTCCTTTTCTTTTTGCTGACAGGTATGTCATAACTCCATATAATGAGTATCCACAGTTACTTGGCTTACTCCTCAAATTTTTGAATGGCGAATTAGTGTGGTCTACCAGACGTGAAGTATTGAAGGTAGCTACACGTCAACTAAAATATTTGGATATATCGTTCTAACTGTTTGATGCAAGGTTAACTTTTTAGCTCTCAGGTTCTTGGCATCATGGGAGCTCTGGATCCTCTTGTGCATAAACGAAACCAACAAAGCCTGCCTGGTTCACATGGTGAGGTTGCTCGTGCAGCCAGTGATTCAGGTCAACACATCCCATCAATGGATGAACTACCTATGGACTTTTGGCCATCTTTTGCTACATCAGAAGATTATTACCCAACGGTAGTACTGACACTACATTTGTTGTTGTTTTCACTCTTCTTGGTGTTAATATTCCTCTCTAATGAATTCAGGTTGCGATCAACTCCCTCATGCGAATTCTCAGAGATCCTTCACTTGCTAGCTACCACCAAAAGGTGGTAGGATCTCTTATGTTCATATTTAAGGTAAAATAGCATAGTATATTCCAGTTCTGTTCATTGACAAAAAATGGCTAAACAATCTTAATTTATCTTGATGCCTGACACCATCAATTAATGCTGGGATTTTTTATGATCTGCGAGGTTAGTCAATGGGCCTTGGCTGTGTACCGTATATACCCAAGGTTAGTGAATCAATTTGCAGCTGTATATATCCCTTTTCTTTTTTTCCTTAAAATATTATTTTTCCACTGGAAATTTTAGTATTTGTGAATGAATGAAAAATTACTTCCTAATTACAAAGATCACCCGGTTACTATGATGCATTGTTTCATTTTCTCCAGTTGTAGTCCGCTTTCTTCCACTCACATACAAAAATGGAAAATTTTTAATTACACAAGTTCAAATTAGGAGGTTAAGAAAGAGTATTTTTATTCTAAAGGTGATGTTATCTTTCCATGTTAATTTCTACGTTTGGCTTGGAACTCAAATGTTGGTAGATAACATAGTTATATGTTGGAGGATTTAGTGCTTGCTTGGTATTTCGTATTTGCAAGCTGTATTTTTGTTTGGTATCCTGGACAACATTTATTGTTTTAAACTTGTTTAACATGCGTTCCCCTTTCCTATTTTATGTAGGTTTTGCCGGATCTCTTTCACACTGTTCGTACATGTGATGATTATCTTAAAGATTTTATAATGTGGAAGCTTGGAACTCTGGTATCTATTGTGCGCCAGGTGAGTTATGATTTCCTGAAGTGGTTGCACAGATATACTGCCTCTTGGTTTTTTGTCTTTCAATGATACATGGGGTTCTTGATTTGCTTGTGCAGCACATACGTAAATATCTGCCTGAATTGCTCTCTTTAATATCTGAATTATGGTCATCCTTCAGCTTGCCAGCTACTATTCGTCCTTCTCGTGGGTTTCCAGTAAGTTATGTTTCCATTATTTGGTGTAGATGGAATAACCTGCATGTCATTTTTGGAGGCTGCTCTTGTATATTTTGGTCTCTTCCTCTCTTTCAAACATGCCCTCTTTTTTCTACTCAGGTTTTGCATTTAGTGGAACAGCTTTGCTTGGCTCTCAATGATGAATTCAGAAGGCATCTTCCTGTCATTTTGCCAAGCTGTATTCAAGTTCTAAGCGATGCAGAAAGGTGTAATGACTATACATATGCTCTCGATATACTTCACACACTTGAAGTGTTTGGTGGTTAGTACTCTCTTATTCAACACCTGTTTGTTTCATTCATTGACATATTACTAGCAACTATTGTGAAACATTGTAATGTATTAATCAAGTATAAGTGTATAAAGAATGCAGAACCTTCTCTCTTCCATTTAGGAGTCTAGAATCTACTAGGAAGTTATATGGTAACACTTGGATAATGTGCTCTTCTGTGTGTTAATGGTAAAATGTTGAGGCAATGCAAGTCATCTTTGGGCATGGACTATGGACAACATTAGTTTCATTGTGCCGTTGTGTTATGAAGGAGATTGGCATTTTTTGATGCATACATCAAAGAACTCCATACTGGTTTCTCATTCCACGTGGAATACTTTTAGAGTGGATGTTGCAGTGGATATTTAACATTCTGTTTTAAAAGATCTTTTGAGTTCCAGCCTGTAGAGAATTTCTCATCATGCTTGCACAATGTAGGGACATTGGATGAGCATATGCATCTACTTCTTCCTGCACTTATTCGATTGTTTAAAGTGGATGCTTCTGTGGATATAAGGCGGGCCGCTATCAAAACTTTGACGAGATTGATCCCCTGTGTACAGGTGAGTTCTCGGCTTGTAAAATCTCTTCTGTTTCCTGCATTAAAATGGACCGCTAATGGTCATTGCGTCATGCTATAATGATAAATCCAGAGATGTACTGTATATTAATCATATTGTCATAGTAGTTAAAATGTTTTTCCATAAATGGAAGAAAAACAGATCTCTTGATATATTGTAAAGCTGTGTAACCAAACACATGCTAGCATGTGTACAGACACCAATGTATATGCACATGTAATTGTGGATTCCTATGGCTAACTGACAGATGTTCTTATTTTATTTTCATCAGGTTATTGGTCACATTTCTGCTCTTGTGCATCACCTGAAGTTAGTGTTGGATGGGTAGGTTTCTACTTCTACTTTCTATATAGAAAACCTTCTTTGGTTCCTGCTATTGTGTCTGTGTATGTATTCATACATGTCTGTCAAATTCAAACATGATCCTCTTAGTCCATTTTTCCTTACCTGTTCATTTTCTGTTTGTCATGAAATGTTTGCCTAACTATTTGAACTAACCTTTATAAAGAATAACTGTTATCTTATCATACCTTTCTTTTATTGATTCTCCTGTACAACCAACATATTTGATTGGTTTCTGTTGCATGGAAGTCTCTTCTGTGTTTTTCCTGGTAATAAGGTGTCATGAATGGTGTTAATTGGCTTGAGAATTGTGATCCTCCATCAACTTGGACTCAGAAATCTTGGTGAAAGATATTTCCTCCTCTCTCTCTTTTTTTTTTTTTTTTTTGGGGGGGGGGGGGGTTTGCAAGGGCAACTTTTCATTTATGCTTATGTCCTGGGCATGAGGTTGACTCACTATTGGGTTTCCCCCCTGTATTCTGAATTCAATAACTGCATCAGCAAAATGCACACCATTCTTTCCCTTTTAGCATCATGCACAATCTTGGGCCCTTTCATGATAAATTTTCATCTCAGAAAAGTGCCTGTTTGGTAGCGCCGCCAACCGCACTTACTAACGAAGCCTTAATCAGGGGGTACTGATTCTTAAGGGTAAACCAAAACCTGAGGTGTTGATGGTTATTGGGATCCCATAGTGTTTTCGACTAAACACAGAGCAATTCATTCAATGGAGCATTGACAAAGTCATGTATCCATGTTCTCTGTATGTATAGTTCTGTAATTGTGATACCCCTTCTGCCTAATTTCTTGCAAATTTTAAAGATACTTGATTTGGTTTTACTTGTGGGTGAGGTTTTTTCAGAATCTCTTAACTTCACCTTGGAGACAATATAGTAACATTAATATGAAATGTCCCCCCATTTCTGTATTTCTGTACGCGTTGCATTTTTCTGTTGCATGATGCTCCAAACATGTAAGCCTGTAATTTGCAGGAAGAATGATGAGCTCAGGAAAGATGCTGTTGATGCACTTTGTTGTTTGGCTCATGCCTTAGGAGAGGATTTCACCATTTTCATCCCATCAATCCACAAACTCTTACTGAAGCATCGATTGCAGGTCTATGCTTTTACCTGCATTATTGTTATTTGACTTGCCTATACAAAAACCTTCTCTTGTTTTGCTGCATTATATCTCAGAGTTGAGATGACAGTCTTCCCCCTGAATTTTAAATACAAGTTCTTTCTCTTGTCAGCATAAAGAATTTGAAGAAATTGAAGGACGCTTGAGGAGACGTGAACCTCTAATTTTGGGGAGTACAGCTGCACAAAGATTGAGCAGACGACTTCCAGTGGAGGTTATCAGTGACCCTTTAAATGATATGGAGAATGACCCTTACGATGATGGGGTTGACATGCAACGACATCTTAGTGGCCATCAGGTAACATTCTCTTTTGGACAATTGCTCAATGGTTTTTGTTACTGATTTTTATTTAGCTGTGTAGATATATAGGCTATGCTGAGTCTACAGTAAAAGTCTAGGTTGCTAGCTCCGGATCAATTGTTAGCATGCATGTCAAAAGCTATAAATATTAAATGGTCTCAGCTAATTATTTCATATGCACGGTTTTGATTTTCAAAAGACCACCCAACTTAAAAGCTTAGGGTATCAGGTGAGACCCAGATTGGTTTTATTACACTCTCACATATGCCCTCAAGTGATAGCCCATTGAGCTTGACTGTTGGAAAAAATGCAGGCATATACAAGGTTAAAAGCAGGCTGTACATGTGCCATAATACTGTTGCATTGTGCTTATCTAAAAATATCATGGATCTTATTTTAAAGTTGCCTATTGTAGACTACACTTGATAGATGAACTGCCCATGTTTTAAGCCCAACAGGTTCTTGTTTTAGTGGGGCACGTTAAAAATATAAAAGTTATCTTTGGTCTTCACAAAATGTTGAGTTTTCAAGTTTGACTGTTATGTTGCATGGCATTTCATCTCACCCATGCAAGCATTTTTCGCTATATCAATTTGAAATTTCTTTGTTTTGTCTTGTTGTGTGGTTTAACTAATGTAAGTTTGTGCAGGTTAATGATAGTCAATTACGCACTGCTGGAGAGGCTTCTCAGCGCAGTACTAAAGAAGATTGGGCAGAGTGGATGAGGCATTTGAGCATCGAACTTCTGAAGGAGTCTCCTTCTCCAGCGTTACGAACCTGTGCAAGGCTTGCACAGTTACAGGTGTGGACAATAGCACCATTTATGAACCTACTCTTGCTGTTTCTATTCTGATCCACAGCTTTTGCAGCCTTTCATTGGCCGGGAATTATTTGCTGCTGGTTTTGTTAGCTGCTGGGCACAACTGAATGAGGCTAGTCAGAAACATTTGGTTCGGAGTTTAGAGATGGCATTTTCATCTCAAAATATTCCTCCAGAGATTCTAGCAACACTTCTTAATTTGGTATGTCCTCTCTTCATATGGACTAGTGTTCTAATATTAAATAATGTAGAAATCACATCGTGGTTTAAGACGGAGACCTTTTTTTTTGCCATCCTTGCATGCCGGAAACTATTGCTTGTTTTGTGAAGTGTGATATGTTTATAATAGATTATTTTGCTCTTAAGCAAGCAATTAGACATTGTCTGACAGCTTAAACTGTTGGAGTTTGTACAAATGTGCTTTTAAAATTCTGCAGCCTGAATAAACAACTCTCTGTTTCCCCTTGGCATCCTGACTCCAGCTCAACAATGATACTTCTTCCTGATACTGATGTTACAGGTGGCTTAGAAACAATTTAAGAGAAATTGGTTCTCTTTTCTTTTATTTTACCTTTTTTTACCAGCATAGGAATGGACAATAAATTTTGGGGAAAGCTTGCAAGAGTAAGGAAAGCTCGAATTATTTATGCTGTTCCATTTCTTCCACACATGAAAATTTAAGTTCAAAATTTCCCAAACTTTAGGCCACCATGTATCTTTCATAAGGATTTACCTGAATCATCAAGATGCATAATTTTGTAATGAAGATAATATTATGGTACTGTTTATGCTTTTGTGGTTGCCCATGATATGTAATTGAAAATTTGGAATATGCATTGAAATAAAAGGAAAGGATAGAACATTCAAGATTTAGATATATAATCCATTGGCATCCGAAGTTGTCCCTAGCAATCCATACTCTCTGGTACCAGCATTACGAAATTTCTCAAGAGGTGGTGGTCATTGTAATGCAGAACAGCCTTGGATATTAAAATTTTATTGTTTTAGATGGGAATTATGGTTAGGGTGTAATGCATGTTGAATTGGATTTGATTAAGGATGTGTTTCGGGAGAATTTGGTGTCAATCTGGGTTCAGAATAGCAATATCAAGAAAAGAAAGAAGAAGAAAGAGTGTTTAGAGAACAGAGAAGAGAAGCAAGAACATGTAAAGCTGCAACCCTCAAACTAAATCAAATACTCATAATTTCATTATTTGAAGTCTGACAATTACATAGAAAAATGCTCCTTTTATATGCAAAAAATAGAAAATAGAAATCTAAGTAGGAAAAGGAAATTGCACATAATAACAAAACTTCCAACTAATATTCTAGTTCCTAAATAAACTAAGATTCCAAATAGTATTAATATTTTTTATTATAACAAATTCCCAGATACTGTAGTTTTATGTGAAATATCAAAAATATTCAGAACAACTGTAATTTTTTAAACCTTTCTCTCTCATTTACTGCATCGCATTGTTTCATCTTGGCTCCTTAAATGCGAAAAGTAAGTTAAACATCATAATTTATGTAGTAGTCCTTTGAATCTTCGCATGCTTGCTCTGTTCTGCTATTATATGAAGGGTGGCTGTTTATCCTATTGATGTTCCTTTGCAGGCAGAGTTCATGGAACATGATGAGAAACCTCTACCTATAGACATCCGCCTTCTTGGTGCTCTTGCAGATAAGGTTCTTCCTTCTAACAAGCAACTCTATAGCTGCACGGCCCTCGTGCTTGCATTTATATTAAAAGTAGTACTTGTATATTTCATTCATTTGCTTATGGTGAATGCTACATTCCAGTGTCATGCATTTGCCAAGGCTTTGCATTATAAAGAAATGGAATTTGAAGGTTCACTCTCCAAGAAGATGGATGCTAATCCCGTTGCTGTAGTTGAAACTCTCATTCATATAAATAATCAGTTACATCAGCATGAGGTCTGTTTTGAGGAAGAACTATGCTCTACTTTTTGTACGATTTTTCAGCTGCCTCTTAAAAACTTTCTGTCAGGTTGTCTTAGTTTCTGATCATTCTCATTTCATTCCACCGTTGATTCTTAGGCTGCTGTTGGAATATTGACCTATGCCCAACAAAACCTGGATGTTCAACTTAAGGAGTCATGGTATTAACAAACTTTGGCATGGAAGGAACATATTTCTATTATCTGAATAAATCATCGATGATTTGTTTGTTTCAGATGAAAATATTTTATACTTTGATTTTCCTGCATTTGTGTAGGTATGAGAAGCTGCAACGGTGGGACGACGCTCTCAAAGCATACACTGTCAAAGCCTCTCAAGTTTCAAGTCCACATCTTGTATTGGAAGCTACATTAGGTTGGCTTGAATTTACTCATGTTGGCTGTCACTACCGCTTGGCTTATTTTCTTCTATGTAGTTATAGTCATTCCATCATAATAGCCTGCTTTTTTATATCAGAAATCTGATCTTGAGCTCTTTTTTGCAATTTACCTAAAATGAAGAGGAAATTGATAAAATCATATGAATAAATTGATCATGCAATATTGAGGAAGCACTGATTTCTTTAAGCTAGACCAGGCATCTACTGATTGTATCAAATGTCCAATAAGTCTTTTCAGTGGTGTAAACACACCTGATTGCCTAGATGCTGCCTAGGGTCGTTCATGGGTGGGGATAGCTCATGTAATTGTTGAATTTTGATTACTCGTGCCTCAAAAGTCAAATGTCCAATAAGGATACTCTATTATTGCATTCTTTTTCTTGGTTTATGAGGAGGCCCATTGGTTGTAACTAGATTAGTCTTTTTTTGTCTCTTCCATAACGAGTGTTTGTTTGATCCAAGTTGATGTAGGTTTGGAAGAGGAAAGCAACACCAAACAACAATCACTGCAGAAAATTTACTAAAACATTAAAGAAAATTGAAGTTGGAACAAGAAAAGGGGGTTCAGAGAGAAATCTCTAAAATCCGAAATTGATTGATAGAAAATAAAACACTGATTAGTAAAAGTATCCCTAGTAGCCAATTATATCAGTCAAAATCCTAGCCTTAATACTTTTAGGAAAAGAGATCTCTATGAAAAGTCAAATGCTAATCACAAGTGACAATTAGAGAAACCAAATAACATAGAGATTTATAGCTAAATATTAAAATTAATAAGGAAAGTATTAGAAACCTCAAGCATCACAAGTGACAATATTAGCTTACTTAACTAGCACCTAACTGCTTGTATTGATTAACTGCATAGCGTTGCTTTTAGTCATTTCTTGCATCCAGTTTGTTAAAGTTTGTCAGATGATTCCTATCAAGGGTTGTGATTGGTAATAGTATTTAGTGTAGGTCATTATTAGAGCAGCCATTTAGGATTGCCCTTTTTGTTGGTTGAAAGATTATCTTTGAATAAAGCTTTTTTTTATTGGTGATGGAGGCCACCTGGAAGCATTGGGCCAGTGGCCTGCATTACCTTGATGGCCTATTCATGCAATGATACCCCCTTTAGCCTTCCATTTAGATATCAAATTTCATCCTCAGCTTCTTCCCCATGTATTTTTCCTGCTTGAGGGATGGGGATACATCACTTTTTTATCCTTCCATATTTCAAGAGTTTGAAGATCTTGGAATATTGAAATTAATCATCCTTGTGTTCTATGCAGGGAGGATGCGATGCCTTGCTCAGTTAGCTCGGTGGGAAGAGCTTAACAACCTATGCAAGGAATATTGGACACCAGCTGAGCCTTCTGCCCGATTAGAAATGGCTCCGATGGTTGTTTTCTGAACTTTATGCAGTTGTCATAACTTGATCCACTGTGCATGCTTACTTTTGTGACTTGATTGTTTCAGGCTGCTAGTGCTGCTTGGAACATGGGTGAGTGGGATCAGATGGCAGAATATGTGTCTCGATTAGATGATGGTGATGAAACTAAACTTCGGGGTTTGGGGAATACTGCTGCCAGTGGTGATGGAAGTAGTAATGGCACATTCTTCAGGGCTGTGCTATTAGTTCGTAGAGGGAAGGTACTCTTTGAATTAGATCTATATTAACTCCAATTTATTTGTGTTGCTTTTTTGTTCTGCGCTCTTAATTATTTCATTATTACCATTGTTTCTGCAAGTATGATGAAGCTGGCGAGTATGTTGAGAGAGCTAGGAAGTGCCTGGCAACTGAGCTTGCTGCATTGGTCAGTTTCTGATTTCCTTATGATACTTCCAATTAAGCATGGGTTTCTATGTTGGCTTTTGCATATATGACTTCTCTTTCTGGAAGAAATTATTTCTTATTGATTATTATGATATTTTGAGGTATTTTCTTCTGCAGGTTCTGGAGAGCTATGAGCGTGCTTATGACAATATGATCCGTGTTCAGCAGCTGTCAGAACTAGAGGAGGTTTGCTCAATAGTTTTTGAGAATAAATCTACCTTGTTTTTGTTCTATTTCTGCATACAAGCATGAAATTAAACTGGATTATGGGGTGGTAATTTGTTTTGTGACAGGTCATTGACTATTATACACTTCCTGTGGGAAATCCTGTTGCTGAAGGACGGCGGGCCCTTATACGTAATATGTGGACAGAAAGGATACAAGGAGCAAAGCGTAATGTTGAGGTAGAGATGACTTTATTCTCTCTCTCGCACATGTGCATTCATGTTTTCTGCTAACCTGTTGAAGTTGAGATATTTTCCTGATAGTAAATATCTCAGCATGGATGATTGTGAAAATGAAGTCAGCTGAGATCATGGCATTGAAAGCTAGGTTAAAACATGTAGCAAGTGCTATGACGAGGGTTCATAGACTATTGCTTCCCACTTTCAGTGAAAAGCTTTCATGGATAGTGACAATTGCTTTTTCTCTGACCTGTTTGACCATTTTTATGCTTGATTTTTCAGGTCTGGCAAGCGCTTTTGGCTGTAAGAGCACTTGTACTGCCTCCAATTGAAGACATTGATAACTGGCTCAAGTTTGCTTCTCTATGTCGAAAAAGTAATCGGATTAGTCATGCTAGGTCCACTTTGGTTAAACTTTTACAGGTCTGTGGCACATGTCTCACCAAACCAACATTGAAGTTAATTTTGGGTTGATTCTCATTTGTCTTTGCCTGTTAAAATTTTGTTTTGAATTGTAAACAGTATGACCCTGAGACATCTCCTGAAAACATGCGATACCATGGGCCTCCTCAAGTAATGTTGGCATACTTGAAATATCAATGGTCACTTGGGGAGGATCACAAGCGAAAAGAAGCTTTTTCTAGGTTGCAGGTGTGCATAATTGATTTAGCTGACTGTATCAGGCACAATTACCTTCATATATAGCTTCACTTGCTAATTCTGATTCTCTCTTGCTACATTCTTGGATGCCAAATCACTCTTACAGGATTTGGCCATAGAGCTTTCAAGTACCCCAAATATGCAATCAATCATACCAACAGGTTTAATGGGTAGCACGGGTCAAAATGTCCATCTCCTGGCACGTGTATATCGTATACTTGGAATCTGGCAGTGGGCGCTTTCTCCTGGTTTGGATGATGATTCCATACAAGGTGGCTGCCTCCTTTCCACAGTAAATTCTGTAAGAAGTTGTCTTTTTGGTCTTGTTTTTTTATTGATTCACCTTTTTTTTGTGCAGAGATCCTTTCATCATTCAGCAATGCCACTCAGTATGAAACAAAATGGGGAAAAGCATGGCACTCATGGGCTTTGTTCAATACAGGAGTGATGTCACACTATACTTTAAGAGGGTTTCCAAATGTTGCCTCACAGTTTGTTGTTGCAGCGGTCACTGGTTATTTTCATTCAATTGCCTATGCAGCAAATGCTAAAGGTGTTGATGGTAGTTTACAGGTAAATAATATCTCATGTATAGGTCGCCTTGCACATTTAAAATCTTAGACATGCACCTAAAAAAAAGTGGACATCATCTTTTGCCTTCAGCTTTTACTATGCTCTTCTTTCTTTCCACATTGTAGCAGTCACTTTCTGTTAAATAGGCACCTTGTTGGTTGTTATAAAAGATGAAGATTACAGTGTGAATCTGGTCACAATTTCAATGAACCTGCAGTTTGTACTTTCAAATTTATATGGAGATGTGTTAGCGTGTATATGATCATTTTTAATACTATAGGTATAAATTCATTTTGTGATGCCTGCATTTTTCCTGAGGAAAAGAGTGTTGTTTCTTATGTCATGTATTAAGTCAATAACTAGATATTCGTCTGTCTTATTTTCCTGCATCCTGGTTTGTTTCCTTCTATATATTAATACTCCAGATGGGTGTTGTTTTTAATTGTGCTATTTGTTTCAGGATATACTCCGCCTTCTTACCTTGTGGTTCAACCATGGAGATACTGCAGAAGTTCAAATGGCACTGCAGAAAGGATTTGCTCATGTTAATATCAACACATGGCTTGCTGTTTTACCTCAAATAATTGCCAGGATACATTTGAATAACCATGCTCTAAGAGAACTAATTCAATCACTTTTGGTGCGAATTGGACAGAGTCATCCACAGGTGTGCATTTTTTGCTTGATGCTTTCCAAATTGATAGCTACACTTTTTTAGGCAGGGCTATTGGATGGAAGAACTGAAATATAAATTGTTGAGTTTGCACTTAAGCTGCAGAACAAAATGAATGCGATAGTGATTATGCTAGAGAAGGTTGTATTTAACGTGACCTCCATGGAAATAGAAAACCCATACAATTGCCACATGCAGTGCAAAAAATAGTTTATGAATAGTACATTTTTCTAGAATTTCATTTTATAATCTTGGACATTTTCAAATCAATTTTGCATGGTAAAATGGTATTTTTTATTGTTTCTTTGGGTTGATTTTGTATTGTTTTTCATTTCTTTAAGCATGGATAAAATTTCTGAAAGTAAGAGAATCCTAATTGAATTGAAGTCACAAACACTAGTTCTAAAAATTGTCATTGAAGAAACACTAGATGTTGATTGCTCAACCTAAAAGGTAGGAATCTTCCTTTATTCCACAAGTGTAGTCTCTTCCAATATATTTATGAAGGCTACTTTGGTAGCACAAGTTTTGCATTGCATGTAAGTTCTTAAGATAGATGTCTCTTCACGCAAATGCATCTGGACCTCTGCATGTGTTTAAGGAATTGATATTTTTGCAGGCTCTTATGTATCCTCTTCTCGTGGCTTGTAAATCTATAAGCAATTTACGTAAAGCAGCTGCTGAGGAAGTGGTAAACAAAGTTCGGCAGCATAGTGGTGTGCTTGTGGACCAGGTTAATTAAGTGGTTAATTTACAATCGATTAATTGTTTGTTGCAGTTTGGTTTATCTTAATAATGGTCTCCGTTCTCATGTAGGCACAACTTGTATCATCGGAACTAGTTAGAGTCGCGATACTTTGGCATGAAAAGTGGCACGAGGGACTGGAAGAAGCAAGTCGTTTGTATTTTGGTGAACATAACATTGAGGGAATGCTAAAGGCATTGGAGCCTCTTCATAAAATGCTTGAGGAGGGTGCTATGAAGGAGAATATTACTATAAAGGAGAGAGCATTCATTGAGGTTTCAATTAATATTATCGCATTTGTCATTACATATTTTTGCTCTTTGATATCCACTATTAGTGCATTTGATCTTATTTTAGAACTGTTCTGGATTTTGAGCATAATTCAATTGTTGAATTCTGGATCTTACTTTTTTTTATCCTATGGTGCTATGTTGCTATTCTAATATATTGAATCAGATGACTCCCTTTGTCTTGAAACCCATTTGTAATTCCTGAAAATGGTCCGCAGGCATACCGGCATGAATTGTTAGAAGCATGGGAGTGTTGTATGAAGTACAAGAGAACTCTAAAAGAGGCTGAGCTTACTCAGGTATGGTAGTTTGAGGGAGTGAAATATGTGATTTTTTTTTGTAGGTTTTTAGTGCTGGTTAAGAAATGTTAAACTTTTCTTATGTGTGCATGAATCTGCCTGGGGGTGGATGAATTGGTTGGAAAATCATGACATATGAGTATATCCTCTTCCTTACTACCTTTATGTACATAGTTTTCACTTCAAAACATCAAAAGCATCAACAAATATCTAGAGCGCCACTTAGTTTCATTAGAGTTCTAAAACCTGTGAACTGACTTATTTATCGTGATTCAGGAGCCCGTTTTTTTTTTTCTTTTGTTTTATCAACTTACTCTCTTTCCATTCTTTTTCAATTTTTGGTGTTTGAATAATAACCATACACTGTATCTGTCGTTCCATGTAATCACCCACTGTAGATTGTAGTTTAAGCCTGGTCCAGTAAGGACAAAGTTTAGATGAAGTTGTATTCTACCCCTCCCCCTCTACCTCTCTCCCCACTCCCTCCTCCCTCTCTCACTTTAAATTCTGACAACAACAACGAAGCCTTAATCCTTAACTAGTCAGGGCCAGCTATATGGATCCTTTTGTGCCATTATTTGTGATCATAAACCGAATTTGTCTCAGTGTTAAGATAGTTAACCATTCAATACCACTTCCATCACTTTGTGTTTGGTCTCCCTCGACCTCCTTTCATCCCTCCACTGTCAACTTTCCATTCCTCTGAATTTCAGCCTTTAATGGCCTATTCTAGACAGACCCAGGCCGTCTAAGGCGTTCTTCTCTCATTTTATCTCCAGTTTGCCGTACAGTGGAAAATGTGTTAATTTCTAATCTCATCTCTTTTTTGTGTTACCACGCCTTCATCTTAGCATGCACGTTGCCAACACACATTTTATGAGAATGATGTTTTTTGCGCAAGATTCACTCCTATAAAGTATTGTTGGCCTCACCATTTTATGTGGAACTTACCTTTCACATATGAGGGGTTTTTTTAATTATTATTATTATTTGATGGAAAAGGAATTTTTGAGGTAAAATATGCACAGAAGAAGAACGAGAAATAATCCTAAAATACTAAGAGGAGAAACATCTTTTCCATAGCTGAAGTAATTTAATCACATGTTAGGCAGGCTTAGTTGAAGCTATGCTTGGGAAGGTGTGCTTGTATCAAAACCACAAGCTAATGATGTGAACTATGTCTTGATCAGGCATGGGATCTATATTATCATGTTTTCAGACGAATAGACAAGCAGCTTCAAGTCATGACAACTCTTGACCTGCAGGCGAGAATGATATATCTTTACGTTAATTTCTAGCCCATTATTGAATTGGAACTAACCACTCTTTGATTGTGCAAAAATAGTCTGTTTCTCCTGAGCTGGTAGAATGCCGTGATTTGGAGCTTGCTGTTCCTGGGACATATCGTGCTGGTATGATGGACTTTTTAGAAGACTCAAGTCATTATCAAACCCTAGTTTCCTAGCTAATCCTTTGACTTGGTTTCTCATGCTTCAGATTTTCCAGTGGTAACAATAGCGTCATTTGCACCTGAGCTTGTTGTCATAACATCAAAACAGCGACCCCGGAAATTGACTATTCATGGAAGTGATGGGGAAGATCATGCCTTCTTGCTGAAGGGACATGAAGATTTGCGCCAAGACGAACGTGTCATGCAGGTTATCTATCTTTTGCACGTAGAGATATTTATTATTGTACTATGTTGTGCTAGATGATGCTATTTGGTTCCATTGCTGGGTTATTGCTAAAAACCTGTTGGCTGTTGCCAGCTATTTGGATTGGTGAATACTCTGCTGGAGAATTCAAGAAAAACTGAAGAGAAGGATCTGTCTATTCACCGATATGCTGTAATTCCGTTATCTTCAAACAGTGGGTTAATTGAATGGGTTCCTAATTGTGACACACTAAACCAACTCATTCGAGAATACAGGGATGCTAGAAAGGTATATTAAAGTTTATTGGTGGGTATTGGGGGCGGGATAGGGGGATAGGGTGTTGAGGTTTTTGAATGCGCTTGTTCAGTGTGTGGTTATGTTAGTATTTTGTGGTGAGACAGCTTCAACTGATGGATTCCTGTATTTCTTAATCATTTCAGATCACCCTAAATCAAGAGCACAAATACATGCTCAGTTTTGCCCCGGATTATGACAATTTACCACTCATTGCTAAAGTTGAAGTCTTTGATTATGCTCTTCAAAATACTGAAGGAAATGACCTGGCCAGGGTATGGAATGAAAATTCATCTTATCAATATTTTTTTCTTCTTTCCCGTGGACACTATTTCAGTGCACCAAGTTATGTTTTCTGCTAGGTTCTGTGGTTAAAAAGTCGCACTTCTGAGATATGGCTGGAGAGGAGAACAAATTACACAAGGAGTTTAGCAGTCATGAGCATGGTATGTGTTCACCTTGTATTATTGTTTAGCAGTCATGAGTATGTTATGTGTTTCGTTGTATCATCTAACTGCTTTCTTAAAGGTCCATTCCATTAATAATAAAACTCCCAACAAATGTCATTATTTCATCAGTCTAGCTGACTTGTATGTTTTCACAAACAAACTTGTAAAAAAAATGGAATCATGCAGATAATCCAAAAATCATCGGCTCTCTTTTGCCTTTGAACTTTTCCAGGATAAGAACTTTTCGCAATGATCAAGGAAATAAGTTCTTGATGCATCTAGCTGTTGGATTTCTAAGTTTTAACTCTTAAACAATGAAGTTGTTGCTGGTCATCTCACATTCTTTTGTCTACTAGGCTTCTTAACCTTGCTTGTTTCTAGCAAATAAATAAATGAAAGCTGCTGTTTTGTTTCAGGTCGCCTACATTCCTGTTTTCTTAATTCACTGTCTCTTTATAGTTAATTGTTTGGTTTTTTGAGAGCATGGAAATGATTTAACTTTAATTGCTTTTATTCAGGTTGGTTATCTTCTTGGCTTAGGTGATCGACACCCTAGCAACCTTATGCTGCATCGCTACAGGTAGATAATGATTAGAACAAAGCAACGATGGAAAAGTGCTACTATTTGGGATTTTCTCATGCTTATTATGTTTTGCAGTGGGAAGATCTTGCATATTGACTTTGGAGATTGCTTTGAAGCTTCAATGAACAGGGAAAAGTTTCCTGAGAAGGTACATTCTAGAAAAAACTGCTTTATCATACGATTCCTAATGCACAACTGTCCCCTTTGAATATAAAATGCAGTAGCATGCTTAAAATGATTTCTCCAATGTAGGTTCCCTTCCGTTTGACAAGAATGCTTGTGAAAGCTATGGAGGTTAGTGGTATAGAGGGCAATTTCCGCTCTACTTGTGAAAATGTGATGCAAGTTCTCCGAACACACAGGGATAGTGTTATGGCCATGATGGAGGTATGAACACTGAATTGATTGTTCTATTTTGTACTTCTGTGTGCCTACTCCGTAGGAAAAGTCAAAGATTGAATTAATTGCAAGCTTTGAATATCTTCTGAAAATCCACATAAATAGAACAGCAGATGCTGGTGTAAGCAACAGCAACCAATGAGTGTACAAGAAGTTTAAATTTGCAATAGTACAGATGATGCAAGACTATTTATTGTAGGGCAACCAGTTATATTAGTCATTTTGTTAATTTTTAAGAATTTTAAGTATTGAATTGAATATATCCTGTTCAGTGAGAAAAAAAGGTAAAGGTTTTTTTGTTGGTTAATATATGATTGATCTGGTTTTCAGTGCTGCCGCTAAAAATAAAATGTAGATTCTTGTTTATATGACAACGAGGTAAGTGAATCTGGTTCCCCTATTTTTCAGGCTTTTGTTCATGATCCTCTCATCAATTGGCGCCTTTTCAACTTTAATGAAGTCCCACAAATGTCAATGTTTGCCAATAGTCATGTCCCTGCTGTTGTGAATACCGAGGAATCTGCTCCTAGTAGAGAGCTCCCTCAACCGCAACGCGGTGCTCGTGAGAGAGAACTTCTTCAGGTATCATTTTATATCTCAGTTGTTAGAACCTTTGCAATAACGTTCTTTGATGATGCTTATATATTCAATTGGGTTTATGTAGGCTGTTAATCAGCTTGGTGATGCTAATGAGGTCTTGAATGTACGTGCTGTGGTTGTCATGGCCCGGATGAGTAATAAACTGACTGGACGTGATTTTTCCACACCCTCATTATCTGCAAGCTCTATCCAACATGCAGTAGATCACAGCTCTTTAATTTCTGGAGATATTCGTGAAGTAGATCATGGCTTATCTGTTAAATTGCAAGTTCAGAAGTTAATTATTCAAGCCATGTCGCATGAAAATCTGTGCCAAAATTATGTTGGGTATGATGCCAATCTGCCTTCCCACCTTTTTTATTCCCTCTTGTTTTATGCACATCTCAAAGTGCTCTATACCAATGCATTTGAAGATGACATGTTGCTTCTTGTTGGTATAACATGCATGGTTTCATTTAAGAAATTTCCCTGTAAATTTCTTCATTTTTCTCAACTCCAGTTCGGTGATAGTAGAACGTAAATATTGTTAGCAGAAATGACAGCTGAACGGAGATGGCATTAAGCACTTGCTTTCACTTTTAATTTCATCCTCGAGTTAATTAACCCTGTACTCTGCCATTTTCATCTTCTAATCTTGCACTGAATGAAAGAACAGCTCTCCACCTTGGGCAGGTTTTGTTAACTAATAATATTTGTGCTCTGCCTTTCAGGTGGTGTCCCTTTTGGTGAGGTGAAGCAACCCTGTTGTATAAACTGTGCATAGCTCAAGCCCTGTAGACCTCAAGAGAAGTAGTCTCCCGTTGTAACGTCTGTATATAGATACAGTTTGAAGAAACGAATGCTGGAAATAATATTGTATATAGTGGAATTGGATTTCAAATGCAGCTTGCATGGGAATGATCTTCGTCTTCCCCACAGTATAGGCGCTGCTATTTATTCTCCCATGTAATCAGTTTACAGTCGAACCTGAACCAACGCAGGCGCGTAGCTCTGTATTCCATCCTTGTCAATCCACAAGAAATGGAATTTCACAGCAAGTTCCCTCCCACCAGGTACTTCTGTTGTGACTTCTTGAATTATAACTTGACAAAACCTATTAGCAAATTGCATCAAGTGATTTACGTGACAACCATTTCCATTTATGTGGAAAATTATCAAGTGATTTGGTCAGTTATCATTGTCTTGGTGTATGTAAATGCATTTAATAACATTTTCACAGAAGCCACGGGTCTTTAATGTAATTGTATGACCACGTAATCTGATACATGCATTTAACCAGATAATTTGACAAATATGAAGCTTTTCAAGCGGTGAACTTAACAAAAACTTTGAATTTTGCTTCTTGAAATTTTAAAATTACGGATATTGACACTGAAGGAATCAAATATTCATCTAAATATGAATAACAGATAATTGCACCAATAAAAAAAACATGTTCCTTTAAATGTCATGGAATTTATTGTTGTACTGACAACGATTGTAGCAATATGATGATGACGGGTGGATTCAAGAGATTATTCTTGTTCATATCCATAATCTTTAAGAGTTCCAATTTGCAAGCTTGCTACATTTACGCATCCTTTTTTTTTTTCGCTTTCCAAGATTATAAACTAAATCAATAGAAATTTTACACGTGACTGTGTTTGTTCACATCATTTTATGATATATGTATTATTAATTATTTTACTTCATAATTACTACTATGCTATTTAATGTGAAAAGTCTCGCATTTTAAATATGATATGCTAAAATGTTGATATGGATAAATTTAATTGTTTGTAATAATTTTATTGATTTGGTCCATGATCTTAACTATTATGATCCATAATTCACTTAGAATGTCATTTGTCTGTCTGATTATATGAAGTTCTAATATGTTTTGTTTGTGTGCATGTCTTCCAATTTTTAATATATGTACCAGCTATCAACATATTAGACATTGCATGCGTCACG
>Ga0307510_10000843_pt1 | contig 32135 bp, 20 predicted proteins | sample 12_EM_MG_FD_207224 | JGI IMG/M metagenome (GOLD analysis project Ga0307510, IMG submission 207224) | Populus trichocarpa ectomycorrhiza microbial communities from riparian zone in the Pacific Northwest, United States - 12_EM | ecosystem: Host-associated > Plants > Roots > Unclassified | place... | reverse complement strand
ATTAAACAGTAGATGTCCATTTCAATCTTCTCCTACAGCTTGTGTGGACAATTTTTTTAGATGAAACATTGTTGCATGGAGCATATTTTGGAGAATTTTACCTATCTTGCTCAGTGTCTTTTAATGCAATTGTCATCAAATTTTATATAATTTCTTCAGTTTTCCTGTATGTTCTTGGAATCAAATGTTACATCTCTTTCCCTTACTGTAGATAACACGTAGAGATGAGGAAATGGCACCCTTTGTTGCGGGAGTGAAGCAGAATTACATATTTGGTGGAATTTGTAGCGTTGCAGCAAGTGCATCTATCAAGGTTTGAATCTCTACTCTTGAAAATTTGGCTGACTCTGATGTTGTTTTACTTTCTTTTTTTTTTCCTTGCCCTTTAAAATGCTAGGTACCTGTTATCTTCCATTTTCACGCTACTAATTGGAAACACAATGTCTTATCAGGCGCTGGCTGACATGAAGTCCATTAACCTTTTTGGAGTTCAACAAATATGCCGAAATTCAATTGCGCTGGAACAGGTAAACCTTAATACATAATAATTTTGTAATTTCTGGAATCTGGCATCCTTCTATTAACCTGATGATATATATACCAAGAATTGACTACTAATAGTTGAAACACACCTTGCCATTAGATTGTATGAAAAAAATGTGGTATAATTATTTTTATTGGCATTTTACAGGCCCTTGCAGCTATTCCATCAATTGATAGTGAAGCTGTACAGCAGAGATTAGATCATGTCCGAACATATTATGAACTGCTAAACATGCCATATGAGGCAAGTCACTGGAAACATAGTTTATTTTTGTTAATAAATCCCTATACTGCCATACTAAGATCGCTGTCGTCTCCTGAATTTTCAGGCCTTGCTTGCTTTCATCACAGAACATGAGGGCTTGTTTACAGCTGCAGAGTCAGTTTCTATGACCCTTTTTCTCTTGGTCACTGGTAAGAACTTATTTAATATTAATCAAATAAAAACATTACATTGATTTTGCAGGTATATCAATCTTTTAAAGGTCAACGTCTCAGGGAGAGAAACCCCCCCAGATGCACAAGATCGAGTATTGTACATTTTATCTCATTAACTCTTTCATTGGTGGGAGGAGGATTATTTTGTTGTGTGAAAATCCAAGCGGTTCATTATTAATGTTGCTTCACAAATGTATAGAACCGATAATTTACTTGTTTCAAGTTTGTGGATACGGCCAGATGCAGAAAGCCAGTTTCATGGATATCACCTTCCAAGTATGCAGAAAGCCACTCTGTGTTGAATTCTTGGGGTATATTGCAGAGGTAAGGGGCTTGTCAATGCTTTTGTTATTGTAGCGTCTTGTGTAGTAATATTATTTTTGTATCCGTCTTTCCTTGGACCAGGGTTGAGTACTAGCTAGAAAAATAATTGATTTATTTTTCTTTTTACTTTGTAAATCATTCGTGTTATTATTTTCCCCAGATCCTCTTAGCACTGAAAGTCTAGTTATTATTTTTAATAAAATAAAATAAATGCTAGGCATCGAACTTGTTTATACTCTGTATAAGAGGTGGTCACAGTTGACCGCAAAGTTTTTGACAATACACGCAAGCACATTTCATACTGGATTAGCTTGCACCTTACTATGTTCTATTTGGTGGCTTGGTGCCATTCGATCTCTGTTGATTTACTGTTGAAAGATTTGGTAGTAATCTAAGATCCTTAGGGCTCTTGCTGGAAAAGAAACTATGGCTGGTCCACTGGGCCTTTTAACTATCCTTGAATTCTTATTTTAGCTGACTGGCCAAGACCATTATGATTGACATGGCGTCGTGTTGAAGCTGAAGTCGTGTTAGAATTGACAACCAACCATTCTGTGCCAAATGACAGAGTAATCTCAACTGGTAATGGTGTAACTGGAATGATTCAACTTCTTTTTTTCTTTATCATGGTTTTGTTTTTTTAGTCAAGCTCAAAAAAATATGTAGTCTAGTCTAGAACCGAATTTTCATGTGATAATTATTCCAGTTTGATATTTACTGTTCTTACACCTATAAAATGATATTTACTCGAAACAAGACGCTCACAATTAGCTTGAGTTTATTATGAAAGCGGGAGCTAAAGCAGTCAGCACTCTAGAATTCAAAATCATCATGGCAAGTCCAAGTAAACTTGCTAAGTTTATTACAAGGTGAGTCATCCTTGGACGATAGATGCACAAGGACAGTATTTGTTGGATAACACAAGTATAAATAGTCGTCAAATATGTTTTACATTTATACTCACACTTACCACCAAAAAAAGAAAAAAGAACAGAAAAGAAAAGGCTGAGGCCAACAAGCTATAAATTGATCGTGGAAGAGGGACAAACCTGGCTACTTGTTAAGCTAAGCTCTAGCCGAGAAATTTTGTCACATGTCAAATCATTACAACCTTTTTGAGACTCCAATTCATTTGCGATGTCTTGCATCTCCAACTCTAGACGAATATTTTCCTGCTGTAGAAACTGGAAGCCAATAGAAGATATTAGCTAGGAAATTATAAGATACATTGAAATGAACACTTAGATACAGCAGCAATCACTGCATAAACGGTACATAAGCTGGTTGATCATATCAAGAGAAACTAAACCCACCCTAGGGATTACATCAGAAACAAAAATGATACACAATCACAGGAGAGACAACTACCTCAGACCTTGTGACTAGATTCTTTTCTGCTTCAGAAAAAGAAACTTGACATTGTTTAAGCTGTTTCTCCAAGTCAAATTTTTCACTCTCTCAATTTCTTTTCCCTTTCTATTTCTGCAGTAAGATGGTCCCCTTGAGCCTCAAGCTTCCGACATAAACTTTCATAGTCAAATTCTTCTTTAAGTTTCACCATGTTCACTATTCACAAGACAATTCTAGAATACTCAATTTGATTCTTTATAGGACTCACCCGTTGCCCAAACATGATTGTGCTAGTGGTCTCTGCATGATGTCGTCCAGATGGCCCAATCGTTATTATCAGTGAAGTCCTTGCAGAGCTTGTTTAATTGAAAGTGATTATGAATTTCCATAAGAAATTTATCAAAAAAAAAAATTAAAAAAAAAGAATACTAGCAAAATGTGGTAGATGCACTTGAGCATCAGTACGAATTCAAAAAAAAGTAACAGGACCGATGTGTCACAACACATAAAGGAGAATTCTAAAATAAATTTCAGAAATAAGTTCTCCTTAGGTAAGGAAAGAATATAGCAAGGCAATGCTCAGCCTCTTTCTACTAATATTTGACCTGGGAAAATGTTATAACACCACGCGTTGATATGTCAAAATAAGGGAAACTAGAAACTGTTGCTGTAATCTCGTAAAATTTAATTTGGAAGGAGAACGAAGGGATTAAGTGAAAAGGAGCAGAAAATAAAGACTGTTGGGGCTAACCTCCAAATGAATCACGCAACAATCTGGTTAACTTAGAATCCCTTGTGGGTATATGTGGACTGTTTTCTGCCAGTGCATTTATACATTTGCCAAGGGAAGTAAGAGAAAGATTGATAAACTTAGCCTCTTCGAGCAAGTGACCTTCACTGCCTACACAACAAATATACAGGACAAGGCTTGTTACACCCTAAAATGTATGCTTGACAGAAATTCCAATGAAGGCCCAGCCAAACAAAACAGAAGTACAGATATCAGCTCTGACTTGTATAATATCACCAACATACCAGATTTGTCTAGGTAACCCATTGCCACCAACTAAATTACTTTTCACATCTTTCTCTTGAGAAACGGTTTCATCTCCTGCCTTTTGATTTATGGATCTCCGTGCATGAACCTGTAAGATCAAAAAGGTTCGGATGCTAAAAATTCAGATTATCAACACTGGTCAAGAAACACCATGAATCCTCTGCAAACTTGAAATTACATGAACAAGGAAATCTATTATCCAACAAAATGCTCACCATTAGAACTGCATGACTTCGGGAAGATTCAGTATTCTGCTTTGTATTAGCAGCATGACAGTTTGCCTCGCCAATTTGTAGCAGTTCTGAAAAATGATCGAGATCTTGAACCTTAACTACTGAGACATCAGGCAATGATACTTCCTCAGTCCTTGCATCCTCATTAATAGGGATACTAGTCTTTTCTGGTGCAAGCAAGTCTTGTATAGATTCCATATACCACTGGAGCAGCAACATGAAGTGAGAATCTAACAGAAAACATCCATCTTATAACTAGCATGAATATCTTCACCCAGAAATTGTTTGATAACAAAGCAAGTGCAGGAAAAAAACGCTGTTTTTAGTTATAATAATCAATTAAAAGAGTCATTTTCATTGCAGACAATCAAATGATACACAGTGGTCCCATCCAGGGAGGGGCCACGGCATTGCAGTACGTCTTCATTTGAATTAAAAATACAGGTTTCCACATGCTACCGTCTCACAATCACAAACTTGTATATAACAAGACATGAAAATGTGCCCCGTATACTCATTTCTTTTTTTCTTTTTTTTTCATTCACTTGGGGTGTTCAGATCAGCTTGTGCGTACCTCGACTAATCCCTACAGATCCTGAAATAAACGACCAAGTAAGCCTCTAATGACCATCAATATTAGCAATCACAGGGTTCAAACCTAAGATTATAGGAGAACAAACCCTTGATCCCAAACTTTTAGCACCGAGTATAGTTACGTATACTCATTTCTTCATTTCACATGAATTGGCACCCACATATAAAAACATTTCAATACCTGCAAATAGGAGACCTCCACAACATCAGAACCAGGCATCGTACTAGCAAGTACATCCTCAAGAGCTCTGACCATAATACCACGCTCCGCCGCATCATCTTTGCCCAGTTTCCCAACCGTATAAGTTTTTCCGGTACCTGTTTGACCGTAAGCCATAACTGTCCCATTATACCCGCTCAACACACTGCAAAAAAGTACATCAAAAATTTCCAGTCTATGATCAACATATTGCATCCAAACCATACAATCACTTCGATTTCTTTCATAATCAATTATGAGTGAACATAAATATATTAATCATATATTCAATCGCACATTACATTCTAATAAATATGAATTAGTTACCTCAACTACAACAGGCTTCACAACAGCTTCGTAAACGCGCTTTTGAGATGCAGTTTCAGTAAAATCCTTGTCGAGTCTATAAGATTCAGAACTCCAATTGTTTTTCTTCAATTTCAACCTCTTCAACTGCATAACAAGAAACAAGCAAACGCATTAATTCTTATTTACAAAAAATATATATGTGAATAAATAAAATAAAAACATTTTTAATCATAGACTTTTCAGCACATATAACAAACAGGAAAATAAAAAAAAAATATAACCTCAGGTAGTAATTCCACACAATCATTAAAATCGGCATCTAAAATGAGTTCTTCTGCATTCCTTGGCCGTAACCTTGCAGCTACTCTCACTCTTACATTGTCTGTCATTAACACCATAAATAAAAATAATCAAATATTTTAGAATTCAAAAAAAAAAAAAAACAACACTCCTCTCCGGTTTTTGAATTTTTTTTTCTTCCGAAATAACAAGAAAGCAGAGAGAGACCGTTGTCGAAGTCGAGAGAGTGAGAGCGGGAAGAAGTAGGAGTAACAGAGCGTCTGGAAGGAGGAGGAGGAGCCTTAGAGCGAAACAGAATGGTTGCCGTTACTATAATTTTGTCGTGAATCTCCATTTCTCGAATTCGAAGAGGAAGATGAAGAAGATCCATGGAGATGAGTAATTTGACTTTGTTGCTGTTGCCTCTCTACTCTGCATGACACTCTCACGGTTGAATTGCGAGCCATTGTTGGAATTTCAAAGCCAGAGCGTTTCCATTTTTTTAATAATAAAAAAAAAAGAGTGAAGGAAACCGTTTTCTTCGTTTTTGGAATTTTGTTTCTTCTTTTCTTTTCCTTTCTGGAGAGAGATAAAAGTTTGAGGCCGGCACGGGAAGAGGGGGGACGTAGCGTGTGTTTTGTGTGTGTGAAATGGTTCTTTCCCGCGCGTTGAGGTGGTGTTATGGACGACATGACGTTGGTGTCAGTGTTGTTTCGTAACGGTAGGTTGGTTGTTGGGTTAGGTTACGTGTTGCCGTTTTGGGATTAGTGGGCCTAATGAAAGGGCTAAAATTAGCCCTGAGACCGAGAGGGGAGAGATTTTGAATTTGGAACACCAAGTGTGTTTTTAGTGACGTAGTGTATTGTTTTTTTTAAATATATATATATAAATATATATATATATATATATATTAAAATATTTTTTTAATATTAATATATTAAAATTATTGAAAAATACTAAAAACATAATTTAATTTTTTTTCCATGTAAAACACACTAAAAAAAGGAGTCCCTTAAATAGAATTTCAATGTTTTTGTGATTGTGGCTGCACTGTTCGTTAATGGAGTTTTGGTTTGTGTTGCTCGATGAATGCTGCATCAATTATGTGCAATCTTTTTGTGAAAACGATGGATATATAGGAATTTTTTTTTTTCATGGACCAGGTTCTCTAAAATCAGGTTATCTGCAATCTTTTTTTTTTTTAAACTAATGTGGAACTGCTACAAGATTACAGTATTATCATGATGATATTAAAATCTCATCATCGTATAATTAATGTCAGTTCCATATGATTAATGTTACTATTTCCTAGTACTTCGCTAGCTACAAGCCTACAAACCCACAGCCACGGGCCTGTTCTGCTTTGTCATGTTCTGAGCATCTGAACATTCCTAGGCATCCGAGCTTCCAAGAAAGTGCCGCCCCAATTACTATTGTACATACATCATCGTTTATTCAAGTTGATCACCTCAAGAGAATTATCTTTGTTACTAAAATTTACAAATGTTGAATACTTTTATTCAAATTTTATTATTTTTCATTTGGTTTGATTTTTATTAAAAAAAATTAAATTGAAATTAAAAAAAAAACTAAAACCGGTTCAAACCAGTTTAGCTCGGGTTTTTCAGTTTGGTTCGGGTTTTTTTAGTTCGGCTTGGTTTTTTTCTGGATTTTTTTCTGTTTGATTTTTTTGATTTCAGATTTATAAAACCAAAACCGAACTGGTTGGTTTTTTCAAAATTTTAATCGGTTTTCGGTTTTTTCTGTTTTTTTTTCCAGTTTCCTCGGTTTAATCGATTTTTCGGTTTTTTTGCTCACCCCTACTTTCCTTAATAAATCCCTCTTATAAAATGAAGAAGATCATATTTTCGGATATATCATGTTATTAGAGGTTATATTTTTGAATATTTATGAGTTTATATCAGTAATATTTGGTTATTTTTTTTAAATATAAAAAACAAAGATATTAAAAATAGAAAGAATATATCTCCTTTTACCTTTCATTTTGATAAATAAAAACTTACCCTGAAATTATTATAAAGCACGTCAAGAACTTTAACAAGGACAGCTATATCAAAATAACTCTTAATAACTTATTTGTAGGTAATTACACGTCAGGAGGCTGTTTGTTTCTGTGTTCGGAAAGTGTTTTTAAAAAATTTTGAATTTTTTTTTTTATTTTGAATTAATATGTTTTTGATGTTTTCAAATTATTTTGATATACTCATCTTAAAAATAATTTTTAAAAAATAAAAAAATATTATTGACATTTTTTTAAATAAAAAACATTTTGAAAAACAACCACAACCACACTCCCAAACACGCTCATGTGTTTTTCTTATCCTAGTTGCAGGGCATTCATCTCGCATTGTCATCATATAATTATTCTGGCAGGGTTCAGCTTGCTTTTCTATGCTGATTAAATCGTTGTCACTGGCCAGTTTAACTACTACTTCATACTCCAAATGTTAAAGCCAGCTATCTTAAAAGATAGCTGGCAGGAAAGATCAAATAGCAGTGTCAAACTAAATGAATCCACAGTTTCTATTATTGCTTTCCTGTCTGTTTTGTTTTATCCATTATGGCCGGCATAAGAAGAAAGTTTGATTCCAGGTGCAAGCTGGATACAGAAGTGGGAGGCAACCTTTTCAAATTCGTAAATTGTTTGTGGGGTTCAACACATATAGAAACGCGAGTACGAAAATCCAGACTTTTTGAGTTTTTTTAGCATTGCTGTAAGACTTTGATTCATTTCTTGATTTTCAAAGTGTTTTTTAATTTAAAATATATTAAAATAATATTTTTTTATTTTTTAAAATTTATTATCTACTAAAAAAATATATATGGTGGTAACAATGTTAGTTCAAGTAATCAAAATAGGTCATGAAATCTCCATACCTTTGATCTCTATGACAAGTTAATATTTTTTGATTCCATGAAAAACCACATGTAGGCTCTTCACTCGCATTTGCATTTACATTTCCATTGTATGCATACAGATCCTCCTTGCAACCAAGATATTTGCAGATTCAATAGATGGATTTACATTTTGATACTCGTAATGCAAGCTTCCCCGACATAGTTTGCCTTCTTCTCATGCAGTGGTATAGATCAGTCCCTTCAATTTAAAGGCCAGTCCGATTCATAAATACTTATGCCATCCAACAATGCAATAGTGTACAAAAAGCATAGGCACCTCTCTTATGTTAGAACCTTGAAGCTGTGTTCCATCTGATTTTGAAAGTTGCTTCCAGGTAGAGAATGTAAAACCCCAGCTATTTTGCAGCGACTGCTCTTAACATTTCCATCCCAGAGTCTTCAGATCAGTTTGTTTTAGCTCAGCATGCTTCCCAAGCCTGAGAATAAAATAAAACAAAACTTAGAGCTTTCAGATCAACTGATCACAAAAGAGTTGGATTCTAAAAAATATAGCATCGCCAGCGAAAGGCAGCCTCTTTTAGAAAATGCACGCTCCATCAACTACTACAAGCAACAACAGTGAGCCCTTTCCCTATAGGGACGAGAGTAAATTTGGGCCTGGCACCCACCATTTGTCCCAAAACATCTATCTCATGATGTATCAAATGTTTTAACTTCTTCTTTCTTTCCAAGGTTCACTATATCAGCATTGAGGCTGCTAAAGTTACCACAACTAGCAAGGGAGATAAGCTTTGTTATTCTTTCTTCCACTTTTGCAACATGAAAATTTTGATTCAAGTGAAAAGGATGAGAGAGAGGAACTTAAAGAATGTTCTCAAAAACAGAAAAATGTCAGAGACAATCACCCGAGGTCTGATGGGAGTCTGAAACCACCAATGCGGACACGTTTCAATGAATGAATCTGAAAAATAAAATAAAAAATAAATAAAAAAGGAGAAATATCTGATGTAAACACATTGAGCAATAATCAGATAAACAAGACAAGAATGGAGTTGCTATTAGTAGTCAACATAGGAAGAGTGCCACTAAAACTGGTAATGGCCATTGTCTGTGTTGAATTTTTAAGATAAAAGCATGCAAGTAAAAGGACAAAAATGTTTATCATCTCAAGCCACACTTAAGATTAAGAAGCAATCAATATATCACTGTACTTCCCCTATACAACCTCTTAGTAAGGATATAATTGATCGAGGATACAAATAACAATGCTGATGATACTGCTAGTTTCCTTCTTTTTTTTCCACTGTAACAAGGGTCTCATAAAAAACTAAAACCAACCTCGAGCCCAGCATTTTTTACTAGTTCTCGGACCTCATGGTTCCTCCCTTCATGAACCTGCAACAACAGTAAAAAGTCTTTAGCATTTATGCGTGTTAATCAGCTGAGATGAGACATTGAACAAAGCAAAACCTCAAAACCAGAAAGAAACGCACAGAGTTATACAAATTGACAAGGAAAATGATCATTGAGCAACAATACTTGAGGTTACATAGCAATTATAAGAATCCCATCCATCACACTGGTGTAAACAGCTCTCTTGCCCCACTTGTTTTTCCTTCTTCTCGGTTAATATAAAAGAAAAGAACACGATTTTTTATCAACTCCATCTCATTGAAATCCAAAAGTAATATCATTTAAGCACTTTATAGAAAAGCATGAAACTGTTTCACTGTGTTAGAATTTGGAACATGCTGAAAATCTACCTTTGAAGTCTGAACACAGTGAGGATGGTCAAATTCAAATGCAAGATTTGAAATATATGATAAAACAAGTAGATCCACGATAGGAAATGTTGTGATGGATAAATGATGTGTCTTTATGGATGCAATACTATACGATATTAAAATAATTCTTGCTGACTGAAACATGAGAAAAATACCACAATACGAAGACGAGGTCTTGGTCTATCTGGTTGTTGTGGTAACAACTCCACAGAGTCTGGGACGCAACGAACACCTTCAATGACTGTTCCTTCGCTGACGGCAAACAAATGTCGCTTGCTTACTACACCATCAACTGTTGCAATATATCTGCAATCACACAACAGTTACTAAAATGCAGAGGATGTTCCCGTGTCTAACCATTCACAGCAAGTTATATCCAGTCCTTTCTCACCAAAAATTAGAAGCAATTTCAGTCATGATTCAATCTATTCCGCAGGAAAATTAAGCTTAACAGTTTGTAGTTTGAATAAAGGACAAATTGCATGAAAACTTACTCCTTCGATAAATTTGACGATGGATGTGCAATTTGTTGGGCAAAGTCTCCTGGAGAAGAAAGGCATTAGTTATTATCAATCCATTGAATTTTGAAAAAAAAAAAAAAAAAAACAACTCAGAGAATCCCAATTCAATATATTCACGAATCATAATGTTATCATCACACCATCATTGGTCACGATAATCAACCCAGTTGTGGCAACATCAAGTCGTCCGACAGTAAATAGCCGTGGCTTAGGTAATCCTGGATTTCTTTTATCCTACAAAACACAAACAATTATAACAAACTTCCAAAAGCAAGTAGATAAAAAAAAATAACATAAACACCTTACCCAACTCTGAAAATAATCATCCAATAAGCACATTACAGACTTAGACTCTTTCTCCCCCAACGAGCAAATGTACCTGCCATAATTCGCGGATCACATCAGTCTCCACCGCACACACTGCATAAACATCAAGAATTATTAAAAACAACCCAAACATAAATGCTAACCTACCCTTTTGGCTTATTGAGAGCAATATAGATTTTCGGGGGCAGTTTCTTGGGAAGCCGATTTCCATTAACATAAATAGCATCCCTCCCGGGATCAACTCGAGTCTAAACATCATTAATACAAGTTAACAAAGCCATAAATTCCAAATTCCAACAGAAATACTAGTTTTATTAATAGAGAAATCATATATTTATAGTTATTATTATTACCTGTGGAGTATTGCACACAGAACCATTAACAGTCACTTTGCCTTCAAAAATCAACGCTTCACTGCTCCTCCTCGACGCCACTAATTACAGAATTAACAACAGATTAATACATTCCATATACGCATGTACATGTGTATATAAGTATGCAAAAAACGAATACGTAGAGTATTTTACAGTGATTTACCTCCGGCAGCGGCTAGAACTTTACTCAACCGCTGCGCTTGGTCTCTAAAATTCTCATTATAGAACCTACGCGCCGCCTTAGACCGCGTAGGCTCCGCTTCCAACTTGGCCTTCACATTTCCACTACTCTCTTTCTTCACCTTGTCTTTCTTTTTCTTTGGTTGTGTTTTGGCATCGGCGATAGCGTGGATGAGACGCGCGGGAGGGTTAGATTGGAGCTTGAGGTTTCCATCTTCTCCGCGGACTATCCAGGGAATGAAGAGCTGGCCTGGAGGGAGAGAGAGGGATGCGGCGTCGGTTTGGAGGTTGGCAGGGAGTTTGGGTTTGGGTTTAGGAGGGGCGAAGGTGATGTTGAATTCTAGAGAAGCGGTGATGCGTGGGGGACGGAGGGACTTGTTGAGGAGGGAGAGTGAGGGTTTTCTGAAGAAGGTGAGTTGGTGGTGAAGATGGAGAGTGGATAGCGATGCTGCCATTTTAGGGAGGAGGATTGGGATTGGTCTGCGGGAGGTTAAGCTTAGCCGTTAAGTTGATATTTTGTATTTGGGTTGGGTCTCCTTTTCTAGTGGCCTGGGCTTTTCCCTCTATTTTACTCACGTGCTCAGTTTCTTTTAAATGTAACCTTTTTTTTCCTTTCTTCTCCTTTTCTTTTCTTTTTTTCTTTTTTTAAGACTATCGTTTTTTTTCTCTTCTTTTTCAAGGCTAGGATATTAAGGGAATGTTTGGGAACGCGGCTGCGGCTGCGTTTTCAAAAATTTTAAATTTTTTTTTTACTAAAATTTAATATGGTTTGTATGTTTTGGATCGTTTTGATGTGCTGATGTCAAAAATAATTTTTAAAAAATAAAAAAACATCATTGGCATGCATTTTGGCACGAAAAGTTATTTAAAAAGCACCCGCAACCACACTGTCAAACACACTCTAAATAGGACAAGCTTAGAGTTTTAGGAAGCTTTTGGAATTGTGGTGTAAATTATATTTTTAAAATAATATTTTTTCAGTATTTTTATATTATTAAATTACTAATATCAAAAATAATTTTTAAAAAATAAAAAAATATTATTTTAATATATTTTTAAATAAAAAATATTTTAAAAAACAACATAATTACACTTTCAAAAACCTTTTAAAACTCTTCAACCAACTTTCCTTGAACCTCAAATTGACGAACCCATAACAGGCAAAATTATTATTGTGGCCGTGGACATCAAATCCCTTCGAAGACAGCTTGGAAAATCACATTAAAAAAATGTTTTGGTAATAGGAAATCTTCCCTTAAAGTCTGTTTTCGAGCGTGGAGAATAGTGTGTGCAAAAATAATTCAATCATGAGATCATAGAAAAATAGGTTTTTGGTTTTCTATACAGAAAATATCATTCAACTTTAAAAAACTTCGTCAAATGAGCTTGTAGTCAGCTGTAACTAAAAGAAATGTAACATATTTTCTTAACAAACTATATAATCTCGCATTATTAAAATATACCAGGGTCTCTCTGTTTAAAGGAAACGGTGGAGGAGAAATTAATAATGGCGGTTGAAATAATTTAATAATATTATAAATGAATTATTATTCATTACAGAATTTCATAATTTTAAAATATTTTTTAGTAAATAATTAAAATTTAAAAATTAATTGTAAGATATTTTTTATTAATTATTTTTTCTATCAAATATTCTATAAAAAAACAAACACAAAAAATAAATATTTTAAAAAATAATAATAAAAGAATTTAAAAATATTTTCACAAAATAAACCAGCTTAGGATATTCCATGCATCTAATCTCCAGGATACAAGCCCCTAGTTTAACTGGACACTAAATTCAGGCACATTACGAGGCACAACAAATACTTCCCTAATTCAGGCCTATATTAATAGCCCAAGCCTAGAAACAATGTCCAAGCTCTCTTTGAAGCCAGTTCAAAAAATAAAAAAGCTAAGCCCATAATCACGTCATCATCTCCTTCTCGATTCTCCTTTCCTCCTCGTCTCCCTCCCTGTTGCAGACACAGAACAGAAGCCGAAGAGAAAGATTTCACTTTATCGAACTCTCGAATTCATAGAAAAAATGGCTCAAATCCCTAACTTAGACAACTCTCCTCTCAATCTTAAATCCTTCAGGTCTGCAATAATCACCATTTACTTAACTACTCTTAACCACGATCACTAATCTACTAATTTTTAACTTTTCAGGGAACAATCTCAGAAAGATCTCGTTGACATCCTCAAGAACGTAAGTTCGTTATCTGTTTCCCGAGAAAATGCAAATTCTCAAATTTCTTGCGGATCCGTTGCTTTAGTTTAACGGAATTCTTTGTACAATGTAGATTAGCGGTGTTCATATTCCAGCTAGGTTTCTTGAATTTTGAGAAATTTGATGTTTTGTTGAATTTCAATATTGATTTTGATTGTAAATTTAATAGATTCGAGGAAAGAAGTGTTTAGTGATTGATCCAAAGCTTAGTGGATCAATTTCGCTGATCATCCAGACAACAATTCTTAGGGTAAAAAGTTTCTCTACTCTGTCATGCTTTAGTGTGTTTTATTAGCTTGATGAATTTGAATTGTGTAATTTAATTGCTGATTTTAGAAATTCTGTTGTGTTAATTGGTAATAAACAGGAAAATGGTGCTGAATTGCGGCATCTTTCAGCGGAACCAGTTCAGACTGATTGTACTAAAGTGGTTTACCTTGTTCGTTCAGAGTTCAGTCTGATGAGATTCATATGTTCCAATATTCATCATGACACGTCACAAGGACTCCAGAGGGAGTACTATGTTTATTTTGTGCCTCGTCGTGAGGTTGTTTGTGAGAAGGTATGGTTTTAGTGGTAGTTCCTGTGCACATTTGAATTCTCATGTATTGATCATGTCTAGGGTTGTAAGGTGTTTACTTGGTTGTGCAGGTCCTTGAGGAGGAAAATGTTCATAACTTGGTGACAATCGGGGAGTACCCATTATACATGGTTCCATTGGATGAGGATGTACTATCATTTGAACTTGACTTAGCTAACAAAGTATGGCTGCTGTTTTTGTTCTCTCCAAAAGACCTTTTGGATATTCTTTTTGTTTATCCTCATCTATATTATCTTCCTTTTCTTTTCTTTTTTCCATTGAGTGTGGCAGGAATGCCTAGTTGATGGTAATACAAGTTCACTCTGGCATATTGCAAAGGCCATTCACAAGCTTGAGGTTAGATGATTTGATGGATCCAAAAAATTTACTTTTAAACAATATAGTATTGAGAATGTTTCCTGATAAGTATGCTTCTCATGATTATACTTTATGGAAAATTATGCCTGCAGTCTTCTTTTGGAGTGATACCAAATGTGAGAGCAAAAGGTAAAGCATCAGTACGCATTGCTGACATTCTCAATCGCATGCAAGCAGAAGAACCAGTTAACTCATCCGATGTAATTGTGGCTACTTTTAGTATGCTTTTAAGTTTTAACCAATGTGCCAGTTAGACACTTCTTTGTATATTTACAATTGATTTGTTGCCTGTGACTGATTACTTGCTCATCATTTCAGATGGTTATGCCAGAAATAAATACTCTCATTCTTATAGACAGGGAGGTGAACTATCTCTCTTCCTTTCCTTCTTAGCATAATCAATTGTATCTAACTTTTGCAAGGCGATGTGATGCAAGTTACTCATGTACATGTGCACTGGCATGCATAAATTTCCCATCATTGTCTTAAGAACATGACTGCACTTTTGAATAGGACGAGCATTTGAAAATTTTAAGAAAACTGAAAATTAGAAAGTGGCTGCACATCTCAAAACATGATATTGGATATTATGTGTAAGGATTGGTCACAATCCTAGATAACGAGATGGAAATTGCTTTATATACACTACTCCTGGGAAAACTTTGTAAACACCCTCTTTCATGAAAAAAAATTATATAAACTAAAAGTTCTCTCTATTTGTTCTTCTAGAGTCCAAGTACTGTCTCCATGGTATCTGCCAATTGAAATTCCAAACTGTAGTTGCAATGACTGTAAGTTGTGCAGACATTGGGTTTCTAACAGCCCGGCCCAACTTGTTATATATTGTCCGCTTTGAGCCTTACCGCCCTCACGGTTTTGTTCCTGGTGACGCGAGCCCTTCTGGCCTAACGCCCCAAAACGCGTATGACAAGTTAGCACCAACACTACTAATAAGGCCAGCAACTAACTCCTCACTCGTTGATGTGGGATCTTACAATCCACCCCCCTTAAGGAGCCTGACGACCCCGTCGGCACCATCGGACAGCCAGTGAGGTCGGCTCTGATACCAAATGTAACAGCCCGGCCCAACCTTCCATATATTGTCCGTTTTGGGCCTTACCGGCCTCACGGTTTTGTTCCTGGTGACGCAAGCTCACTTCTGAGCCTGACGCCCCAAAACACGTATAACAAGTTGGCAACCAGCACTCTTAATAAGGCCAGCTACCACTTCCTCACCCGCCGATGTGGGATATTACAGGGTTAAACTCCACCTATGATCATGAAATTAAGACATCTAGATTCTTTAGCTAATTTAGGAGTCAGTTGTAGGGCTTTGCAGGGGTGTGCATATCAATGAGTTAGTTGTAGGGCTTTGCAGGAGTGTGCATGTCAAGTCAGTCAGCAAAGAAATTGATTGAAGTTTCTGTTGTTGAGCTAAGCTGATACCTGGGCCAAGCTAGAATTAAAGCATAAACTTGTAGTATGAATTGTAAAGCTGATATCTCTTGGACTTTGCATATTATGATCTTGATGTATAAATAAATACCCTTGCTATTTAAAAATTTATCCGCTTGCTGCAGGTGGACATGGTTACTCCTATGTGCTCTCAATTAACATATGAAGGACTTCTGGACGAGGTAATTTGACACTCAAGTTTAAACCAAGATTCTTTAGCTATTTTGACTGCTTTTTGGAGACTATATGTGCTAATTTTGTTACTAAATATGATTACTGATGAAAAATGTGTTTGTGTCCGTGTCTGTAATTCTATAGTTTCAGCCTTAAATTAAGTATAACTTCGACACAAAAATATTTGATCTCTCCTAGCATGAGCATCAGAAAATTTTAGTTTCTATTATTTGGATGCTGAATATTCGAAGTGTTTCTGAATGAACAAAAATGACAATACTTATCTATGGTTAGTTGGATATGTTATTAGCCAATCTCTAATTAGATTTAGTGCAGTTTCTGCACATCAACAATGGTGCCATGGAGCTTGATTCATCAATCATGGGTGATCAACAAGAAGGAAAAAAGATGAAAGTTCCACTTAATTCAAGGTATGCTATGTGATATATGGGTATTTTCCCCCCTCTTATCTGTTCCATAGAAAAGGGAAAAAGAGATGATAAAATGGGTTTAGATGGATGTTGGCGAGGAAGTGTTATCCTTGATTGAAATCCTAACTCGTATAAGTGCATGTTGCATAGGTGCAGTTGGGTTAAGATTTATACCCCATGTTTCACTGAGCTATCAGAACCTTCGACCTTCTCTCTTGCTCTCTACCCCTGCCTTTTCTTATGTCTTGGCAATTAATTCACTGTACATGGCTGAACCTTTTTTCAGTGACAAGCTGTTCAAGGAAATTCGAGATCTCAACTTTGAAGTTGTTGTCCAGGTTGCTCCATTTTTCTGGAAGTTTATTTTAATTTCCACATTAATTTAAGATTCTCCTTTTCAACTGTTATCAGTTCTTTGTATGCTCTTCAGTTTCTATTTCCTTAGTGGGCATCTGCAGTATGATTACAGGTCCTTCGTCAAAAAGCAACATCTATGAAGCAGGACTACACAGATATGACGACTACTGTACGTGAATTGTCATCACCTGAACTTTCATGTTTGTTTTTTCAAAACTAACGAATAACTGTTGCCGACTCACTACCTGCTTAAGTAGCTGCCTTGTATTTGGTTCTTCTTTCTGCTTTATGAGAGAGCTTCCCAAGTCGAGAGTTGCAGCTACAGTTTATACCAATAATCAGATTACTATTGCATGCAAGCTTAATCTCTTGAATGCTTTACCTTTGGATACTTGAAGAGTTATGTGCATTTTCTAATCAGGTGTCATTTAATTGATACAGCACCAGACAGTTTCTGAGTTAAAGGATTTTGTTAAAAAGCTGAATTCATTGCCGGAGATGACTGTAAGTCACTCTAATTCAATTCTCACCTATCATGCCCTCTGTCAGTGTTGTTCCAGTGATGCTAGGTTTTGATTTGCTGCTTCTAATGGCTTCAGAGACACATAAATCTGGCTCAGCATCTGTCAACATTCACATCAAAGCATTCATTTCAGTCACGACTTGACATGGAGCAGACACTTGTTGAGGCTCAGAGTTATGACATGTAAGTTGATTTGAATTCTTACATCCTTGCTTTGAGAGCTTTATATGCTCTGTTCTTTTCTGCATATTGATTAATAGGTTAATAGGCCAACATTTGCATTTGTTCTATGTCATTCAGTTACCGACCTTTTTCTGCATGTTGACGCTTGTAGAAGATGCTGGATGTGATATTTTTATATTGTGTGCAAAAAAATAGTTTATTTGATTTCCTTTAAAAATTTAGGGCCTGTTTGATGAGTAGATGGATTGGTCTAAGGAGACTACATGGGACAAACTTGTGCAGTAGGGGATGTTGGACAGAAATCTGGGCACGTGGCAAGATAGAAACTGCCAATGTTTCAAACAATAGTATAAGAGTTGTCCTGTCTAGTCCTATTAATCAAACTTATTTTCTGTGTGCTTTGATAAAACTTTCCTGTACACAATATTGGAAATGCTTCCTCAATTCAAAATGTTTGTATGTTGGAATAATGTAATTGACTAAGATTGTTTTGTCAGATGCTATGATTACATTGAAGAATTAATCCATAAGCAGGAGCCTCTAGTTACTGTCGTGCGTCTTCTGATCTTATTTTCCATCACAAATTCAGGGCTTCCAAAAAAGAATTTTGATCATTTGAGGTAAGAATAGCTTGGTTCACCTTTTTTTTAACTTTAATTCCTCTTGCTCTTGACTTTCACAGCTGTTTTATCCTTCTATTATGTAATTATATTCCAGTTATTCTGCATTATGGTTATTCAATACTTCTGTATTCCTCATTTAGGAGGGAGCTGCTTCATAGCTATGGATTTGAGCACATAGCAATGTTGAATAATTTAGAGAAGGCTGGATTGCTTAAAAAGCAGGTTTAGTATGATTTTTCCTTCATAGCAAGGCATTTTGTTTGCATTACATTGTAATTTAGTAGTTAAGGTAAATGGCATCCTTCGAATTCCCAAATTCATTGTACATCATTCTAGTCTTGCAGGAAAGTAAAGGCAACTGGCTGACAATCAAACGTAATCTCCAGCTTGTAACTGAGGATACTGACACTACCAAGTATGCAACCTCTTGATCATGCAATCTGTTTTTTTATAATAAAATTATTTAAAGAATGTTTAATACATTGTCCATTTAGCTCTGCTAATCTTTTGTTCCAAAGCTGAAGATGCCCGGGGATAATGAACTGGAATGTATTATGGGGCCTGTTTTCCTGTGGCTCAGAATTATTTTTTTTATCTGTTTCTGAAGTTGAAAATTACAGAGTCTGCTAAAACATGTTTTAGATTGTTTTCTAAAAACACATTTTCTTAAATTCTCCTGAAACTGCATCCATGAGGATCTGTAGTATGCTTTCTATTTGTTTTTCCTAATTTATCTCTAAAAAGTTGAAATCATCTTAAATTGAAATTCTCCAAATCTATTACTGTTTGAAAAATTCATTCTTGAAAAATGAAATGGAATGCCATGAAAAAATGAAGCACACTTTTCTGCATTTATAAATTTATGCTGTTTTGATTTATTTTGCAAGTTTGCCTTTTCTAACAATCCCTTTCTTTCATAACTTGTAAAACTATTTCTTATGCAACAGCCCCAACGACATTGCATATGTCTTTTCTGGATATGCACCACTTAGCATCCGCCTTGTCCAGCATGCTGTTCGATCTGGATGGTGGGGTCTATTTTGAATTCTGCTTTGAGCTTTTGTACTTCTTCAGCAGTGGATCCTGCATGTTTACTGGTTATCTATATTCATTTTTGTGAACTACCTTAAAGATTAATGCATCGGTGCCTTTTCTGGTCTTACTTAAAGATAGAGCCCCTTAAGCATTATAGGTTGAATTGAAGCAAGTTTAATGTGATCGAGTCCAACTGATGCACAATCGTTTAGAGTTGATTTATCACCTTGTTTGTGATTCCAAGAAGCTTAAGTTCATGTGTTCTTTGGTACATTTAATTGGATATATAACCATCTTTGCACTATAAATGTGAACTTTACAAGTGACCTTATCTTAGTGAAACATGATGGCTTGACCTTTCAGGCGTCCCATGGAAGAAACTTTGAAGCTGTTGCCAGGACCTCATTCAGAAATGAAGAGAGTCAGTACACTTCTCTCTTTCCTCCCTTCCTCTTGTTTTGCTGTTGCTTCTAATATTTTTGTTTTACTGATAGTATGCTTCTAGTTTTTTACATATATGCATGCCATAGAATTTTGATATCTTGACCACAATAGCTTTCATACTACTTGTGCAGGGTGGATTCTCAAGCAGTTCTTCGTTTGACACTTTGCATGGGGCTTCAGCAGCTGTTGACAGGCATGTTCAAACTCATCCTGGTTTCTTGTATTTTGCTCAAGCTGTTGTTTCTAGTCAATTGATATTTACATTGCTTTGATGGCATCATGCCATCATTGATGACCGTGAGGTTATCTACATTTTCTGATTGATATAATCTAAAGAGCATTGCCTGTGATCAAGGATCATAAAACTTTTTATGTGCATCTCTTTGTATCACTTTTACCAAATACTTAATAGTGCAAAAAGTTTTTGTGAATGACTGATCACGGAACTGGTTGGATTAATCATGCACTCCAAGTGTTTAGAGTAGATTCATTTTCAACTTGTATCGTGCAACATCTTGATCTTCGTTGAATTTTAACACTAGTTTACATGTTTCAGAGTTGCTGATGGAAGACGCTCCCTGGTACTTGTTGTTTTCATTGGAGGGGTAACATTTGCAGAAATTTCTGCACTTCGATTTCTCAGTGCTCAGGTTTGTTAAATACTTTGCTGTCTGAATCTGTAGTGGGCAATTGTAATATGCGGATCTTGATTAGGCAGTTCGATTATCAAAGTTGCATGTGGGTGAGACCTTGGTTTTTCTCCCATATTAGTGAAAGCATTTAGACTAACATTTCAAAATGAATGAAGGATGGCGCATCCCTTTGGATGATTTTACTGGATCTTTTTTTCCAGTCTAGTTTCTCTTTTGTTAATGAAAAGCTCTATATAACATGACTTCTGAAAAGAAAATTCTGTCTCAAGTATTTGGATTCTGACAAGATTGTATTTGAATGGTTGTTATGTTGTGTATAGTTTTTTTTAATATATATAAATATTCATCTATTCTTCAGGAAGCGATGGCATATGATATGATTATTGGGACAACAAAAATCGTCAACGGTAACACCTTGACCCAGACATACATGGAAAAGTTGGGTTAATTTGTAAAGAATTGTATTTTACACCGACTTCTCAAGCGACGACTTGGAAATTTTTTGGCTTACCAAGCCGAGAATGAGACGGCTCACGGAAAACGCGCAGAAAGCGCCAAGGTAATGCTATCGAGCTATTCTGTGGGGAGAAACATTGGTATTTTGATTATTTTATTTTCCCTGGCCGGAATTGTTTGTGTATATACGTTGTGTTGACATTTCTAGAGAATTCTTGTAAATTGTTTATTTGGGTTGAATGAAAGGGAGGTTTTTTCAATCAATAAATGCTACTGTCTGTCAATACATGTCTTCTTCAGATGAAAATAGCTAAAAAGACTGTCTTCAAGTCTATAAATATCTTTCGATCCAACTCTACAACTCATTGCAATGAAATTTTGTTTCACGCCATCTTAGGCTGACTACAGTTGCACCTTCTAACTAACAACCATGGATGAAAAGGGATCAGATGACACCTGAAAATGTTTCTAAAATATAGCCATTATAAGTCAATTCCAACCTCTTAACATATTACATAACATCTGGTGAGGAAATGTGGATGCCCCAAGCACTTCTAAACGTTCACTGAAGAACACATCACCTTGAATGCGATGCTTCAAGGCTGACATCACCCCATCAAATCGCTGTAGTGTTGTTGCTTTCATCTTCTACCAAACTCCTCCATCTCATTAAGATAATAATTTCCTGAAATCAGCAGCAGCTCATAGAACGAGACCACGTCCCACCAGAGCCGGCACAGTTTAAAATGTAGGGCCACTGACCTTTCCTGCCTGTTGGTGAAAGCTGACCGTTGTTTTTACCTTTATCTTAACTGGGGGATACGCACCAGTCTTGTATGCCTAAGCCGCCGAGATGCACACTTCCATATCTACCCTTTTGTAAAGAGATACCTATTCAAAACTGAATAACTATTCAAACAGACATGATTTTGGTTTGCAATTTTCTGAAGTATTGCAGCGTGATTCAGAATCAGCTTTGATCAACCACAGTATCAGCTCGTTGGAGGAGCTCTAATATGCTTCCAGCCTTTCTCTTGGCCCTGTCAGTACCGCTCTCCGAGAGCTCCTTTAGTGCCTCTTCAGCACCAAACTGCTTAGCTAAGATCAACTGCTGTGAATCACCAGTGCAAAGCGACCACAAGATTGCTACAGCATTCTCTCGGTTGCGTTGAGATCCAGTCCTGATGACCTCTATCAGAACAGGAATCGGGTCAACCTGACCAATTGCTACCTTCCCTTCTTGATGACCTGCAAGGATGGCAAGAATTGCCAGTGCTTCATCCACCATTCCTCCCCCAGCATCCCTCAACAACCTCATCAGGGGTGGCACAATACCAGCCTTTACAGCCCTAGCCTTGTTTCCCTGATAAATTGAAAGATTAAAGATAGCAGTAGCAGCATCCTTCTTTCCTCTTGGAGTCCCATCACAAAGCAACTTTATAAGAGCTGGGATTGCCCCAGCTGCCCCTATTGCCACCTTATTCTCATCTATCACAGACAAACTGAAAAGAGTTGCGGCTGCATTTTCCCTGGCCTCCATGCTTCCATTTTTTAAAACATCAACTATATCAGGAATGGCTCCCGCATTAACAATGGTTCCCTTGTTAAGGTCATTTATGGAAAGGTTGAGAAGCGCTGTAACAGCATGCTCTTGGGTTCGAGGATCTGTTGAGGATAATAGCTCCACAAGGAGTGGAACTGCTCCTGCTTCAGCAATGCAGACTCTGTTATCCGCATTCCTCTTTGCTAATAAACGAAGCTCTCCAGCAGCTGATCTTTGTTGTTCCAGACTACCATTGCCTAATTTGTCTAATAAGGTAGTGACTGCAGCTCGGTCACAATCTGACATGCTGCTTCCTACTTTTTTGCTTCTACAAGCCCCTGGCTGTTTAGGAAGCTCTACTCCATTGCTCTCACACCATAAAGCAATCAAACTCTTCAAAACATAGTTCGGTGTAAGCGCAGTATGCAAAAGGGTCTGCTGCGTTTTTGGACATGTCTTATGGCCTGCATCTAGCCATTTTTGGATGCAGGATCTTTCATATGTCTGGACAAGGAAATAAACGATTAATGAATAATGGCTACTAACAAAGATGCAAAGCTGTAAACTATAAGAGAACTTGTAGAAAACCTGTCCGGTAGAGACAATAACAGGATCTTTCATCAGTTCAAGAGATATTGGGCACCGAAAATCATCTGGGATAACAGGAGATCTGTGTTTAATCATACCCTTTCCAGCCTCAGCAGAATCAATTTCAGGGTTTTCTGTTTGAACATAGTCCTTTAACTTCTTAAAGAGGGATGCCATCTTCTTGAACCAGTCTCCTGGATCTCCACCACTTGCAATAACCAGTTCATGGAAAGCAAGGGATTCTTTCTTTAGATCATCGATAGTCTGGAGATGCAACTTTTCTGAAAGTCTTTTTAGTATTGCACGGTCAGGATCCTTTTCTCTCTGTGCTATGGCCAAATCAACTTCCAGTTGATGATCTTGGAGTTCTTGCCTTCCCTTTGCTCTTCTGAATTGAGCGTGCACAAGTTCAATCTGGAAAAAAGCAGTGGATATAACATCAACTGACAGCACTAAAATTAAGCAATCCATTGACTAATTTGAGTCATCATCTTGTGCCAAAATCATTCTTCGGAATATCTCATGATGTGCACAAATAAAATGGAAAAGGAGGTTCTTGTAAATATGCTAAAAGAATCAATTTGGTCATAAGATTACCTGTTCTTGAACTTCCTCTGATAAATTGAGTTTGTCGTAAGGAATCTCACCCAATGCTGCTTCAATTTTTTCTGTAATCTGGTTGATCTTATCTGCTATGTCGTCCCTTTGCAAAGTCTGCATTCCAAACATGGCTTCATTTAAATTTGGAAACTTGGATCTAAAGAATCATGTTTGCAAATGAAAAAAACTGCTAAATTTGATACCAACACCTTAATTTACAGACTTGCTAATATCAAATCATTCAACCTCAAAAACTGAATGATCAAGTTCTAAAACTATCAATGAAAAGAAAAAACCAAAGTATTTGTTGCAGAACACCAGAAGCATAGCATAGCATGGGAAGATGATGGGTATAATCAGAATTCCAAGAAATCATGCAATCCCGCCACGAACTAAGGATGCTGATTGCAATATCCTAACCTTGGGACGAAAAACACAAAAATATGGGAGGTGGTCACAAAATTCAGTGACAGACATTAGCAATTGCACGACTCGACCTGTATTAGGACAACTTTGTATTTCCAGGTCTGTTCTTTCAATTCATCGAGAATTTTACAGATGATTCTTATGTTTTCAGACACGCACAGCTATGCATTCAGTTACTGATAAAACTAACAATCAGGAAGTTCATAATCAATTTTCTTAGCTTTCGTTCTATTCTAAATCAATAATATCTCCATACATCAAATATAAGAAAAAAGAAAAACTCAAAACACACAACTTCCATCCATTTTCTCAGAAACCAAACAGAAAATTGAGGTAAATAAACAAATAAATGAAATCTTCCACATAAAAATTATCCAATAGACAATATAATTTATCCTTGAACAGAGAATAATTAAACCATAGTTCCAACTCATAGCTAACAAAGAAGAAAAAACAAAGAGCTTAATGCTTTCATTTTTCTTGTTCCTTGTAACCAAACAGAAAGGACAAAAAACAGTACCTGATACACCTTGCTTCCTTCAACAACCGATTTGAGAAGTTCCTTAGCAGAATCTAAAACGGTTCTCAATAATTCAAATCCTTTAGTCTCTTCTTCACTTAGCTCTTCATTATTATCCTTCAATTCCTCAAACATAGGGCTCAATAGCTTAATCCTACGTACCAAATCGCCATGCGTCTTTTTAAAAACATTTCTACACTCCGGTAACCCAGAAATCTCTTTCACTGAGTCAACGAGTCGACTCAGCAACTCAGAACTCGGATCTCCCGTTAATGACATGAGTATACGACTGAATTGTGGAAAAATAGCCTTAAAGTGAGGATTTTGAGAGAAATAAAAAAGACCCGGATGACAAAACCGAGTGAAGTTACATGGGTTTCTTTCAACAAATATATGGAATCTTTTATAACTAAAGTTAAGCCATAAACCAAGGTCAAGATACAAACTTTAGGCTAAAAGCTGAGGAATTTGAGGGAAATAGGAGAGACCCAGATGAGAAAGTTGAGGGAATGAAACTGGGTTTTAATGAATTGATAAAACAAAAAATGAATGGACAGTGCTTTAAAAGGAACGTTTATCAAAGAGAAGCGTTAAACACCATGGAAGTTAAGAGGTTTTTATGTGAAAGCATGAGAGTCTTTGATTTTCGGCAGAGAGAGAGATGGACAGTTTGGAGCTGAGCAGAAAGTTCTATTTTTGCTTCGGCTTGGAAAGAAAGGTAAGAATAAATAAATAAATGTGGGATTTAATTTTTTCTCGTTAAAAAATAGAAGTGGGGGTGATAAGGGAATTGCAGTATCGGTTTAATTCCTGTTGAGACTTGGAAAAAAAAGAAACTGAGGGAATGATGAGATCATTACTGACCAAATTTATGGTGCGATTTGTGACACAATTGTCCTTGAGAATGTAATGTATGATTGTACTGATATTTTATTTTGTGTTTTTGGCAATAATGTAGAATGGACTACCGTTGATTAAAATTATTTAATATCTCTCCGTGCAGCACATATCTTTTTACTTGGTCTGGAGAAATAATTACGTGTGGATTAGAAATTTGGAAGTGATTTTAGAGTTAGGATATCTTTTGATAAAACAATTAAATGATTCACTTTTTTTTTGTTATGTTTTAGAAGTTTGTTTTATTTAAAAAAATATTAAATTAATTTTTTTAATTTTTTTTATAGTTTTGATGTACAAATATCAAAATAAAAAATTATTTTAATATATTTTTAAATATAAATTATTTTTAAAAAATAATTCGTATCATAATATCAAACAAAACATACATGATATTAGATTGACTTTGCAATATATTAAATTAGAATATATTAAAAAAATAGAATAGAGAAGACTTGTTCCCGTCCAAACTAAGCCTCCAAGTAAAAGTATATATATATATATATAAATAAATAATAGATATTCAATTAGTTGTCCCTTGACAAAGTCTTATCCTTCATTTTATTAATGGATAATTTGTTAAATATTCCATAATGTTTCTTGATTGCTATAGAAAATAACTATTAAAATAGCTTTTTATTTATAAATTTTGAGTTTATGAGGAGATAGCTGTATGGGATGTTAAAAAAATTTTGTTGTCAAATGAAAAGCTATTTATATATTTTTTTGAGAAAAAACATAAAATAAAAGGAAAAATTTTAACTGCTTTTTAAAAAAACTTTCTATAAAATAACTCATTAAAATGGTTTTTTCCATTGAATATCACATGAAATAAATAAATAAAAGCTAAATAATATTACTCAAAATACTATAGTAATTATTTGACTCTTTCATATGATTTTTGTTACTAGAGATGCCCCTAGCCATAAAGGTATTTTAATGAACCCAGGGCATGCAGGAAAAAACAAATAAAAAAATGGAAGGGCATTTCTGCCTCTAGGGGAAACCAGTTGGCAGGCCCAACAGCCTGTCCAGTGGCGCGTCATCGTCACTGCTGGTTTATCTTCCCGCTCAGAAATGTCAATGGACGGTCAGATATAACCTCAAACCTACCCCCAGAGCCTCGGCTTGGCTTGGCTTGGCTTGGCTATTGAGTCGCTAACCCAAAAATTCAAAGAGAAGACAAACAAAGTTTTGCACAGACCATACAATAATATCAAAGTCATTTTTTTAATAATTTTAAAAATATATCACCTAGTATATTAAAAAAATTAAATATATATTTAAATCCAAAAAATAAAAATATAAAAAACATTTCTTTAACCATCAGGCTTGCATCTTGGAATTATATGTAGTTTATTGTCAATTTAACCTCGATGAATCAATAATTTAGAGTCCAAAATAATTTTTAAATCTAGGTAAGTTCTTTAAATTAAAGTTGTCTGACACTGATTGTTGATTAGTATAAATTCTTAAAAAATCTTACATGAAATAATCATGATATTAGAAAAGTCATTTATATTGCTTGAGAAGGAATGTTATATACAATAATGGTGTTTGAAAAACCATTCCACGACGAAAAATTCCAAAATACTGCATAATGTTACACTGTTAATTATGTTCATGTATTATTATAATCTAATTTAAGATTTTCTAAAATTATTTTTGTATTTTTTATTCAAAAATCCAGAAAAATCCAGAAAAATTCAAAAATTAACTTTGGAGGTAAATTTTCAGAACTCATCGTGAATCTTGGATGACAAAGAAAGTGCAGGTCCGTTGTTCACCGAGAAAATGTTCAAAGGAATTAGTGAATAAATTTCAGTGTTTGGTTGCAAACGAAAGTAAATAAAATAGAAATAAAAGATATAAGAGTAAATACATCATTTGGATATGCACACACTTTTTGCCTACAATCGGATGCACTTAAGATTTTGAGAGAAAAAAAATGAAGTTTTTGAAATGTTTTTAAATTCTCCAACCCAAATTAATTTTTTAATTCTTTGAATTATATTCTATAAAATAAAAAAATGAAAAAAAAATAAATCTTTTTTTTTCCAATGCATTATATTTCTTTTCCAACAAAGTAACAAATTACTTGTATATTTATAAATTTTAAAAATCATTCTAGGTATTTCAAATTTTCAAAAATTTGAACCCTAACCTGATTTTCTTCAACATTATTCTGGAGAAGCACTCAAATTTTTTATTATAATGAACCTAAATTTAACCTAAAAAAACCTTCATTTAGCTCAGCTAAAAGAAACACCCGTCTCCATTAGATTCGGCCATGGAAAGGACTTATCCTCTCACTCTTTTCACACTCATTAGATATATAAAAGTTCTTCAAGAATTCACCATATTTCCATCAATATTAATATTATGTAAGATATAGTGTATAAACATCATTTAAAGACCCATCATATTTCTATCTACATTAATATATATATTAGAGATATTTCCCACAAATATTAATACATGTGTTAGGGATATTTTTTTTCCTCTTTAATACTATTAGAACAATATTACAATTTAATCTCTTCTTTCTATAAAAAGACTTGTGAGTTATAAATATATATTTTTTAAATAAAAAGTTCAGAATCTTCATTTTTTATTACATATTTATTCTCAGGGTATCTATCTTTAATATTATTGTATTTTCTCTTAAAAAATCATCAACTTAATCATTAAAGAGTCCTTAAATTCATCAAAAACAATCTTTTTGCAGGTATCAGGTATTGCCCACCAGCTATCTTGGCTAGAAATAATAAAATAGATTTTCAGAACCAAAAAACTAGTAAATTATTCAAGATATAAGCCTCGTTTTCAAACTATTTGAATTTTTTTCGATATCATCACATTCTTTGATTTTTTTTAAAAAAATATTTTACCCAAATTAGTTTAGAAAATTATTCAATTCAAATTTTCTTGAATAGTATTCACCCCTAAGTAGACTGACATTTTTCCCTGAGTCTACCAAACCATATATGAAAGAATAATTACATGTATAATTAAAAAAAAAAAGTGTCCACGACATGAAATCATTCAATACCAAATTATCAATCAGCACATGGTTGAAACTCTGTGCAATCATGCAAGTAAACTGCAGGATTGTGTCTGCTACACTAATCGCACGACAAACTTACTACTCTACTACCTCTCCTTTGTGATTAATGTTTGCTTGTTCACAATTTCTATAGATTCTTCAGGTAGAAAAGAAGCCTTCGAGACTGCATTATCCATGTTGTCTTCTTCGTGATCGAATCGCACATATCCGACTCATCAAGTCTTATTATTATTGGACAGCTTAATTTTTCTCTGGTCCAGTGTTTGGTGTCTGTTCATCCACCTAAAAAAATTAATGTATTTATGATTTTTTTCCCCATAATTTCATTACAACTTGGATATTCATTTGCAGAAGAGGCATTGCTTGCCATGAAGTCAGCATCACTTCATTTGTACTTGTCGAGCTTTAAATGAATTTGATAATCAACGAAACTTCTTGATGGATGTTTCAAGGCCATGTCTTGTTCGCATACAACATCCGCCATAAAGGGATGCAAGTAATAAATTTCGCTTAATTTTGAGAAAAATAGAAAGTAAGGCTTAGATTTAATCTTAGTTGGCTCAATTAATGATTTGGTATCCAAGAACACTGTTGGTAGTAACTTTTGTTAACGATTTTTTTTTTTATATATATTATTAATGTGAATGTCCGGGTTAATTTGTACACACCTCAATTAATCTCACAGACCCTGAAATTAACAATCATGTAAATCTCCAGTTACTCTAAGGCTTGTGAAACTCAAATTGATGATCTTTAAAAAGTAAATTTAGAATCTAATCAGTTGAGTTATACCCCTCAATACAATTCAATCCCCCTCAGATACAATTCAATCTTAATTTTATATCTCCATGCTGTACATGTAGACATTCCATTAAGTTAATGGAAGGGGACTAGGATTCAAACCCATACGAGTTTGAAATCCATTTTAGTACTTCCTTCAAAGCTTGTAAAAGGGACAAAACCTTAGCCACTTACAAGATTATAATTATAACCCTTCTCTCTCTCGTATAAACATTATTACTATTATTATTTATAATTAATTACACTATTATTATTTATAATTAATCACGGCCTGAAATGACATAATCCTGTAATAACATTGTAATACTTGGCTATGATATTGATCCAATCAAGCAAGCTTATCGTGTGCCTTCCATCTTGAAAGTCTCCATCCACTAGTTGTTCGTTTAAAAGAAAAGGGAATAAGTATTTAAAGTTATTTCCTTTATTTTTTTTAAAAATAGTAAAATAATAAAATCATTATTTGATAAGAAATATTGTGTCTTTCACATCTAAATATAGGATAGAGGATTCCCACTTAACTTTTATATATAAACTAAATGCATATTCTTATCTTAGATACTGTATTTATACTCGAATTGTTTGTATTCACGAGATGTTTTTTAAGTAGAGTGTTAGACATGATATTTACCACAAAATGTGGGACCAATTTGTAATTTGGACAAAACACTTCGACATATATGAGAAACACGTTGCACCATAAGCAAGCAATCCAAGTCGAATAAAAGAAACCTTAACAAAAAGCAAGTGTAACAGCCATTAACGACCTTGCAATCAGCTAAAAGAGAGAGGAAAAAGAATCAATCCTGGTAAAACCCCAATTACTCATTCTACATTTACAGTGTTAATTACACCTTACAGTATCTCAACAAGAAGGTCATGGGTTGCTCCTCTTCTCTTCCAGGCAAATCCCTAATTTTTTTCTTTGTGGGTCTTTCAATTCTATTGAAAGCCATAAGTTCCAACTCTTGGGTTATGATTTTATTTTGATATTATTGTAAATTAAGTGGATCAAAATGCAATTTTGATGTTTGATCGCTTTGATTTGGTTAATTTATTGAGTTGGAAGGGAATTTGGGAGATTAGTGTGTGATCAGGGAAATGGGTTTTTGGTAAATAGGGTTTGAGAAAGTTTTTTGTTGATAAAATAGTTCAGTATACTGACTTTTTTGAGGATTTTTGCTAAATTTTCTGTAAAGGTAGAAATTTTGATCTTCTAGTTTCGGTGGCTGTTTATTCTGGGTTTTGGTTGTTAAGCAAGTATTTGATATATTGATTTTATTTGATAATTGTGGCTAATTTTGGGTGTTTCCGTTGGGGAAAATGTATGTAGATAGAAGTACTGGGAGGTTGGGCGGACTTAACAATTCAGAGAGTGGTGGAGTGGTTGATGCCAAAAACCTACGTGTGAAGGTAAATTTATGGGCTTCAGATTTTAGACTGGTTGTTGTTTTTATTTTTTCTGTGTGCGATTTGGTTGGACAGTCTTAAAATGCATGCGGGTAAGGTAGCAAGTATTGAAGTGGGATTAGGCTAGCAGCTGATACTATTTGAATTTTTCATAATTTTTTGGGGGGCTGACTTGATCAGGATTGCTCTAATTCCAAGCCGTTTGAGGCTTTTGGCAGCTGTTGATGAAAATGTGCATCGGCATCTTCTTTTTCAGACCGCGGCATTGTGTTTGAAGCTGTGACTAGTGGACTTTTGATCCAAATAGGAAAGATGGTTGCTATTTTATCATGTTGGCCGTTCTTTTCTTTATTTTGGTTGGGCTTGGGGGAGTTAATGGTGGTGCTTATGACCACTTTGTTTTTATCTTTTGTTGTGGTGCAGTGCTATGCGCTCTGTTTGAATTCTTGAATTAAGTTTTTACTTTTGGGAAAAAAGTTGTTCTTAGCCTTCATGTATACAATCTCGAACATTTCTCAGGTTGTTTCTGTGAATCATTCTGCTAACTTCTGTAGTCATATATTGACTAACTTTGTTACAGTTAGCTGATGATATCATATACTGCAGTTTGCTCTAAATTTAAGTCTCTCTAGGTTTGCATAGAATCTGATTCAGAAAGATGGTTTAAAAGGTCAAATCATATGTCTGCATGTCATGCATGGTGCAACTATACGTTTTATATGTAACTTTGGACCATCAAAATACTCATGATTGAATATACATTGTAGGAGGAGCATTTGAACCATCTCTTGATTTTAATGTCTATGAAAAATCAAATACAAACTACTTGTGTTTTCAAGAACAATGATAAAGCATATCACACTTTTCAAAGTGAATACAGCTGACTTTTCATTCCAATGCTGTGAACAGTTGGTTTTGTTAGGGGATTCCGGTGTTGGTAAAAGCTGTATTGTTCTTCGTTTTGTTCGTGGTCAGTTTGATCCAACATCCAAGGTAAGGAATCCATCATTCTTTGCCATTCATTATTTGAGCCTCTCCGCGTCTTCCTCCTCCCTCCCTCTCTCTCACATGCACACACACATACATAGACATAGGCTCTAGAAGGCTAGAACTACTCTTTGAAAAATTTATTTAGATTTGTTGGTTTTAATTTCCAGGTAACTATTGGAGCTTCATTTTTGTCACAAACGATAGCATTACAAGATTCTACAACAGTTAAGTTTGAGATATGGGATACTGCAGGACAGGAAAGGTATTATTGGGCCAAGTGTTTATTCTGTTCATCACCCGCACACGTGTGCACAGATAGAAGCAAACAAGTCCACTATTGAAATTCTTTGGAAAAGTTTGTCTTCTAATATTTTTT
>Ga0307510_10000842_pt1 | contig 32136 bp, 17 predicted proteins | sample 12_EM_MG_FD_207224 | JGI IMG/M metagenome (GOLD analysis project Ga0307510, IMG submission 207224) | Populus trichocarpa ectomycorrhiza microbial communities from riparian zone in the Pacific Northwest, United States - 12_EM | ecosystem: Host-associated > Plants > Roots > Unclassified | place... | reverse complement strand
AAATTTCTTATTGCTTTTTTTTTTTTTTTTTTTGTCTTTGTTAAATTTAGATTTTCTAAAGGAATTTTGTTTTTAAATTGAATTAAATTTATTGATTTCATCCTCTAACATTTTATTTTTTAAGTTTTGAGCTCCTACATTGAGCCTGGGCCAAGAATTTAATGGATTGTGGGTTTAAGAGTTTAACCCGGGTTTACAAAGTTTGCTTCGTCTTCATATCTTTCTTTCGATAAAAAAATGGTTGGCCCTATTTTGATTTTTTATTAAATTAAATTTATTGATTACATCCTTGACATTTAATTTGAGACAATACTTGAAGGATTTAAATTTTTTTTTTGTAAATTGGTATTTTTTGTTTATTTACCTTTTTTTTATTAAGTTATCCCGATATTATGTTTCAAGTTATGGATTCAGCAGATTCATCAGGTTTGGTTCGACCTTTTTTGTCATTGCTTTTAAATATTTTTAAATATCAAGTCAATGATTATAATTTTAGATGTTTTTTTTTAAATAATATGTATCGTTTCGATATCTTTTGCTATGAAAAAAAATATCCACAATATAGCGTAGGCCACCTACCAATTAAAAGCCATACCAAAAACACTATGAGCTCATCCACAACGTCATCTAGCCCTTTACGAAGCTTTCTATTTTGGTCACTAATTTCTTTTTTAATTTATCCTTTCGTTGTGTAATTTTGCATTTTATCCTGAAAAAAATGTTTTTATTACCTTTTTAGGGGCTTCCGGAAGTGCTGGATAGAGTCGTGACAATAATTGGATGCTACATTTTGCAAAAACAAATTTGATTTTGTTGTTTAGAAAATATAATAAAGATAGAGGATCAAATTTGATATATTATCTAAAATCAATAGTTTTTTTTACTACTTAAGTAGCGCCTTTTCCAGTTTTTTGTCCTCGGATTTTATTTTTGCTTTCCATTTTGGTTCCTTTAGTTTTTTCAATTTTTATTTTAATTCAAAATTATATTTTATTTATTTTTTAATCACACAACCAAGAGGAGAGAGAGACTTTGCTAGTTGACCAAATCTCAATATGAAACAAATTGTTCTTAGTGTTAATAAATGTCATTTGATGAGAGGGTTTTCTTAACTCTTTATTTTACTAGAAAAAGTACATCTAGTTTATCAAAGATTTTTTTATGACTTGATCTTGGGTTTTTCTCTCACCAATTTATGGTTTTTTGAGTTTAAAGATTGTTTTTTTTTGTTTGAGGTTATGAGGGTGTTTATTAGATATTTTTAGATGAAAATAGTTTTTAGATCCAAAAAACTTAGCTTTATTTTCCAACGGTTCTCGGAAACTATTCTTTTCATATAACACGTTATTTATTGTTGCAGGCGACATGTCATTTTTTTCTTCAAAAAAAAAGATGGCGACATCCAAGCCAAAAAAGAAAAGAAAAAGAAAAGCCAGGCATGCAAGCCTATCTTTGCAAATCCAAGCACGTTGCCTTTTTATTTAATTGGCAAAGCATGTTGGCCCACCCAGACCCAGATGCCATATTTCTTTTTGGCCTTCAAATTTCTTCCCTCTTAGATTTAAATTTAGATTAAAAAATATATATATTTTTATTTTTAATTCGAACCGGTTCTTTTAATCTTTTAACTAAATTTCATTTAAATTAATTAAAAATGTATTTGAGATATTATTTAATAAAATATAATTGAATTTTTACTTTGTTTTTAAATTGGATTATAATAGATATTTTTTAAATATTAACAAACACTATTTTTATGCAACCCTTCATGATATTTTTTTTTATCTAAAATCTTTTACAATTATATTCATTTGCAAATATATATCTTGAGTCAGATTAGTTTTGAATGTAACGACAATGTTATATTTGGACCTGGTCGAACATGTTATATTAAACCAACTAATACATTTTAATTATTTTGTTTTAATTGAATTTGAAATATATTTTTTTTAAATAAATATTGACATATAATTAACTAAAATAATTAAATAGCATTATGGTGTGTGGAATCATGTTTCTTTATTTGCATTTATCTATGTTCAACTTTCTAAGTTAGTCTTTGATTATCTTTAATGACTCTTTATAATATTTATTGGCTTATATAATTATAATTAATTTTATTTAACATGTGCATGTAAGATTTTCAAAATTTTTTTTATATTTTTTTAAAAGCTTAACAATGTTCACATATTTTTTTTTCCATTAAAATTAAATTTTGATATGCAACGAGATGAGCACCAAGACTAGGTGGCCACTAATATATATTAACTTGAACAAACAAAATAAATAAATAAATTATTTCAAAAATCCACAGCCCATGATGATTTGTTTTGTTAACCTTTTTAGCACAAATCAAAATATAAAACAGAGCAGCCCATTTATATGATTTTCAAGGCCAAGCCCGTTTGAAAGATGAGCCCACATCTATCATCTTTCTCAAAATGTCCTTGACAGAGGAAGAACAACCTTATCCTCTGTTTCCATTTGATCAACCGGAAGTTTCAAGACCCTAACCTAACTCTTTAACTCTGGCTACTGTTTAGGTTTTGTGAAAAACCCATCGGACTCATGGCTCTACATGGATCTACCTTTTGCTACAAAGTGAGTTCTAAGTCTCATTAGCTCCATCAATTTTTTTTCTTCTTCTTATTTGATTCTGCTTGTTGATCAATCCATTACCATTACCACCTTGAAATTGAATTTATTCTTAGATGTTATCACCAAAAGATTTTCGAACTTGAAATTGAGGGTTATATAAGATTGCTCTAATTCTCATTAGCTTGCATGTTGTTGTAGGTAAATTTCATTGCTACAGGAGACTTTAAGAGACTGCAATGTTCATGGACTGACAGCTTCAAGAGAACCCACAATATCTCTTCACCTTCCTTGAAGAAAAATACATTTTTGGCTGGAAGACTACATTGTCATAAAAAGTTGCACATTGGAGGAGGAACCCGTAAGTTTCTCTGCTTTTTTTTTTTTTTGCCTTGTTCTCGGGCCAGTGAACTACTGTGCATATAGAACCCAGTAAGTCTATCAAGTGCTAAGTTTTGTGATGAAAACATCTGATCGAAGATGTTTATGTCACTTCCATATGGATGCTCCAAATTGTGTTGTCATCGTCCCTTGTGGCGGCGGCAAATGTCTATACGTTCATCAGAGATTCATTATATCATTTTTGTTTATTTTTCCTCTCGTTCTTGTAAATGGGTGATAGCCCCCCTTTCTCCGGTGCGCCATCATTAGTAGATTTTTACTCACTATGAAAATAAAAATAAAATCAAGGCTGGCAAGTTAACCAAACAGTCTATGATTTACTCCTCAAATCGGAACTTGCTGAGGTGCCCATGGTTGAACAGTTTTTATTGTGGGTCTGCATTTCAAATTTATTTTTGGTCATCAGTTGTCTGCATTCCTACTGTCTAAATTAGTGCTAGGTTGAAGCAGGTCTCTAACTGTATATTTGTATAGCACAGAGTCCTATGCACAGCCTTTCCGCTTATCTTCATTAAGAGCATGTCAAGTAAGAAGTGAGGATTCAGAGGAAGTGTTAAGTGGCGAAAGCATTGTATTGGATGAGCAGACCTTAATGCGTGAGCTTCAGGTTGCCATTGAAGAAGAGAACTATGCCCAAGCTGCAAAAATCAGGGACGGCCTTAAAGTTCTCCAGGAAGATAGCAAGGCTTCAGTACTGGCAGCAAATACTCGGTTTTATAATGCTTTCAGGAAGGGGGATCTGGCTGCCATGCAATCCCTTTGGGCAAAAGCGGATAATGCATGTTGTGTGCACCCTGGTGCGAGTGGGATTCAAGGTTACGACGATGTTATGGAAAGCTGGGAGCTTGTATGGATGAACTATGATTTCCCACTAGAGATTGAGTTGAAAAATGTTCGAGTGCATTTTAGGGGAGATGTAGGTTATGTTACATGTGTAGAATTTGTGAGAACAAAAGGCAGCAGTTGGGGGGCACAATTTGTCACAAATGTTTTTGAGAAGATTGATGGTCAGTGGTTAATCTCCATTCACCATGCCTCACCTGTTGACCTGTAAGCATCATCGCCATACATTCAATAGATGAATTGCCTTTTTTGTTATTTAGATTCACTTGCATCACAGTTCAGTCTTTTATAATGCTGGACGCTTCAGCATCCCTGGGCCAGTGATCTTAAAACATTGTTCAACCGCCTACCTGGTAAACTGTGTGAGATGTTCACCTTCTGAAAATTGTTTTTATGATCTTACAAACTACAATGTATCGTGTATGTTGAAAGGGTACCCTTAGGAGGGTAAGTGCCGAAAATCTGTTGTAAACAAAGAGGTTCATCCCTTTTTGTTAAGTGCGGTGATTCCTATTCTTTGGTGATCATTCCTTTTTGTTTCCCTTTCTAGCCACAAACTACTCCTATTTTGGAGTGTTTGAAATTGTAGTTTAGAGTGTTATTAAAATTAATTTTTTATTTGAAAATATATTAAAATATATATTTTTAAATTTTTATTTATTGTAATATTAGTATATCAAAATTATTAAAAAAATATTAATTTAATATTTTTTCAAGCCAAAAATATTTTTAAAAAACATTTAAAAATAAAAGCTAAAACTGTTCCAAACACCCTTTTTTTTTCAGCGCCCTGCAAAATTTGATTTTCAAATACTATAATGGCAATAACTTCATGATGATGAAGAGAAGTAACTTCGTGGTGGAGCACAGGACGAAGTTGTGCCTGAAGGCCACAACCTTTCCTGTTTCAAAAGAACTTGTGTACGAGGCACTCTGCAGTCGTTATGTGATGATAATGTAAATTTTTGCCTTATAAAAACTCTACTCTGAATTTCAGAGCTGTATATTTTATGCCCCATTGTTATCTTCACACAAAACAAAAGGAAGATATTAGTGGTGACTACAGCTGATGGAAGATCATGATGGCCTAGCATAATTTCAGGAAACTGTCTAGGAGATCTTCCACCAACACTGATTTCTCCTCTTCCATTTGAAGAACTTTAGCCCGCTACATCCTTTCAAATGGGGAAACAGGGGGGCTTAGAGTGTATTTCACATTTGTTTGCCCTGGGGAAATGGTGTGAATCTTCTTTGATCCATTACTGGAGTTGCTGATCTCCTGGTGAAATTCTTTGCCGGAAGCATTTCCGCCATCTTGATCATATGATTTCCGACAACTTATAACATCGACACAAATGAAGAATGCTTGTAGTGAAGAAATTGATGAACTGAATTCAGTCGAATACATCCCCTTTTCCACTTGTGCCAAACTGAAGATAGGATGGTCTTGTTGGATTGCTCCCTGCATGGGTGGATGTACAAAATAAGAAAACGCCAATATAAATGACATCAAAAGAGCGAAGATAAATTCTCAGCTAAAACGCTAAAAAAGTACCTGAGTGAAAAGCTCAAAACAATCTGACATCAGGCAACTTTTGGATGTCCTTGTAATCTTACTACACTGGCTTCTGTTGGTGAGTATACGTAGTTTACAACCAACATCCCAACCACCACAGTCGCATGATCCACCAGATCTCCACCTATGTATCAATGGTGAAGGAACTCCTTCGTTTGGCATGCTATGGTTACCACCAGGAAGTATGACAGTAGCACTACTAGAGTGTTCGGTTTCTCCCAGGTTACCGGAGCATTGACTTTCTGGAAGGTACTGTGAGGAGCCCTTGTGCATCAAATTTTCATTTTGATCAGTCTGCTGCAGGTCGAGGCTTGAGTTTTCACCAGGCATCTTGACCACAACAGCCGCAAGCTCTCTATTTGCCATGAACTTTGGCATTGCCTGATCCGCCTGACTTTGGTCGACACCAAACAAAACAGACTCTTTCACCTTAATCTGGCAAATGGAGTCTGTTCCAGTCAAATCAAAGATAGAAGAGCAATTAACCTTCATGTGGCCAATCAAATTGTACACATAGCCACAGCTCTTCTCCTTACTACCTCGATTTATCCAGCTGCCACTCTGTTTCTTGATTTCATCAATGGCATAGAATGTATAGTCGCAGCCTGAACCATTCTCTTGAGATGATGATAACCTGTTTATGGAGGCTTCCAGAATGTTGCTATTGTTCTCAATCACAAATCTGAACAAAGGAACTCCATTCCTTATAGTAAGCTGCAGGAGAGCTTTTATTCTCGATGGCTCATGCTTGCCATCCTTAAGCAGTTCTGTGGCATCAAATTGCTTCAAGTTGAAGAAATTCAAGCTTTCATTTGATGAACCAGTTTCAGCTGACTGAAGTATTCTGGAGCTCCAGGACTTCAGCAGAGGATCTAGCATCCTTCTCAATGGGCTGGATCTAGCTCTGTTATGACCACCTGCCTTCTTTCTGTTTGAATTATTTAAACAAGCAGAACCTTCAGATATCAGGGGACCAGAATTAATGGAAATGTATGTGGAGCTGAACTGTGGGACAGCTGAACTCTCCTTGAAGCTGAAACTCCTGCTCATTCGACTCAAACTGAAGCTAAACCAGCGGTTTGGTAAAGGATGTCTGACTTTTCTAGGCATCAGCTCCACCTTTTCTTGATCCAATGCATTTGAAGTTTCAACTACACTTCCATTTGCTGTCCTGACTCTGCTCTCTTCTGCAAATTTATCTTCAGACAGTCTAATTGGCATCTTATACGAACATGCAGATGTACGAGATGCATCAGATGACATCTCTGCACTCTGTGTAACCATGGCAGTGTGCAACACTTTATGGGGCTCTGTGTTAGTTTTATTTCTAGAAAGAAGTGGACATGAGTGAGGAATTTCAGAAGAGTGAACTTCCTCGTGAGAAAAGTCATCTGACAAGCTCTTTCGATTTATTTCAGTAAAATCCTTATCCACTAGTGTCCTTAGTTCCTGAAGGGAACAATTTGTAGAGTAATTTTTTGGAACAAGGAGAACTATGTCCTTATCCACCGGTGTCCATAGTTCCTGCAGGGAACAATTTGTAGAGTAATTTTTTGGATCAAGAACTATGTTCTTGTTTTCACTGGGTTGATGTTGAGGAGAAAGATCAATAGTTGATTCTTGCAACTCCTCTATTCCAGCTGATTCTTGCAACTCTATTCCCTTCTTAGTTTTGCCACCAGCAACATTCTTTTCCTTCAAACTGAGTGAATCATAATGACTTCTCAACTGTGATGATGAATCTCCGATGCTTGAAGTAATCTTCTGATCCAACGATTTTCTCTTTTTATCTGGTCCTTGCCTCTCCCCAGCTCTCTTCTCGGCTGCACTATCACAAGCAATTGCATTCACCTTGGACCTGATTGAGATAGTATTATATCTTGAGTTTGAGGACCAACTTCCAACTTTAGAAGTGATCTTCTGATCTACATATCCTCTCTTCGCCTGTTCAAGAATGACATCCGAATTATTTCTGCTGAAAGTCCTGTTGGTCCTTGGTACCTTTTTCTTCCCTTCCACACTGCTCTTGGAAGCAGTTTCAAAATCTTTAAAGCGCAAGGCATTCTGGACCGAAGGTTTGGCAGGTTGAGAAACACGGTCATTGTGAGAAGGGTTCAGACTTGAAGAAAGAGAAGGATGCTTCTTGCTTCTGTAATTGAGAATATTATTGTGAACTGCATTAGGAGAGGTAGCTGAGTTCATAGCCATTTTACTCGGCAAATTGCTGCTAGTCAATGATGCACCACTGCTATCACTTGCTGCAATTCTCCATTTCTTTAGACGTGACCAGTCCAAAACTCCAACATTCAAAGCCTTATCTTGTATGCTTTCACTTCTCTGCTTGCGCTGGAGATAACCTGGCAAATCTGACATATACTTCACAAGCTCATCATCCTTTCTTGCCTTTATCTTGTCAGAGTGCAGCTGATGGTGTTTCAATGAAGTTTTTGGTTGGACTGAGATCCGATCATTTGCATGAAGTCTTAGTTCATGAGGCACATCACCACATGGCTGACTATCATAATATTCAGCTTTCAACTTGTCTTGATGCTTTAGACTCTGCCTTGCCTGGGTTGGAAGAGCTGTATCCTTCACTATCCTGGAATGTTTCTGCCATCTAGAACTCTTCTTCAGGTCCAAACCGAATCCCCTTTCACTGGAAGGTTCCGAGCATGCACGACTTGATTTTACATCTGATGACATTTTTAACGCTTTCATACTTCACTGACCCATTTTTACCTGCAAAAGCATAAATGAAAAAGGGTTCTGATTCACTCTCCGGCAACTTCAGTTTCTTACACCGTTCACTGATTTACAGGTTGCTAGGATGCTGAAATTAAGTCACACCTGATGTCTGTAAGCGAATATGCATACATAAGTTCTTTCCAATGATCAGAATGGGAAACAATTAAAACATGGCAAAATTGAGAAGTGGCTAGGAAGACAATAGCCTGCAAGCAAGACTAGTGATAAACCTTCTTCTGACAGACGATCGCGAAATGGGGAGAAAACAAAGGGCAGCGAGTATAAAACTGAAAGAAATAAAAAAACAGCTACTGGGTTTTATTGACTTTGATGCCTGATCGTTGGGATTTATTGACACTAAACCTTATTCTAAATTTGAGAGAAGTAACAGTGACACCTTCGGATAATAATAAACCACCCACTCCATTTTCAAGAACCACCCTTTGCATCTTCGTCCATTTCAGTTCCTAAGAACCAAAAAAAAAAAAAAAAAAATTGAAAAGAAACAATTTTCAACTTCCGACTATTTTAACACAAGTCAAAATCTATATCATACATAATTCGTTACTAATTACTTGGTTATAGATGCATCAAAGAAAGAAGAAGAAGAAAATTCAATCAGACTAGGTGGTCAAATATCTCCTTGCAATCTGATATTTCTCTCTAAGGTCTAAACAGATGCAAAATCCGTACTTCCTTGCTCCAATCAGTAAAGTAACAGATAGAAACAAAATGCAGGTTCCTTCAATAATTTGTCCGCAGATAAATGCAAGAAGGAAAAAAAACAAGAATCCTGAAACTCCTGCGTTTTCCACTAACAAAGCAAGCCAGTCTAGACGTTAACTACTTATCATTTCGCGGAAAAGATAAATTTATTATTACGTCAGAAAAAGAAACAATCTTTCCTTATCTAGTTTCCCAGCAACCAACCCAATAGAAAAGATTATTGAACAGAGCAAAAAGAAAAACAAAACATACCAGAAAAGAGAAACGAGGAAATGCAGGTTCAAGAAACGAAAAAAGGAAGAAGAAACTCTGATCCCGATACGTAAAATAGCAGTCAGTCTCCGTCTTCTATGTAAATTAAATCATCCTGAGGCCTTCCACAAATAAAGCAATGTTGCAGCAGTGGCTTACTTTGAAAAAACAAGGTTGCATGATAAAGCCCACATGAAATATGGGGAAGTTCTTGGACGATTAATTATGAGGAATCTTTTGCCAATTCTACTTTCCTTGTTCAGTTCCCCACCTCTTTTAAGTTTGTCGTATACCAATCTTGGCGTTCATGCTTTCGTCCCTAAACTGTTCCCTTCAACGCAAGGCATTTTACTTTGTGGGCGATCTGATCTCAACTTTGGTAAAGAAGAAAAGTGAAATTTGATCATATAGTGCTTCAATTGCAAATACAAGTTCTATAAACTTGTCATACCTCGTATAAACATAGGTCCACGACCTAGAATGTAAAGTACAAATCCCACGTGCCATTCTTTTATCAAGGCATTGAACTCACTGTTCATTGGATCACGCTAAGAAGCATGTCCAGAGGCTTCAGGAAAGGATGTTGGCTTCGTAAAAGATGGGTTACATTTTACAGGTATTGTGGTAAAGGACATGCCAGCAAAATGGAAGCTTTGGTTTTAAATTGCTGGTTTGCGAATGGGTTGTCATACGCCTAGGAGTTGCTAGAGTGTTCTTGAGAAATATGGGAATGATCAACAAGACCTCATGCAGAAGAAACAGGCTGAGCTGGAGTAGTTGTGATTTCAAGAATCTTGTCGGTCGGTACCCTAGTAGTTGGTGCAAAATCAAATGACGTAGTTCAGCAACGAGGATGTGATGAGTTCATGAAAATCATAAGCAAAATAAAATAATAAAATTAAATTATTCAAGAGTTTTTAGAATTTTATTAATATATTTAGAGTTATTTATAAATTTATTATTTATAAATTTGATTTTTTTTAATAATTCTTTAAATATTGAGTTGTTGCAAATCATAAATCGTTCAATTATCAGGTATCCAATGGTAATACACATGAACTACTAGTAAGAAATTTCCTAACTTCATATTTAGGAGAGAGGGATTGTCATGCCTAGAGTGCTTACTCTTTATTCCGTGACTTATATATATTTCTATCTAATAGATAACCACAAAAAATAAGAGGTATAACTTATTATTTATAGGGAAATATAAAAAACCCTATAAATTGAAAAAATATCAATTTTTCCTTGAATAATATCCATATTAATTTAGGATAATTTTAGAAATTAACTCAATCAGTTCTTACTTGAATTTTGTATGTCTAGAAATATAATCATTGTATTAATTATATTCTAGTTTTTAATTTTTAAAATATATTTTAATTAAGTCATACTTAATTAAATTATCTCAATTTAATTTATAATATTTCTTAATATGTATGACCTATTAAGTTCCTAATATGTCGGCCAAAATATAAATTCTAATTCTAATTAAATATAATTAAATAAATTAAACAATTTAATTTATTATCAATTCAACAATTGATTAATTTATATTTGAAGATCAGGTGCATCGTCTAACAACGTGTCATGATCCCCTAAATATTAGAAAAGTCATTAGTTGTTTTACTTAATCTTTGAGTGATTAATTTCTCAGTATAATTAATATTTTTTCATTAATAATGTTCCAATTTAACATTAAAACATGGAATATGTTTGCCATGTTAAATCATGTTTATTCTCTAAATAATAGTCATTGATCGTTTGAATAAAACTTAACTCTTTTCAAATCTTATTCCACATTGACTAATGTTTTCACAGTCAATACTATTTGAGAACAGAAGAAATATATTTTTTAATTCATCTAGGGTGATGAATCCTTTCTTGATCACTTAAGTACCTTCGTATAGTTCATGTTCTATCAAATATCTGCCCTTTCATTACCTCGATTAAGATAACATGTAACATGATCAAAGCATAACATTCTCTATATAAGACAACTTAGTGATCTCAAGTCTAAGGATTACTTACACAACCGTCACATAAGCCTTTCTATAGACATAAGTGATATCTCCATATAAAATTTTTATGCGGGTCAGTTCAATGTACATGTCTTATGACAAGCACCTATATATTAATTCTAGATATCCCTTATACCTCAGCTTATGAGAACATCTACTTCCTTTCATAAAAGAAAGAACATAATATATACTAGTCTCTACGACTTTGATAAATGTCCACCATTTAAGAGAGCATCGACCAAGAACATTTTAGTAACAATGCTTTCCCATAATTATAATAATTTTATGATTTTCTTTGCAAAGTATTTTTATCACATGAACTTTATCTTTATTCTAGATTCATAAACCAAATATTAGATTCATTAATATAATATTATATAAATATTAAAGATAAATTAAGCCTTTATTAATAATAAATATGTATTTACATAAATAAATAATGTCACGTATAACAAACCAATTGGTTACAAGGTATATTAAACAATCAGAATAAGCTAACAATAAGACTTGAGGAGGTAAGAGTGAGCTAATAAGGCAAGACCCATTCTAAAATTTGAAGGTGATGTCATTCAAACGAACTTATTTGTTTGTGCGTATAAGGACAAGATATACAATGAAGAATGCCGTCCCAATCAGTATGAACGGTTTTGATTTTGGTTTCAAAATGACGTTCAATATATGTTTGAAATTTAAGAAAGATGCCTTCAACAATAGATTTTTGCTTCAATCAAAACATCCAAATAAATTTAGTCAAATCATCCAAAAAAAAAAACATAATAACAAAAACCATAATTGGAAATAACAAAATTAGGTCCTCATGCATCATAATAAATTAACTTCAAAGGTTTGGTTGGAAATTAATAGAAAATAAAAATAGTAAATTATAGCTATTGGCCATTTCACATTCAGGATGGATAAGCTATCTCTTATTGGATTTAATAAGAAGTTTATTTGCATGCAACACATGCTTAACAATGCAAAAGAGGCCTAACCTTAGTGACAATGTTAATTTGAGAAACACAAACACTAATAAAATTAGAAGAAATAATTTGTTGAAAAGGTTGTGAAAAACAATACAATCCATCATTGCAACGATCTTTATATAGGGTGTTCCCAAGTAGTTCTGAATATATATAAAAAAATTATGAAATCCAATATAAACATTATTTTCCTTGGCAAATCTTAAAAATAAACTACATTTTTTTTTTGTAATTTATGAAACAACAAGAATTTGTTCAAGAATAAAATATTGTAAAAGTGTCAAGAGAGAAACAATGCCAATATGAGTTATAGTCAAACCTGTTCTATCACCAAGATGGATTTGATCTGTGCCAACATACTCATTGGTATAGAGATTGAGATTGTTCAAATTATTTTATCAGATGGTGAGTTTCTCTAGTGTTAGCATGCCACTCTGAATCAGATGTTTGCTGATTTTGGCTAGTGGAGAGACTAGCTCGAGCATTTTAGCATGATGGTGGTGGTAGAAAATGAGGACGGTAACGTTTATAGCAATAGGAGACAACATGCCTTGGTTTGTCACAAAGTTAACACTTCAAGTTAGGATTAGATAATGTAAAAAAGATATAATTACCTTGACTTGATCCACAAACTTCATTCCTTAGATAATAGGGAAAACGTCAACGAGAGCTAGTATAGGTTGGAGTTTTAATAGCTACATAAGTCGAGGAAATTGGTAAATGAAATGTCTAAAAATGGTGTTGAATATAATCCTCACAAGAGAGCAACATTGAACAGATTTTGTCGCACCACGATGGACATCATAATGACTCGGGATTATTGGATTTGGTTAGAAAATATAGGGAAAATGATGGAATTTGAGTAGTCATCTAGTAATTTGAAGGAACTAGAAATCTCAAAATTAACACTAGTTTAAGAGATTTAGGCACTAGGTTATTTATGCTTAAGAGAAAGTAAACATCACCCCTAACGCATCCTTTGAAATAAAAGGTTACCATTACATGATAAAAGGTTACCATTACATGTGTTTTCCTAAATATATTCTCATGCTATAATATTATGAGCTTATTCACATTTTGTCTTGAAGGTTGACGTCAGTCCCTAAAACAAAAGGCATGTCAAAACATGACATTAGTCTCTAAAACAGAAGAAATGTAAAAAATGTTGACGCAAAATCCTAAAAAGAAAATCTCGTTGAAATTGCTAAAAATAGGCTTGACATTAGTCCCATTTAAAAAAGGAAACATGTTAAAAAATGATGTTTATCCCCAGAAGGGAGATTACATCGAAGTTGCTAAAAACAAGCATTGAACCTATATTTAATATGGGTCCATTTTAAAAAGGAGACGTGTCAAAAAAATAACACTTATCCTTAACAAAAAAGATTACGTTGAATTTGCTAAAAACAAGTGTTGAACCTGTATTTAACATCAATTCTTTTTAAAAAGGAGACATGTTAAAAAATGACTCTTATCCCTAAAAAGAGAAATTACGTCAAATTTTCTAAACATGAGTGTAACTCGTATTTGATATCAATCATTTTTTTAAAAAAAGACATGTCAAAAAATGACATTTATCCCTAAAAATAGAGATTACTTCGGAGTTGCTAAAGCAAGTGTAACCCGTGTTTGACATCGATCCCTTTTAAAAAAGAAGGCATGTATAAAACATAATGCTTATCCCTAAAAAGAGAGATTTCATCGAGGTTGTTAAAAATAACTTTGGACCTGTATAGATAATGAAAATTGAGCTTTGAACCTATTTTGTCAAACATGTCCGAAAGGTGCTACTTATATCCATTAGGCCTATACAAACCTGATCCACAATTGAGAGAACATGTTAACACAATAAAAGTATTAAATATATAATGACAATACAAAGAATATAGCATTTTTTATATTCACAAACAATAAAAGAAAAAAAATAACACAACACATATGAATTATCAAGAATATAAAGCAATTAACAAAAAACATGATAGATTTTTATTTTTATTACGTGAAAATACCCTTTAAAAATCATATGCAAAATTTACGGTGCTAAAAATTAAAGACATACTTAAAAGTACACATAAAAATTTCAGAACTAAAAATAAAAACATCAACTCAATTAAAATTAACAATTTTAAAACATACAAAAGTTTAATTATTGATAAATGTCTAATTCATAAAACAACTTCATAATCCAATAAAAATCATAATTATTCTAAAATCAAATCCTTAATTAAATTTTTACCATATTAAACACAATCACACATTAAAAATTTAATAATATCCATCATAATACAATATCTCACTCACAAAAAATTAATAGACATTAAAAAGTTTAAATAAAATTTTTATCAAGATAAATCCACAAACCAAAATAGTTGTATACTCAAATCATTCAAACACACATAAGTCATAATTATTGTTGTTAACTATTTTTGGATCCCCACAAAAAAATATATATATATAAAAAAGTTGTCGAAATAAAACCAAAAAATATATAGCAGTGAGAAGAAGACACAAGGGCGCCCAGAAAATGACCAAGATTGGTTGAGGAATTCAAAAATACAAAAATTAAAATTTGACAATATATTTTTGAATGATGAGAGCTTTCTTGGCAAAGAAAATTCATTTTGAGGAAGAAAAATCCAAAATCAGATGTTTAAAAGCTCAATTAGATTTTGTTGAAAGATTAATTGAGTTTATGAAGGGTTTGATTGCAAGAAAATTTGATTTTTAAGTCAATTTAGGCTTTAATTTGAAGAAATTAAAGTTTAGGGGTCGAATTACAATTTTTAAAAGTTAATTTGGTTATATCAGGGGCTTAATTGTGTAAATATTGAAGTTTGATGGGCAATTAGGGACTTGATTGGAGAAATTCAAAACCAAGGATTAAACTGGAAAAGACACATAAATATAGGGGCTAAAATTGACCGAACCAGTAGCCAAATTGAAGAAATAGGAAGTTTGTTGATCAATCGAGGGTCAAAATACACAAATTCAAAACCAAGGACTAAAGTAAAAAATGCAGCCAACTTCAGGGCTAAAATTTGAATTTGACAGGATGCAATTGAATTGATTTTTAAAATTAAAATCTCAATTGAGGATTTGATTGAACAAATAAAAAATTAAGGACTGATTTAAAAATAAACTTTTGGCGTCATTTTTTTTTATAAATGAAACAACGCTGTTTCATTCATTGTTAAAAAAAAAACAGATGAAACAATGCAATTTTGACGGCACTATACATCTTCTTCTTCCCGTGGACGTGTTGTAGGCAGGGGAATAAGGGAGTGATTGCCACGTTCCCCCCTTTTTATTCACTGAATGGCCTCTTCACTTATTTGTTCTCTCCTCCTTTGCTTCAAGGGTGCTGGTAAATGTGTTTGAAACTGTTTTTAACTGTTTTTTTTTTTATATACATATATTTGACATGAAAATACAATAAATTAGTATATTTTTAATGTTTTTTTAGTAATTCTAATGTACTAATTTATCTAAAAAAATTATTTAAATATATTTTTAAATAAAAAATTATTTCAAAAAACATCATCGTTGCCTTTTATTTCTTCTGTGTCCCCCACTCATAGCTGCCCTCCACGATTTTTCTTTCACCTTTTCCATCAGCAATTTGTCCATTACTCAATAATTCCACGCTCGGCCCAATCCCCATTTCTTTTGTCTTCGGCCAACCATTGTTGTTAATATCATCTGGAATGGACGGTGTCTTTCTTTCTATCTAAACAAAAAAAACAAAAAAAAATTCATCCGAGTCTCCCTTTGTTATCGTTTTAGAATAATCAAATAAAGGCCACCCATCAGCTATTTTCTCTATCCATTTTCAGGTCTCAAGTCACAACATTGTATAGCCTTGTCATCTCCGTCAAATAATCTTATTTGGGCACAGATAACTGATTGATGGATCATGGTTCTTAGACCTTGGATATCCATTGCAATTCAATACTGTGTCCTCACCAAATCGAAGCTCCACCATGGACCAGCCTGTTGTCCCTCACGTCGTCTTCCTACCCTTCCCCGCACAAGGTCATGTCAAACCAATGCTCATGCTAGCAGAGCTTCTTAGCCATGCTGGTTTTGAAGCCACCTTCATCAACTCCAATCACATTCAGCATCGTCTTGAACATTCCACAGACATAGCCACCATGTACTGTCGCTTCCCCAAGTTTCAATTCAGGTCCATTCCTGATGGTCTCCCATCCGATCATCCTCGCTCCGGCTCAAGCATCTCTCAACTTTTAATCGCTTCTAGAGATGAGACCAGGACAGAATTTCGCAACTTGTTGGTTAATCTTGGGCAAAAAAATGGCCGGTGGGAGCCTCCAACGTGTATTATCGCTGATGGGATCATGTCTTTTGCTATCGATATTGCCGAGGAGCTCACAATTCCAGTCATAACTTTTAGAACATTCAGTGCTTGTTGCACTTGGACTTACTTCCATCTCACAAAACTCATTGAAGAAGGCGAAGTTCCATTCCAAGGTATGTCAAACTTGTTTATTCCTCCTAATTATTGTTCGGATTTGAGTAATCTCAACTATAATCTAGTGGGATCAATAATTGATTTGTCAACCTCAAATAATTAAAAAAACAATTCTTCTACATGTGATGATGATTCAAGATGTTCATGAAAGTGACTGAAAAATTCACAGGGTAGCTATAAGAAAATAATTTTTATAGATAAGGTTAAGTGTGAATAATTCAATTGAAGATGAACAGAAAACCATATTAATTAATTTAGAGTAACATCAAACTATCAATTTCTCAAATATAAATAAATTATCACCTCTTTTTTTTTTTTTTTCCCTGTTTATGCTCTTGTTAGGAAAAGAAAAGTTAATCCCACTTTATAAGTAGCTCATGCATGAAATTCTTTTTTTTAAAAAAACATGTCAATGCTGGTAATCATATTCCAGGAGATGTAGACATGGACAAGACCATTACATGTATTCCTGGATTGGAAGGCACTCTCCGGTATCGAGACCTCCCAAGCATTTGCAGACGCAAAGAAGCTAATGATCCGCTTTTTCAGTTCTTCATCAAGGAAACTGCAGCTATGCCACGAGCATCTGGTCTCATACTTAATACCTTTGATAGACTCGAAGCCTCTATGGTCTCTAAACTTGGCTCCTTCTTTTCCAAGATTTACACTCTTGGTCCTCTACAAGGTCTCTTCGATACCTTTGCTGAAAGCCCCTCCGCAAGAACTTCCTCCAATGGTCTCTTGTGGAAAGAAGACAGAGGCTGCATGACGTGGCTTGATTCTCATCCGTCAAGATCGGTAATATATGTTAGTTTTGGTAGCTTGGTTGGTCTATTTCGTGATCAACTATTGGAGTTTTGGCATGGTTTAGTGAATAGTGGGAAACCATTCCTCTGGGTCATAAGATCTGACTCAATCATGGAAGAAGATGGTGTTAGTGAGGTTCCTTTGCAACTTAAAGCTGCAACTGAGGAAAGGGGATGCATAGTGGACTGGGCTCCACAAGAAGAGGTCCTAGCCCATCCAGCCATTGGAGGGTTCTTGACTCACAGTGGATGGAACTCCACATTGGAGAGTATTTTTGCAGGAGTTCCAATGATTTGTTGGCCCATGATTGCTGACCAACAAGTGAATAGTAGGTGTGTTAGCGAGTTATGGAAGATTGGTTTTGATATGAAAGACAAGTGTGAGAGGGCCGTGATTGAGAAATTGGTAAGGGATTTGATGGAAAGTGACGAGATTGTCAAATCGACAGATGAATTTGCAGGGATGGCTCGTGATAGCGTGAAGGAAGGTGGATCTTCCTACTCCAACTTGCAGAAGCTAATTGAAGATATAAAATCGATGAGTTTAGCCGGGAAGGTCTCTTCATCAAGTGTTGGATAACTTTCAAATTGGTATGGTTGTTGAAGAGCTTGCGTCCTTAGATGCTTGTTAATAAAGAAATTGGTGAATTTTTCATGTATTTTCTCGGAAAGTGTGGAAAATCCTAATAATTACGAGGAGACAATTCTGATACTCGTATTTATAATCCTCCCAGGGGATCTTTAATATAGAAAAAATATTGATTACCGAAATATGTTTTAATTTTCTTATAAGAATAATTTAAATTTCATCTAAATAAAATATTCTCTTAGTATAATTTCATCTTTTTGTTAATGTATTTTTTTCTACAAAACAATAATTGTTTGGTTTTATATTACTTATTTAATAAAAATTTAAAGCAATTAGAATGTATATCAACAAGATACGTCTTTTACCTAGCTTGAGTTTCAAATTGAATAAAATGGAAATTGACCTAGTCAACTTGACATATCCAGGTACAATCAAGTTAAAACTTAGTTTGATTTCATTTTTTTTTTTCAAGAAGACGTGGTTTGAACCCTTTCTTTTTATATAATGAGATGATATTATTTTGGATTGACTTGGATCAACTCGAGATAACTCATACACTCATAACTCGAGTTAACTCACCAAACCCGAAACTCAGGTCAAAAACCTGGTTGGGTTTAATAACTTTTTTTAGAATCTATTTTTTATTTAATCATACAAAAATAAAATTAGCACGTATGGGAAACTCACCAAATAAAATTTAAGAAAACAAATCATTGCAAGAGGTTGTGCAAAAAAAAAAGTTGTGCAAAAAAACAATGTCCGCTAAAGTCATAAAAAAATACCATAACCTTATTCGAAAACAAACTAAAAATTGAATGTGATGCAAACTTCATAGATATAAAGATCTTAAAATCCAATGCTAAATCAACTCTTCCTGGAAAAGTTAAGATCAGGTTTGTAATTAATCTTGACGCAACAATAACTTTTACTGATGTATCAAGACTATAAGTAATCGAACCCCCACCAAATGCATATAAAGAGACATGAATGATAAGTATATAAGACGACATGAAACTTGGTTAATTATTTGACAAGTCAGTAGTTCAATAAAAAACTAGAAGGTATGAGCAAAACCTCACACAAACAATAATAATTGTTGAAATTAAAGTCTGTCAAAAGAAAACATAAATACAAGATGAATAACTCTATTTATAATAGGTAAGAAAATCCTAAATAATGTTGGAAAAAAATAATAAAAAATTTCTAAATAAAATAAGAAAATAATCCTAAATCAATTAGGAAACAATACAATTCTCGCATAGTAGCTTCTGAATCTCATTGCAAAGCTTTCTCGATGTTTGATTGACTTGAAATTTTTACCCAATATAAAAAAGACCTCTGAAAACTTTTGATAAAATCTCAATTTGATCTATTGGTCAGATAAAAAAATATCCTTGTTAGAGTAAAATTATGTATTAAAAAATAAGCCAAAAACCACCTCTAAAACCAGAATTAATTAGCCCATCATTGCAAAATAATTAGGCCCGTGTTGCAGATGGATTAAAGCTCTCTTGCACATAAATTAGAATAATTAAGGTATGATCATGACTTCTTGAAGTTGTAGCCTCTTTGAAATTCACATTGGCTCAAATACTCTAAATAAGTTCATTGAATGCATATTTAAGTTTCTTTACTCTTGATCTTGTAATTAGCCCAACTAGAACTTCTAATGGATTATTTGGTGTAGTTGGGAATGCATCATCCCCTTTCTTCTAATACAAATTCATCCATGAATCATCTTCTATATCAAATAAAGAGAGAAAAAAAACATTGAAAGTAATAATATCACTCTACTTACCTAGTAGAGCCACTTTATAAGTATCATCATTAATTCTTTCAAGGATTTGGGATGATTAATCTCCTCTCGACATCAACTTTTCTTTTTTACTAATGCATCTAAATTCAATCACCTAGTTAAAAAATAACCCTTTTTCACTCAGTATAAGACCAATTTGGTGCTTAATTCCCGTAAGAGATGGCAACTTACTAAAAATCTCATCAGGAAAGATGTTCTTAAAATCCTGTAATAAAGAAATGCAAGCATCATGAATACAATGATCAAGGTCATTGTGTTAAAATATGTTTTCTTATACACATGTAAAATCATAGGTATGTCTGAAAAATAAACATTTTAATCTCACTCCCTTTTGCATAAAAATGAACATGTTTTAATTTTTATTTTTTTTTCACTCTTTTTTTTCTCACCCTTCCTATATTCTCTCTTCTCTCGACTAAATCCTTGCTAATTCCTATTTTGGCCGAATCTAACCTTCTTCTCTCTTGGCTCATTTTATCTTCACTTTTCCTCACATCCTTAAATGATTGATCTTTTTCTTCAGCTTTGCTTTCTCCTTTCAATTTTATTTGATCTTCATACATTTATTTAGAATACAATGATACAAGTGTGAATGTCTTCTTATCCTTTTCAAAAGAATATATGTTTTTAAACCCATCATGATTGACTTTTCTATCAAATTACTAAAGTTTCCGTAACAATAAATGAGTAGCATGCATAGACATAACATCACCAAAACTTCATCCTTGTATTTTCCAACAAAAAAAGAAATCAAAACTTACATAGTATCTCTTACTTCTTCACAATCATTCAACTATTGAAGTCTATAAGGCTTTTTATTTTTAATAGTATTCAGATTTAATTTTCTAACAAGTGTAGTACTAGCAACATTAGCACAACTCCTACTATCAATAATCATTTTATATACCTTATTATTTATATGGCATCTAGTATGGAATATGTTTTTCCTTCAATGCTCTACATCATCCTCTTTAATCTAAACATTAAGTGTTCTCCTAATCACTAAAGTCTTTCTATCAATTGGATACTCAACATCATTATAGTCCTCATGTGGTGGCATCTCATCCTCCTTGAATTTTCACTTTTGAATTCAATATCTTCATGCTCTCTCATAACCATAATCCTTTTATTTAGATATTGTAAAACTATATGTTCACTCCTCAAACACTTAAAACTCTTAATATCACGATTATAATTAGATGGGATCTCAACTTTACCTTTTGTTCTAATGGCTAAATCTTTTCTTTAAGTCTTAGATGATTCGACTTTATTTCCCATATATTTAGATTTGATGTGGCATCCTCCTCTCTCCTATAATTCAGCCTTTAAGCTGGAAAAAAAACACCTTAAACTACCTCCTTGATGTGTGTTGCTCTTTTTTTTTCAACTGCCTCTCTATTTTGGTAGCCATATGAGCCATATCTTTAAGCTCAATATAGTTCTGTAACTCAATCATATTAGTTATCTTTCTATTCAATCCATTCAGGAACCTTGCTATTGTAACTTCTCTATCCTCCACAACATTATCTCTAATCATGAAAATCTTTATTTTTTTATGGTGATCCTCCACACTCTTAGAACCTCGGGATAAATTTTGCAATCTTTGATATAGTTCCCTATAATAATGACTAAGAACAAGCATTTTTATCATGATTACTTTAATCTCATCTCAAGTTTGTATTAGTCTCTCTCCATTTCTCCTCTTTTCTAAGACAAATTGATCCCACCAAATAATAGCATAGTTAGTAAACTCAATAACAACAAGTTATACTTTCTTTACCTTAGAGCAATGGTGATAGTTAAAAATCAACTTCATTTCTTTCCCCACTTCAAATAAGCTTTTGAATTGTGTTTGCCTTGAAAAGTCAGAACCTTCATCTTAATACTACCTAAATCTCTATCCAAACCATTCTAAAATCCATCCTCTTTATCTATTCTCCTATGGTCGAATTGCTCAAATGGCTTAACTGCCCTAGGCCTTTGGTTTCTATGTGGCTGAAACCTATCATTATGGTTATCGTCAAAATTCTTATTGGAGGTAAATTAGCTTATCTCGCAGACCTTTTTTCCTTCAAAACCCCTACTATCTGGCACATCTCAAAGACTAACCATTTCAATTCTCAAACTAGTCATCTCACTCATTACTTTAGCAAACCTTGTATTCATCAACTCCAATTATTGTTGCAAGGCCAAATAACCTCATTCAAGATTATTTCTTTCTTTTAATGGTGATGATCCACTCTTAGTTGACATTGTTAAGAATTGATATCACTTTTCTCATGTTTCACATAAAGTTTTAGCTTTTTACTCTAATATACTCACCTTTGCCTTTTATCACTCAATTCTCAAAATTTTTGTTCTTTAAGGAACTAGTTCATAACAAATCAATTATTAATATTTTAATGGCACAATTTAAATAATGTAAAGACTCAAATAAGCAATAAAGATTGAAACTGTCAAAACAAAACTACAAATATAAAATCATGAATATTAATATGAATTTGTGTTAAATATGAACGATATGAAGACATGAAATAAAATATCAAAGTCAATGGAAATCACCAATATCTCCACCAATTATGAGCATTACACTAATCAATGACTCAACTTTCTAGAAAAATATTTTTTTCCTTTATGAGATAAGTTTAAGTGACCGGGTATATAAATACCCTTATTCACTAAGTAAAAAAAAAGGACAAACACTAGGACAAACTCGATACACAAATTCTTCACAAATAGACTCTCTATACATATATTGCATACATAGATTCTATATATAAATAGACAGACAAACATTACACACACATTTTCTTCCCATATAAATTTTATCCCTTTTATATTTACTAACTTAACCATCAAAGATTTTTCTATTCTAAAGGGGAACTTGTTTTACAATTCGGTCTCCAGCCTAGGACACGGCCAAGAAAGCTTCCATCTAGTTTAATGTTTTTATGATTTCATCGCATGTTATTATGAGAATCCATGGCTTACAGCCTCAATAATAAATTAAGTAAAGCAATGTTCGTCACTAAAAAATAGATATTATGCATAATATTAAAAAAAGAAAAAAAACTTCATGTATACCATAAGCTCTCACAATTGTTGCTTATTATCTAGCAATGATGTAAAAAAAAAAAACATATACGAATTTGTCAAAAGCCGAATCCAAGACAATATACAAATCAAAGCTGTGGAGAAAAACTCTCAAGTATGTAAATTAATTCCAAGATAAATAACAATCACAAGCATACAAATTAGTTTAAATAATAATCAATCCTAGGAAAACTAAATTAAAATAAAATAGGAACAATCTAGCTTGATTTGTGACTTGAATTGTTCAAAAGACTTGGAAGTGGATTCTTAGAATAGATGTTGATCTTAAAATAAGCTTTGACAACTTCTCAGTAATTGATGGACTGTTAAAGGAATTAACAGTGTAGTTTGTTTGTTTCTTTCATTGCTTACTTTCCCGCTCATTTTTCTGTTTTCTGGTAATTCTGCTACCATATCCTATTATTACGGATGGTAGTTATTTCTGTTGCAATTCGGTTATTCCTTGGCTGTCAACATGCATAATGCATGCACAGCGTAAAACTTCTGTAAATGGCTATATAAGCCATATGTTGATAACAAATAAAGGCAGAGGAGTGTAATACAAATCTTGATTCTCTTGATTCAAGAACTGTGAGTGGATTAACAATTGGTATTAGAGCCGCATCATAGGAGACCTGAGGGTGAGTGTGTGTGAGGAACAAAAGAAAAATTCAACTTCTCTTCTTTCTCTCAAGAGAATTAACAGAATTATGGAAAGCAACAATAACAGCTTTGTGCAGGCGGCCATTCCTAAATTTGATGGATATTATGATTATTGGGCGATGTTGATGGAGAACTTTCTCCGCTCCAAAGAATATTGGGATCTTATAGAGAATGGGATGTCAATAGAGGTGACACAGAGGACTGAGCCAGGATCTGTTTCTATGGCAGGAGCAACAGAAGGACAACATAAATTGAGTGAGGATCGGGCAGAAGCACAACGTAAACTGATTGAGGGGCAGAAGCTGAAGGACCTGAAGGTGAAGAATTACCTTTTTCAAGCCATAGATTGAAATGTCATGGAGACCATACTCAATAGAGACACTTCAAAAGGAATTTGGGACTCCATGAAACAGAAGTACCAAGGCTCTACTAAGGTGAAAAGGGCACAGCTACAAGCACTTAGGAGGGATTTTGAGACTCTGCACATGAAGGAGGGAGAAACAGTTAACAATTACTTTGGTCGTACTCTCACTATAGCCAATAAAATGAAGACTCATGGTGATTCGATGAGCCAAACCATAATCAACGAAAAAGTTCTGAGGTCCATGACTGCAAAATTTGATTATGTGGTTTGTTCCATCGAAGAGTCAAATGACTTAAATACATTGACCATTAATGAGCTGCAGAGCAGTTTACTGGTCCATGAACAAAGAATGAATGGTCATCGAGGAGAAGAGCAGGCTCTCAAGATTACTTACGAAGAAAACACTGGTAGAGAAAGAGGTCGAGGAGTGTTTAGAGGAAGAGGTCGTGACAGACTACAATTTAACAAGGCCACTATAGAATGCTTCAAGTGTCACAGATTAGGACACTTTCAATATGAGTGTCCTGCTTGGGAGAAAAGAGTTAATTATGCAGAAACAGATGAAGGAGAAGAATTACTATTAATGGCTTATGAAGAGCTTAACCATGAGGAAAGAAAAGAGATCTGGTTTCTTGATTCAGGATGTAGCAACCACATGAGTGGGAATAAAGAATGGTTCTCAAAACTGGATGATCAATTCAGACACACAGTAAAGCTAGGCAACAACTCAAAGATGGCAGTTATAGGGAAGGGAAACGCACGAATGAAAGTAAATGGAATTACTCAAGTAATTTCAGAAGTCTATTACATTCCTGAGCTGAAAAATAACCTGTTAAGCATGGGGCAACTTCAAGACAAAGGAGTAACAATTCTGATTCAGCATGGGAAGTGTAAAGTTTTCCATCCTACTAAGGGCTTAATCATTCAATCCAAAATAAGTACAAACAGGATGTTTGTTGTGCGCGCAACAATGATACCTAAAGCTACTACTTGTCTTCAAGTTGTGATAGAGGATGAAAGTTACCTATAGCATTGCAGATTCGGCCATGTGAGCTTTAAAGGGTTGAGAACCCTTCAATCCAAAAGGATGGTTAACGGTTTGCCTTCACCAGCAGCCTGTGCACAAGTTTGCACAACATGTCTAATTGGCAAACAGCATAGGGAATCTATTCCCAAAAAGAGCCTATAGAGGGCATCACAAAAGCTGGAATTGGTGCATGTAGATATATGTGGCCCCATAAATCCGGTATCAAACAGCAACAAGAGGTATTTTTTGAGCTTTATTGATGATTTCAGTCGAAAGACGTGGATCTATTTCTTGCATGAAAAATCAGAAGCCTTTACCATGTTTAAAAGATACAAGGCATGTGTTGAAAAGGAAACAGGAGCCTACCTCAAATGTTTAAGGACTGATAGAGGTGGCGAGTTTAACTCAAATGAGTTTGAGGAATTTTGCAAAGAAAATGGCATAACCAGACAATTAACCACGGCCTATACTCCTCAGCAGAATGGAGTCGCTGAGAGAAAGAACAGGACTGCGATGAATTTAGTGCGGTGCATTCTTACAGATAAACAGGTTCCACAGGTTTTTTGGCCAGAAGCTGTAAGGTGGTGTATGCATGTGCTCAACAGGAGTCCTACTCTAGCCGTCCAACACTCAACTCCAGAGGAAGCATGGAGTGGTATGAAGCCTACTGTAGAGTATTTCAGGGTCTTTGGGTGCTTGGCCCATGTACATGTACCAGACCAGAGAAGAATTAAGTTGGATGATAAAAGCATACTGTGTGTTTTGTTGGGAGTGAGTGATGAATCAAAAGCTTACAGACTATTTGATCCAGTTTCTAAGAAAATAATTGTTAGCAGGGATGTTGTTTTTGAAGAAACTAAAGGCTGGAATTGGGACATGAGCAGGGAAGAAATAATCTCAGATGTACTAGAATGGGGTGATCCTGAAGAAGAAATTGATGGAGCTCAGAATGCACAAAAGCTGGGAACAGAGGATAATGAGAATGAAGAAGCAAGTTCAACTGGGGAACTTAGAACAGATGCCAACAAGAATGAAGAGGCCTTCTTCAAGGGCATGAATGAGGCAGGTCCAAGTGGCACTTATGCACATTCTAGTATGACACATGAAGTGAATCCTTCAGTTTCAGGGAGGGTAAGATGAATTCCACCCTGGATGCAAGACTACGAAATAGGAGAGAATCTGTCTGAAGAAGAGGACTTAAATGCTATGATTATTCTTACAGAAGATGATCCATCCATATTTGAGGAAGCTGTAAAGAGCAAGAAATGGAGAGATGCCATGAACAAAGAGATTGAGGCTATTGAACGAAATGAAACATGGGTTCTGACCACCCTACCCGAAGGAGTAAACAACATTGGAGTTAAATGGATATTTAAAACAAAACTCAATGAAAGTGGTGAGATAGACAAATGCAAGGCTAGACTTGTGGCAAAGGGATATGCACAACAGTATGGGATTGACTACACAGAGGTATATGCTCCTGTTGCAAGATTAGATACCATACGTTTGATAATTGCTCTAACAGCTCAAGAATGATGGAGTATCTTTCAACTGGATGTGAAAAACGCATTTCTGCATAGTGAACTCAGTGAGGAAGTCTTTGTCCAACAGCCCCAAGGATATGAGAAAAAGGGTGAGGAACACAAGGTTTACAAACTAAACAAGGCACTGTATGGCCTCAAACAAGCTCCACGAGCTTGGTATAGCAAAATTGAGACCTACTTCATCCACGAAGGCTTCAAAAAGTGTTACTGTGAGCACACCTTGTTCACTAAACTAAAAGAAGGAGGAAAGCTGTTAATTGCCAGTCTGTATGTTGATGATTTGATCTTCTTTGGGAATGACAGGAACATGTGTAAAGAGTTTAAGAAGCTCATGATGCTGGAATTTGACATGTCAGACTTGGGAAAAATGAAGTACTTTTTGGGAATTGAGGTGCTGCAAAATCCTGAAGGGATTTATATATGTCAAAGGAGGTATGCTCAAGAAATCTTAAAACGATTTGGCATGGATAGATGCAACCCAGTGAAGAATCCTATAGTTCCAGACTGCAAATTGTCAAAGGATGAGGAGGGAACCAAGGTTGATGCAAGTATGTTCAAACAGGTGGTTGGCAGCCTCATGTACTTAACTGCAACCAGACCTGATTTAATGTATGGTGTTAGTCTTATTAGCAGGTTCATGTCATGCCCAACGGAGCAACACTGGTTAGCAGCAAAAAGGCTACTCCGATACCTGATGGGAACAATGAACCTGGGCATCTTCTACAAGAAAGGAGGTTGCAAACAGCTCATAGCCTACTCAGATAGCGACTTTGCTGGAGATATAGATGATCGCAAGAGTACTACAGGATGTGTGTTTATAATCAGCTCTTGAGCAGTATCATGGTCTTCTAAGAAACAGCCTGTTGTTAGTTTATCAACAACCGAAGTTGAGTACATCGCTGCTGTCTCATGTGCCTGTCAATGTGTTTGGCTAAGAAGAGTCTTGGAGCAGCTTGGTTGTGAACAGAAGGAATGCACTACAATTTTGTGCGATAACAGTTCCAGCATAAAACTTTCCAAGAATCCTGTTCTCCACGGCAGAAGTAAGCATATTGATATCAGGTTTCATTTCCTTCGTGAAATGGTGAAAGAGAATGTGGTTAACTTGAGTTACTGTAAAACTCAAGATCAGATAGCCGACATTATGACAAAACCTCTCGGGTTAGAGGTGTTCTTAAAGCTTCGAAGATTGCTGGGATTGTGTGAAATTCCAAACATAAACTGAATACAGTTTAAGGGAGGGAATGATGGATTGTTAAAGGAATTAACAGTGTAGTTTGTTTGTTTCTTTCATTGCTTACTTTCCCGCTCATTTTTCTATTTTCTGGTAATTCTGTTACCATATCCTATTATTACGAATGGTAGTTATTTCTGTTGCAATTCGGTTATTCCTTGGCTGTCAACATGCATAATGCATGCACAGCGTAAAACTTCTGTAAATGGCTATATAAGCCATATGTTGATAACAAATAAAGGTAGAGAAGTGTAATACAAATCTTGATTCTCTTGATTCAAGAACTGTGAGTGGATTAACAGTAATCACTAAATTATGAAATTTTAAATTAACTTTTTAAATTGATAGACGCCTATACTTAGGTTGATTTCTTGAACTTTTATTTGTTTGATTTGATGGACTAGTTTTCTGCTTTCAATTGTTATTCATTTTTATTTAATTTTGTGGATGATCCATTTATATCCCCTTTATTTTTCTTTTAAGTCTTAATTTCAAGATACTAAATATAAATAAAAAATATAAATTTGACATATATAAAACAAGTTTTATAAGTTTTAAAATCATATATGAAATTCAACACCACCCAACAAGTTTTTTAAGGGTATGTACATATGGTGTGCATTCTACGTACAATAGGGCAGATGAAAATAAAAGGTATCTTTTGTTGTTGTTGCAAGGAGATGGTTATGTTTGATGTTTTATATAAATAAAGAAAATAATTAATTGGCATGTTATATTATTATTATTTTTTATTCACACTTTTCTAAAATACCTCCGTAATTTTATGTTTCTTACAAGATGAGTTTTAAATAGAAATAATGTCGGAAACATAACCTGATATTTCTAACTGTAATCATTTTAAAACAATTAAAAGCAAAAATTGTGGCAGAATTATCCATATATTTCTTTATTTTTTTTTTATCTCTATTAAGTATATGTTTGGTAATGAAAAAACAGATCGAAGACAAAAATAAACAAGCTTTGAACTCCAACCTGCAGCAACCACTAACTTCGACACTCCAACTCTCAGTCCCTGCCCAACCCCAGAATGACTCTAATCTTTTTTTCTTTTTCTTTTTCTTTTTCTGGACCTGCCAATTCCAGTACTAACATCCTCATTTCCTGCTCACTTTCGTCCAAGGATTGCTTCCGAATGAATCATTGCATATAGCTTATATTTTTAAAACAAGCCGAATCTCTGCTGTGAAGAATTGAACATCTTAAGTACATAGAAGATAATTATAATCCCTTCTGAAAGAAAGAAAGAAACCTGTAGAAGTGGCACACAATGTAATGTAACCAATCAGTTGGTTACATGTTGTGCTAATTTTATTTATGTAAATTGTATTTATTATTAATAAAAACTTTTATTATTTTTAATATTTTATTATAATTTATTAATGAATATAGAGTAAAGATAAAGTCATGGAACAAAAATACTTTGCATAGAAAATTATATAATTGTTATAATAATAAGATTCTTATTGTATTAAAATATTATTTCTAAATGTAATTCATGGTCACTGTTCTAGTAAAATTTATTATTAATTAGAGTTATTGAGTCCGGCTCATATTATGTTCCTTTCTTTATAAAAAGAAGTAGTTGCTGTCATAAATCGAAGTATGAGAGATACCTGGAACTGATATGCAGGTACTCGTCAAATGACAGGTGTACTGAAATAGTTAATCAATTTTTCATAACACTTTTGAATATCTCTGAGAATGCCAATGTCAAAGATTCTTGACATCATTAGCTTTCACATCAGGAATAGCTAATTAAGTTTCATGGAATTACCGATATCAACATCACCCATCAATATCATTAACTATTCTTAACCCAAATAGTTAATCAAGTTCAGTATTCCTTATTCTCTGGGATGGTTATGCAGATGTTAGTAAACCTTATTAACATCATTAGCCTCCCGTGCTCGAGACCAGCTAATCAAATTCAAGAAGCGATTATCAAAGAAGTTCATTAATATAGTTCATTATTCCTAACCAAACCAATTAGTCAAGTATGTTTTCATTTCTCATTTATTTCATCGGATCGATTCTTCTTTTGGCAACATCAACATGTATACAATCCAAGAATTAAATAGATTTCCAAGGTTACAGATATTTAAAAAGGGTATAGGTATAGGAAACCTACTTGTTGTAGAAGCTTGGCTCGCGCTCCCTTACTGTTGTTATGCCCTTCCCGCGGTCCCTCTTGAATTCGCAAGCATACCACATTATTTATTCACAAGCATACCATGTTATAATGATAATAACGACAATGTTGACTCCCTTTTTACAATTGCTTCATTTCCATTTGTGTTCCCAATACATCCCTTAAGGTTATGGTTCAGTATTAAATCATAACTAACATCACAAATTCAATTTCAAATATGGCTTATTTCCTTTTTAATGTCAAGACACGGCACTACATATTTTTTGAAAGGAAGGAAACTTGATTATACCCCTAACATGACTAAATTTCCTGTTTTGACAATTTATCGAAACTACCAGCAGAGGTTACAACTCAACCTCTCCTCAAATATTTATCTATATCTGGAGTTCTAGAGCTCTAAATTAAGCAAGTCAGACTCGTTGGAAAGCTAATATCCTTGGCTATAACTTCTTTAAGAAACTTTTCTAAAATATTATTATTTTTAGGCCCGAATCCTCTCTGGAATTAGGGTGACAAATTTGTCCAATTTTCAACAATGGTTTAAATGAACCTTCAATTATCTTCATTTCCCCCTATTATCTTAAGACAACTATTTTTACGTTATATGCATGGTAAACTTCCTAAATATGATCTCTCAAGTGTCGTTTAAGCTAATTTGCCTCTTTTGTGTAAAATAATCGAGAACTATTTTAAGAAACATATACATCATTGAATTCCATGTTTCTCCTACATTCCGCAACTCCTCTTAAGAAAAGCCATAGGCTTTACATATGACCAATAAACTCGTTTCTACATCACGTAACACATGTATTCGATCTATGAAGTTCCCTACTATCAAGTTATCATGCTTCCCCTATTAGTAAACTTCCTACCACACCTAATCCACTCATCATTAACATATGAAATCTTAAAACTCGTGCTCCCCCTACTCAATTTAGCCTTGACTGAAACTTGGCCTCAGGAACCAAGCGTTCCCTTCTCCTTCTCATGCAATTATTTATATTATTTAGTTATTATTAATATTATAACATCACATCACAAAGACTTTATAAAGAAAATCAAATTTTATTTTCCTCCCATTCAACCCCTAAATGGTCGGCCACTCTTGTTCCTTTGGGCATTGATTTTTCTTTGGTATTTTTAGTAATGACAAATGAATTCCGTGAAAAAGATAATTTTGCCCCTTAAAGTAAGTTATATGGTTTTAATTATGAAAAAGAGATGATAATTTTACTATATGAATCCATAATAAATTATGAGTGCGTGTACAGTGAATTACTCATCTCTTTTAGCTTTTATTTTAACTAGTTCATTTTTTTTAATCAATTTTAGTGCATATTATCTAAATAAAAAATATATTTTATTATGTTATTTCTCTTGTATAAACAATTTCAATATAAATTAAATAAGAAAAGGTAAATCCATATATTATATCACATGAGAAACCACTTATGATTACTAAAAACTCTTATTATAAGAAAATTTAGGAGGGGATAATACAAAATTTTCAAGGGAAATAATTTAATAATTTATATAATTGTAGGGATCAAAATAAACTTTGGAGGGGCTCCTGCCCTTATTGAGTCCTGATAATAATTTTTGGTTTGACTAAGTTACTATATGTCGTGCATTTTTAAAAAGTATTATATATCACATTACGAAACAAAACTTAAGATATGGTTTCTCAATCAAAGTTATTACTTTTTTATTTATATTTTTAATTAGAAAGGGAAAATTGTATTGTAGATTGATTTTTTTATTTTTTTAATTATATTTAATTTATTTTTCCTTTTATACAGATAAGAAGAAAATGATTTTCCTATTTAAAAATTATTTCTTTTTTATTTTTTATTACAAATGTACATATATCAATCATATATTTATTCAATTTTGTTGACTAAATGTCTACTCTAACTGAAGAATCACATTGTAGATATTATATGACATACAATGAGACAATCAAATTAAAAAATATGTTAAAAAAATATCAAAAAGGGAAGAATTATACGCGAAATCCAAATTTGTTATATATTAATGTTTATTGTTATCAATGATGTTTATGGATGATGTGTTGATATTGCTCCTATTTTGTTTTTGTTTTTCTTTTATATCTTTAAATGTAGTGTATTTCAAAGTATTTTTTGTTCAAAATCATATTAAAATAATATATTTTTTATTTTTTAAAAAAATTATTTTTAATA
>Ga0307510_10000841_pt1 | contig 32137 bp, 20 predicted proteins | sample 12_EM_MG_FD_207224 | JGI IMG/M metagenome (GOLD analysis project Ga0307510, IMG submission 207224) | Populus trichocarpa ectomycorrhiza microbial communities from riparian zone in the Pacific Northwest, United States - 12_EM | ecosystem: Host-associated > Plants > Roots > Unclassified | place... | reverse complement strand
CCATTTTCAGCAGCAAGCAAAAGTGGTGTTCGGTTGCTGTGATCTGGTTTATTGGGATTCACGTCATCCCGTTGGAGCAGTATTTTTACCAGTCTCTCGTGCCCATACTTAGCAGCCCAACAGAGCGGTGATTCTTCAAATAGAACTCTCTGGACAAGGTTGACGTCGCCTCTTCCGAGCAGTAGCCCCACCACTCCGACGTGTCCATTCTCAGCAGCACAGGAGAGTGGTATCCGGCCGCGGTTATCTGGTTTTTCGGGGTCGACGTCGTCCCGCCCGAGTAGCATTTTCACCACTCCCTCGTGCCCATTCTCAGCAGCACACAAAAGTGGTCTTCGGCTGCGGTAATCTGGTTTATTAGGATCCACGTCGTCCCGCCCGAGTAGTGTTTTCATCATTCCCTCGTGGCCATTCTCGGCAGAACACCAGAGTGGTGTTCGGCCGTGGCTATCTGTTTTGTTAGGATTGACGTCGTTTCGTCCGAGCAGTATATTCACCACCCCATCATGCCCATTCATAACTGCCCACCAGAGTGGTGTTTCGCCATACTTATTTGGGTTGTCGGGACTAACGTCGTCCCGCCTGAGCAGTATTTCCATCACTCCCTCGTGCCCATTCTTGGCAGACCACCAGAGCGGTGTTTGGCCGTAGGCATCTGGTTTGTCAGGGCTCACATCGCCCTGCTCGAGTAGTACTTCCACAACTCCCTGGTGCCCATTCTTAGCAGCCCACCAGAGCGGTGTTTGGCCGCACACATCCGGTTTGTCGGGGCTCACGTCGTCCCGTCCCAGTAGTATTTTCACCACTCCCTCGTGTCCATTCTTAGAAGCACACAAGATGGGTGTTTCACCGGACTCACTCGCCCCACCAAGGTTGGCGTCGCCCCGCCCAAGTAGTATTCTCACCACCCCTTCGTGCCCATTCAAGGCAGCCCACACAAGAGGTGTAGTACCTGTGTAGTCTACTTGGTTGATATCACAACCTTCCAGCTCTACCAAACTAGCGACAATCTCAACAATCCCAAAGAAGGATGCACAGTGTAGACCACTGAACAGGGAAGGTTTATTGAAATTAACACCGAAGAAACACGATTTCTCTGCATTCAGAAGGATATGGGCGGACACGTGGTTGGTGTAGTCGCCAAATAGTTTCAGTGCAAGCTGTTTCGCACAATCAGAAAGATCTTTTTTTGCGTGTATTCCCCAATGGAGAGAAGCGTATTCCAGAAAGGGTGTGCTCGGATGTAGCGAAGAATATTCCAGCGATGAGCGCGAATATAGAAAAGGATCTCCAGGGTAGGATGTACTGGAATATGACAAAGAAAGTCTCCGAGAGGCTGGGCTAGAAAACCGTGAAGAAGGTTGCAAAAGGGGTGCGGTAGAGCGGGAAGAAGAATGGCTTTGAGAGGGGTTCGAATATAGAGAAGAATATCCCTGAAAGCCTACGCTCGAATATCGAGAAGAATACCCTAGAAAAGGTGCACCCGGGAGACCACGAGAGGGACTAGTCGAAAGTGCCTTGACCTGATGGGAATTCAAATAACTTAGGCAAGTCTCGGCAACTGTCGAGTGAACCCTGCCAAAAAGCCGCGGATGAGCCCGGAGGTACTCTTGAAGAGTAAAATGGATTAACCGGATAGTTGAGGCCTCCTTGTCTACGACAACAAGTCCTTGACAACAGGCGAGCAATGTCCCTATTGAAGGAACATTGTCGGCATCGAGATCCGCCGATCCAATCTCGACTCCTAGAGCGTGACATAGTTCGTCCACCTTCAAGGGCCGCTCCGAGTGAGAGATCCACATCAATGCGGCAATGCCGAGCCTCGCTTTCTCCCCACCCTGTTCCTTTATCCGACCCAACGTCCCGCCATAGACACCCCCCAACCCCGAGCCGTCAGCCATTACGTTGAGCCTCCGTCGCCTGCGACGGATTGTGGTTTCCTGCAGGATCGCATCCATATTCAAGGAGACTAGCAGAAATCTAGATATGTGTCTGTCAGTGGATAACTTGGGGTAGCTCCTCCGGTGTCATTGCTTTCACGTACATTTCAGAAATATTTTCAGGAATTTTCCTCAGGATCTCCGCCTCCAGAGTACTGTCCATCGCGTCTGGTGTTGTGTCTTCGTCCAGTCTGCTATGAAGATAACTGATAATATCTTGCCTCCGAGGAGTGATGCGCATCGTCGTTACTCTTCCAGAAAGGCGGTTCCTGACCTCAGCCTGGATGTGCGGTCTTCCGGTCAGGAATATCCGGGTATCTGGGGACCTTCGCAGAATTTCGTTAAGCGAATTAAGAACTTTGACTCGATGTCCTGCCACACATTCATCGAGAGCGTCGATGCAGATAAACGTAGGTTTTTCGGAAGCGATGGTTTGCAGCATGTTCACGATATCGGCAAGCTGAGGTCCCCGCCCACCGAGGAACTTTTTCTGGTCCTCATATGCTCGCGCTATTTCCCTGGGCACATTTTCCAGTCCACCCACAGCCTGTTTGAGTAGAGCGCCCATCATACTCGCCGATGACTGCTCCTTTTGGGCCGCGAAGTCAAAGTAAAAACCTGCCACCGCGGCCTCCTCGCCTCTAGCCTTATCACACAAGCTGTCTATCACCAACGAGCTATCCCAGTTTGTCAGCACTTGCCTATTTTCTTCCGTTATTCGAGATTCATAGATGTTCGTCCTTATTACCTAATAAACGTCTTCCCAACCCCCGGATCTCCATAACAAAACAAGACAGGCTCATTGGACCCACTCCCCCCCCTCCTGGCGCACCAGCCTCTGAATTTCTCGGTTTGCAACATCCATCCCCCGACATTTTTGACCCGGCTCTCTTGAATATCCTTGTGCCGGAACCTGGGCTCTTGTGGCGATAACCAGGTCAGGATCTGAGACCGTTCATCAGCAACAGTACAATTATTCCACACACTATTAAAGGAGTTGGTATTATTGAAGGAGTCGGTATTGCTATGGAAGCGATATTGAGACATCTCCGCTGTTCGGAAACTGGTGGAGGATGGGTGATTGAACTGCTCGGCTGACGGGGTCGCTGGAGAAAACAGGGGTCTTGTGTGGCGCCTCAATGACAACTCAGCAGAGCCCAATCAATCCCTTGGTGTTGTCAGCAACGCTCTGTTTGTGTTTCTCGCATCAGTCGCGCGAAATGCCACACCCCTTTGAATTATACCCTGTGGCGCGGCACAAATCCTCCACTGCCGGTATGGTGAATAACGCAGGAGATCACTTGTGGAATCGCCTAGCTTGGTATATACACAAGTGTTGAAATCTAGAGATGGAGACGGAGAAGTAAATCTTGGTAGAACGCGTGAATGTTGTTCTTCGGATGACCTCAGTCTATCTGTCTACTCGAGTACTAGCTAGTGATATATCCATAGACCCCATGACTATTACGTGACTACTGTAGTCACCTCCGAGATACAGTCTGAGAACTCGCTCCACATAACCACATTAGGAAGCTATTTCCGACAACAAGTGCTCGAGTACCGTACTCGAGTAAATCAATGAATAGTTTAGTCGAAACCCTTACCGATCATCCAACTCAAAGCATCACAGCATATCCTCTCGTGTTGTCGGTAGCAGGTGGGAAGGTCCTTCCCGCAGCCTCGTAACCCGCTAAATTAGGCTCGGTGAAGCTAGGCGCTCAGCTTTTTGATGTTTATCAAGACCGCCAAGCACGATTCGTACCCTCACAAGCAATCCTATCCCCTTAAGTTGCCACAAACACAAATGTACAGCACCTACCATCATACCCCACCTTTCCAATGAGCCATCACCAAGTACCGTTTGACAGCTAACCTAAGCAGTAATTCAAAGGGTATCATACAGTGAATAATCCTGGGATATTCAGGATCCAAGATCTACCACAGGATAAGTAACCGAAACTCGGGTAAATCTCATTTAGCATGTAATGCTCGTCTGTTTACAGAGGTACAAAGCAGTAATTCAAAGGACATCATGAATAATCAGATGTAAAAGCCAGGGATAGTCAGGATCCAAGATCTACCACTAAGATAACTAACCGAAACTAGGGTAAATCTCATGTGACCTGTGAAATAGAGTGCTATCTGGACAACACTCTTCGTGTGCCCGGCGGTCGGGACATGAGTTACCCGACTTAGGGCGTGGGCCACTGCTACCGTACTTCCATAAAACTATCTGCCTGCGAAGGCATTGGCTAAAGCACAACCGAATTATTCAGTTTTTCCCCCCTCAGGGCGCTTAAAAAATCCCTCTTAACTTAGTGCTCTGCTGCGAGATATGAACGGAACTGGTGTGATTAGTAAGGTTCGTGCAAAAAAAACAAAAAAACAGCCCGTTCTGGTATACGTTCAACCGCTATTATATCCGAGAAAGTTTTACTACTTCCTCGACTGCTTATAACGCGATCATAGGCTGTCACTCGTCCATTTTTAACCGTCTTTGTTGCAATGTGGCGCTGGTTGTCAGGGACTTCCCGACAACCTTAAACGAGAAGCAGTCTAGACTTAGGCGAGGAGATGCGAGGAGCCGTTTGGGAGTCGTTTGGGATGCAGTAAGGAGTGTTACGGATTGGAAGAGATGGAGCCCCCAGATGTGGTGGATACCTGCGAGGTTGACTTTTGTGTAGTATAGAGTAATTATCCACTTTCGTGATCGGTGGACAACAGAGATCAAGTCAATCAACGGTTAACAATTCTCACCCAAATATATTCAAACTCTTCAGTAAAACTCTTTACGAAATTCTCTATTTACTTCAGTCTTGAACGGTAAGTTTAAGCACCACAAGACACAGCACGGTCCAATGTTCTATGTGCTGCAACCTCCCTTAACCCCACTAAACATCGCCAATCAGACCGCACAGAAGAGCACTTTCTATCCCAATAGGGATAGAAGAGGGCGGGGGAAGAGGATTATTTACCCATGACATGTGGAAGTAGAGAAACCCAATTTTTGTTTTTAGATACAGTCAACCAGCCATAGCGGATAAATATTAAGCATCAGACTGCCCTCTTCCACCCTGTGCATGTAATCGTCCTCATATACCAACCAAAGCCTCATCTTTAAGTCTTGTCTAACAATCGCCGACTATAGGTTGGCGATCGAAGGTCTACCTATCGTAGGAAATATTAATGAGTGAACTAGCGCTTTCCGTGACATGGGCTCCTGCGGGAAATGATGCCATTACTCCGCATCAACTTTGATAATTTCGAGACACCGTTTTTCGGTATCGCACCGTACCACGGAAATTTCCTGTGCCGCACCAATTTCGTACGAACATACCCCCAACCTGATATTCGAGGCCCACCTGGAAGGAGGTATGTGAGGACGATCTTTGTTAAACTACGTCCGGAGTGGGCACCGATCACAGCTGTACAAGCACTAACAGCGAGCTATCGGGTTGCTTTCCGCGAGCGTTAGGAATACTTCCACTTATTATTTCTCTATGCTTGCGTCGGAACAACTCATATCTAGTTTTCATAGGCGAGGGGAGGGGAAAAAAAGGGAAGTAGAGAAAAAAAAGTAAAGAAGAATGGATGCACAATGGGTTTTTAAGGCTAGAAGAGAAGAACAAAATTTCGTAAAACCTGAATTCAAAACCACATGGCTTATCCTGATATTATGATACAATATAAGAAGGGGGGTTTACTCTGGAAAAAAGGGAAAAGGGCAATTACCACAAGACGGTGTTTCGGGTTGCAGGAGGTGATAACTTAGTTCTTTTGGCCTTGGTACGCCTGTGAAACCTCCACCGGGGTCTCCTCGAGCCCGTAGACCAGCTACTCTAGTAGTGCACCTAGCATGTTCGTGGGGGACTGCTCCTTCCGCGCCGCGAAGTCAAAATAAAAACATGCCACGGTGGCATTCTGTGCTTCAGTCTGATCACACAGCTTGTCTATCACCAGTGAACTAATATCGCAACTTGTCAGCACGTGCCCCCTTCTTCCCTTTCTTGAGGTTCGCTCTTGTTACCTAATAAAAGTCTTTCCAACCCCAGGACCTCCACAGCAAAACAGAACCGCATTATCAGATTCGCTTCCTCCACTACCAGCCTACCAGATTTTAAATTCCTTTGTCTGCAAGGCCCATCCCCCTATCTACCCGGCTGCTTTGAATGTCTTTGTGCAGGAGCCTGGGCTCTAGTGGCGATAACCAGGCCAAGATTTGAGACCGCTCATCGGTAACAGTACAGTTGTTCCACACATTATTAAAGGAGTTGGTATTGCGGTAGAAGAAAGATCGAACCATCTTGGCTGTTAGGAGGCTGGTAGAGAATGTGTGATTAGACCGGTCGATGGAATAGTTGGGAGCTGAAGAAATACGGGGCCTTTTGTGGAACCTCAAGCATATCTCGGGACAGTCCAATCACTACCGCCCATAGGCTTGTCAACAACACTCCGCTTCTGTTTCCTGCATTAGTAATGAGAAATCCCTTTCAAAATTTAACTTGTGGCGCGGAGCAAATCCTTCCCTCAAGTGAACGAACACTCACTACCTGGGCCGAATCATGAACCGGTAGCTGGTACTTGTATATGTGCAAGTGCAACAAGCCTTATAAACAAATCAGTCAAATTCCCCACATATCATCTAGCTTAAAGCATAGCAGCATATTCCCTTGCGATATCGATTGCGCCCGGGAAAGCTCTTCCTTCAGTCACATAACTTACCAGGTTCTGTGAAGCTAGCTGCTAGGCGCAGGGTTTTTTTTTGGCGTTTATCAACACTCCCAAACACAAGGCTCACACCAGCAGCCCAGTGCGGCATCGCCGTAAGTTGCCGGAAGCACAATACATCTACCATAATATACCTTATCCTTCCAACGACCGAGCCAATGCCGAATATCGTTCGGCGGCTAACCTAAGCAGTAAATCAGAGCGTTGTTGAATATGGCGAATAGTTTTCTAATAAAAGCCTGGGACCACTCAGGACCCAAGACTCAGTACTTTGCCCCGAAATGCGAACAGAACTAGTATGATAAATAGGGCTCGCTCAAAAGAAAAAAAAAAAGATCCCGACTCTACCCTATGTGTTCGCGTACATCGCTACACTTGAGCGCTATTATCTCCGAGAAGGCAATTAACTTTATCGGGTCCATTTCCTCAGCTGCTTTGTAACCCCGCCACAGATCGTCACTCGTCTAATTTCAACGGGGTTCGTTACGAATTGTTTTATGCAAATCAAACGAGGTCCAAGTTTTATTGAATGCTCTCTTAGCCCAGGAGAGGAAGACGGTGTTCGTGAGGAAAGAGGGAAAGAAGATGGGAAGGGGGGCGGGGCACCATATAGAGACGCAACATAAGGAAATCATAGGAGTGCAGGAACACATATGCGATATACACATAGGCACCCCTACAACAAGAGAAAGCAACATAGCCCGGTATGAGTATCCAGAAAACACAGAGATCAATGAAGCGGTCAATGAGTGCGACATCGGATCCATATCATAACAAGTCCTAACCCGGTATGGCGGATGATATTGCGCATCCAACTTTCTTCTTCCCCAGTAGCGTCCTGCACAAGGAATCGTCCTTAAATGCTGCCTAAAGCTTCATCTTTAAGTTTTATCAAAAAATGGCCTAACCCGCAGGCTGGCGATTTGTTGTGGGGGAGATTAATGGATAAACCCGCGCTTTACGCGACATGCACTCCTGTAGCAAAAGATACCATTCCTCGGCAGCAAATTCTATACTCGGGGGAAGGCGTTTTTCGGTATCGTACCTTGTTCCTGAAAATTTCCACCGCACGGATAGTCCTCAATCTCACCATCGAGGACACACCTGGAAGGAAGTGGCATGTCAGGATGATCCTTATCAAACTATGTCCGTAGTAGAGACTGATCACAGCCATACAAGCGCGAACAGTTAGCTATTGGGCTGCTTTCCATGACTTCTAGAAATGCTTGCATTTATTATTATTTTTCTCTATATTTGCGTCTAAACAGCTAGCAGCTAGTTTCCAGAGGGAAGGGAAGGGGAAAAAAGGAACAATAAATGTACAAGGAGGGTTTACAATCAAAAGAGAAGAATAAAGGGAAGAACGACGGAAATTCAAAGCTATATAGTTTATCTCAATAGGATGGACACAAGCGGGGCTACTCCGGAAAGAGAGGTGAATGGGAATTACCACAGGACGGTGTTTCGGGCTGCGGGAGGCGGCAGGAAGAGATGAAAAAAAGTGAGAGAAAGTCTGCGGGTGTGGGCATGTTTAAGGAGCTGTTGCGATCCTTGTGGACATAGCAAATAGGAGATCCGTATTGGAAAACGGTAAGGATGGCGATGCCCCTTCGTCCCTAGAAAGGCACTAGGTGCTATATCAGAGACATTGCTCGCACATGGGGACGCTCGACGGCCCGCCAGAGCCGTGTTCAGCCATGGTATCTTGTCTAGGCGACATCGTCATGTCCGAGCAGTATTTTCACCACCCCCCCGTGCCCATTCGCGGTAGCACACTGGAGCGGTGTTTGGCCGTTGATATCCTCTTTGTTGGGGTTGACGTCGTCCCGTTCAAGTAGTATTTTCAGCACTTCCGCCTGCCCGTTCGAAGCAGCATCCCAAAGTGGTGTTCTGCCGTATATATTCGGCTTTTCAGGGTCAACATCACCTCGGCCGAGAAGCGTTCTTGCCACTCCCTGGTGGCCTTTCATAGCAGCCCACAGGAGCGGTGTTCGGCCCCCGGTATCCGGTTCATTGGGTTTGACGTCTTCCCGTTCGAGTAGTATTTTCACCGCTCCTTCGTGCCCTTCCCCAGCAGCGGCGCAGAGCGGTGTCTGGCCGTTAGTATCCTTGCTGTTAGGGTTGACGTCATCCCGTTCAAGAAGTACTTTCAGCACTCCCTCCCGCCCATTCCAAGCAGCATCCCAAAGTGGTGTCTGGCCATAGATATTCGGCTTTTCGGGGTCAACATCGCCTCGCCTGAGCAGCGTGGTCGCTACTCCCTCATGGCCTTTCATGGCAGCCCACAAGAGCGGTGTTTGACCGCCAGTATCCGGTTCATTGGGTTTGATGTCGTACCGTCCGAGTAGTACTTTCACCACTCCTTCGTGCCCTTCCCCAGCAGCGGCGCAGAGCGGTGTTTGGCCGTTGGTATCCTGTTTGTTGGGGTTGACGTCGGCCAGTCGAAGCAAGATTTTTAGTACTCCCTCCTGCCCATTCCAGGCAGCATCCCAGAGGGGTGATCGGTTGTAGATATTTGGTTTATCAGGGTCAACATCGTCCCGTCCGAGTAGCGTTCTCGCCACTCCCTCATGACCTTTCATGGCAGCCCACAAGAGCGGTGTTCGGCCCCCGGTATCCGGTTCATTGGGTTTGATGTCCTGCCGTCCGAGCAGTGTTTTCACCACTCCTTCGTGCCCTTCACCAGCAGCGGCGCAGAGCGGTGTTTGGCCGTTGGTATCCTTGTTGTTAGGGTTGATGTCATACCGTTCAAGTAGTATTTTCAGCACTCCCGCCTGCCCATTCCAAGCAGCATCCCAAAGTGGTGTTCTGCCGTATATATTCGGTTTTTCGGGATCAACATCGCCTCGTCCGAGTAGCGTTCTCGCCACTCCCTCATGGCCTTTCATGGCAGCCCACAAAAGCGGTGTTCGGCCCCCGGTATCCGATTCATTGGGTTTGACGTCACGCCGTCGGAGTAATATTTTCACCACTCCTTCGTGCCCTTCACCAGCAGCAGCGCAGAGAGGTGTTTGGCCGTTAGTATCCTTGGTGTTGGGGTTTACGTCATACCGTTCAAGTAGTATTTTCAGCACTCCCTCTTGCCCATTCCAAGCAGCATTCCAAAGTGGTGTTCGGCCATAGATATTCGGCTTTTCGGGGTCAACATCGCCTCTTCCGAGAAGCGTTCTCGCCACTCCCTCATGGCCTTTCATGGCAGACCAGAAGAGGGGTGTTTGGCCCCCGGTATCAGGTTCATTGGGTTTGATGTCACGCCGTCGGAGTAATATTTTCACCACTCCTTCGTGCCCTTCCCCAGCAGCAGCGCAGAGAGGTGTTTGGCCGTTAGTATCCTTGTTGTTGGGGTTTACGTCATACTGTTCAAGCAGTATTTTCAGCACTCCCTCTTGCCCGTTCCAAGCAGCATCCCAGAGCGGCGTTCGGCCGTATATATTCGGCTTTGAGGGGTCAACATCGCCTCGTCCGAGTAGCGTTCTCGCCACTCCCTCATGGCCTTTCATGGCAGCCCACAAGAGCGGTGTTTGACCGCCAGTATCCGGTTCATTGGGTTTGATGTCCTGCCGTCCGAGTAGTATTTTCACCGCTCCTTCGTGCCCTTCTCCAGCAGCGGCGCAGAGCGGTGTTTGGCCGTTGGTATCCTTGCTGTTAGGGTTGACGTCATCCCGTTCAAGTAGTATTTTCAGCACTCCCTCTTGCCCGTTCCAAGCAGCATCCCAGAGCGGCGTTCGGCCGTATATATTCGGCTTTTCGGGGTTAACATCGCCCCGTCCGAGTAGTGTTCTCGCCACTCCCTCATGACCTTTCATGGCAGCCCACAAGAGCGGTGTTCGGCCGCTAGTATCCGGTTCATTGGGTTTGACGTCTTCCCGTTCGAGTAGTATTTTCACCACTCCTTCGTGCCCTTCTCCAGCAGCGGCGCAGAGCGGTGTTTGGCCGTTGATATCTTGTTTGTTGGGGTTGACGTCGTCCCGTTGAAGCAAGATTTTTAGTACTCCCTCCTGCCCATTCCAGGCAGCATCCCAGAGAGGTGATCGGTCGTAGATATTTGGTTTCCTAGGATCCACATCGCCTCGTCCGAGTAGCATTGTCGCCACTCCCTCGTGGCCTTTCATAGCAGCCCACAAGAGTGGTGCCCGGCCACCGGTATCTGGCTCGTTAGGTTCAATGTCATGCCGTCTAAGTAATATTTTCACCACTTCTTCGTGTCCTTTCAAAGCAGCCCAAATGAGAGGCGTACTGCCTGTGCAGTCTGTTTGGTTGATGTTACAACCTTCCACTTCTACCAAGCTATCTACAATCCCAGCAATCCCGAAGAGGGATGCACAGTGTAGACCACTGAATAGGGGAAGTTTATCGAAATTAACACGGAAGGAATATGATTCCTCTGCACTCAAGAGTATTCTCGCGGATATGTTGTTAGTGCAGTCGTTGAATAGCTTTAGAGCAAGGTGTTTTGCACAATCTGAAAGTTCTTTTTTTGCATGCATTCCCCAATATAGGGAAGAATATTCTAGAAATGGTGCGCCTCGGAAATCGGGAGAGGGACTAGTCGAAAGAGTCTTGACCTGATGGGAATTCAGATAACTTAAGCAAGTTTCCGCCATTGTCGAGTGAGCTCTACCAACAAGCTCTGGATGAGTCCGGACGTACTCTTGAAGAGTAAAATGAATTAACCGGACAGTTGAAGCCTCCTTGTCTACGACAAGAAGTCCTTGACAACAAGCTAGTAATGTCCCGATTGAAGGAACATTGTCGCTATCGAGATCCGCCGATCCTATTTCGACCCCCAGAGCATGGCACAGTTCGCTGACTTTCAAGGGTCGCTCCGAGTGAGAGATCCACATCAATGCGGCCATGCCGAGCCTCGATTTCTCTTTACCTTGTCCCTTTATCCGACTCAACGCCTTACCGTAAGCGTCCCCCAACCCCAAGCCGTCAGTCATTGCGTTGAGCTTTTGCCGCCTGCGACGAATTGTGGTTTCCTGCAGGATCGCATCAAGATTTAACAAGACTAGCAGGAATCTAGGTGTGTATTTATCAGCGGACAACTTCGGGGAGCTTCTCCAGGATTGCTGCTTCTACCTACCTTCCAGAAACATCTTTGGGGATTTTCCTCAGGATGTCTGCCTTTAAACTACTGTCCATCGCGTCAGGCGTCGTATCTTCGCCCAGTCTGCTATGGAGATAGCTGATGATATCATCCCTCCGCGGAGTGATGCGTATGGTCGTTACTTTTCCGGGCAGGCGCTTCCTGACCTCAGTCCGGATGTGAGGTCTTCCTGTCACGAACATCCGAGTGCCCGGAGACCCTTGCAGAACCTCATTAAGCGAATCAAGAACCTTAACTCGATATCCCGCCATGCATTCATCGAGAGCGTCGATGCATATGAACGTGGTCTTCTCGGAAGCGGCGCTCTGCATCATTTTCACAATATCGCCAAGCTGCGGTTCCCGCCCGCCAATAGCTCTTTTTTGGCCTTGGTATGCCAGCGATACCTCCGCCGGGGTCTCCTCGAGTCCGCAGACCAGCTGTTTCAGCAGGGCACCCAGCATGTTCGTGGGGGACTGCTGCTCTCGGGCCGCGAAGTCAAAATAAAAACATGCCACAGTGGCATTCTGTCCTTCGGCCTGATCACACAGCTTATCTATCACCAGTGAACTAATATCGCAGTTTGTCAGCGCGCGCCCCCCTTCCTTTTCTTGAGGTTTGGTCTTGTTACCTAATAAAAGTCTTTCCAACCCCGGAATCTCCACAACAAAACAGAACTGCATTATCAGATTCGCTTCCACTAGGACCAGCGCACCAGCTTTTAAATTCCTCGGTCTGCAAGACCCATTCCCCTACGTTATCGACTCGGCCACCTTGAATGTCCTTGTGCCGGAGGCTAGGCTCTAGTGGCGATAACCAGGTCAGGATTTGAGACCGCTCATCGGCAACAGTGTAGTTGTTCCACACGTTATTAAAGGAGTTGGTATTATTGAAGGAGTTGTTGGTATTGCGGTAGAAGAAAGATCGAAACATCTTCGCTGTTAGGAGGCTGGTAGAGGGTGTGTGATTAAATTGGTCTGTTGGTATCGGTTGATGGAGTCGTTGGGAGCTGAAATACGGTGACTTTGTGGAACCTTAAGCATAGCCCAGGACTGTCCAATCAATCCCCCAACTGTCTTGTCAACCACACTTCGCTTATGTTTACTACATTTGTAGTATGAAATGCCACTCCCTTTGCAACCTGTGGCGCTGCGCAACTCCCCCCAATAGTCATGAGCGAGCACTTACCACAGTGGAATCGTGTAGCTTGGTATAAAAGTACAAGTGCCATGGGGGATGTTTTCGATGAGTTAAACAAAAAAAAAAGGGGGGGGGGGGATGTTTTCGTACAAGACAGTGATCATTTTGGTGGTAAACCACCCGTGTCTTGTACGAAAACATTCCCCATGGCACTTGTACTTTACATTAAACCTTGTGAATGAACAGCCGAAATCCTTACAGATCACCTAACTTGAAGCATCGCAACATAATCCCTCGTGATACCGGAAAGCTCTACCCACAGCCTGGTAACTTACCAGGCGCTACGGAGGTATGATACAGCTCCTAAGTTTTGTAGTTTTCACAAGCCAAGGTGCGCTTCCAGCAGGGGGTAAGGGCGGCAAACCTCCCTCGTGAACCCACAAAACATCAGCACTGTACCTCCGTATTAAAACCAGCCCCAGACGCTAGGCCTTCTTGTCAACACCGCCAAGAACGGTGCAGCATCGCCATAACTTGCCGCAAGGGCAATGCATCTATCGTAATATATCCGATCCTCCCAATTATCTAGGCGTAAATCCAGAACTAAGCACCATTAGACAGCTGACATGAGCCATAATTCAAAGAGTCCTTGAATAATATGTTGAATAGTCCTCGAGCAAGCCTATGATAACCCGGGACCCGGGAACTGTAACTAACCGAAGCTAACCGTACGGCGTAAATCTCCTGTTGACTTTGAAGAAGTAAATTACAGTATGCCCTAGTGATCGGAGCACGAGTTCCATGACCAAAGGTGGGTCGCGGCTATTTCCGCAAAGCTAGGTGCCCACGGACGCGCCGGCCATTGCATAACAGGATTGATTTTTCCCATTCCGAGCACTTAAAAATCCCCTCTTAAGTTAGTAGTCTGCCCCAAGATACTCTATGATTAGTAGAGTCCGTGCAAAAAAACCGGGAAATTAATTTCTCTTGGGTCTGTTCACACACACTACTACTCTTGAACGCTATAATCTTGGAAAAGGTGACTTTATTACCACTACCCTATTACATCGGCTATACTTTATATTGTCATCATAGACCCTCACTCGTCTAAATTAGCCCGAAGTTTGCGCAGAATAAGACATCACGAAATATAGTACTGCCTGTTGAAATTTTGCTGCTCACCACATTCAGATTCCTCGACGGAAAACTACTGCTACAAGGACGACATCTTATCGAAAGGTTACTAGAACGAAGTAGTTCCAGACTCCCATTGTTTGATCCCGACTGCACCACTGTTAGCTTCATACAGATCATGCACACCCCGCATACCTAGTTCACCACGGATCAACAACCACGAAACACCTTAAGTGAAAGGTGCAACGACACCCAACCACACTATTATCACGACACCCAGCACAATGCCTGTGATATCAACCAAACACAACATCCCTCGGTCTATCGTGATACCGACAGCAGCGTGCCATCCCCGACCCTCGATCAACTAGATTTCACCTCGATTATCAGTCGGAGGAGATTCGGCAAAGATGGGTAGTGGAGGAAATACGAGGAGAGAATCACCATACACAGGTCGTACGTCCGAAAGGGAGCTTGCCAGTGTACTTTGAGGAGGATAAAAGGACTCCTGTTTTCCCTTTGTTCGTTGTTTTGACCATCCATCTGACATTCGCTTTTCTCTTCGCTCTATCTTCTGTTCACAGAGTATCAGTCTCTCGTTTCTTTATTCTTTATTGGATTTGTTTCCTTGTCACCTTATTTGTTCGTATCGGTAAAAGTCTTTGGTTCTCCAACCGTCAGTAATCGAATCCGCTGTGCACCAAACCATTTTGTTCAAAACCGCCACCGCCACCGCCCCCGTAACCCCATCAAGCACTATGAGCCATACAAGTATAACAAAACACTTTCGATCCTAATGGAGATATAGGAGGGGGGCGGGGGAGGGCTTACCCATGACATGGAGGCGAGGGAAAGAAACCCGGAGTCTCGCAGAAATACCGGTATTGTGCATCCAACTCTCCAACCACAATCCTCCTCATATACTAGCCAGAGCCTCATCTCCAAGTCTTGTTTAAAAATTAGCCAATCTGCAGATGGGCAAATTGAAATTCCCTCGCTATAAGGAAACCCAATCTATGCGTACACTTTCTACTACCGGCGCTCCCACGGCCAGAGACACTATTACCCCATCAAATTAGATACTTGTGAGATACAAATGTTCCGGTATTGCGCTTTGCGGCTACGATCTACCTTATGGAATTAACACTGTACGGTAAAAATGTAGGGTATCATCCGCACACGGTACTAATGCCCCCGACCTGGCAAAGTTTTCCCTACGCAGCTGGGGAGATGATGTTATACGGGTTTGTGATGGCCGAACCGAACATCGCACGGAACTCCCTCACAAAGAAAAATAAAATAAATAAATAAATAAAATGAAGCGGGGGGAAGAGGGAAACAGGGGAGTATGGAATACCTATCCCAATTTACTCCCAAGGCGATACTACATAGCGCTATGGGCCGCTCAATGGCTCTGAACAAGTCGGTGTAGGGTATCGGTGCTCCGGGAGTGGAAGTTAACCTCGCTGAAAGGACTCCCTAGAGTCCAATCGTTGATAAGCAAGACTAGGTAGGTGGACAACTATCCAACCTCGCCTGTGAACCCGGAGCTTATGCCTTTGGAAGAATGGTCTGTAGGCATGATCTTCCTTAAACTGTGTCCATGATTGACGCAGGTCATCACTATATTTTAGCTAATAGCTAGCTTTGGAGTCCCTTGCCACAAGCGTCAGAAATTACTTGAATTTCATATCTTTGTTTTCTATACTTGTATCTAAACAATCCTTACGCCCAGGCATTGGAGGGGGGAGGGGGGGTTGTGAGGGATAAAGGAACAATAAATGTGCAAAGGCCTAGAACTAGAAAACAGCAATAAAACAAAACATGGTGGAAACCCTAAGCTAAACTAGCCCATCTTATTACAACGAAGATAGCCCACAACCAACGCGGGAGTCTATATTATTATAGATAGAAATTATAAGCAGATGCATGTAGAGGCTCAGGTGGGCATGCGGTAGATCCGTACATCCCGATTGCGGATGATCTTCTTCGGCCAGAGGAGAGGTATTTCATCCGAGTTTCGGTAGCGGGCTTACCCCGAAGGGAAGGAAAGGCAGAGATTGCCACAAGGCGGCGTTTCAGGCTGCGGGGAGAGGCGGGGAGGGGATGGGGGAGGTAGGTAGTGATGGACGCAGGCGTTTGTCGGGGAAATGGCATATAGGTTGTCCACAGTCAAACGCAGTGAGGAGAACAAGGTCTCCGATGCCTTATTCCGGACTAGAAGCCGCATATGCTGGGGGCTGCAGTAGGGCTATCACTCCCGCATGGCCACGGCTAGCAGCACACCAGAGCGGTGTTCGGCCATGCTTATCTGGCTTGTAGGGGCTGACGTCGCCCCGCCCTAGCAGTATTTTCACCACTTCCTTGTGCCCATTCAATGCAGCACACCAGAGAGGTGTTTGGCCGAACATATCTGGATTGTCGGGGTTGACGTCGTCCCGCGCGAGTAGTATTTTCACCAATCCCTCATCCCCATCCTCTGCAGCATACCAGAAAGGCGTTCGGCCGAACCTATCGGGCTTGTCGGGGCTGACGTCGCCCCGTCCGAGAAGCGCTCTCACAATCCCCTCGTGCCCCGACGTAACAGCCGACCAGAGTGATGTTCGGCCGTCGCCATCTGGTTTGCTGGGGTTGACGTCACCCCGCCCAAGTAATATTTTCACTACTCCCTCGTGCCCGCTCTCGACAGCCAGCCGGAGCGGTGTTCGGGTGCTGTTAGCTGGATTGTCGGGGTTGACGTCGCCCCGCCCAAGTAGAATTCGCGCCACGCCCTCGTAGCCGTTCGCAGCAGCCCACCAGAGCGGCGTTCGGTTGCCGTTATCTGGTTTGTCGGGGTTGACGTCGTCCCGTCCAAGCAGTATTTTCACCACTCCCTCGTGCCCCTTCAATGCAGCCCATACGAGAGGTGTACTACCTGTGCAGTCTGTTTGGTTGATATCACAACCTTCCACCTCCACCAAACCAGATACAACCTCAACAATCCCGAAGAAGGATGCACAGTGCAGACCACTGAACCGGAGGGGTCTATCGAAATTAATAGGAAAGGGGCCACGTGATTCCTCTGTATTCAAGAGGATTTTGATGGATATGTGGTTGCTGTAGTCGTTAAATAGCTTAAGCGCAAGCTGTTTCGCACAACCTGAAAGATATCTTTTCGCGTGCATTCCCCAATATAAAGAAGAGTATTCCAGAAACGGTGTGCCCGAGTATATAGAAAAATATTCCCGATAGGGCCCCACCCAAAGGTAGTGGAGGCGACTTGCCGAAAGAGAATTGACATGGTGAGAATTTAGATAGCTTAAGCAGATTTCTGCCATCGTCGAGTGAGCTGTGCCAAAAAGCTCGGGATGAGCCCGGAGGTATTCATGAAGAGTAAAATGGATTAGCCGGACAGTAGAAGCCTCCTTGTCTACGACAACAAGTCCTTGACAACAAACTAGCAACGTCCCTATTGAAGGAACATTGTCGGCATCGAGATGGGCCGATCCAATCTCGACTCCCAGAGCGTGGCATAGTTCAACGATCTTCAAGGGCCGCTCCGAGTGAGAGATCCACATCAATGCGGCAATGCCGAGCCTCGATTTCTCCCTTCCCTGCCCCCTTATCCGACTTAACGTCTCACAATAGGCACCCTCTAGTCCCCAGACGTCAGCCATCGCATCGAGCTTTTGTCGTCTGCGACGGATCGTGGTTTCGTGTAGGATCACATCCACATTCAATGAGACCAATAGGAATCTGGATATGTATCTGTCAGTGGATAGCTTGGGATAGTTCTTCGGATATGGTTGCTTCTACACACATTTCAGAAATATCTTTGGGAATTTTCTTTAGGATGTCCGCCTTAAGACTACTGTTCATCGCATCTGGCGTCGTGTCTTCGTCCAGTCTTCTATGAAGATAACTGATGACATCACCTCTGCGCGGAGTGATGCGTATAGTCGTTACTTTTCCGGACAGACGCTTCCTGACCTCAGTCTGGATGTGAGGTCTTCCCGTTGCAAATATCCGAGTGCCTGGAGACCTTCGTAGAACTATATTAAGGGAATCAAGGATCTTGACTCGATATCCCGCCACACACTCATCCAGGGCGTCGATGCATATGAATGTGGGCTTTTCCGAAACGGTGGTCTGCAACATCTTCACAATTTCGGCAAGCTGGGGCCCCCGCCCACCAATGGTATTTTTTTGGCCTTGATATGCTAGCGATACCTCCTCGGGGGTCTTTTCCAGTCCGCAGACCAGCTGTTTCAGCAGGGCGCCCAGCATGTGCGTGGGAGACTGCTCCTTTTGGACGGCGAAGTTAAAATAAAAACATGCAACATTGGCATTTTGCTCTCTAGCCAGACCACACAAAGTGTCTATCACTAATGAGCTAACATCACGGCTTGTCAGCGCTTGCCTTTTTCTTCGCTCTCATGGGGTTTCTTTTTTCTTCTTGTTACCTAATAAAGGTCTTTCCGACCCCCGGGTCTCCGTGGCACAACAAAACTGCATTATCGGATTCGCTTCCCCCGCTACCGGCGTACCAGCTTCTAAATTCCTCGGTTTGCAGCACCCATTCCCCTATATTTTCTGCCCGGCTGTCTTGAATATCCTGGTGTCGCAGCCTGGGCTCAAGTGGTGATAACCAGGTCAAGATTTGAGACCTGTCATCGGCCGCAGTCCAGTTGTACGACACTGTATTGAAGGAGTTATTATTGAAGGAGCTGGTGTTGCTATGGGAGCGATATTGGGGCATGTCTGCTGTTCGGAGATTGGTAGAAGATATGTGACTGAATTGGTCGGTCGACGGAATCTCGGGGGCGAAGAAAAGAGGGGTCTTTTGTGGAGCCCCACGGATAGTTCCGGCCAGTCTACGGTAATCAATCTCTCCCAAAACTCCGTCGACATTCCGCCTGTTCTTGCTGCGTCAGTAGTAAGAAATGGCACACCCCTTTAAATTCCATGCTGCTACGCCACCCAAATCCTTTGCCGTGACGAACAAACACGCTCGAGTGCCTAGAGGGATCGGCTAGCTTGGTAGACAATCCACCAGTACCGTATGCGAGGACTCGAAGTACATCTAGCCTTATGACTGGATTTGAAAACCTTATATCTCATTTAACTTAGAGCATCGTGGCACGTCCCTTCCTGTTGTCGACGGCAGGCGGGGAAACTCTTCCTGCAATCTCGTAACTTACCGGGTTCTCTAAAGCTAGGCACTGTGGTTTTTGATATTCATCAAGACCACCAAGCGCAGTATCTGAACAGAGTGGGGTCATCATAGGTTGCTCCAAGCACAATGCACCTATGGTAATATACCACCCCATCTTTCCAATGTCCAAGGCGTAAATTCGTCAAAACCAAATACCTCTCGACGGCTCTCCCAGGTAACTCAGAATCACTGGATATGATGAGCAGCCTTCCATAACGAACTAACTAATTTACCGAGAGAGTAGAATAAATCTCCGGTGAGCAAACTCCGAAAGAAATTACCGTGCTGACGACACACTTCATACACTACCTGTACCCTAAAGAATAGTGATATGATTACAGGTGATACAGTATGATACGTGCAGGGGAAAAAACAAAGCCTACCCAACCTTTCTTTGGTCTGGGCTATGATCGATGGTTTTTGCGTCAGAATAAGGCGTGCGTTAGGATTCCTCACAAAGTAACCCTTCTTGGTTAAATTAGTTGTTCAATCTAATGACATTGTTTAAATAAATGACGGGGGGTTTGAAATGAGGCTCTGCGGTGAATTTGTGAAAATCCTTCCCTTGTGGTCCACCCCGTTCTCAAAGGGGCTTGTGTTTTTCGCCACATCTTCTTTTGACCTCCTAGCGAGTTTCCCTAGAATACCGTATGGGGGTACCGTACCGTATTGGGTGGGTTTGGTTTGGCGAGTTGTGGGAGGACCACCCGAAGACATTTCCTTCTCCTTGGGTGTGGGTACTCGTGCCAAGGCTGTGGCTAGGTGCCACAACACCTGAATGGCGGAGGGCTCGCGAAGTCACGTTGAGCCGCAAAGCTGCGTTGAGCTTTTTTTCCTTCCTCTTTTTTCATTTTCCCCATTTTTTCAGTTCTCTTCAGGCTTTCCACGGGCTCATCACTTGCTCTACCCAAACCTCTAACCATATACCCAGCTGGGTTGAGCCGTCTGGCGCACTTCAGAGTGCCCCTATTGTGGTCCTAGGAGCATTCTAGGGTTGTGGCGCCTAACCACGATCTTGGCACGAGCATCGCAACCCCCCACAAGGCTCGAACCACCGAAACAAATTCATCGCTTGGGAACCACCCTCACCGCCGGTCCATGATCACAACTTAATCAATCTCGAGCCCCTATATCGCGTACCTGATGTAGATGTCCACGATAACCGATTCCTCGGATTTCTTCTATCCTTCCACAATGTGACCAGCGCCCCTGCAACTGGCAGTCCGACACTTCCGCTCCTCATCCCACCGCCAAACAAACCAGGACGCGAGACATTCCCGGTCGCTGTGGAGCTCAGACAATTTTCGCACTACTCAAGGTGCTTAGCCCCCTCCCGCATTGCAGCCAGCTTCCACCCCCGAACCTCCCCCACGCTGCGCGTATTCCTTCGTCAGAGCCTAAACGATACAAATGAACTGTGGTCGCTAAACCCCGGAAGCGTGTTAGAACACCACCCCACTTTTGCTACCCTAGCGACCCTTTCGCCGGCTACGAAGTAAGTCCCAATACCTGGGCTTATGGGCGGAGTACACACAAGGAAAGGCTAGACTAGGCTATCCTGGGAATTCCGGGTGGGGTGTTGACCTTTAGTTCATGTCTGGTTCATCCCCATGCCGTTACGGGAATGAAGTTGTTTGTCTCTTATATTCCCGAGCGCTTACCGGTAGCGGAGACTGAACTCCCTAATGTACACATTTATCTATATATAGCCTAAAATAGAAAGTCTTAGATACCACATGCGAGGAACTCCTAAATGGCTCCGGCGAGGAGGCGCAGCAGGGTACGATCATGGGCTCTCATTCGCTGGGGATTAGGCATGAATACCGAGTCCCATAGCCATGGAATGGCAGATAGAGTCGAAAACAGTATGGTAACTTTCCGTAACCTCGCCTGACACTGTTGGCCAAGCAGTATGGAAGACCACTTAGATTTTAATGAAGGTGAAGAAGGGGAGGGTGGGTCATTCTGGGAGGTAGGGACGCGGGAAAGTAACCACAGTTTTCGTTTTTGGGTACACAACCAACGACCGGCACCGGTGATAGACATTGCGGATCCAACTTTCCTCTTCCTTTGCAGCCTCCTCTGCACGCAATCCTTCCCATATACTAACCAGAACCTCACCTTTAGGGCTTGTCCAAGAATCTCCCAATCCACAAGTTGGCAATCTAGAATCGGCTTGATATAGGGAAGATTGGTGAATGAACCAGCACCTTCTGCGACATGAGATCCTCTGGGGAGAGACACCGTTACTCGGTATTAAATTTTCTAGTTGCGAGATGCATTTTTCCAGTATTGTACCTTATTGCTGAAATTTTTCGTGTGGTGTCAATACTCAACCGACGACCTCCTAGCCATACCCTTGAGCTGACACCTGGAAGGAAGTGGTATCTAGGTGCTGCTTTCGTTAAAGTATGTGGACACCATTCACCGCCATATCATAATTAAGAACTAGCTCTCGGATTAGAGATGCTCGCACGTATTATTCTTGTTTCTCTATACTTGTATCAAACAACTTAGAAGGGAGGGAAGAAGTAAATGGAACTATAGCACAGAAGAAATGAACAACAAATAGGGAAGGATGGCGTATAACCGGGAAAGAATAAAAGGAGATAATATGACGAAATCCCAAGCAGCACGGGATATCTCGTTGTAGAGTAGAGGGGCGGGGATCCTCCGGAAGGAAAGGGAAGATGGCGATTACTGCAGGGTGCTTCAAAGTGCGCAACGAGGCAGGGAGGGGATGGGAGGAGGCAGGTAGTGATGGGGGAAGGCGCGTTTATGGAACCTTTGTGATCCTTGGAGAAATAGCACACAGGATATTGGTCGAAAGTAGGAGGGGAGCAGTGCCTCCGCAGCATTATGCCGTGCGGGGGGTGGGAGGCGCTGGGGGCCGCAGTAGTGCAAAGACTCCGGCATGGCCACGCCTGGCAGCACACCAGCGCGGGGTCCGGCCGTCGATATCCGGTTTGTCGGGGTTGACGTCGTCTCGCCCAAGTAGTATTTTCACCACCTCCTTGTGTCCATTATCAGAAGCACACCAGAGCGGGGTCCGACCGTCTATATCTGGTCTGTCGGGGCCGACGTCGTCCCGCCCGAGTAGCATTTGCACTACTCCTTTGTGCCCGTTCCTAGCAGCACACCAGAGCGGCGTTCGGCCGCGGGTATTTGGCTTGTCGGGGTCGACACAGTCCCGTGCGAGTAGGATTTGCACCATCTTTTCGTGCCCGGTGAAAGCAACACACCAGAGCGGCGTTCGGCCTTCGCTATCTGGTGCGTCAGGGTTTACATCGTCCCGCCCAAGGAGTATTTCCATCACTACCTCGTGACCGTTCTCAGCAGCGCACCAGAGTGGCGTTCGGCCGTACTTATCTGGTTTGTCGGGGCTCACGTCGCCCCGTTCGAGCAGCATTCCGACCACTTCCTTATCCCCATTCTCGGCAGCACACCAGAGCGGTGTTCGACCGTCGATATCCGGCCGGTCGGAGCTCACGTCCTCTCGTCTGAGCAGTGTTTTCACCACCTCCTTGTGTCCATTATCAGAAGCACACCAGAGCGGGGTTCGACCGTCTATATCTGGTCTGTCGGGGTCGACGTCGTCCCGTCCGAGTAGCATTTGCACTACTCCTTTGTGCCCATTCCTAGCAGCACACCAGAGCGGTGTTTGGCTGCGGCTATTTGGCTGGTCGAAGTTGACATCGTTCCGTGCGAGCAGTATCTGAACCAATCCCTCGCGCTCACCAATGAGAGCCCACAAGAGCGGTGTTTGGCCGTATTCAATTAGTTGGTTGGGGTTGACGTTGCCCCGCCCGAGGAGTATTTTTACCAGTTCCTCCTCCGCATTGGAAACAGCCCACCAGAGCGGTGTTCTACCGTCCTTATTAGGCTTGTCAGGATTGACGTCATCTCGCCCGAGTAGTATTTTCGCCACTCCCTCATGTCCCTTCTGTGCAGCGCACCAGAGTGGTGTTCGGCCTTCGCTATCCGGTCTGTCGGGGTTGATGTCGTCCCGCCCAAGGAGTATTTTCACCATTCCCTCGTTGCCGTTCTCAGCAGCACACCGGAGTGGTGTTCGGCCTTCGCTATCCGGCCTGTCGGGGTTGATGTCGTCCCGCCCAAGGAGTATTTTCACCATTCCCTCGTTGTCGTTCTTAGTAGCACACCGGAGCGGCGTTCGACCGTACTTATCTGGTTTGTCGGGGTTCACGTCGCCCCGTCCGAGCAGCATTCTGACCACTTCGTTATGCCCATACTCAGCAGCACACCAGAGTGGTGTTCGGCCTTCGCTATCCGGTCTGTCGGGGTTGATGTCGTCCCGCCCAAGGAGTATTTTCACCATTCCCTCGTTGCCGTTCTCAGCAGCGCACCAGAGTGGTGTTCGGCCTTCGCTATCCGATCTGTCGGGGTTGATGTCGTCCCGCCCAAGGAGTATTTTCACCATTCTCTCGTTGCCGTTCTCAGCAGCGCACCGGAGCGGCGTTCGGTTGTGCCCATCTGGTCTGTCGGGGTTTACGTCGTCCCGCCGGAGTAGTATTTTCACTACTCCCTCGTGCCCTTCCTTAGCTGCCGACCAGAGTGGTGTCTCACCATTGTTATTTGGTTCGTTTGGGTTGACGTCGTCTTGCCCGAGTAGCGCTTTCACTACTCCTTCGTTCCCACTCAAAGCAGCCAACGCCAGTGGTGTGTTACCTATGTAGTCTTTTTGGTTGGTATCACAGCCTTCTACCTCTAGCAAACTAGCTACAATCTCAACAATTCCGAAGAAGGATGCACAGTGCAGACCACTGAACTGGGAAGCTTCATCGATGTCGGGATAGTGCCACGGCAATTCGCCCATGTTGAGGAGGATTTCCGTGGATATGTGGTGGCTGTCCTCAAATAGATTCAGTGCAAGCTGTATCGCACAAGCTGACAGGCCCCTTTTTGTGTGTACTCCCCAATATAAAGAAGCATATTCCAGAAATGGTGTGTCCGAAAATAGGGAGCGAGGCTCTCTATAGAGTCTGTACCGGAGACCGGAAGAGAGAGTGCCCGAAAGAGCCTTGACCTGACAGGAATTCAAATAACTCAGGCAGGTCTCTGCCATTGTCGAGTGAGCTCTATCAAAAAGCTCAGGGTGAGTTCGGAGGTACTCTTGCAGAGTAAAATGGATCAACCGGACCTTGGAACTCTTATTGTCTATGGAGATAAGTCCTTGACAACAACTTAAAACCGTCCCTATTGAAGGAACATTGTCGGCATCAAGATCCGCGGCTCCGATTTCGACCCCCAGAGCGTGGCATAATTCGTCGACCTTCAAGGGTCGCTCCGAGTGAGAGATCCACATTAAGGCGGCCATGCCAAGCCTCGCTTCCTCCTCGCCCTGTCCCTTTATCCGACCCAATGTCTCGCCATAAACGCCCCCCAACCCCAACCCATCAGTCATTGCGTTGAGTTTTCGTCGCCTACGCGCGATGGTGGTTTCCTGCAGGATCGCATCGACATTCAACGAGACTAGCAGGAATCTAAATATATATCGGTTAGTGGTAACTTGAGATGGCTTCTCCAGCGTTGTTGCTTCTACCTACATTTCAGAAATATCTTCCGGAATTTTCTTCAGGATGTCTGCCTTCAGGCTACTGTCCATCGCACCCGGCTTTGTGTCTTCGCCCAGTCTGGTATAAATATAACTAATAATATCATCTCTCCGCGGAGCGATGCGTATAGTCACTACTCTTCCAGAGAGGCGCTTCTCGACCTCAGCTTGGATCTGTGGTCTTCCTGTCACGAATATCCGAGTGCCTGGAGACCTCTGTAAAACCAGATTGAGGGAATCAAGAACTTTGGCTCGATATCCCGCCACACATTCATCGAGAGCGTCGATGCATATGAATGTGGGGTTTTTGGAAGCGGTATGTAGCATGTTCACAATATCGGCAAGCTGTACTCCCCGCCCATCAATCACCTTTTTGTGGTCTTTGTAGGCTTGCGCTATTTCCTCTGGTATCTCTTCCAGTCCGCTCACAACCTGTTTGAGCACGGCCCCTAGCATACTTGACGATGACTGCTCTTTTTCGGCCGCGAAGTCGAAGTAAAAACACGCAACCGCCATCTTTTGGCCTCGAGCCTGATCGCACAACCTGTCTGTTACCAATGAGCTAATATAGTGGCCTATTAGCACTCACCCCCCTCTCCAATTCATGGGGGGTTGCCCTTGTTACCTAATAAAAGTCTTGCCCACCCCCGGATCCCCATAGCAAAATAAGACTGCGTTATCGGATTCGCCTCCTCCACTACCAGCATGCCAACTTCTAAATTCCTCAGTTTGTAAGAGCCATTCCCCTACATCTCCAACTCGGCGGTCCCGAATATCCTGATGCCTTAACTTTGGATTCAGTGGGGATAGCCACGCTAGGATATTAGATCGGTCATCGGTAGTCTTATTAACAATCGTGTTGAAAGAGTTGATATTACTACTGAATGATTGAGACATTTTCTGCGTTTTTCTGCCCTGAGTACTGCAGATGATGGATGATGGAGGGAGTCGACTTCCGGTACTGAGATTCCTTGGGCTGAAGAAAAGTGGGGTCTTTGTGCAACCTTATGGATTCCTCCAATCAAACTCCCCCAAGTTCGGTTAGCCATACTCTGGCTGTGTCTAGCGCATTATTAGTAAGAAATGCCACACCCTTTAAAAGCCATGCTGTGGCACCGCCCAATCCTTCACTTATAAACAGTCACGTTAGAGCGCCTAGTGCGGGATCGTCTAGCCTGGTGTGCAAGTAGCGCGCGCGCCTGGATGAAAGAATCGGAAAAACTGATTAGCGATGTCCCGCGGGGCAGTGAGTAGATAGTCGGTATAAATAGAAATAATGAGTTCTGGCAGACTCAACCAACTCAGTGTCGAATCGGTGAATCCAAGCGCCCAGTCCATCAGTCTTCAGGTACGCGCGGGGCGGCCGGCAGTACCTGAAAGGCAGTTCGGGACGGACTGGTATCATGGCGTCCATCCGGATGAGCGCTAGGGACGGACCGCCGGAACCCCAGATGTCTTAGGTTACGCACCGTGCCAAACCACCACAGGGGACTATCGGGCCCTGCAGGTGATTGGCGAAGAAATGCTGCCGGAACTCCCGGTGGATACCCGGTATCTTACTCGTAATTGAGACCCCGGCCCAGAACCACCTATAATACAATGCTGCTGCTCAAGACCAGCGGTCACAGATGATCTCCCACAGTCGCTATGGGAGGGTCAGAGGGATTGAACTCAAAATATCGCTTGCCATTGGACCGTTGTCGTTGTTGCGAGGATAATGCGCAGGCAACGGTCAACCGGTCGAACTAGACTAGGGCAAAACTAAAAGGGTACTAGGGAGAATCAAAAACTTCATTCGCTCGTCATCCTCCAAAACTAACTAACCAAACATAAGTCTATATAAGAAAAACTCTCTCAATCAATCTATCGTCTGCCACACCTATCAATCTCTCCTTCATGCGTAATCCCCTTCTGCCTGTCGATCTCCGTACTCTGAACAAAGGAAAGACATAACCAAAAAACCATTCCATCTATCCTTCCGTCTATCCTTCCGTCTAGAACAAAGGAAACAACTATCCGCTTCTGTGAACTCTGACAGTTCCAACAGTGGCTGTACTACCCTGTCATGCCCATACGAAGCGGCCCAAAAGAGCGGTGTTCGGCCATTATTGTCTGGTATATCGGGGTCGGCGTCTTCCCGTACCAACAGTAGCTTCACTACTTCATCATGCCCCTTCTCGGCAGCCCACGAGAGCGGTGTTCGGCCACTATTGTCTGAAGTGTTAGGGCCGACGTCTTCCCGGCCCAATAGTAGCTTGACTGCTCCGTGATGCCCGTTCATGGACGCCAGCGTGAGCGGTGTCTGGCCGGCTTTGCTACGTATGTTGGGGTTGATATCTTTCCGTCCCAGTAGCAGCTCTACCACGGCCTCAGATCCGTCTTCCGCAGCCAATTGAAGTGGTATTTCGCCATTTTTGTCCGGTCTATTAATGTTGACATCATCCCTCTCCAATAGCAACTTCACTACTCCCCCACGGTCTAAGCGAGAAGCGCAAAGCAGAGGCGTACGACCGTATCCGTCTGCCGTATCGGGTTTGACGTCCCTCCTTCCTAATAGTAGCCTCACTACCTCTTCGTGCCCCTCTTCGGCCGCCAACATGATCGCCGTTTGTCCGTATTTGTCCGGTCTGTTGGGGTTGACATATCTCCCTCCCCGCACCATATTCATTACTTGAGGCGTCTTGCCCCACCAGCCATCTGTGCCATCAGGTTTGGCACTTGCCCGGCCAAGAAGTAGTCTCACCATTCCTTCGTGCCCCTTCCCAGCAGCCCACGATAGGGCTGTTCGACGGAAGTATCCATCTGGCTTGTCGGGATCGACAGTCTGCCGCTCTAAGAGCAGCTTTGCTACCCCCTCTTGCCCACATATCGCGGCCCATATGAGCGGTGTAATACCTAGAAAATCTCTTTTCTTGAGATCCGGATTTGGCTGGCTAAGGAGAGCAGATGCAATCTCAACAAGTCCGAAAAGTGATGCGCAATGCAACCCGGTAAACCCGACCAGGGGGCTGTTGATGGGGATATCACGGATATATCGGCTGGTCCTCGATATGTGATCCATGAGAAGTAACTTGGCGGCTATATGGCCTTCAATTTGACCGAAAAACTTCAGTGCAAGTAACACTACGTCCCTTGAAGACTCTCTCCTAGCATGGGCGCCCCAATATAAGGAAGAATATCTGAGGAAGGGAGTTGACTGCGGTAGAGTATGGAGTGTGGACGAAATGTCCCTGATGGCCCGAAAGTTAAGGTATGTCAGGCAGGTTTCAGCCATGTTCGAGTGAGCCCGACCAAAAATGTCGGTGCAGGTGTGGAGGTACTCCTGGAGGGTAAAGTGGAGTAAGCGAACAGTCGATGCCTCCCGATCAACAACGACAAGCCCCAGGCAACAGCTCAACAATGTCTCTACCGAAGGGATCCTCCCGGCGTCGAGATCTGCGGATCCGATCTCCACTGCTAGGGCATGCGAAAGTTCATCGAATTGTAATAGCCTTCCCGAATGCGAGACCCACATCAGTGCTGCCATTCCGAGCCTCGATTTCTCCCCACCTTGCTCCTTGATCCTTTCTAGAGTTGCACCATAAACATCCTTCAAATCCAGGCCCTCGCTAATGGCCCTCAGCCTTTGCCGCCTGCCAGAAGCCGTAGTTTCTCCAAGAAGCGCATCCATGCAGAGGGAGATTAGTAGGAATCTAGATGTGTTTTGTTAGTGACGAATGTAAAATGTATTTCATGTTGCTCGCTTACGTTTCTGGAATATTCTTCCTAACGCTGTTGATAATTTCGGCCTCCAGACTGCTATTCATGGCATCCAGGGATGTATCCTCTCTCAACCTCTTTTGGACATATCCTACGATATCGTCATCGTTGGGCTTCATTGATAAAACTGCCACCCCCGCACCAAGATGCCCCGCAACCTCACCCCGGATGTGCCGTCGTCCGGTTAGGAATAGCCGTGTGTTTGGGGATTTCTCCACGATTTGTCTCAGCGAACTTAGAATTTCCGGTCGATGCTTTTCCACACATTCGTCAAGGGCGTCGGCGCATATAAATGTCGGTTGTAAAGATGTGACAATCTGCAGCATTTTCACAATTTCGGCGACCCGTAGTCCCCTTCCACCGATAACCTTTTTGTGCTCATGAAACATCCGCCTTATCACTTCCGGGATCCTCTCTAATCCACCGACAATCTGTTTCAGGAATGAACCAAGAATATTTGTTGGAGACTGCTCCTCCCGCGCGGCGAAATCGACGTAGAAACATGCAACTGCTATGTTGTGCTCTTTGGCCTTATCGCATAATCTATCTACCACGAGTGAACTAGTACCGCTGCTCGTCAGCACCGCAATCCTTTAGTTCTCGCTCGCTCCGGGGATTTCCTCTCACCTAAAATAGGTTTTCCCAACTGCCGGGTCACCACAGCATAACAAAGTCGCGAACTCAGGTCCCTCCTGTTGAGTACCATTGCACCAGCCTTGAAATTCGTTCGTTTGCATCAGCCATTCTCCCACATTGTCGGCCCGGCGGGCTCGAATGTCTTGGTGTCGGATGCGAGGCTCAATTGGGGATAACCATGCTAGAATCTCAGCCCTCTCGTCTGTCCCGCTAAATTTCACGTTCCACACAAGGTTGCTATTGAAACAGTTCCTGTTATTTGAGTAGTGGGCAGTATTGAGGGGGTTGATAGCATCATCAGGGTGAAAGTACGACATTTCCCTGCTAGCGGTGATGTTGTAGGGGATTAAGTGTTGAGTTTCTAGGTTCGGTTGATGGAAGTTGGACAAGATGATGGGAAGCGAGGTCATCAAGGTATCGGCGCCTTGTGGAACATCCTGTCCTCGGTATTATCAATCCAGCTGAAATTTGTGTGACCGATACTTTGGGTGGATAGGCACCCCACCAAATGGACAGCGCCACTTCTTGCTCCGGAGCGGATTGACAGAAATGCACTAGGTCCACACTTACCGTAAGGACTCGAATAATTATGCCTTGCGTTGGGATATCCAAAATTCCTTCCTTTGAAGAGAGAGGAAGCAATGCGTGAACTGACCCCAGTCACAGCCCAGAACCAGAAACAAGTGCCGGAATTTATGAGCAAAGGGGACTTTAACCGCCTCCGGCGGTGTTCGATCGCTCGGGCGCCTACAGTATGTTGGCCTTGTGCTCGATCTACCGTACATTAATAGCAATGACTGTTTTTTTTTGAGGCTCTTTCCCGTTCACTAATATCGGACGTGGAGCACAAGATGCCGGAATCAAAATGCAAAGTAGCAACGGGACTGTATTAATAAAGGAAAGATAGAGGGTTACTTTCTTAATTAAATAGTCTAGATGGGCTTGAGGTTGTCCTACCCATAATAATTAGTAGTACTAATATACATCAATGCGGTTCCTTCACTGTAATTGCTGCAGCATACGGTAATTGTCCTTTGCTCAGGGTAACATAGGTATTATAGAATGTAGCCTTTTCTAGGAAAGTAGATTGCGATCGGTTACGAAATTGCCTCCTGTTTTTCTCGTCCCATCTCCCCCGGACTCATTAAGCAACCAGGTTCAGCGGGCAAACCTTCAGTATGAAAAAGGAGGAATGTTTCAACGGAATCCCAAATAAGTATTTGAAAACCTTGTCAACAGGTTCTGTAACTGAAATTGTGTGAGGGGTCGTGATATACTTGAGTAGGTGGCTCTAATTATTTTGAGTTTAGTACGTTCTTCAGAGCAGCGAGATGCTCGATCTCTGGGTGTGGCTGAAGATTCTAGTGCCAGATTTAACCGCATAGCAGGGCCCCACTAGAGACTTTATGCATAGTTGTTGATAGCAGAGAGCATTGGCTTTGGTGAGCGTCAGTTTTTTTTTCCACGGTCGCAGTTTCGTCCACCAAGATGCTTTGTATGGGCTCGGGTAAAATTCCCGCCACTCGCTGCTTGCGTGCTAACTTAGCTGCCAGGCAGGATTGCCACGTTTTTAGAGCCGGTGAGGCTCTGCTCCCAGCATGAAGGAAGCGAGGGGCAGGTGAGGTTCAGTGCACCATCCACCATTAGGGAGGTTTTGCTACGACGGTCGTCACTAGAACTGTGCTTAAATCTTGGCAAAGTTCGGTGTGGCGACAGTGGACTTTTTTTCGCCGTTTTGCTAAGAAAAGTTAACTTTACCAACAAGTGTGCATCAACCACCACATCACAGCCTGGTCCACCCCCAGCACACACCCCCTTCCTACCCCACCCCCCCACAAGCCCTATCTGTGACACTCACCCCCCTTCTAACCAAGCAGAACATCTCACCAAGAAAGAAATAGTAAAGCTTTCTCACATAGTGATCCTGCTGCCTTTGGGAACGTCATTTTTTATTTTCCGAGTTGATGGTCATGGTGAAAAGAAAAGAAAAAAAGGTCCATTTTGTGTCAACAAACTAGTAAACAAAAGGCTTTTACGACCGTCCTATTTAAGAACTGTTCTTAGAACTGAGCATAGTTGAGCCACTCAGCACTTACACAAATCTGGTATGGTTAGTGCCGTTGCTCTGGCAACAAGGACAGTTCAAGTGACGACCGTCGTAGCAAAACCTCCCTATTGGGTTGTGCAACACCCTCTGGATGACAAGGTAAATTTATCATGGCGACAAAATTCATCGGCACCCCCCCCCATTTTACACCAACAACGGGCATTTTGGCTTCACAAAATCTCAGCTTTTTGATTGCAACACAATTCCAAAACATGCCAGAACCTTCAGAGCCCCTTGGATATTATCATTCATAAGTGACAGGTTCTGTTAGCTAATGCCTATGGTGCAATACTTAGTGCCCTGACGAAAGCATGGTTCGTGGCCACTTTTACGACAAAAATGGTATTTTTCAGTCGTCTAGAACTCGACCACGCGCAGTGCTGGTAAATCAATTCTAGGTAAAATAATGGTCCTAGCTATTCTAACCGTGATATTTGACTATTAGGGCACATGGTGTAATATTGAGAGGACTGTGGCTCGGTAAAATTGGAAATTTTCGAAAGATATCACTTTTATAAATCACTTTTATAAGGAAGCCCACTCATATCCTTGGTGCTCAACTCCGGTTTGAAGATGGAAGGTGGGTCAACCAATTGATTAGCACTGTCGACAGAATGAGGAAATCTTTTGTGGAAATGTGAATTCTGAATTCGCTAGATCTTTAGCTATCTATATTGGAAATGCTGCTCGCCAGACTTTCCCGGTATCTCCTTTGTTTTTTAGCTAGCTTCCGGGGAAGTGCTGTTATGCGCAGAGGAGTCGGGCATATGGATATGGCTCCGGGCGTGTGTTTGTGGAAAGCATTTCCTATGTAGGAATGCAGCGATCGGAACGGAGG
>Ga0307510_10000840_pt1 | contig 32168 bp, 20 predicted proteins | sample 12_EM_MG_FD_207224 | JGI IMG/M metagenome (GOLD analysis project Ga0307510, IMG submission 207224) | Populus trichocarpa ectomycorrhiza microbial communities from riparian zone in the Pacific Northwest, United States - 12_EM | ecosystem: Host-associated > Plants > Roots > Unclassified | place... | reverse complement strand
CGCGCGCCCGCCCACGCGCCTCTTTGATCTCTAGCATTGGGGAAACAAATTATCACTAGCCGGGGAGCGGGGGGCTCCTAGCTTCCTTAATGTAAGGCCATCAGCACGGGCTAGTTAAGGTTTCGTGCTGTGATGGTGTTAATATATTAAACTACGATACGGGCCTTGGCAGGTGATATGTAGTGTGAAAGGTAAAGAAAAGAAAAAAAAGGAGGGGGCAAGAGGGGACGGGAATTAAGTGTCTGAGTTGAGGTCTGGAAGTTTCTTCATGATATAGCGGCGAAATCCTTTGGGGGTCTGGGGATGCGAAGATAGTCTGGCGTTAGGGTCTTCGTTTGTTTGTTTGTTTGTTTGACCCCGCATCGGATTCCCCACTACTACTCCTGCTCCCGGGAGTGGGGGGGGGGGGTATTGGGGAGAGGAGATTCTGGGCTCTTGGTGTCCATAGCTCCGCTACGGGGTGTGGTGCTCTGGTGATGCTGGTTCGGGGTGAGTTTTGGGGTGGGTGAGAAAACAAAAGTGTAGTGTTGAAAAATGGAGAGGAAGAAGCATGTTGTGGGGGGGGGTTGTGTTAAATCCGTTGGATTGATTTAGGTACAGGGCCAGGGCTCACCCGCTATACGATACAACTTATGATGACGACATAAAGGCACAAAGTACTAACGAAGGAAAAACAACGGTGCGGGGGAAGTATACACTCCGTAACCCAGCAGGGTTCCCCACAAGGGAACTCACTGACGCGCGGGGTGTATCAAGATTCACAGAAACATTCCTTACTTCTCTCCCGTACCACATGTCATTACCGGCCGGGCGAGGTCATGGCTTGAACAATGCACAGAGCAAAAGTCCGAAAATAGCAGTCCGCCCGGCATGCTGATTCTGGTAGGGAGGTTTCAGTCTGCTTTACCAAGCCGTGTATAGTACGTTCATTTTAATTAGACCGTTGTTTTGCTCCTTGAGCCGAAAGCAAGTACCACAAGACCCCGGGTCGGGTGCCAGCCCCGTGTAGAGTTCCTTCCAGTTGGATGACCGAACTTGCCGGAGTTCGACCGATGTGCGCGTCTAGGTTAGTGGCAATGCCCCCCACGTGGGCCGACCACGTTCAGCACGGCTTATCATGCCTCGGCTCCTATGCAGACAGGAAGCCTACCGAACTTACCAGACTCCCGGCCAGGTTACTCTCCATACGGGATACGACCTAAAGCCGAGTCCAGGCTGGCCTATCTAGATCTCAGCAGTTCAATCACCTGGGCGCATGCCGTTTACGGTCTTTCTATATCTGACCATGAGTTCGAGACCATAATTTAACGCCAAGGAAAAGCTCCGCACATGGCCGCGGTGACCCCTTGACCGGGCGCGCCCAGTCCGCAGGCTCCGCGACTTGAGCACGGTGAGATCTCTCTTTGGGTCGAGATTCACCATGTCACGCACTATTCCGATCCTGCTACGGACGACCAGGGGTGGAGGAATCGAGCCCGCATGAGATTTAGTCGGTCGGTCGGTAGTTAGGATAATAGAGGGCTTACTTGCCTTGTTTAGTGGGTCGCTATTACTAGCTCCACCGTACCCTCTGGCTTGTGATATCTCAACCCACCCTGTCCATTGCCCTCCAATCCTGCAGTCCCTCTGCAATCGCACATCCTCTCCTCGTAATAGGAAAAAGGCAGGCGCAAAATGAGAGACTAGTAGACGCCAGAAAGAAACTGTAGCGACGAATAGTCACAACTTTTCATTGACCCAGCCTTGTTAGTAGAGCAACCGGGGTTCACAAGTGAGCCCTATTCTGGTTTTTAGGACAAGAAGCCTTCGTACTCTCTAGGGTGACACAGTCTTGGCCTGCCGGCTCCTGGAGGGGAAGTGCCAGCCGGCCAGAACAGGGCAGGAGGTTATGTCAAGCGGTCGGGTGGGAGGTGTCAACCGGGCCGAATGTAGAAGTTATTTTGCTTCCCACAGGTAGAGAAGCGAGGATAACCACTATGGGAGGAGATGGTTCAGTAGCAGTAGGGTGCTGGCCGAGGTGTCGTTATCTCAGCATAAGGTTCTATGAGGCTCCAATCCCGGCCCTGTTGGGCAGGATCACGAGATTTCGCTCGTTGCCTTCTGGCACCCCGTAATCACTTTCCTAAATAGGAAGGTGAAAAGCGGTGTAGGGAAGATTGTGTTGTGGAGAAAGAGCTCGGACTTTATGTGTTGTGTGAGATTGTTACTATCTATATACATACATTCCATTATTGTTCTGCTCGGTGTTTCTTTCTTTGGAATCAAGTTCATGGTGAGATTGCCTAGGGCTAATCCCGATCCCATTTTTACCGTTACGCACATCTACGCACATTCGAGTAGTATCATGCATTTCCTAACCGAGTGACCAACCATGAACCTCCTCTCTAATAGATGACGTTTATATATCAGGGGAACATCAATCACCGGGAAGGATCCTAAAGGAATTGTGATATATGAGTGCTCGAGTAGGCCGTGAGAGGGCTCAGCGAACAGGAGCTATGGGAGACCGAGGCACCAAGACACTCTGCAAGGTTCGTTCGCGGCAAGTGTTGTTCACCCCCCCCACCGCTGCCCAAACCCACATAATCCATCCTGTCATACTGCGGTCGTTCCAATTTAAATCCCTGGCAAGGATACAATTCTGCGCCAAGTCACTTCGATGCAGTATAGTACCACAGCGTCCCATGTGCTTCCTTCCGGTCTACATTTCAGGATTAAATTACGGTCGGCTAACATCGTTGGCACCTAGCTTGGCAAGATACTGTGGTTGCTGTGACTGGCCACCTTCTAAATATTTGATATCATGGTAACCCTACAATATGACAGTTCGATAGTAGAATACTAAGGTCTTCGGGTATGAGAAATGCGTTAGATTTTATGAGCTAGTTAGATGACTAGGGAGAGAGGAAGATTAGTTCCCCAAGATCATCGCTGCAGCTATTCCGGAGTGTGTGTGTGTGTGGAGAATTGGAGTTAGTTAGAGTGGAGAAGCCAATAGGAATCTCTTCTTATTCTCCCGGGACGCGAGTTCCGCTGCTTTAATATTGTCAATTTGATGGGGAATGCTGCGCGGGATGATGAGCCTATGGTGCTCGTAGGTTTGTATGCAGTTTAGTTTAACACTGCTCCAGTGGCTCCAGACAGCTGCACCGCAGCAGAGCTCGGAGGGATTCCGAGAGGTGAATCGTTTGTGGGAGGTGATCGTCGGGCGAGCAATCTTGGCGTGTGACGCTTGAAGATTGAGATATTATACCGACTCTGATGGCTGGGCCCGATTGGCGCTTTACTTATGATACTCGCTGGATGCTTCTTTGGTAGAATCCGTGGTTGAATAACCGGTAGCACAGCAGTTTTCGGGTGTGCGACAATCGTTGGTTGCTTGCTTACTTACGTACGGCACGGGATACCCCACAACCACGAAAACCCTCCACGATGCCCCAGGAATAAACAAGTGGGGAAAGCCCACGGGCGATACCAGCTAAATTATCTGTTGCATAGTAGGGATATCACAATCAGGCCATACATATAATAATATTATTATATTAAAAAAAAACAAAAAAAACAAGAAACCCCCCACCTCATCACCTCCGCCACTGCCAGTTAAATTCCAAAGGTAGAGTGATATACAATGACTCAAGGTATCCCCCAAAGCAAGAAAAAGCCCAATCTCTCAAGCTCTCCTCAGAACATCCATCATCTCGCCCAATCACCTCGTGAATCCTCCCCCGAGTGCGCCGCCAAAACCAGCCAATCTTGACACTCCGAGGAGCCATCTTTAAACGTTGAACGAGAGCCGGTATTTCCAGAATATTCGCTCAACCGCGCCTGGCTCCAACCTCCATAACCCGACCACCCCTTCACTCCTTCCCCCGCCTCATCCAGCCCCCCCCAAACCAACCCCTCAAGTTCGCTAATCACAACGAAAACCCTAACCCGCGCCATTCCAAAGCACGAGCCCAACCAACCACCGTCATAGCAAGGAAAGAAAAAGAAAAAAAAAAAAAAAAAGAGATCTTACGAAGGAGAGAGAAAAAAAGTTATTTCAGCAGCAGCTCGAAACGGGAAACCTTCGCTCTATTTGGTCACTCTCTACCGAGCTTCACTTATTTTTATTTTCCTCTCCGGTCGCGCTCTGATTGATTGATTGAACGATTAGTATTATAGTTCTTCCTCTACTACCGGTATTCTTGTCGGTCGGTCGGACCGTTGCTAGTGGGGAAGTTCCCACCACGTCGGTTCGGCGCGATTCGATCAGGAGATTCGTAGCTCTGAGCCGCGAACTGGGGGAATGAGCTGCGGTGCTAGTATCGTACTATACCAGCCCGGAGGCGGTTAGTATTGTACGAGTACTGTTAGGGCTCTTGATGGACTCAGGGAAAATTGCGTAGCAACCGAGCAAACATCGTATACTGTACTCGTAATGTCCTGACGTTTGTGAACACAGCTGCTATTGATCTTGGCATCATGCAATAGTGGTTGTGTTGTAACCTTATTTTCATTCTTAGACTAACTACAAACGTCAGGACATTACGAGTACTCGAGTACTCGCGGTGTCGAAGCGTTTTTAAAAAAGACTGCTATTGCATACCACCCAAGTTTGGCCTTTTTGCTAGGATCTCCGCAGTATGCAATAGCAGTCTTTTTTAAAAACGCTTCGACACCGCGAGTACTGTATGTTTGGATGCGGTTGAATCCAGTAGTTGTGTGCACTAGATAAGCTCGTATTTAAGGAGTGAGAGAGCATCATCAACCGCACCCCCTTTCCATCAATCTACATCGTCTTTCTCCCTTTGATTTTTATCTCGCTGTGGAATCGTGATAAGTGAACCGAATTTACCTCCCTTCGGAAGTTCCTATTTCCCACCGAAAGAACGCCGGGGGTTAGAGAACCTCCGACAATACTGCATATCAAGGTGGTTTGGTATTCGAGTGCTTCAGAGACAGTTCAATGCGGTTATCGAGCCCAACACTCGAGCACAATGCAGCAAGGGATGGTGCAATCACTAGTGTTGAAAAATTTTCGAGCTAACGGCGCCCCACACTTCGGAACACCGACTAACAAACTCCCTTTCCCCCCACGGGCCCCACCACCTTGCCCCTCGCAGCACTAGTCTCTCGTCTATGGGATGTTTTGTCAAACCGGCACCGAAATGACATCGTGAACCAAAATGTCTCCCCATGTTCTACGGTGAGCCCATTCGAACCGTGGGGACACACCCTACCGTAGATCAGGTCAGCGTGGTGAAACTCCCCCATTGTAGGTTAGATAAATTCGTTTATCCTACCGTACGGGTACTCGAGCACGCGGTCTGAGGAGGGGGCCCGCCCGGGCCAGCGGGGGAAATGATCTGCGGGCTTGTTTAGCACTGTACGTAATGTGCAACAAACTCGTGATGTCGAAGCGTTTTCTTCTTTTTTAATAAAATAAATAAAAAATAAAAATAATTGCTATTGCCGTTACAGCGAGAACTTTTATAAGTTGGATTGTTAGGAAGGATGGGAATTAGGTTTTTCTTGCATGCCACCCCAGATTTAAGCAAAATGGTCAAATTCCGGCGGTGGGCAATGGCGGCCCTTTCTTTCTTTCTTTCCTTCTTTTTTTTTGGGGAGAAAAGAAAGAAAGAAAGAAAAAAACACTTGGACATTATGAGGGCGGTATCATGGAAATGGTTGTGAAGGGAGGCGTTTTGGGATGCGGTACGATAGAAATGATGGGATGGAGTAGGGCGAGGAAGAGGAGGAAAGTGCGCTTTTGTTGGTTGCACGAGGAGAGGTGGAGGGAAAGGTGATAAAGTTAGAGCACTGTAGCTCAGGTATGGAATCATGCGGGCTAGGAAAAGGTTATTCTTTTCTTTTCCCTTATTGTGCGTGGGCAGTCTCGGACACAAAATGCTTTTACTTTTAGAGGAGGAGGAGGTCAAGATGTGTTTTTATGCGCAGCGTTATTGCTGGTGGTGCTGTGCCATGCGATGCGGTGCTGCACTCGTGATATGGTAAGACGGGCGGAGACGGAGAATCCCTTTCCTTCCACGACACTCCAATGTGGTTTTTCAGGAGCTCGGCTGCATGGCAAGTACCAGTACGAGTACTTCTGGGAAAGCGAAATATGGCGCTGGTATCGTGGTCTAGCTACCGGTGCTCACCCGCGACAGTGCTCGAGTATGATAACTTACAGAATGATAGGGCGGGAGCAGAATGATAGAGTAATAACTGCACAGTCTTAAGCAGCCTCAACTCATTCCAGGAATGTAGTGATCTGTGCCGCATATGATACATGCAACCGAGGATAAGCAATCAATCAGCGAATCAATCAATCAATCCTCCGCCAAGACGCGGACCCCCAACGGTCGAGTTGCTCAAAGGAGAAAGAGTTTTGCCATTCCTCTCCCGCAGGAGAGAGGTGGCTGAAAAGCGTGAGCGGTAGTTATTTAGGGAAGAGCTCGCGTCACGGAAAATCAATTACCCCACTCGCTCGGGCTGGAGTTTTTTTTTATACGAACCATTTGCTCTTGCTACGGTATGCGAGTGAGTTACATACGATAGATAACCCTTGGGGTAGTGGGTTAGATCCTTGTGAATACCGGGTAGGAGCAACGGTTTTTGTGGTGATTTCCTGCTGGAACCTGCTTCTTCGGTTATTAGACCGGTGGGTTGGCGCATGAGATGAGAATTGGGCAGCGTGGGCTTTCTTTTGTTTTCTGCTCTACTCGAGTAAGGGTAATTGAAAGGGAGTGATAGGATTTTGATTTGATGTGATGTCGGTTTCCTCCACTTTTGGGGGCGATTGGGTTGGATTGGTAGAAGTGGGGGGGGGGAGGGGGTAACGGCGTTGAACTGGCGTTTTATTCGTCTATCAAGCCTTCCTTCGCGCCACATAATTGCGGCTGCCACACCTGCATCATGCAGCCAAATACATGCATGCCCCTGCACACCCGTACTGTACAGTACTCTTGACCTTGCACAGTTCATTCAGAGACGCTCAGCTTCATCAAGCTGCCATTTCATTAGCAAGTCGTCCCCCCCTCAGACTGTTTCATATTCATCTCTTTCCCTTCCTCTCTCTCTTCTCTTCTCCCTCCATCAAACTTGACTTTTCTCTACTGTTACCTCCCCCTCCCCTCCTTCCCCCCTTCTTACTTGTGTTTAGATTTTTCCGGTTTTGATTGTTTATTGCGAGATGATCTTCGATTGAAATCTGGATCGTAAAACGGTGTGCGGTAGCAGGCGGACGTTTAGCTTTATCGTGAGGTGGTCATATTTTCTAGGATCGTTGCATTTCCATTCGGCCCGGTGCTCGCAGGAGAAGCCTGCCGAGCAGATACTCTTCTTGGCGTGAGTTTTCCACTTCGTCTCTTTAGTTGGTCTCTTCTACCGGTATTTACCAGCGTTTGTGGTTGCTTCGGCTGTGTTGAAAAGGCAGTGGGCAGGGGAGCTGTGTTCGCCCTGCGCAACGGACTGCTCCACAAGTGGCCCTGCTTGCCCAGCGCTAAGAAGGTGATGGAAGTTTAGAAGACCACGGACTGATACGTCGACACAGTGCCGTACAAATTTTTTGGCCGTTGTCGAGAAGGAGACCGAGAAGCGAGAGAAAGAGCAGGAGTACGGGGAAAAAAATAATTTAGTCGATAGCTTTAGGCCGCCGACAATTCCTTTTTCTTTCTTATCCCATCACTTTCTGCTTCAAGCAGGCTCCGCTCTTTTTCACTTCCGATTATCGCTTCTTTTTAACCATTTCTTTCTAACCATATCTCCTGTTTTAAGCCCTTTGTTTGTTTTCTCCTTCTCTCTATTTCTATTTGCCATTTCCCACTTTTTTCTTTTCCGGTTGGCCTATTTTTGGATCCAGCTCGTTTAAGGATTGGTGGAGAAAGATTGACCCTCGAGATTTAAGTGCTGGGGTGAGAAGCCGTTGAAAGGGAGGGCACAGGGCCCGAGTGAGGAAGCTGAGAGCGAGGGAGAGAAAAAAAAAAGGTACGGGTGAGAACAGCTCTGTCGGTTGGACAAAAAGTGAGAGAAGGTTTTTTGGGAGAAAGAGAAAAGAAGGGAGGAGTGTGAAAAATACAAGCTTGGGTCGGATTTGGACTGGCTTCCTTGAGGTAAGCGGATCTTGACAGGAGGGAGACGGTTGGCCGTCTCACATGTCTGCTATCTATCTCCGCTGCTGCCGTCTCCATCGAAATTCCTCGTCCCCCCCAAAATCCCAGCCCTGCCAGCCACTCAGAGTCATCATTACAGAAGCTGTTCCGAGGAGGAGAAGGAAAGCCCCGATTTCATACAATACGGAGGCTGTGGCAGTGAAGCCCACAGTGGAGGTGGGGAGTGGTTCCAGTGGCCTAGAAGCTTTTTTTTACCCCCACCATCTCCGTCATTATCATCACTTTTATTTCACCACATTCGCGAGCAGATAGACAGGAAAGGAAATTACAAGAATAGCAAAGTTACAAACCGCCGGACGGATCAGCTAATTAATGCAGCGACCGTCTAAGCAGGACCCCTCGACAAAGACGAAACCGCCGTCACCGTCTCGCGCCATCCCGCGGCCGCGACCGCCGCCTGGTGTCGCCTTCATCAACCTCCTTCCCTATTTCGCTTCTCCAGCGTCGGTCACCGTCGCCGCAAACTTTCTTCAACCTTGAGCTTTACTATAGATACCCTTTCTCGGAATGTTGCCTTCACCCGCTTTCCATCGACGTCAGAGTGATCAGACGGGAGCTCGAGCTGCCGCTGCACCTACACTTATGTCCAAATTTTTACATCCTTCCAACCCTAACACTCCAGGTCTGCACCATTTTCAACATCAGCACCACCAACCGAATCTTCAGCCCCCGAATATTTCACAAGGAGGCCTACCTACTCGACCAATGTACCGAGCCCAGCCCTTCTCGGCAGCCGTGCCTGCCCCTTCCCAGCACACTTACCAGGAGAACTTGCTTCGACGGAAGACGCCATCTGGGACCCTCCCCGCTGCGTATGACGCGGCTCCGATGGGTTGGTCCACGAGGCCAACTAAACATATTCTCCTTCCTACGACTCAATCAAATAGCCCACAAGTCCATTCGGATCCTCAGATTACAAGACATTTGTCCTGGGATAATAGCATTGGCCAAGGAGTAAGGCCTTGGGATGGGGGAGGGGAATTGAGAAGTGCGGATATAGCAGGCGGTGGGGGGAGTATTGCCCCAGCCATGTGGGTTACCCAGCCAAGTAGTCAGACATCGTTGGACGACAACCTGGACCCATATGTTCGACAATTTTTACTTCAACAAAATCAGATGGTCCCACCAATATCCGATAATATTTACATGGGGGGAAGGCCTTGTGGGTTTCAACCTTTCTACAACCCAATAACAGCACCAACCGCTTCCTGCGAGGACCTTAACGATTTAGTGGGCTGCGGCAACTACAATCCCGTGCCAAGAGATAGTAATTGGTATGGCCATTTTGGTGCATGGGGAAACGGAAACACGACTCCTACGCAACTACCACAAGCTCCTGTGTACTATGTGAACTCAGTTTATACTCCATCGCCACATCAAATAAACGGTGCCCCTCTATGGACATCTCAACAGCTTCCGGCGATAGATTCTGTTTCTGTATCGACATTTCCGCCACACATCACGTCGTCCTATCCACTGAATTCGCCCTCGGCAAACACTCCGGAGGTCCAACTTCAGCATCTTCAGCTTGATGGGCCAGGCCCAATCGCTCACCACGATACTGCAAGCCCTCAGTTTCGGGATAAAGTCTTAGCATGGGCCCATGGAGTTTATGTTGACCTTCTAGCTGCTCTGCAAGCGCAGCAAAGACAATCAGAGGGTAATCCTCAGGAGGCTAATAGGTCGCGGACACAGTTGAAGGTTGGGTTATTTCCTCGGCCTCCGTTACAGCCTCAGGCGAATAACCGGGGGTCTGATAATCCCGGCGCCCAACAGCTCATTCCCACCCCAAGTCCCATGCCATCGCCCCAAAATGCTATATCCGGGGGGTTTATTGTGGATAGAGAAGCTACAGACCGAAGGAAGCGGATGAGGCCTGGTATAGGCCAGGAACAAAACAACCCGGAAATCGGCACATCTTCATCCCATTCAAATGCACTATTTGAAAATAATGATGCATATAATTTTGGCGGAGTTGGCGGGGTACATCTTCATGACGGCAGCGGCAATCCCTCTGAGCACAGTGCTCATGGTATTTGGCCTAGTGGCGAGCAATCTTACGAGAAGAAGCAGCCAAGGGATTGCTACTCTGCTGGCTCATTACACCGAGCTTCTAGTGGTATTGGCAATAATGCGGCACATATGCTCAATATCACACCCCTTGGTGGCTTTGGTGGTGTAATCAATCAAAGGCCATCATCTGCGACCACTTCGGCTGTAGCAGCGCTGGATATGTTAAACGAATTATGTGCGGGTAGTAATTGGATTTGGCTTGACGGGATGCTTTTAGGAGGATGTTTAGCATATGTTTGTGCCTTTCACCGAGTTTTTTTATATCCCTAGAAACAAAAGGGGCGAGTCTAATGCTTCAAGCAGGGTTTGGGTGATCTGCCCAGAGCGATTGAGTGGTATTCCAAAATTTTAGCGGTGGATCACGGGTACAACCTCTCACGGTGTCCGATTTTCGTTTCATCTAAAGATGCTGACATCTCTCATGTACATAGTCACGTGGAAGCATTATCAAATTTAGCTGCGACACTTCTTTCTTTAAATCGGCGTGAAGAGGCAGAGCAATATTGGATTCGTGCGGTCAAGAAACGCCCTAGTTATTTCGAAGCAGTTGAGCATTTGGTTGGTCTGCTTTGTGGCGAGCACCGTGGAAAAGAGGCTGTCGATATCATCAATTTCGTCCAGTCTAAACTTCGTCGCCCAAGCCGCTTGAATGGAAGAAATCCTAGCCTTAGCAGTAGCGGGTCTAGTGATGAATCGGCTTCAACGTCCCTTTCAGCGTCGCCAGAGTTGAGGTTTGATCACGACATGGAGGAAAGTCATGCCAAATTCCCTTCAGCTAAAAGCATTGTATACCATGGATCCAGCGAATTCCTGATTCCTTCTTCCGACAACGGTCGTATGCTAGCATTGATACATGCAAAGGGAAACATGCTCTACACATTGGGGGATAATGCTGGCGCAGCCAAAGCTTTTGAAGATGCTGTATTGCTTGGTGCTGGCATGCAACGTGGTGGAATAAGGGGACTAATAAACAAGATCCTTGCTGTGCTTAGACCAGCCGTCGACAGTGTCTGCATCTCGGAAAAGTTGTCTGCGGCCGATCCAGCTCCAGTCCTGCTTGCCCCGGAGAAGGCCGTTTTCACTACCAGGTTTGTGTTCCCGCCCAATGGAGAGCTTCCAGGACTACGCGATATTCCAAGTGCGGCAGCCAAGCGGGCGGCCATATCCACCGCAAGTAATTCCTTGCTTTCACTCGCAAAAATATTCCAAGACGGTATGTCGTCCGGACATGGGGCAGGTGCTGGGGGGCCAAAGTCAGGTGCCGACGTCAAAGATATCCTGGCCCTGTACTATCTTTCCCTTTCGTTACATCCAAGCCCCTCGACGGCCAATAATGTCGGTATTTTGCTGGCTAGCGTTCAGCAAGTGTCTGCGTTGACGACAACACCAACACCTGTAATTCCGCGGCCGTCGGGTGCTGGGCAAGGATCTGGCATCAATCTCGCATTACAGTACTATTACTACGGACTCAGCCTCGACCCACGTCACGCACATTTATATACTAATTTAGGCAGTCTGCTCAAGGATATCAACCAATTGAATGCGGCAATCAAAATGTATGAACAGGCTGTTGTCTGCGATCCTACCTTCGATATTGCGCTTGCGAACTTAGCCAATGCGGTCAAGGATCAGGGTCGCATTGGTGATGCCATCGGGTTTTACCGAAGGGCCGTGAATGCTAGCCCGGAGTTTGCGGAAGCTGTATGCGGATTGGCAAATGCCCTCAATAGTGTTTGCGATTGGAAGGGAAGAGGTGGTATTATGAGAGATGGGGGGAATAGAGATCGATGGCATGTTGATGACAATGGGAGATTGATAGATGCTAAGGGAGTTGGAATAGAGTCTAGTGGGTGGATGAAAAGAGTTGTGGAGATAGTAGAGAAACAATTGGTAGATGGGGAACATTGGGGAAAAGGCGTAGTGGCTGCTTCGGAGGTCAGAGACACGTTATTGAGGGAACTTGAGAAGGCGGACGGGGCAAGATGGTCAGAGGAAAGGAGGCGTTCGTTAAGAAAAAGAGTGGAAGGTTGGGCTGGGAAACGGTTTGAGGGCGCAAAGGTCATCCGGCTCATTGAGAGGGCATCTCGGAGGACAGTCTGGAGGTGGTATCGGGAGAAATATGTCCAAGGTGTTGAGAAACCCTTGAGTGAATATTCCAGGCCCACAGTTCCATCAAGCCTATCAACCCCCAGCGCTCCAACAGTTCTTCCATTCCATACATTTACCTGTCCGCTTTCAGCCAAGCAAGTCAGGATGATTTCTCAGAGGAATGGTTTGCGAATATCCTGTTCTACATTACGAGCGCCATGGCTTCCACCTCATGTTTTCCCGCCACCAGCACCTCCGACACCCTACCTAAAGATTGGCTACGTTTCATCAGATTTCAATAATCACCCTCTAGCCCATCTAATGCAGTCCGTGTTTGGTCTCCATGATCCAGCTCGTGCCAAGGCCTACTGTTATGCTACCACCGCGAGTGATAACTCAGAGCATAGGAAGCAGATTGAGAGGGAATCGCCTGTATTCCATGATGCCCACGGCTGGGGCCCAGATCGCCTGGTCCAGCAAATTGTCAATGACGGTATCCATATTTTAATTAATCTTAATGGTTTTACACGAGGTGCCCGGAATGAGATATTCGCCGCTAGGCCAGCACCGATTCAGATGAGCTTTATGGGATTTGCGGGCACTTTAGGAGCTGAGTGGTGTGATTATCTATATGCCGACTCGACTGCGATTCCTACGGAAACTCTGCGGCCCTGTAGACGAAACGTCGATCTTGAGGATGAAGGGCATGAGAACACGACAAATGACGGGGAATGGGTTTATTCGGAGAATATTATATTTGCCAAGTACAGCTTTTTCTGCTGCGACCATAGGCAGAGTGCCCCGGATTCGAAATCAAGACAATTAAGCTGGGAGGAAGAGCAGACGCGCCGGTGGGCTAAAAGGAAGGAGCTCTTCCCTCAACTCAAACCGGATAATGTAATCCTTGGAAACTTTAACCAGCTATATAAGGTATGAAGCCCCGTCTCCCATATCACCACTTTTCATTTAATATCACCACTAATCACTGCCACAGATCGAGCCAACAACCTTTAGAACCTGGCTCCGAATCCTCTCCCGCGTCCCCAAGGCCATCCTCTGGCTCCTCCGTTTTCCCGACCTCGGCGAGGGCAACCTAAAAGCCCTCGCAGTAGCTTGGGCAGGGGAAGAAGTCGCTTCCCGCATAATCTTTACGGATGTGGCTCCAAAGCTCCAGCACATATCCCGCGCACAAGTCTGCGACATCTTCCTCGACACGCCGGAGTGCAACGCGCACACTACCGCTGCAGATGTCCTTTGGTCCGGAACACCATTACTGACCTTCCCACGACACAAGCACAAAATGTGTTCCCGCATTGCTGCTTCCATTCTCCGCGCTGCAGTCCCGCAGACCCTGGAGGGGAAGGCGATGGCTAATAGTCTTATTGTTGGCAGTGAGGAAGGGTATGAGGACCGAGCGGTGGCGCTGGTGTCCAATCTTGTTTATGATAATGATGAAGGGAGGGGAATTGGGGAATTGGGGGCTATCAGGCAGGTGCTGTTTGAGCATCGGTGGAAATCGGCGCTCTTCGACACTAAGCGCTGGGTGCGCGATTTGGAAGATGCCTATCATGAAGCGTGGAGAAAATGGGCTAGTGGCGAGGGGGGGGATATCTATCTCGAAGAGGTTCAGGAGAAGATGAAGTGATGTGATACCTTGCTTTGTTTTTTTTACCCTGCATTTAGTACTTTAGGAGAACTGTTATTACACCATGCCACCACGCCATACCCATCACCCTAGCATGCCTTGTCCCTACCAAGCGAAAAATACCCCCCTTTCCCAGACAGTATACATCTTTTACCTATATTCTTTCGTTTTTCGTATTTTCTATCCTTGGTTCCTTTTGCAGGCGAATTGGGTGGCTGTCTTTTATCATTATTTCATTCATTCTTAAGAATCGGCATAGCAGAGGTAGATTTCGCGATTGCTTTATTGCTTGTTCATCTGTTTGCAGCCTTGTTTTACGGTAAATTGAATGATGGCTTAGCTTAGCGAGCCGGTTTACTATAATTCGGCTTGTTTATTTGTCGAGCATTATCATTTGCGTGGGTATAGGGTTGGGTGTGGTTAGGCAAACTGGGCTGTTAAACTTACACTTGTTACCCCTTCGACGAAACTGCGACAGATGGCAAGCTATTTGGTGTTGGGGTGGAGTCTTCGAGGGAAAAGAAAAAGATTATCATTTTTTTCACTATTTGTGATGGGGGGTTTTTTTTGGTTTAGTTTTTGGTGTTTATATGATGGGTCTGTCGTTGGGATGTGTATAAGTTGCCTAGCCTAAATGGGTCTAACGAAACCCGAATCGGGTCACGTTGTGCATTTTGGAATGGTATTATAGGGTGTTTGTTGGATAGTTGGGCTGAAAGGGAGTTCGGTATATGGTATTATGGCTTTGGTGTAATTTGGGTGTGCTAGTAGATTAGGCCGAAGTGATGCTTCGGCTGTATTAGGGGAATAAGAGATTGGTTATGGTACACCAGTGTTTGTGCGGTTAGTATCATAACCCACTAAATCAAGTATCATATTAATATCTAGTTAAACCTGGCTATTATTATGCTTGGAATTGGACGGTCCCGGATATGCATTTTAGTGATCTTCTGTGTCTATGCACTGTCTATAATTAGTTTGGTCGAGTAGGCGGTCATTTTGTGGTATCGTAACTATTAGAATGTGGATTTGATGTTGGGTTGATTTGTTGCATTTTTTTTCTTCCTGCGTGGTCAGGGTGTCTTACCATGCAATGTTGGGTATTCCCGTAATAAGGATGGATACTTTGTGGACTGCATATGCACAAATGTTTTCTTTCTATTTTTCTTATTCTCTCCCTCTTCTTAGGTTCGACAAGTTAATACAAACACGCCATCTGCCTGTTCTTACAACTCAATCTACCGCAGTATCATAAGTTACCCCCGATCATCCAGAGGCAGACCCTTGGCATTGGACGAGGGCGGCTGAGTGAGCACCATGCTTTTCGAGTGATATTTGGTGACGAGTTTAAACAATGATAGAAAAATTGCGGTTGTATGTTGAGTGTGATTAAGTAACCCATGTGTTCCTGATCCTGCGCATGCCTAATAGCAGATGTAAATGCTCTCAACATCCGAGCTTGAATGTGTTATTTGGGTTTGATAGGAGACACTCACTGCACTGCACCAACAGCAGGGCTACTAAGCCCAATCTGGGGAGAGCGAGTATTCCTGATGATTTATTGCCTGAGAGTGTAATTTTTGGGAACTGGAGGCTGAAGATTGGGTGGTGTGGTGAGGGGGAGGAGACAAAAGAAGCTGACTACGGGAGGTTGCAGGTGGTTTATAGTTACAGTTTGTTTGCTTTGGCAAGCCGTGAATTTTACGCTCTGGTGGAGCTTGCCATTGTGGCCACCAAACCTTCGAAGCCAGCACACAGCATCCAGCCAAAGACGGAGATTCTAGTTTTTTTTTCTCTTCCGCAGCCAAAGAATCCGAGGAAATTGGTAAGAAACGGAAGGGGAGAGCTTTAGATTAGGAGTTGACTTGAAAGTCACAGGGAGTTAGGTATCATAGCTGTGGGGGAATGGCGGGGCATATCGCTACCCTAATTATTAAATCGGTTTCCAAAACGCTCATCTATTCTTCCAAAACGAAAAAAAAGAAAAGAAAAAAAGAAAAAAAGAGAATGAAAGAACAGAAGAAATCACGAGGAAACAGGTATCGCTACCTCAGTTTAAGGTTACAAGTAGAGTGTTTGTGCTGGGACGACAAATTACCGTAGGGGCCGGATTCCTACTCCGATACTCAATCACATAATATTATGATACAGGTGGGTAGGATAGCCCTCCAGCCGTGCAGCTCAGGCTCCTTTCTCCCTGCTGGAAATATGCCTAAAGCGACCCTAGCCCACCGTCTGTAATCTTTCGTCTCAAGTGTTGACCTTCTATTTGTTATCACGAAGGGGCTGTACTGTATAGTGTAGGAACTAATCAGCCCTGGTTAGAGCGCTGTCGGCCCTGGGCTTTTTTCTAGATTATCAACCCCACGAGTAGGGAATTTTCGTGGTACTCACAGGTAGGTAGATGGTAGTTAGCGCTGCTCCGCTTTGGCCGGGTGAGAAAACCCAGTTGCGTTCAAGCTTCTTGGACGGTGCGGTGTCCTATTATACATAGTATAATATATCTATTTGACAACCATAATACTCGACTTACTGGTTCTTAATCGGTGTATCTAGAAGCCGCACTTTTGAGCATATTTAAGTAAGGTTGTGACTCGCGCAAATGCCCTGACGTGCCGCATGAGTGCTGAGGGTATGTTAGATGGTTGTAGACCTAGGAGACTACGGGGTTGTAGGATTTTGTTAGTTAGAGACTGCTGTGTGATTTGGTGCTTGTGAAAGGTCAAAGCCTCATCCCACGGTCATTCCCACCCCATGTTTTAAATTCCTCAGAATCTCCCGAGCTTCTTGATACAACATCCTTAATCACACCAGCAGTGCTAACTGAAAGCATCGCAACATGGCACAAAAATCACCCCCGGACGTGGGAATTACCGACAATGTCAACTCTCTCAATAGTGTAAACGCCAACACGGGAGTATCCGATGAGGATGATCGGATCCGGATGTGGCTATCGCCTCTAAACCCTCAGCAGCGGCACCAAGACGTGAGAGACGATCGGCTCGATGGCGTGGGGAATTGGATCTTAGAAACCAGTGAGTTTCGGAAATGGAGTAACGGAGAGGACGGATGCAGCGAGCGGGTGTTATTTTGTTCGGGGGGTCCTGGAGTGGGAAAGACATATCTGAGGTAACAGCACCCCGCTTCTACAAAGGGAAGAGAAAGCAGGTGTCGCTGACAGGTAGAGGACGTTAGTTCCCTCATGATTGACAGCCTGTGTAATCAGGCTGGGGAGGGGGATCTAGCCGTCGCTTGGTTATATTGTGATTACCTTGCCCATCAAGAGCAGTCGGCAATGGCCATGCTAGGCGCCATCCTAAAGCAGCTTGTGAGCATAGGAGAGATGCCGGACGATGTACGGCAAACCTTTCGAAAGCGGTTTTCCGACCGAGGTCTACGATTACCCGATATAGTGGGAATGCTAAAGACGACTATCGCGTTGTTGCCTCCAGTTTATATATGCATTGACGCCCTGGATGAGCCCACTCCAGAGAGTCGCCAAGAGCTGCTTAAGTCACTGCAGGACATTGGTCGGGGGTCGCCGAGTACGCGGATGTTATTTACCGGGAGATCTCATGTTCAGGGGGAGGTGAATAAATACTTCACTGGGGCTATTGTAATACCCGTTAGTCCTACAGACGATGACATCAAGGCATATTTGAGTGTTAGACTGGACAGAGATACGGAGCCTGAGGCAATGAACGACGATTTGAGGAGTGATATTATGAGAATGATTCCTGAAATGATTTCCGAGGTGTGAGTACTAATACCGGGCACTCCCCCAGCACATGCAAAGGTAATTTGCTAATACTAGTGACAAGATTCCTCCTAGCTTCACTGGGTATTGACGCAGTCCTGGGAGAGGTGACGATCTGCAAGAGAAGAAAAAAGCTCGAAGAGATGACAGAAGGGAAGGGGTTGAGGCATGCGTACGCGGCAACCCTCACACGGATAAGGTCACAAGGTGGAAACAAATCGAGGCTTGGGATGGGGGCCCTTGTGTGGATATCAAATTCCGAGCGTCCGTTGAAGGCCCTTGAGTTATGTCAGGCGCTGGGGGTAGACCCGGTAGAGAGGGGGGATGCGGACCAGAATGCTGGGGACATACCTGCAATGGAGACTGTGCTGCGCTGTTCGCTGGGGCTTGTCACGATTGACCCATCATCATCTACCGTCAGCCTCGTTCATTCTACTCTCCAATACCATCTGTCCAATGATTCATCCCTGTTCCATAGCCCCCATTCGATGATGGCCGAGGTTTGTTTGACCTTCCTCAACTTCCAGTGGGTCAGGAACCTGCCGACTACTCTTTGTTCACCACCTGCAGAAGCCCCTTTTGTGGGGTATGCCTCTTGTTATTGGGGAGCACATGCAAGAAAGGAGCTCAGCGAAAGAGTGAAAGAACTAGCATTAAAACTTCTTGACGGCTATGATAAACATATATCCTCTAAGCTACTCTTGGTTCACAAAAGGCCCCAGTGGGGGTGGGGCCGTCCCGAACCAGAGGGTGGCAATGCCCTTGAGGGATTCACAGGGCTTCATGGCGCAGCTTGCCTTGGGATAGTGGAAATAGCGCGTGCTTTATTGAAGGCAAAGGAATGGGATCTTAATGCAACCGATTCCGAGGGACATACAGCCTCTGATTGGGCTGCTAGAGAGGGGCATGAAGGTATGGTAGAGATGTTCTTAGAGCGGGGAGATATGAAACCCAACAGAAGGGATATATACGGTCTAACACCACTTTTGCGGTCCGCCTGGGAAGGGCATGGGGGTGTCGTGAAGGTGTTGCTGAAGGGAGGAGGTGTCAACCCCAACACTCCAAATCGGGATGGCCAAACACCGCTCTTCATAGCCGCCTCTAGAGGGTGCGAGGGAGTCGTGAAGGTGCTACTGGGTCGGAACAGTATTAACCCCAACTTTATGGATGAACACGGCCAAACACCTCTCTCCATAGCGGCCGAGAAAGGCCATGAGAGAGTCGTGAAGGCACTGTTAGAGCGGGTGGGTATCGACCCCAACATTGCGGATTACTGGGGCCAAGTGCCACTATTCAGAGCCGCCTGTCAAGGACATGAACGAGTCGTGAAGATATTATTGGAGCGGAGCACTAACTTTACTGTCAACCCTAACGCGAGGGATAAAGATGGCCAAACGCCACTTTCCATAGCCGCTCAGAAAGGACTTGGGAGAATCGTGAAGATGCTGCTAGAGAGAGTGGATATCAAACCTAACACTCGGGGAAAAAATGGCCTAACGCCGCTCTCAACAGCTGTCTGCGAAGGCCATGAAGGGGTCGTGGAGATGCTGCTGGGGCAGAAAGATGTCGACCCCAATATCCTGGATGTGCATGGCCAAACACCACTCTCCATAGCCGCCCAGGAAGGGCATGAGAGTGTCGTGAAGATGCTGCTAGAGCGAGTGGATATCAAACCTAACACTTGGGCAAAAACTGGCCTAACGCCGCTCTCAACAGCTGTCTGCAAAGGCCATGAAGGGGTCGTGAAGATTCTGCTAGAGCGGGACGATGTCAACCCCAACATAGCGGGTGGATGTCGCCAAACGCCACTCTCCATAGCCGCCCAGGAAGGGCATGAGAGTGTTGTGAAGATGCTGCTAGAGCGAGTGGATATCAACCCTAGCATTGCGGGGGAAGATCGCCTAACGCCTCTCGCGGCAGCCGCTCGCGAGGGCCATGAAGGGGTCGTGGAGATGCTACTTGAGCGGAACGATGTTAACCCCAATACTAGGGATAAACATGACAGAACACCACTATCCATAGCCACCAATAAAGGACATGAGAGAGTCGTAAAGATGCTGCTAAAGCGCGTGGATATCAACCCTAGCATTGCGGAGAAAGGCCTAACGCCTCTCTTTATAGCTGCCGGCAGGGGACGTGAAGGGGTCGTGAAAATGCTGTTGGGGCGAGTGGATGTCAATCCCGATACTACGAATGGTAATGACAGCGAAACACCGCTCTTTAAGGCTGCATGCGAGGGACATGAAAAAGTCGTGAAGGCGCTGCTAGAGCGAGGGGATGTCGACCCTAACACTGTCAATAAAGCTGGCCTAACACCACTCCTAGCAGCCGCCCGGAAAGGACGTGAGGGAGTTGTGAAGATGTTGTTAGAACGAAAAGATACCGACCCCAGCATTGCGAAGGAAAAAGGCTCAACGCCGCTCCTTGCGGCTACCCGCAGGGGACATGGAGGGGTCGTGAAAATGCTGTTGAAGCGGGATGATGTCGCTCCCAATGCTAAGGATCATGATGGCAAAGCACCACTCTCCATCGCTGCCTGCGAGGGCCATGAAAAAGTCGTGGAGGCGCTGCTAGAGCGAAAGGATGTCAACCCTAACATTGCCAATGGGCGTGGCCAAACTCCACTCTTAGTAGCCGCTCGGAAAGGACATGAAGGAGTTGTGAAAATGCTGCTAGAACGAAAGGATGTCAACCCCAACGCTGCCAGGAAAAATTGGCCAGCGCCGCTCTTCGTAGCCGCCTGCAAAGGACATGAAGGGGTCGTGAAGATGCTGCTAGAGCGGGACGATGTCAACCCTAACATAGCGAATAAAGGTGGCCAAACTCCACTCTCCATAGCAACCCAGAAGGGACATGAGGGAGTCGTGAAGATGCTCTTGGAGCGAGAAGATGTCAACACCGATATGATAGATCTCGCCAGGAATACCGCACTTTCGCAAGCTCTGGATCATGGACATGGACATCATGCCATTGTGAAATTACTATCCGAACATAGAAGTTTCATTCCTCCGTTAGATGGGGATGAGCCTCCAAAATTGCCCTCCGATCCGGATCAGCGCCCCTCCAAGAGGATACGCAGGTTTTGATTTTCATTACCTACATTCCTTTTCCCCCTTTCCCCCCTTCCCTCCGGTATCTTCTCCCTTTAGTCTGCTTGTAGCTCTGTACTCCGACTAGAAAAGCAGAGGGACAACTTTCCACAGACACTAATTGTGCCCCGTGGGCGGGGCGAGTGACCGTTTGTGAATTGGTGCTGCTGGGTGTTTCATTGATTTCCATGGCAGCTAAACTTTGTTATAATAGCGTTGGCATTGTATCATAGCTTTCTCCTTTTTCCTTATTCTTTCCCTGCAGACTATTTTTCCTCGTCGCTAGCTTCAACTAAAATGTTATTCACATTTCTCCTTTCAAATCAGGGGCTTTCTTGCATGCCCTTTGTTTTTTTTCAGTATCATAGAATAGAAGCCCCCCCCCCCGCCCCCCTTTCCCATGGCCTTCCGGTGGGAGGACGGGAAGCAACCCTGGTCCAAAAATACAGTATTTGTAACTCCCTAACACATGTATCATGCCAGCAATGGGCGGGATCTGGGCTTGGGTACTTGGCCATTTAAAAAGTCTCCGGACGCTCTGCACTTATTAATACCTGGCTTGGCACAAAAGCGTCCGGAGACTTTTTAAATTGCCAAGTACTTTCCTTCTCATATCTCTCCAGCATAATATCATCCCCCTAGAGGGCTGCTGCGTGCCTTGTCACCCGCATCTCCTTATCCTCCACTAGCATCGATGAGCCTCGAGTAATGTCATTTCTGCCCTTGCGGGATTCAATCGGTGCGCAGCCAGGACCTTCCCGTTTTACCAAAGTCATAATGTTAGTAGTGGCACTTCACTGAGCCCCCCCATGCATGAAAAAAGAAAATGAGTATATAGGAGGTCAAATAATTTCTCTCCATCCATATATTCTACCTCCTAGAATTTACCTAGATGACCAGTAGGCCTTCTCCCCTCTCCCTTCCGGGCCCGATACCCCATGTAGTTCATGAAACATGACGTTTTCTTTCCTTCTTTTCATTTCATTTTTTTTAACTCTAACACAGCACTACTGCCCCAATACTTTACCACACTGTATATGCTAGCCACCTGGCCCTTATGAGAAAGTTGAGTTAGCCTGTATTACATAAACTACCACTTGATCTAAAATTGGTCCAGGAAAATGTTAAAATCTTTACTGTAGCAAGGTAAAACCTCTACCATCTGAAAGATTAAGAGAATCTTTTCCCACTCATTATTAGCAATAAGCATGCCTGAGAACCCCTTCACCTCTAACTAGCTTTTCTATACTTGGGGTTCAACCCTGAAGCACCAGAATAGTACTATAATAATATTATGTTCAATGATATCAGCCTCTTTAGATGAAATGATATAAAGCTATAATAATACTGGTATGTAGGCACACAAGCATAGTTAGTGTAATGTATAGAAGGGGAGGTCTTGCTATCATAGAGCTTGAAATGATGCCAGCTAGCAAGGGAATATTGTGCATTTGCTGCAAGTGTACAACTTATTACCATTAGTATTATCATAAACCTTATTTGGGATCAACTTGAAGACTTGGTATTGACAGGTGTGCTTTCATTAATACTATAATACTAAGGAAGCAGTTGTAGACTCAGATATAGCCAGCCTGAGTACCAAAGTGGGAAAAGGGTGGGGTGCAAATCTGCACATGAAAAACTAATATTCTCATCTATTCTCATGAGATTTCAGCAGTATATTATGAATTTATAACAAATGTCTTTGTCTAAGAAATATGTAAAACTGTATTTGAGGAGCTAGAGTTCAATTCTGCCACTTGTTCAACCTTTTTCAACAATCAGTATTTCTAGATTTCATAATATAGAACTCAGAACTTCAACTATTAAATCTGGGAATATTGAGCATGTACTCACAGTATCATAAAGACATATTATAGCAATATTATTTGTGCTTTAGATGTATATGAGACACTTGTTAGTATGATAAGAAATATAAATCCAACAGGTGGATGAAATTACTACTAACAATAATTAGCCAAACTATTAGAAGGCCTTTGAGTTCCACAAGTTTATACTGCATATGGCTGGAAATTCTCATACTTGAAGAAAAATATAAGAAAGAAAACTTATGCGAAGATAGGAACTGAACATGGGACATTTAAAATACTGTTTCCTAATTTACTACCCTCTGCTCGTGCAATTAGAGACCTTACAGGACCAATCGGTTTGATACTGTACAAACTTGAAATTCTCTGCCTCAAACTTACGCCCAAACTAAGCTATGCTGCAACGGGCCTTAGATTTTAGTGTCTTTTCTTCTTATTTGCTGATTAGACTATAACTTAGTTCGTGCGCAAGTATCATAGTTGCAGTTGCCATTCTATAGGGCTTGTGTAAGTGACTGTCGTTGAAGGAGTTTGTGGGAGAAAAGGTTTTCAAAGTGCGGCTTTCCTCCACAGACCACTTAAATAGAAACGACAGAGGCCACGGAAATGACAACGACACCCTTCTGGACGTGAGAGGGCGGACACAACGAGAACCAATTGCTTTTAACTCCTACTTTTTTTCTTTCTTGTAGGAGTACCGGTGGACCGCTCCAAACCTGTGCCTAAAGGCTCCCATTGTGGACGTCTGACACAAAAACCAACCCGAATTATTGTTTTGGTCCTTTACGATACCATCTAGCAACTTACCTCTCTACCCCCCCTAGAGGCCTGATATTGGCTCTTCTTTTGGCGTCTAGGCGGATACTCGTTCTTTCAGTACTACCAAGATGGAGGTAGAGCCAGAAGACTCTGGTCTCGATACGAGGGAAGGCTCAACACCCCTTTCATGGGCTGCCAAGGGTGGGCATGGGGCAGTCGTTAAGATGCTGCTAGAGCGGGACGATGTCAGCCCCAACACTGTCAATAGATATGGCGACACGCCGCTCTTCCATGCTGCCTGGAAAGGACGTGAGGGAGTGGTAAAGATGTTCTTGGAGCGGGACGATGTCAACCCCAATATTACGAATGATAATAACGAAACACCACTCTTCGTAGCAGCCTGCGAGGGACATGAAGGGGTAGTGAAGATTCTGCTAGAGCGAGAAGATGTCAACCCCAATACTCCGAATCACTACAGCCAAACGCCACTCATTGGAGCGGCCTGGGAGGGACGTGAAGGAGCCGTGAAGATGTTGCTGGGGCGAGGGGATGTCAACCCCAACACTCCGGATGAACATAGCCAAACCCCTCTCCTTATAGCCTCCTGGAAAGGACATGAGGGGCTAGTGAAGATGTTGCTGGAGCGAGGGGATGTTAACCCAAACGCTGAAGATAGAGTTGGCAGAACACCGCTCTACGGAGCCTCCTTAAGAGGACATGAGGGAGTCGTTAAGATGCTACTAGAACTGAGTGACATCAATCCCAATGCTGCAGATGTTGATGGCGAAACACCACTCTTCATAGCAGCTTGCGAGGGCTATGAAAGTGTCGGGAAAATGCTTCTGGGCAGGGTGGATGTCGACCCTAACGCTGCGGATGGATATGGTCGGACTCCGCTCTTCGGTGCCTCCTGGGATGGCCATGAAGGAGTCGTTAAGATGCTGCTGAAGCGAAGGGATGTCAACCCCAACACTGCGAACAAATATGGCCAAACACCACTCATTGGAGCAGCCTGGGGGGGGCATGAAGGAGTAATCAAGATGCTTCTAGAAAGGGCCGATGTCGACCTCAACACTACCGATAACTATGGCCAAACGCCACTCTTCATAGCTACCTGGAAGCTACGTGAGGGCGTCGTGAAGATTCTGCTGGAGCGTAACGATGTCGATCTCAATACTGGGAATAATGATGGAGAAACACCACTCCTCTGGGCCGCCCGGGAAGGACATGGGGGACTCGTGAAGATGTTACTAGAACGGAATGACCTCAACGCCAACACTGCGAATAAATATGGCCAAACGCCACTCTCCATAGCCGCCCAGAAAGGACACGAAGAAGTCGTGAAGATACTGCTGGAGCGAGTGGGTGTCAGCACCAATATGGCAAATCTCGCCGGCCAAACCGCACTTTCGCAAACTCTGGATGGTGGACATGATGCCATTGTGGAATCACTATCCGAACATAGAAACTTCGCTCCTCCGCTGGATAGGGATGAACTTCCAACACTTTCTTCACTCGAGCCCTCCGATCCAGATCAGCGCCACTCCAAAAGGTTCCGCAGGTTTTGATGTTCAAGGCCCAAACTCAGCACAACTCCCTATTCTTAGAACTTCCATCCGATCAACCCTAGGCAGGCAGGCGGTAGCTAGCCCTTTAGCCCTTCAATCACGCGACCTCCACCTCCTTGCTTCGTCTGTTTGTTTCTCAATATAACCCAAAACTCTTTCCATTTTTTCCCCCTCTCTCTCCGACCTCTTCTCCTATTAGTCTATTTGCGGCCCCGCCATCCCACTAGGAAAGCGGGGGGACAGCCTCCACAGACACTAACCGTACCCTGTAGGCGGGGCGGGTCACTGGGGACCTAGTGCTGCTGGTTGTTTCATCGATTTCCTCAGCCAACAAAGTTTATTATCACAACATCAGCATTGTATCATAGATTTTATCTCTTTCTTTCCTTCCCTATGGACTGGTTTTCCTTATCGTTAGCCTTAACACATGTGTTATTCAAATTTCTCCTGTCAAATCAGAGGCTTTATTACATACCCTTTGTGTTTTTAGTGCCATCGAATAGAAGACCCCCCTTCCCCCTTTCCCGTGGACCCCCGGTGAGAGAACCCAGTGTTCCGAACAGCCCAGTCCGTCGGTCTTGGAGGTAGCACCGGACGCCCTGCCGGGCCCCGTGATGTTTTTCTGTTACATCTCTTTGGCTGGTATGCTCAGAAGCTTCAAGCTCATAATTTGATCTCGCTCATAGTTTATGAACAGGCAAATCATGTGCCATATGAGTAAACTTATAAGCGAGGAGGAATACATCTTTAAGAAATAAAAAAGCCAAAAGTGTTTTCCAAATTAGAACTCAAAAACCATCTGCACGAATCTGAAAGGGAGCAAGCATACCCTTACCGCCGAGGGCACTATCACTATCGCCGCCGGAAGGTTCCGATATTGGTTGCAGATATTCGGATCCGAGAGGGTCAATTGAGTTTCCCGGTAGTCCAACCCCTCTGGAAAATCCCAGGCAATGTGCTACGAGTCAACCTCGGTTGTATCAGAGTGTTTGAATTTGTTGCGACATCACCACCGCGACTTTAGTTAAAGCAAAAGACTTATGCAAGTATTAAAGAGAAAATAAACCTCATAGCCGAATGATTGGTTCAGCCTTAAGTTATATTAATACCTAGAGCCCTTAATAATCTATTTAACCTTCTTCTTCTCTTTCTTACAAGCATATTGTTCGTTATGTCAATTACATAACATCACTACGAGTATAATATATCACTCATAGTTTATCTACAGCCCCCAGCCATCCCCCGCAGTCCCCCTCACTTTTTTTCCACATGTGCCCGGCCGTCATTCCTAAAACCTGCCGTCTGTGGACTCCCCCCACAGTTCTTACCTACACCCTCCAGTCCTTACCCACACATTACTGTATTCGTACAATCTTCTGATACCCCCTATAGCCCCGCGCAATCCCGGTCCTCCTGCCATCCCCCCTGCCATCTGCCTAAGCAGCCGCTTTCCCGTTTGTCTCGCTAGATTAATAAAGGCCAGCATCTAGGGCCCGGCGATCCCAGCCTAGCCCGGTCATCCGAGTAATTTGCCCTACACAGGACCACGTCTAACAGTCCCGTCCCGTCTTCTTGGCATTATCCCCGCCGTCCCTGTGTGGCCCTTGGACGGTTCGGAACACTGAGAGGACTGGAAGCAACCCTAGTCCAAATAAATAGTGCTGATAATTCACTAGCATATATATCACACCAGCAACGTTCGGGACCTGGGCCCACCTACTTTCCTTCTCATGTGTCTCGGTCGTGGTGTCATCCCCCGGAGTGCTGCTGCATGCCTTGTCGCCCCCATCTTCTTCTCCTCCATCAGGATCGCTGAACCCCGAGTAATGTCACATTCACACCTGGCGGATTAAATTAATTCACAGCCAAGATGTTTCTATTCTACCAAATGCCAAGGTGTTAGTAGTGGCACTGCACCCGGCCGCCCAGGGAAAAGAAAGAGAGAGAAAAATATAGTAGATCGAATCATTTCTCAACACCCATAGATTCTAGCTCTCGAGGGTTACGCTTCTGTTGTATATGAGAATCTTGTTAGTAGGAAATACAAATCCCACAGGCAGGTGAACAACTTGTACAATAATTAAGTAGACTATTTAAACACTTTTGGACCCCAATCTTATACGATATATAAGACCAGAAGCCCTTATGGTATACTTGAAAAAAAAATGAAAAAATGAAAAAATGAAAAAATGAAAACTTGTATCATAGGAAGACAGGCATTGAATATAAGACCTTTGAAACATGTTTTCCTAATTTTTAAACCTTCACCTGCACAAATAGAGGCATTACAAGATCAACCGACTTAGTATGATACAGGTTTGAAGTTCTCTGCCTCAAACTTGCCCTCAAGCTATGCTATCGTGCAACGAGCCCTAGATTCTGTTCTTTTCACCAATTAACATCACAACCTAAATTGTGTGCAAGTAGTTGCAGTCCGCATTCTATAGGGCTTGTGTGAATGACTGCCGTTCTGAGAGTTTGTGGGTGAAAATTTTTTCAGAGTGCGGCTTTCCTCCACAAACCACTTAAATAGAAACGACAGAGGCCATTAGAACGATAACGACACACACACACACACACCCCTACACGAGAAGGGACGAACACAACAAGAACCAATTGCTTTGAATTCCTTCCTCTTTTGTTCTTTCTTGTGGGAGCCCCGGTGAACCACTACGAACTTAAAACCAATACGAATTATTGTTTTTCCCCTTTACAATACCATTTGTTAAATTAGCTCTCTGTTCCACCTAGAGACCTGATATTCGTTCTCTCACCATCCAGGATATGGCACTAGAACTACCGGGTGCTAACCCACACAGGATAATTGGCACACCACCGCTTTCATGGGCTGTCAAGGGTGGGCATGAGACAATTGTTAAGATGCTGCTAGAGAGGGACGATACCAACCCCAACGCCGTGGATGGGCATGGCCGAACTCCTCTCTTCATGGCCGCCTGGGGAGGGCGCGAAGGAGCTATGAAGATTCTGCTGGAACACAAAGCCGTCAACCCCAACACCGCCAATGCTTTTGGCGAAACACCGCTATTCCCAGCAGCCTGCGAGGGAAATAGAGGAGTCCTGAGGCTGCTACTTGAACGAACTGATGTCAATCCTAATTCTGCCAATGCTTATGGCCAAACGGCACTCTTCAGAGCCGCCTGGGAAGGACCTGATGAAGCTGTGAAGTTGCTCCTAGAACGAGCGGATATCGTCCCCAGCACAGCGGACAACCATGGCCAAACCCCACTATTGGTAGCCGCCTGGAGAGGGCATGAGGAAGTCATGAAGATGCTACTAGGACGAATGGATGTGAATCCCAACACTGTGAATGAATGGGGACAATCGCCCCTCTCAGAAGCTGCCTTGAAGGGACACGAGGGAATCGTGAAGATTCTACTCCAACGAGTAGACGTCAACCCCAACACCGTGGATGCAGTTGGTCAAACACCCCTTTTTATAGCCGCCTGGAAAGGGCACGAGGAAGTCGTGAAAATGCTGCTAGAACGAATGGATCTCAACCTCAGCCTTATGAGTGAATGGACAGAAGGGCCACTCCGGTCAGCCCTCCAGCAGGGACACGAGGGAGTTGCGATGATGCTACTAGAACGATTGCAGGTCAATCCCAACACCGCGGATGAACTTGGACAAACCGCGCTCTTTATAGCAGCTGAGAAAGGGCTTGAGCGAGTGGTGAAGACTCTGTTAGACCGAGAGGATACCAACCCCAACATCGCTGATAAACGTGGCAAAACGCCACTATCCAGAGCCGCGTGGGGAGGACATGAGGGAGTCTTGAAGATGCTGTTGGAACGAGCAGATGTCAACGTCAACACCACAGACAATCGTGGCCAAACGCCACTCACACAAGCCGCTTGTAAAGGGCATGAGAGATTGGTGAAGATTCTGCTGGAACGAGCGGTCGACCTCAATCCCGTTGATGAAGATGGGCAAACCCCACTCTCCCTCGCCGCCTGGGGAGGACACGAAGGAGTCGTTAAGATGCTATTAAACGAAGGGGATATCAAACCCAACACTGCGAATGGAAATGGCCTAACCCCGCTCTTCATAGCCGCCTACGAGGGACATGAAGGGGTCGTGAAGCTGCTACTGGAGCGAAACGATGTCGACCCCAACGCGGCGGATGAACGTCGCCAAACGCCAATCTACATAGCGGCTCAGAAAGGACATGAGGAAGTGGCGAAGCTGCTCCTGGAGCGAGGTGATGCCAACCCCAACACTGAGAATAACTCTGGACAAACTCCGCTTATTGAGGCAGCCCGGGAGGGGCATGAAGGAGTAATCAAGATGCTTCTAGAAAGGGTCGATGTCGGCCTCAACACTACCGATAACTATGGTCAAACAGCGCTCCTCGCAGCCACCTGTAACGGACGTGAGGGCGTCGTGAAGATTCTGCTAGAGCGTAACGATGTCGATCTCAATACTAGGAACAATGATGGAGAAACACCACTCCTCTGGGCCGCCGGGGAAGGGCATGAGGGACTCGTCAAGATGTTACTAGAAAGGAATGACCTCAATCTCAACATTACGAACAACCACGGCCAAACGCCACTCTGTATAGCCTCCCAGAAAGGACATGAGAGAGTCGTGAAGACCCTCCTGGAACGAGCGGACATCAATACCGATATGACAGATCTTGCCGGCAAAACCGCACTTTCGCAAGCTCTGGATGGTGGACATGATGCGATTGTGGAATTACTATCCGAACATAGAAATTTCATTCACCAGTCAGATGGTACCCCACCCGAGCAGTCTGATCCAGATCAGCGCCCCTCCAAAAGAATCCGCAGATCCGATGCTCAAGGTGAAAGCCCGGCGCACTTCCCCATCCTTCGAACTTCTATCTAATCAACTCTAGGCAGGCGGTAGCTTAGCCCTTTAGCACTCCTACCACGCGACCTCCATCTCTTTGCCCCCCTTCTCTCGTTTCCCTAATACCCCCCACATCTCTTTTCGCCTTTTCTTCCCGATCTTTCTTCTCCTGTTAGTCTACTTACGGTGCTGTCATCCCACTAGAAAAGCGGAGAGACAATTTTCCACAGACACCAATCGTGCTCCGAAGGCGGGGCGAGTGACAGCGATGAAATAGTGCTGCCGACTGTTTCATTGGCTTCCGCAGCCATCAAAATCTATCATTACTGGATTGTATCATAGCGTTTATCCCTTTCTTTCTTCTCCCCTACGCACTGTTTTTCCTTATCGTTAGCTTCAACACATGTGTTATTTCGCACTTTATCGTTACTGAATTGTATCATAGCTTTTCCCCCTTTCTTTCTTCTCCCCTACGGACTGTTTTTCCTTATCGTTAGCCCCAACACATGTGTTATTCAAATTTCTCCTTTCAAATCAGAGGCTTTTTTTTTACATGCCCTTGTATTTTTAGTATCATCAAATGGAAACCCTCTCCCCTCTTTCTCGCAGGTCCCCGGTGAGAAGACAAGAAGCAATCCTAACCCAAATAAATAGTGTTTGTAATTCCCTAACATATGTATCATGTCAGCAGCGGTCGGAATCTAGGCCTGTCTACTTTCCTCCTCCTCATATCTCTCCATCATAGTACAGTCACTAGACAAAAGTCTTGGGTGAAAGCTGAGTCAGCAAAGGCTAAGTGAGAATAGCATGATACGACATCCCCTCCACCTTGAAAAACACCGCATGATACAGTGCATAACTTACCTTGTCGTCCTCGTCTCCTTATCCCCTACCAGCACGGCTTAGCTTCGAGGAAGCCAAACCCGCACTTGGCGGATTCAATTAATGCACACTCAAGACCGTTCTTTGTTTTGCCAAATGCCATAACGTCAGTAGTGCCACTGCGCTCGGCCGCCCACGCAAAAATAAAAAAAATAAAAGAAACATCGGATATTGAATCATTTCTCAACACCCATAGATTCTAGCTCTCGAAATTTATGTAGATAGCTCGCAAGATATCTCTTCTGCTTTCTCCCCTTCCTTCCCAACCCAATACTCCAGCCAGTTCGTGACACAACTTTCCCCTTTCTTTCTCTCCTACTCCAACTAGCACTATTGCCCTAATACAGTGACTGTACCATATCCTACATGGCCATCTCGCCTTCATGAGTAAGCCAAGCCAGTCTATAGCTCCACAGAAGGATATGCATTACACTGCCTATTAAAAACTCCTCTTTCTGAAAAATCAAGACAACCTTTTCTCCCCATTCCCCCTGCAAGCATTCCCATAACTCCCTCTAGCTCTAACTAGCTCCAGCGTTCCCAACCGGCCAGTCCGTCCGGATTTGGGTACGGCTTTTTCAGAGACGGCTGGGCCTGACTGCGGGAAACAGGCTCCCCAAAACCAAAGCCGGGCCCTGCCTGGGTGACCTGCAGGCATCAGGTTTTTAACCCTAATCTTAATGCGCAGAAGCCAATTTCTACAGATTAAGGTCAGGGTTGATACACGTGACCGCCAGTGTTTCAACGTGTTGTGATCACTCGGCTTGAAACTTTACTTCCGGAGTAAAACTTTGCGGGAGAGGGGGGGCTATCGCGGAGTGACCGACCAAATGAGCAACAGTCAAACACGCGAACACAAGAACTAGATATTAGATATATGGATAAGCTAGCGACATTGATTGACTTTAAGATGATCTAGAAGCACACACACCGTGTAGCATTTATTGTTCTAATCTAGGTGAGAGCGGTCAATAGCCTGATGGCTTTCGCAAATATCTATGAACGGCCTGGGTATTTGTCGCTGAATTTCTGTAGTTAAATTTAAAATATGTCATATGCGAAAAGCTTAGTCAATCAGTGTCGAGTTTTACGCGAGCAGCACTCGTTGCCAACATATCTAGCTTTGCCTGGGCATCTGTGGGCGTTAGCCTAGGTCGCCTATCCTCTCGACCCGGGGGCTGCCTAGGCGCCTGCAGGCTTTAGCAGCCTTTGGTAATTTAAGCGAGACTGACCCAGGCTTTTCAAAACCATGACCGGACTGGCCGCTTGGGAACACTGCACATAGTAGAATACATAGTAGAATACATAGTAGAATACATAGTAGAATACATAGTAGAATACATAGTAGAATACATAGTAGAATACTACATAGTAGAATACATAGTAGAATACATAGTAGAATACTACATAGTAGAATACATAGTAGAATACATAGTAGAATACTACATAGTAGAATACATAGTAGAATACATAGTAGAATACTACATAGTAG
>Ga0307510_10000839_pt1 | contig 32177 bp, 35 predicted proteins | sample 12_EM_MG_FD_207224 | JGI IMG/M metagenome (GOLD analysis project Ga0307510, IMG submission 207224) | Populus trichocarpa ectomycorrhiza microbial communities from riparian zone in the Pacific Northwest, United States - 12_EM | ecosystem: Host-associated > Plants > Roots > Unclassified | place... | reverse complement strand
TGTCCCTTTCAGTGATATTGAAATTCCATTGTTTGCACCTACTCACCGACGAAGTACTGTTTCAAAAGCCAACATGGCGCAACTTGTGGGCCGGCCGCCGACGGTGCCGAGGCGTTGCTGGTTCTCGCCCGCTCCGAGTCATGACTTGCTAGTGCGGTACCTGTGTGGAACGCGAGCCCACTGGTGACCCATGATTAGATGTTAGTATGCACAAAGTCATTGCGAAGACGAGAATTGCGTCACTTCTATACGGAGGCGTGATCTTCTTAAGCCCTTTATTGCGATGTACGTGCCGAGGTAAACGGCCGTCACGGTCTCCTTCTATCTATTATCCTAGGCCATCAAGACATCCTGTTTCTGTCTTTCTGAGTGACACGTGTACATATTAGGATCCGAGAGAGTGCGCAAGTGAATGCCATATGCATGCACTCAAGGAGTCCTTCACTATATAAAGCCATACCTGCTCCCTCTTGTTAGCGTACCATCCCGGCCATCCCACAAGGTGCTATCATTGCCATGTCAACCCCAGCGCCTATCAATATCGCAGCCTCTTTTGGTTTTGTCTCAGAGGGGACCCTTCTTGGAGGTTGGCAAGCTCCACCGCAAGAATCGAACCCCTTTCACTTTGAGGATTCCCAAGTCGTCTTACAGGTAAGTCATAATATCGCCAGTTATGCTCCTATCCTTTTGAACCCCTCCTCGTCCACAGGTAGAGGAAAAGAAGTATAAAATTCATCGCTACTTCCTAACTCGGGAGTCCGAGTTTTTCAATGATCTATTCTCCCTTCCTCAACCCGAGAACTCCGCAACTGTAGAGGGTTCAGATGACAACCCCATCAGGTTACCAGAGACGCCCAGGGCTGAAATTGAGAACCTTCTTCAATTCTTCTATTTCGGGTATAAAATGTGCCATTTAGAAGTGTATCATGGACTGATCACGAATTTGAACTTTAGAATGCACGACGACTATGTAGCCTCGCTGACAGATTGGATAGCAATACTGTCCATCTCCACTCGTTTGATCTTCGATAAAGTCCGCGAAAGAGCCATCAAAGAGATCACAGCGCAGCTGGATCAGATTGAACCATTCGAGCTAATCGGGCTTGCAATCAAGTTCGATGTCGAGCAGTGGTTGAAACCAGCGTATCGACGAATTGTGACAAGGGCCAACCTTATCACACATGCGGAAGCAGCTAAAGTCCCCTTCCCCATGGCCGTCATGCTTATGCGCTCGCGCGAACAATTTTGGAAGAACAACGTGAACAATCAACCCGTTTACCGGGGCGGCGGCTATACTACGATATCCCCGGATCCGATCATCGATGCGGAGATCAGACTCATGGTGTTAGAACCCACAGAGGCTGCAAGGCGCAGATCTACAGCCAGGAGCGCTGCTGTTGCTGTCTCCGCCGCCGCCGCACCTACCAGTGCAGGGGTTTATTTTAATGACTGACCGCTCGTTTATCGTTTGCTTCATGTTAACTAAGAATTGTCTTATGCCATGTATTTCTCTAGCAAAGGGGAGGAGTTCAATCAAAACGGAAACTCGAGTTATAGCTACATGTTCCAATGGAGTTGAAGTGGGACAAGCTGCTCGGCACCACTGACGTGTTGCGCAGCGTAACGAGGGCGCTTCGCTGCAGTACTCAGACTCAGGCAGCCTGAGTAGCACCAGTACCTTGATGGGATTGTGCAGTGGCTGTCCGAGTCAGTGCGGCCAAAAAAGGTATTTTCTTAGCCGTGCACGTGACCGACTGACCACACATCTGGCCCGTGGCGGCCCAACTTTCTCGACCAGGTGCTATTTTACACTAATTTCCAACCAGTGGACCGTCGTCCCAAGAATAGTTTTTCACCATGGACATAGAGCATTGGACTGTTTCCAGGTTCCACAGTTAGTACCACTGACCCGTCAAAGAACATGAGGCAACGAAACACGACCTCATCATATACGCCAGCCAAGAACAAACCCGTGGTGTAATTCGTCCGGATGGCGACCTCTGGTTGGAGCTCTTGCTCACGTTCTTCTGTGGGAGGTATGTTGGTCGTACATTTTACAGGGTGACATTCGAGCTCCGACCTTTTCCAGTCTGAAAGAGGATTTCTCGGTGCCCATCGCAAACTGGGTGGCGCTCCTTTTCATCGCCCATGGATTCAAACTTAGAGGTGCTGAATCCTGCGCGCGGCGCGAGATATTCCGGTGCAGTCTTCCCCTCGACTCCGCGAAGTGGATTTCCCTTGCGGAAATGCACGCGGTTCCAGGGGCTTCATTACCCTTGGCGCTGGAGGATGTCGTGCGACGGCCGCAGCCCTTCAACAAAATGAGGTTACAGACTTGTCTTGCGTGATGATGACACGAGTCGGTGGGACGGCAGAGACGTATGTGCCACTGCGTGAGTCATCCATGATGTTTGCCTCTAAGTCCAAGTCATAGTCAAGGTAAATTGCGAGCAACAGCGTGAAATCTATCGGCATACTGAGAAAGCGTCAACCTGACGCTGGGTTTCACATTCGCACGAATGTCGTGGACGGACATGTGGTCCGTGTATGTACCATTCTTTCATAATTCTGTGCCAAACATTTCACGGTATTCTACTATATCACATGAACGATTTCCCTCGCTCTTGTTTTACGGCATCTCCAGTTGTCCCTCAATCCAATCAGATCAACTTTACCAAATTTGTAGGAGGTGGCGGTCGCACTGCGTCGCAGTCGTCATACCATGATGCGCAGCTAACTTCATTAAAGTATTCACACATGAGGCTGGTCACCCGACCCCACAGCAGCGCAATAATAGACACGGAGGGAACGCGTGTCACTCGGTGCTGCTACAACACGACTTCTAATCAAATTCAAGCGTCATGTGTGCACCTGCCAGTGCGGATCGAAATATATCGTCGATAGTTCTATCTAATCCCAAGTTCCATTGCCCGCACTTCCCTCCCGTCTGAACGCTCTTCGGAAAGCCAATATAGAGCGAGCTGGAAGGTTTGCTGGCCACCCATGTTCTGGAAGGCTGCCTGACAGGTACCTGTGGGATTCAATGTCGACCGACATAAATCGGCGCTCTGATAAGAGTTGCGCCGCTTGTAATACAATAGTTTATGGAGGCGCGCGGTGCTGCGCTGTACGCCAGGCAAAGGGCAATATGCTTCTACCTATCGTGGTCATCAAGACGTTCCATTCCTGCCTTGTTGTGTGACACTATGTGTCATCTACGTCATGCACATATTTGCTGCGGAAGTACCCAAGGGAAGGGAGTGGGAAAGTAAATACCACCTGCCCTGCATCTGATTGACCCTTCACTTTATAACACCACGCTTGTTCGCTCTTGTCGTGGTATGGAATACCCGCCCACCATGTCACTGCCAGTGCCAGTAGCTATCGAGTGGCCAGTGCCTAGATCGGAAACCATACCACGGCCAGTCAAAGCCTCAAACCCTTTTTTCTTTGAGGATCCCCAAGTCGTTTTGCAAGCAAGTCGTATTCCAAGTTCTCTCTCCGTGATCGTTCTATACTTTTCAATTGACCCTCTTCTTTTCTGCAGGTAGGGGAACAGAAGTACAAAATACATCGTTACTTCCTAACTCGGGAGTCCGAGTTTTTCGACGACTTATTCTCCCTTCCTCAATCTGAGGACTCCGCAAACGTGGAGGGTTCCTACGATAACCCAATCAAGTTACCCGAGGAGACGCCTACTGAGGAAATTGACAATCTCCTTCGATTCTTCTATTTTGGGTATAAAACGTGCCGTCGGAAGTGTACCACCCAAGTTGACTGACCATGAAATTGGACATTAGAATGCACGATGACTACGTCGCCACCCTGGCCGATTGGGTGGCAATGCTGTCGATCTCCACTCGCTTGATGTTCGAAAAGGTCCGCGAAAGAGCCATCAAAGAAATCACAGCACGTTTAGACAAGGTTGAAGCCTTCGAACTCATTCGACTCGCGATCAAGTTCGATGTCGAGCAGTGGCTCAAACCTGCGTATCGCCGAATCGTGACCAGAGCCGAACTTATCACCCGTGCGGAATCCGTTAAAATCCCAGCCCACGTGGCCATCATACTCACACGTTCACGCGAGCAATATTGGAAAGACTTTACCTATAACCGAAACCGGGGGGCTCAAAATGTAAATGACGCAGATGCAATCATCGAGGCAGAGATCAGACTTATGGCGGCTGAACCCGTAGGAGCTCCAGAGGAGTAGAGTAAATATGTGTCTGGGAGTGGTGCCAAGACCGTGGGCGTGTTGCGATTTCTTTCGCGACTGGTCGTTCGTGGGCATCCTTGCTTTTATGTTAGCTAAGACCTGTATGTCTAGCAGATGGCCAAAGGAATTGTCGGGGTGACGTCATTGGAAACAGAAGTTTGAACCATTCAATAGTATTTGTGACCTCAGGTCTTGGGCCTGTGTTTATGGTGCCACTGTTTTGACGGGGTGTTGGAAGTCCTGTCGATGATGTGCGGCCCTCTGACGCTTGCTCTGATGCAAAAATCCAACCATGTTTTGGGAGACTGTGGCATTACCGCCCAGGCCCAGGCTTGGAAGAGCCTGTAGCTATGAAAATGGGTGCAGTCCGTGTGCGTGTCTGTTTGGATGACTTTGAAGCCTAGAAATAGCCCAAGTAATACCAGTGCCATCACTGCTGTAAGGAGGTTTATCGCATTCTGTCCGGGTCAGTCGGGCCGTGTGGTAAAAGTATTTTCTTGGCCGTGCACGTGACCGACTGGTGCTATTTCACGCTAATTCCCGACCAGTGAAACCAGTCAGAAGGTGGCACCACCACCAACAAAACAACTACGCACCTTGGCCCAAACACCTGTCACCCAAGCCCGTCGTTGAGGGGCCTTTTGTTTCCAACTTGAGGCCTGTAGATAGAGTGCAGCGTCATCCTGAGAGATGTAGAAGTGCCGCACAAGGCAACACACATACTAGTGCAAGGCATCTCGGCGGTCATCGCGCCCATGCCACACATCGTCATATATGCCCCCGCGCTGCACACAATGCAGTGGTCCAATGGGTAGGCACTACCATGGAAGTGCAAGCGCGAGCGGATGCAAATGAAGCAAAACGCGAACCCAACCAACTACCATGAAAGGTATCGAGAAGGCATGCTCGAGATACCACCGCAAGTATAAGTGTGAATGAAATGAGTTGCGGTAGAGGGGCCCCGGAGGGTACCCGTCTGGGAAGCAAAATTCCGAATCGAAAGGGCCTGTTGAGGCCAACAAAATGTCACAGCGGGCATTGTCGCATGGAAAAAGAATACCTGGACGCCGAACTCAGAAGACGGCACCACCCATAAAATCGACCACGCACCTTAGGCCAAACACTGGCCAAACTGCCCGTCACCTCCTCCAAGTCCCCCTCCCCCTCTCTAAGTCTGCCCACTTGCTATGGGTACCGCGCTGCGAGAGAGTGATCCAGGAGAAAGAACAGAAATCTGCTCCGCATGATATAAACACAAGACTCACCAACGAAAAAACAATCGCATCAAATTAAATGAAAATAAAGGGTTTACCAACCTTGTGGTAAACACCTGGGAACATGTCTGATTAAAAGAAGAGGCCTCCCGAACGACCAGACATATAGGCGTGAGGTTTTAGTGGGTAGTAGGTCACTTGTCCTGAGTCCACACTATCCCATCCGGGATGTGCATAAACGCATTTTCTCCCTCACCCCCTGGCCTTACGGCCCGGCTTCAGCGCGTCGCAATGGGGCTGATGATCGTCTCCCGCCATGCGGCACTTATTTCTCGATAGTTAGTTGGTAGCTACTTATTGAGTAATAAACGCTTTTCAAAAAAAAAAAAAAATCCCGACCAGTGCACTGTCATCCCAAGAGTAATTTTTTATAATCAATTCCATGGAGATAGCACAATAGACTGTTTCAAGGTCCCGTAGTTAATACCACTAACACGTCAAAAAATACGAGGCAGCGGAAACACGACCTCATCGTGGCACCTTACAACAGCCAAGAACAAACCCGTGGTGTCATTCGTCCGGATGGCGACCTCTGGTTGGAGCTCTTGCTCACGTTCTTCTGTGGGAGGTACGTTGGTCGTACATTTTGCAGGGTGACATCCGAGCTCCGACCTTTTCCAGTCTGAAAGAGGATTTCTCGGTGCCCATCGCAAACTGGGTGGCGCTCCTTTTCATCGCCCATTGATTCAAACTTAAGAGGTGCTAAATCCTGCGCGCGGCGCGAGATATTCCGGTGCAGACTTCCCCTCGACTCCGCGAAGTGGATTTCCCTTGCGGAAATGCACGCGGTTCCAGGGGCTTCATTACCCTTGGCGCTGGAGGATGTCGTGCGACGGCCGCAGCCCTTCAACAAAATGAGGTTACAGACTTGTCTTGCGTGATGATGACACGAGTCGGTGGGACGGCAGAGACGTATGTGCCACTGCGTGAGTCATCCATGATGTTTGCCTCTAAGTCCAAGTCATAGTCAAGGTAAATTGCGAGCAACAGCGTGAAATCTATCGGCATACTGAGAAAGCGTCAACCTGACGCTGGGTTTCACATTCGCACGAATGTCGTGGACGGACATGTGGTCCGTGTATGTACCATTCTTTCATAATTCTGTGCCAAACATTTCATGGTATTCAAGTTCTACTATATCACGTGAACAATTTCCTTCGCTCTTGTTTTACGGCATCTCCAGTTGTCCCTCAATCTAATCAACTCAACTTTACCAAATTTGCAGGAGGTGGCGGTCGCAGTCGTCATGCCACGGTGCGCAGATACCTAACTTGCGGGAGGAGGCATTAGATGTGGGTAGAAAACAGCATGTGAGCCTTGGAAAAATGAAGAAGGTTCGTTCAAGTGGCATCCTGGCACTACCCCGCTTCAATGTCATACATTAAAGTATTCACACACGAGGCTGGTCACCCGGCCTCACCGCAGCGCAATGACAGACACGGAGGGAACGCGTGTCACTCGGCCATGCTACAAATACGACTTCAAATTAAATTCAACTTCAAGCGTCATGTGTGCACCTGCCAGTACGCATCGAAATATGTCATCGATAGTTGTATTTTACCCCAAGTTTCATCGCTCGCACTTCCCTCCCATCTGAACGGTCTTCGGAAAGCCAATATAGAGCGAGCTGGAAAGTTGTTCACCACCTATGTTTTGGAAGGTACCTGTGGGACGCCAATGATTAAATGTCAGCCGGCATTAAATCGGCGCTTTGATAAGAGTTGCGCCGCTCGTAATACAGTAGTTTATGGAGGCGCGCGGTGCTGCCCTGTACCCGAGGCAAAAGGCAATATGCTTCTACCTATCGTGGTCATCAAGACGCCCCATTTCTGCCTTCTTGTGTGAAATTGCGTGTTATCTACGTCATGCACATATTTGCTACGTGAGTATGCCAAGGGAAGGGAGTAGGCAAGTAAATACCATATGCCCTGCACCCGATTGACTCGGACCCTTCACTATATAACACCGTGCTTGTTCACTCTTGTCGTAGTATATCAACCCACCATGTCAGGCAGCGCTATTGAATGGCCAGTGCCTAAATCGGAAACCGTACCACGGCCGGTCAAAGTTTCAAACACTTTTTTCTTTGAGGATCCCCATGTCGTTTTGCAAGCAAGTCATATTCCAAGTTCTCTCACCGGTGATCGTTCTATCCTTTTAACCCTCTTTTCTGCAGGTAGGGGAACAGAAGTACAAAATACATCGCTACTTCCTAACTCGGGAGTCCGAGTTTTTCAACAACCTATTCTCCCTTCCTCAATCTGAGGACTCTGCAGAAGTGGAGGGTTCCTACGATAACCCAATCAAGTTACCCGAGACGCCCACTGAGGAAATTGAGAATCTCCTTCGATTCTTCTATTTTGGGTACTCAACTTGCCATTGGAAGTGTACCACCCAAGTTGATTGACCACGAATTTGGACATCAGAATGCACGATGACTATGTCGCCACCCTGGCCGATTGGGTGGCAATGCTGTCGATCTCCACTCGCTTGAGGTTCGAAAAGGTCCGCGAAAGAGCCATCAAAGAAGTCACAGCACGTCTAGACAAGGTTGAAGACTTCGAACTAATCCAACTCGCGACCAAGTTCGATGTCGAGCAGTGGCTCAAACCTGCGTATTCCCGAATCGTGGCCAGAGCCAAGCTTATCACCCTTGCGGAATCCGTTAAAATACCAGCCCACGTGACCATCATCCTCACGCGGTCACGCGAGCGATATTGGAAACAAAGTTCAAATGACCCAGATCCCATCATCGAGGAAGAAATCAGACTTATAGCAGCAGAACTTGCAGGGACTCCAGAGGGGTAGAGTAAATCTGTGTCTGGGAGTGGTGCCGAGACCGACGTGTTGCGATTTCTTTCGCAGGCATCGCTTGCTCATGTTAGCTAAGACCTGTATCACGCTACGCAATGATGTCCAGCAGATGGCCAAAGGGGACTCGGGTGTCGGTGTCGTCATTGGAAACAGGAGTTTGAACCATTCAATAGGATTTGTGACCTCAGGTCTTGGGCCTAGGTTTTATAGTGCCACTGTTTCGGCGAGTTGTTGGAAAGTCCTGTCGGTGATGTGCAGCCCTTTGACGCAAAAATCCAACCATGTTTTAGGATACTGTGGCATTACTGACAGTTATTGCATGGCGTAACACTGGCGGTGGGTAACCTAGCGCTTCGCTTGCGTTACTCCAGGCTCGGAAGGGCCTGCATTTGAGAAACGGGCGCGGCTTGAGTAACACCAGATCATAATGACGAAGGTTTGCCAAACAGTGTGTGGCCAAAAAGTTAGTCGAAAAAAAGTCTTTGTTTTGGTGCGGCACATAGTGCCGGACGGTCCTTCTGGTGGCCGCCATCTGACCTGACCGTTGGGTGCGCCCCAAGCTTGCCAGGTAGTACTTTACACCAATTTCCAACCAGAGGACCGTGTCGTCCAAGACTTTTTTCTTATGATCAATTATCATGGACGTATAGCATTGGACTGTTTACAGGCCCAATAATTGGTGCTGGTAGCATCAAAGAACACGAGGCAGCAAAATACCACCTCATGGCATCGTGTTAAACTCACTCCTGACCACGTCATACACCTTTTCTCCCCAGGCATTTCATCATATTGATGACCGCTGCTCCACCTCAAGAATCAACCATGGTAAGAACACCACTATCCACTCCCGCGGAATGTTGGGACGGAACACTTGCATTGTATTAGCAGAAAGACGCACCGGCGAGGGATGGCAAGGGTGAAGCCTCCACCCCAGTACAACCTGCGAGACGACATGACTGTTCCAGGTCTGTGAAATCCACCCTCTGATCCCTGCAAGTCCCGTCGCTTACCTATGTGGCACATGTGGGCTTTCACCGGGTAGGTCGAGAACCGTCTTTTCCGTGTTCACCGGCACTTCTTAGCCGAGAACTCCCTCGTCTTTGGCTCCATGTTTCCGCTGCCACGCGGAGCGGACGAGGCCGGCGGTGCGGCCGTCGGGGGCGCTTCTGACGCGAACCCCATCCGCCTGTCCGGTGTGAAAGAGCTCGAGTTCGAGATGCTGGTCCGGTACTTTTACAAGAGGTAGGTAAAGCCTCCACTCTGCGTCCTTCCACCGTCACCCATCGAACACCGCTGACGCGACATGATGTTCTTTTCCTCCCCTCCCCCCTTCCCCACCCTTGACGTTCCACAGCGTGCATGACGGCTTCTCCGTTATGCAGACAAGCTGGATCGCGCTTCTGTCCATTGCGCACCGCTACGAATTCCTGAACGTCCGCGACTCCGGGAGCGCGCGATCAACGAGATCTACCCCATTTTGTTACAGCAGCAGGATCCGCTGTGGCAGTTGCAGGAGCAGCCTCAGCAGGATCACCTGTTACTCATCTCCATGGGTGAGAAGTACGACGTGCAGCCTCGGTACATGGTTCCATCGCTCGTCGCGCTCGTGATGCGGGTCCAACCGTCGACGCCGGACGAGGTCGCGCGCTCCTCGCCTGTCACCGTGTCTCGGCTTACGCACGCGCGCGAGGACTTTGCGCGCAGAACCGTGAATCTGCCGCTTGAACATGCCGGCTGGTTGAACAAGCCGAACGAGCACCTGACGTGGTTGTAAGGTGTGGCGAGGGCCTCGCCTGCCAGATTTGGGCAGTCGAAAATGAGTGCTAGCGTGAGACGGTCCTCCCTTAAATGTTGTGCACTATACTGTAGAGGGACGTGACCTCCGGGTTGATGGCAGACTTACCCAGTGTCGCGATTCGCGAGGTGGTCCTCACACCAGCCAAGAACAAACTTGTGGTGTAATTCGTCCGGACGGCGCCACCTGCTTGGAGCCCTTGTTCGCACTCTTTTGTGTGGTGCGTTGGCATACATTCTGCAGGGTGGTGTTCGAGCTCCGACGTTTTCCAGTTGAAAAGAGGATTTCTCAATACCCATCCCGAATTGGGTGGCGCTCCTTTTCGTCGCCCATGGGTTCAAATTTAGAGATGCTGGATCCTGCGCGCAGCGCAAGATATTCCGGCGCAGCCTTCCCCTCGACTTCGCGAAGCAGATTTCCCCCGCAGAAAAGCATTCGGTTTCAAGGGCTTCATTATCCTTGGCGCTGGAGGGTCTCATGCGACCGCAGCAGCCCCTTCAGTAAAACGAGGCTACAGACTTGTCTTCCGCGATGATTGCACGACTCGGTAGGGTGTGAGAGAGGTACGTGCCACTGCGCGAGTCATCCAGGATAATGCCTCTAAGTCCGAGTCACGGCCAAGGTAAATTGCGAGCAACATCATGAAATCTGTGCGGCATACCGAGAAGGCGTCAATTTGACGCAGGGTTGCACATTCGCACGAATGTCGTGGATGGACATGTCGTCCCTGTATGTACCACTCTTTCATATCTCTGCCAAACATTTCATGGTATTCTACTATATTAAGTAAACGATTTCATTCGCTCTTGTTTTACGGCATCCGCAGTTGTCCCGCAATGCAATCAACTCAGCTTTACCAAATCCGCAGGTGACGGTCGCGAGATATTCGGTCGTCGTGGTATGATGCACAGCTACCTAACTTGCGGGAACATTCGATATGGTCCGGAAACAGCATGTGAGCCTTGGAAAATGAGGAAGGTTCGTTCAAGTGGCGTCCTGCCACTACCCCGCTCCATCGTCATACCTTATATCCTCCCACACGAAGCTGGTCACCCGACTCAACCGCAGCGCATTGACAGACACGAGAGGGAATGGGTGTCACTCGGACCTGCTACAGATCCGACTTCTAATTCAATTCAAGCTGCGGAGGTACCAAGGGAGAAGGCAAGTAAATACTATACGCCCTGCATTCGATTGACCCTTCACTATATAACGCCATGCTTGTTTAGTCTTTTACTAGTATACCAACCCACCATGTCAGTGCCAGTAGCTATTATTGAGTGGCCAGTGCCTAAATCGGAAACCATACCACGACCGGTCAAAGTTTCACATCCTTTTTGCTTTGACGATTCCCAAGTCGTTTTGCAAGCAAGTCGTATTCTCCCACCAGTGATTCTTCTATCCATTTAACCATATTTTTTTCTGCAGGTAGAGGAACAGAAGTACAAAATACATCGCTACTTCCTAACTCGGGAGTCCGAGTTTTTCAACGACCTATTCTCCCTTCCTCAATCTGAGGACTCTGAAGAAGTGGAAGGTTCCTATGACAACCCAATTAGGTTACCCGAGACGCCCACTGAGGAAATTGAGAATCTCCTTCGATTCTTCTATTTTGGGTATAAAACGTGCCATTGTACCATTCATATTAACTGACCACGAATTTGGACATTAGAATGCACGATAACCACGTCGCCACCCTGGCCGATTGGGTGCCATTGCTATCCATCTCCACTCGCTTGATGTTCGAAAAGGTCCGCGAAAGAGCCATCAGGGAAATCACAGCACGTCAGGACAACGTCGAAGCCTTCGAACTCATCCGACTCGCGATCAAGTTCGATGTCGAGCAGTGGCTCAAACCTACGTATCGCCGAATCGTGACCAGAAACGAACATATCACCCATGCGGAATCCGTTAAAATCCCAGCCCATATGACCATGATGCTCACGCGTTCACGCGAGCAATACTGGAAAGACTTCACCTATAACCAACGCCATGGTGTTCTAACCCCAGATGCAATCATCGAGGCAGAGATCAGACTCATGGCGGTAGAATATGCATAGAGTGCAAAGGAGTAGAGTAAGTCTGTGTCCAGGAGTGGTGCCGAGACCGTGGACGTGTTGTAATTTCCTTCGCGACTGCTCATTCGCGGGCATCGTTTGCTTTTGTGTTACTAAGACCTGTGTCGCGCTACGCATCATGATTGTGTATCTACTAAAAGGGTTATCTGTTCTCAGCGAACTCGCTTTCTACCACTCTGAGCACGCAGGTTCTTTGGACGCTGCTCATGCGACTTATATCATCGGAGGAGAACCCCGCGTCTCGTACCTAGATAGCGTGCGAGATATGGATGAAATGCCGGTCGATGATGCAGAGACCGACGATGGTTCGGGTGAGTCATTGGAAACAGAAGTTTGAAGCGGATTTGTGACCCCAGGTCTTGGGCCTAGGTTTATAGTGCCACTGTTTTGACGGGGTGTGGAAAAGTCCTATCTATGTGCAACCGACGACGCAAAAATTCAACCATGTTTTGGGATAATGTGGTACTAACATTTATTGCACGGCATAACACTGGCGATATCAATGGGTAACATAGCGCTTCGGTGCTCATGCTTGGAAGAGCCTGCAGTTGAGAAACAAGTGCGGCTTGTGTGCGTGTCTGCCGGGATGGTTGCCACAACCAAGCTGCAGCCTGAGCTTGAGTAACATCAGGGCCATCATAATGTCGAAGGTTGCCGACCAGTGTGGCCAAAAAGTTAGTCGAAAAAAAAGTTATTTGTTTTGGTGTGGCACGTGGCGTCCCTCTCGTCTGACTTGACTGTTGGGTTGGGTGCGTTTTGAAGCGCCAGGTGCTTTTTCACACCAATTTCCAACCAGAGGACCGTATTGTCACAAGACTTTTTCTTATGATCAATCATCATGGACGTATAGTATTGGAATGTTTATAGCCCCCCATAATTGGTGCCGGTAACGTCAAAGAACACGAGGCAGCAAAATACTACCACCTCATCGTAACAACTTATGTTAAACTCACTCCCAATTACATCGTACCTCTTTTTTCCCCTAACATTTCATCATAATGATAGCCGCTACTCCGCCTCAAGAATCGACCATGGAAAGAACGCCACTATCCACTCTCGCGGAATGTTGGGACGAAACATTTATGTTGCATTAGCAGAAAGACGCCCCGGCGAGGGAGGGCAAGGGTGAAGCCTCCACCCCGGTACAACCTGCGAGCCGACATGACGAGTTTTACTTTACAGACAACATGACTGTGTTCCAGGTCTGTGACCGCCACCTTCTAATCCCTACGAGTCCCATTGCTTACCCATGTTGGCACATGCGGTTGTTCACCGCGTAGGTCGAGAACCGTCTTTTCCGTGTTCACCGGCACTTCTTAGCCGAGAACTCCCTTGTCTTCAGCTCCATGTTTTCGCCGCCGCGCGGAGCGGACGAGGCTGGCGCTGCGGCCGTCGGTGGCGCTTCTGATGCGAACCCCATCCGCCTGTCTGGTGTGACGGAGCTCGAGTTCGAGACGCTGCTCCGGTACTTTTACAAGAGGTAGGTAAAGCCTCCGCTCTGCTTCTTTCCACCGTCACGCATCGAACACCGCTAACCCGACCTGATGTTCGTTTTCTCACCCCTCCCCTACTTCCCACCCTTGACGTTCCACAGTATGCATGACGGCTTCTCCCTTACGCAAGCTGGACCGCGTTCCTGTCCATTGCGCACCGCTACGAATTCCCGAACGTCCGCGAGCGCGCGATCAACGAGATCTACCACGTTTTGCTACAGCAGCAGGATCCGCTGTGGCAGTCGCAGGAGTAGCCTTAGCAGGATCACCTGTTACTCATCTCCGTGGGTGGGAAGTTCGGCATGCAGCCTCGGTACATGGTTCCGTCGCTCGTCGCGCTCGTGATGCGGGTCCAACCGCTGACGCCGGAGGAGGTTGTGGACTTCTTGCCCCTCACCGTGTCCCGGCTCGCGCGCGTGCACGAGGACTTTGCGCGCAGAACCGTGAATCTGCCGCCTGAACATACCGGCTGGTTGAACAAGCCAAACGAGCATCTGACCGTGGTTATATGGCGTGGCGAGGGACCTTGTGTGTAAGATTTGGGCGGTCGAAGGTGAGCGCTAGCATGAGACGATCCCCCCTTAAATATTGTGCACTATACTGTAGAGGGACGTGACCTCCGGGTTGATGGCAGACTTACCCAGTGTCGTGATTCACGAGATGGTCCTTACACCAGCCAAGAACAAACTTGTGGTGTAATTCGTCCGGACGGCGCCTTCTGTTTGGAGCCCTTTCTCACATTTCTTTTGTGTGGTACGCTGTGCAGGTGCAGGATGATATTCGAGCTCCGACGTTCTCCAGTTGAAGAGAGGATTTCAATACCCATCCCGAATTGGTTGGCGCTCCTTTTCATGTCCCATGAGTTCAAATTTAGAGATGCTGAATCCCGCGCGCTGTGCAAGATATTCCGGCGCAGCCTTCCCCTCGACTCCGCGAAGTATATTTCTGAAGGTATGAACTCGCGCTGGCCTCGGATTCGGCCCTTTTCGACCACATGACGGCCTCTGCGCATGTTACTCGATACGTCAACGTTACCTTCGCACGCACGTCTCGTCACCTCGCCTCTCCCTCCGCCTCCATCGCCTCGCAATCGACGCTCATTCCTTTGTCCTTTCCATATTCCGACACATCTCGCATCGAATCTCGCTACCGCCAACGCTTGGATCGGCAGCACAACAGCCACGCGCCGCCTCGAGGACAGTGAACTAGGTCCAAGCACCACTTGTGCAGCACCTCGCCGGAGATGTACTTTACTGTGTATAGAGGCATTCAGGACTCCCTTGTACGTTCCTTATTCTTCTTCTGTCTTAGAACACCGTCTCGTGCATAGCGTACATGTTTATAAACCTCCTTTCCTGGCCCAGAGCCGGCACGACCATCCTTGAATCGTAGTGCTCCTTTCCCCCCCTTTTCCGCTTGCGTTTGCCTCAGATCGCTCGTTACGCCCGCTACGAATCCCCCAGCCGTTCAAGCGGCTCGCGCAGAGCCCTCTTGTATCACACAGACACACACACTCTCTCCTTCCCTCCCCGCCAGCGGTCGAGCAATTAACAACCGCCAATCCGCCACCCCGTTATTCCATCTTATCTTATCCTTCTTTCGAACTCACGCGCGGGCCACCGGTCTGCGATACATTTCCCTTGCAGAAAAGCACCCTGTTCCGGGGGCTTCACTACCCTTGGCGCTGGAGGATCTCGTGCGACGACCCCAGTCCCTTCAACAAACTGTGGTTACGGACTTGTCTTGCGTGATGATGGCACGACTCGGTATGGTGAGAGGGAAGTATGTGCCACTGCGCGAGTCATCCATGGTGTTTGCCTCCAAGTCCGAGTCATAGCCAAGGTAAATTACAAGCAACATCGCGAAAACTATGCATCATACCGAGAAAGCCTCAACCTGACGCTAGATTACACATCCGCACAAATGTCATGAACGGACATGTCTTCCCTGTATGTACCGCTCTTCCATATCTCTGTGCTGAACGTTTCACGGTATTCTACTATATCAAGTGAGCGATTTCCTTCGTTCCAATTTTACGGCATCCGCAGCTGTCCCTCAATCTAATCAACGCAACTTCACCAAATCCGCAACAAGAGCTGGTGGTCGCAAGATATTCAGCGATCGTGCCATGGTGCCCAACTACCTAACTTACGGAAGGTATCAGAGATGGGCAGAAAACAGCATGCGAACCTTGGAAAATGAAGGTTCGTTCAAGTGGTATCATCCTGCCACTACCCAGCTCCAATGTCATACATTACAGTATTCACACATGAGGCTGGTCACCCGACTCGACCGCAGCGCAATGACAGACACGGAGGGAACGCGTGTCACTCAGTCCAGCTACGGATCCTACTTCTAATCAAATTCAAGCGTCATGTGCACCTGCCAGTGCGCATCGAAATATCTCGTCGATACTACCATTTAACTCCAAGTTCCATCGCTCGCACTCCCCCGGTCTAAACGCTCTTCATGGGGCCAATATAGAGCAAACTGGAAAGTTGTTGCCCACCCGTGTTTTGGGAGGCTGCCTGACAGGTACCTATGGGACTCCATGATTAAATATCAGTCGACATAAATTGGCGCTCTGATAAGAGTTGCGCCGCTTGTAATAGTTTATGGAGGCGCGCGGTACGCCAGGCAAAAGGTAACACACTTCTATCGTGGTCAATCAAGACGTCCCATGTCTGCCTCATTGTGTGACATTATGTGTCATCTACGTCATGCACATATTTCCTGCGGAAGTATCCAAGGGAGTAGGCAAGTAAATACCACCCGATTGACCCTTCACTATAAAATACCAAGCTTTTTTGCTCTTGTCGTAGTATACCAACCCACAATGTCAGGCAGCGCTGTTGAGTGGCCAGTGCCTAAATCGGAGACCGTACCACGCCCAGTCAAACTCTCTAACGCCTTTTGCTTTGAGGATTCCCAAGTCGTTTTGCAAGCAAGTCGTATTCAAGTTCTCTCACCAGTGATCGTTCTATCCTTTTAACCCCCTTCTTTTCTGCAGGTAGGGGAACAGAAGTACAAAGCTCATCGCTACTTCCTAACTCGGGAGTCTGAGTTTTTCAACGACTTATTCTCCCTTCCTCAATCTGAGGACCCTGCAGAAGTGGAGGGTTCCAATGATAACCCAATCAAGTTACCCGAGACCTCTACTGAGGAAATTGAGAATCTCCTTCGATTCTTCTATTTTGGGTATAAAACGTGCCATTGGGAGTACCACTCAAGTTGGCTGACCATGAATTTGGACATTAGAATGCACGACGACTATGTCGCCACCCTGGCCGATTGGGTGGCAATGTTGTCCATTTCCACTCGCTTGATGTTCGAAAAGGTCCGCGAAAGAGCCATCAAAGAAATCACACCGCGTCTAGACAAGATTGAAACATTTGAACTAATCCGACTCGCGATCAAGTTCGATGTCGAGCAGTGGCTCAAACATTCGTATCGCCGACTCGTGACCAGAGCCGAGCCTATCACCCATGCGGAATCCGCTAAAATCCCAGTTCACGTGATCATAATGCTCACGCGTTCACGTGAGCAATATCGGAAATACAATAACAGTAGTCAACAACAAAGTGCATTTGGCCAGCCCCAGCACGCATTTAACCAAAGTCAAAGCGACCCAGATGCAATCATTGAGGCAGAGATCGGACTCATGGCGGCAGAATCTGCAGACGGCAAATGAGTAGAGTAAATCTGTGTCTGGGAGTGGTGCCGAGACCGTGGACGTGTTGTGATTTCCTTCGTGACGGCTCGTTCGCGCTTTCAAATAAGACCTGTATCACGCTACATATCATGATATCTAGAAGATGGCCAAAGGGGTGTCGGGGTATTGTCATTGGAAACAGAATCTTGAACTGTCCAATAGGATTTGTGACCTCAGGTCTTGGGCCTAGGTTTATCATGCCACTGTTTCGAGGGGGTGTGGAAAAGTCCTATCTATGTGCAACTCGCGCGTCCGCCAAGATGGCCGCCACAACCAGGTTGCAGATTGAGTAAGCATCAGAGCCACTGTGGCCAAAAAGTTAGTCGAAAAAAAAAGGTTTGGTGTGGCACGTGGCGTCCCTCTATCTGACTTGACTGTTGGGTTGGGTGCAGTGCGGGTTCAGCAACCTTATTTTGAAGCGCCAGGTGCTATTTCACACAAATTTCCAACCAAAGGACTGTGTTGCTGCAAGATTTTTTCTTATGGTCAATCATCATGGACGTATAGCATTGGACTGTTTATAGGCCTCATAATTGGTGCCGGTAACGTCAAAAAACACGAGGCAGCAAAATACCACCTCATCGCTGTTAAACTCACTCCCGACCACCTCGTACCCCCCTTTTCCCCAAGCATTCATCACAATGATTGCCGCTGCTCCGCCTCAAGAATCGACCATGGTAAGAACACCGCTATCCACTCCTGCGGAATGTTGGGACGAAACACTTGCTTTACATTAGCAGAAAGACGCACCAGCGAGGGATGGCAAGGGTGAAGCCTCCACCCCAGTACAATCTGCGAGCCGACATGACGAGTTTTACTTTACAGACGACATGACTGTGTTCCAGGTCTGTGACCACCCACCTTCTAATCCCTGCGAGTCCCATCGCTTACCCATGTTGGCACATACGGTTTTTCACCGCGTAGGTCGAGAACCGTCTTTTCCGTGTTCATCGGCACTTCTTAGCCGAGAACTCCCTTGTCTTCAGCTCCATGTTTTCGCCGCCACGCGGAGCAGACGAGGCTGGCGCTGCGGCCGTCGGTGGCGCTTCTGACGCGAACCCCATCCGCCTGTCCGGTGTGACGGAGCTCGAGTTCGAGACGCTGGTCCGGTACTTTTACAAGAGGTGGGTGAAGCCTCTGCTTTGCGTCCTTCCACTGTCACCCATCGAACACGGCTAACGCGGGGTGATGTTATTTTCCTCCCGCCCTTGATGGCCCACAGTATGCATGAAGGATTCTCCCTTACGCAGACAAGCTGGATCGCGCTCCTGTCCATCGCGCACCGCTACGAATTCCCGAACGTCCGCGAGCGCGCGATCAACGAGATCTACCGCGTTTTGCTACAGCAGCAGGAGCAGCTGCAGCATGATCACCTGTTACTCATCTCCGTGGGCGAGAAGTACGACGTGGAGCCCCGGTACATGGTTCCGTCTCTCGTCGCGCTCGTGATGCGGGTCCAACCGCTGACGCCGGAGGAGGTCGCGCGCTTCTCGCCCGTCACCGTGTCTCGGCTCGCACACGCGCGCGAGGACTTTGTGCGCAGAACCGTGAATCCGCCACCTGAACATACCGACTGGTTGAACAAGCCAAACGAGCACCTGGCGTGGTTATATGGCGTGGCGAGGGACCTTGTGTGTAAGATTTGGGCGGTCGAAAGTGAGTGCTAGCATGAGACGGTCCTCATTTAAATGTTGCGCACTGTACTGTAGAGGGGCGTGACTTCCGAGTTGATGGAAAACCTTACCCAGTGTCGCAATTCGCGAGGTGGTCTGGGTTCAAGTCGACCATGGCTATTTGTTTGTACAGTGTTAGCAAACTTGAACATATCTCTACGACAAACTGCTAGATAAACCGGGACTTATGCCTCGGTTGGGAAAGGAAGTCCCTGGTTTCTATACGAAGTGCATGGGGTGTCATGTCTGTGAAGTAAACAACGGAAATGCTGGCAGACAACAAGCTCATCGGTGAGTTACTTTCCATCGCGGACGCTGCAGATGGTGTAGCAGAGAGATGAGCTAAGGAGTTGCAGGCGGATTGTACTAATCGATTAGCGCAGGAAGACGCAGATGAGATGATAGGCACGATCTAGGGAACAATCCGTCACATGCGTTGAAGGCCTGGCCAACCCTACTTGATCCGTCCTGGGACAGGACTCTGGCGGGAAATCACTCTTCTTCTCGACGAGTTCGAGGACTCGGAGCATCTATGGAGATTACTATGGATTTGAATGCAGACATGGTGAAGAACAAGTGAAAATTCCGAAGTAGTATCGCTGCGATCATTCGAAAGCACTGGACCCTATTAGACTTGGTGCTGATATTTTCTGGGCATCCTATTAGCTGGGATGCCCAAAAACATCAGCACCAAGTCAATAGCAACATCATTACCAGGACAGACAGGACCCGTAGACGAGAAAAGGTGGTCACGGTACTATCAGCCTGTAGTCACAGTGCTACTGCGATGGGTCATCAGTAGATAATTTTGCATTGAGAGGCAGTTGAGTTGATTTCCAATTAGCCATACGTCACTACGTTATCGAGTTCGCTGTCCGTTTCGAAACCTGACAAGCTTGTGTCACGTGCGCTCTGCCAATGTGGCAGTGACGGCGATTGAGTACTACTGGCACTGCCACCGCACTCCCAAGTACAGCCCACGTTGTCTTCCGGGAAATAGAAGTACTCCAATCTCAGTGTAAGATGGCTACCCCCCGGTCTCCTCGCCGAGATTCAACCACGGTGAGAAATATCAGTGCTCATCGAGGGTTAGAACTAAACATTGCTCTTAGCCTGACTCGGAGCAAATGGTGGGCAAGTCTAGGGTCTCTACCTCACCGGCAGTGCCAATCACTGGAAGGCATGACCAGTTTTACTTGACAGACGAAATGGCGGTCTTCCAGGTTCGTGGCCACCCCATGCTTTGCCATTCAGTCTGTTACTGATCGTGATTGACCGCCCTCGTGTCTTTCTTTGTGTGTAGGTCGAGGACCGTCTCTTTCGCGTTCCCCAGTGCCTTTTTGCCCTCAACTCCCCCATCTTCAAATCCGTGTTCTCGCTCCCGCGTGGGGATCATGATGACGAGGTCGTCGAGGGCAAATCCGATGCAAACCCGATATGCCTCTCTAGTGTGACCGTGCTCGAGTTTGAAACGCTGCTTCAGTACCTTTTCAAGGGGTGAGTAAGGGCATGACTCACTTCCCTTCTCCCCCTTCCGCTTCTGTCTGTTGAACAAGACCGTTAACTGAACGCCCCGGGGTCGGTTGTGTTTCTGACTGTTTTCAGAATGTGTCATGACTTCTACCTACCACAGTCGGGCTGGATCACGCTGCTGTCCATAGCGCACCGCTACGAATTCTCGGACGTATACGATCGTGCAATTTACGAGCTCTATGATCGTCCAGCAAGTGAACGCCAGAGTTCAGACTCCGGTTCAGGGCTGGGCCACGCGATGCTCATCTCCGTGGGGGAGAAGTACGACGTGCCGCTCCAACATGTACTCCCGTCCATCGTCTCGCTCGTGATGCGGGCCGAGTCGCTAATGGAGGCTGAGGTCGTGCATTTATCGACGCCCACCATATGCCGCCTTGGCCGCGCGCGCGAGGAATATGTACGCGCGACTGTGCGCCGTTCCATGAACTTCGAGGCCAGAGCTTCCCTGGTGAAGGAACTCGCGCGCGTCATCTGGAGGGGGGCTCAAAGATGACGGTTAAACTTGAACCTCAACGTTTACTAATACTAGCTGCCAGCGTAACCCGTACGAAGCACGGTCAATGGCTAGTTCCGTATCTTAACACGCAGTGAGTATATTCCATACGGCGGCCTTTTATTGCTAAGTCCTAGCTCCTAATTCTCGGCCGTCATGCCCTCCTCCCCACTGCCGCATCATTGTTGTTTCGTCTGCCTCCATCTTACGCCTCCCAAGAATATTTTCTTTCGTCAAACCCTTCGTACTTTCAGATTCCCTTATCTCTTCGATGGCCCACGTTTCCGTAGGATGTTACCTCTCGTGTCTGTTTTCGGACGGCCAGTCACATAAGAACGTGGCCCACTCTCAACCACATTTGTTAACCTTGGAAATAGAGACGTCTTTGACTTCGTTTTCGAGACACTCTGCTGCGTGATCGCTAAGAATAACTTGAAGGTTTATCATCTTCGACCCGCCCCATCTCCTCGCTTGCGTCGACCTTCTGACTCCAGTCTCGGGCCATTAAGTGTTGATTTCTCGCCGCAATGCCATTCCTGCCTCAGGCCCGTACCCAGCATTGTCGCTTGCTCTCCCTCACCCAATTTCTCAGTATGACTCTCAAAATCACTTGCGTGTCTTTGTGCTCGCTTCACCGTGAGGAAATAACTAGTACAGAAAGACGTGGTGGATACAGAGAGAAAGGTTGCTGTGGTTTTAAAGAAGTCAGGTTCAAGAGGTCGGGAGTAAAAACCATCTACTTCCATCCCTGAGATGATTGAGTCGAGATCTATGTCTTACTGTAGTATGTCTCGCAATTTGACGAATTTGGAAAGGGGAAAGGTTGTCAGTGGGGATGTCGGGCTATCTTAATTTCTGTATCAGAGATGTCTCTAGCGCGTATTTTGAGGATAAGATATTGTTTTGAAGATGAGAAAGGAAGGTTGTTGCGTTGTTGTTTCATCAAGGTTGAGGCCACCACCGTTGAGAACATCAAAGTTCAAGAGTATCTGTGAGCGAACAATCCGCGCGATCTGCAGCATTTTGCTACAGCAGTTGCGCTGGCAGGATCCGTTGAGGTAGCCACAGGCACGGCCGCAGCATGATCACCCATTTCTCATCTCCATGGACGAGAAGTACAATGTACAGCCTCAGTACTAGTACATGCCTCTGTTGCTCATCGCGCTGGTGATGCGGGTCCAACCACTGATGCGGCGATGCCGGACAAGGTCGCACAAGGACTACTGTAGTATGCATACAGAACCGTCAGTGCCCCACCCAAACATATCGGGTGGCCGAACAAGCTGAGCAAGCTTTAGACATGGCTATATGGTGTGGTGAGGAACCTCGTCTGTAAGCTCGGTGGTCTCAGTGAAGCTTGAGCACAAGAGGTCACGCGGTCACGCCCAGCCAGAAATGGAGCGAATCGGATCGAATAGGGTTGAATACAATCGAATACCATCGAATACCATCTAATAAATATACATTTATTTGACCCGATTAGAAAGCTATCGAAGGCCAACCAATCACATCAAACTAAATTTATCGAAATCATTTTCGGACCGGGCACCGCTGTTCTCCACAGATCCCGGAAAGTGCATCGCGCAAGCATAGCATCCAGTGCCGCACGCGCCGCAACTGTAAGGCCCGGGATAGCAGATCCGGGAAATTCAGACTGCATATGGGACCACACCCGGCTCCGGTTGTATGCTAGTTCTTGTAAGTCGTCACTTTGCTCCTCGCGCCTTTCTTCACTCAACAACCTTTCCATCTCTACAGGTACTTTATATATCACACTTTTCAATACAATGGAAGAGGAATACTACTGCAATTGTGAAATAAGATGCAAAGGTGGGCGATACATTTCCAGGGCATCCCATTTTCGCCATAAAAAGTTCCGGGATCGGTTGTCCATGTACACCCCGGCCATGCAGGACTTCTTGAATGACAACCCGATTACCGCGCAGCCATCGTCGTCGCGTGTCGCGCAGAGCTCGCGCGTGCGTGTAGCTGGGCAATCTGATGAGAACACAAACCGCACGATTGGTCCCCCAAACAAACGCGCGCGACAATCAGGAAGCGATGACAATAACGCTGTTGGTACATCTTCCCGGGGACAGTGCACTGTGCTGACTGAACTGCTAAGGACGACATACTCGCTGGCCCTTCTCAAGGCCCATCTGTACAGCCCGACACACTGCTAGGAGATCTCGCGCGTCTTGACACTGGTCTTGGAGGCTTTTCTGGGGGCGCAGAAGACTCAGGGACTACTGGCATACCACCTCAGGACGCTACAGATCCTCTACTTGAAGGTCCTGCTCATCTTAATCCCAATTCTTCCTATCTTCCTCCTGGCGACATTGAAGACCTATGGCTACAGGATACAATCCACCTTGGTGAACTCAAAACGACGGCAGAATTCGTGAAAGCGCTTCAAGGTGCTACCCTGGATGACCCCAGTCTAGGGATGTCTGACGAGGCTCTTCATCGCCTCCGGAATCCGCCTCATGAGCAATCTCCCGTAGTTATCGATAAGGTCACACAACTAGCGATCGATCTATATCTAGGGAATCCTTCGGATGCAACCTATGAGACAAACCGCAGGGCCATACTGCGCTTTCTACCAGACTTAGTTCTCCCGAGCTACTACAAGATCACGCGTATTGTGGCTGATATAACTGGTGTAGAATCTGTCATGCACCATATGTGCGTCAACTCCTGCATTGCCTACACAGGGCCCTTTCTGGATCTCGACGCTTGTCCTAGATGCTTTGAGCCACACTATGACCAGTCCCGCCTTCAATCAAGCTCTGGTCTGGAGAAGGTCCCTCGTCAGGAATTCCACACGATCCCAATAGGGCCACAGTTACAGGCTCTGTATCGATCACCGGATAGCGCCTCTCGCGCGCACTATCTACGCGACGAGATGTGTCGCACAATTGCAGACTTTGACCAGACAGGGGGCCTCAATGAATACTCGGATGTCTTACACGGTACAGATCTCATAGGGGCGTGTCAAGATGGGCGCATTAATGAAAATGGCATCATTCTGATGTTCTCGATCGACGGAGCCCAGTTGTACGCCAAGAAGCTCTCGTCGTGCTGGATATACATCTGGATATTGCTTAATCTATCTCCCACTGAGCGCTATAAGAAGAACAGAGTCTTCGTTGGTGGCTTCATTCCGGGGCCAAACAATCCAAAGAACCTAGATTCATTTCTATTCCCTGGTCTTCAGCACCTAGTCGGTCTCCAGAAGGAAGGGCTGCAGATCTGGGATGCGGCACTGCAGCGCGAAGTGAATTCCAAGGTTTTTCTGGCCTTGATAACCGCCGATGGTCCTGGTATGATGCATATTACTGGCATGGTGGGCTATCATGGAAAACATGGCTGCCATCTGTATTGCGGTATGCAAGGGCATCACGAAAATCATGGGAAGCATTACTTCCCGGTTCTTCTGAAGCCTCTGGATTACGATGTCTCGGGCTGTACACATGATGACATCGACGTAACGAATCTCCCAATACCCTCGCACAGACGATATCACGAGAATATGCGTATTGTCATTTCGTCGTCCAATAACAGCCAGTATCGCGCTCGTCGTCTGGAGACAGGGATCTCCAAGCCTTCTATATTCTCTGGCCTAGATGCGTCCTCTACCCTTGGGCTCCCTCACTCAGCTGGCTCGGATATTATGCATCTTGCTGCGCTCAATCTGACGGATCTCATGATCAGCTTGTGGCGCGGTACGATCGACTGTACTACGCCGGATGACAAGTCCACTTGGGACTGGGCAGTTCTTCGAGGCGATGTCTGGCAGCAGCATGGCAAGGCTGTCACGGCAGCCTTGCATTATCTCCCCAGCTCCTTTGATCGTCCACCGCGCAACATCGCAGAGAAACTTACAAGCGGTTACAAGGCTTGGGAGTTCCTGCTTTATCTCTACGGACTGGGGCCGGGTCTTCTCTATGGCATTCTCCCTGAGAGATTCTTTTTAAATTACTGCAAACTTGTCCTGGGGATCCGGCTTATGAACCAACACAGGATCACAGAAGCGAATGTGCGCGAAGCACATCTAGCGCTTTTGTCTTTTGCACATGAATTCGAGACAATCTATTGCCAACGCAAGCAGACTCGTATTCATTTCGTACGTCCTTGCATGCACTCGCTCGTACACTTGCCACGCGAGGTCCTTCGAATTGGCCCTCCTATATGCTCATCTCAATGGACTCTCAAGCGGACTATTGGAAATCTAGGCAAGGAGATCAAACAACATTCAAACCCGTTTGCTAATCTCTCGCAACGAGGGATAAGGTGCGCTCGTGTGAACGCTCTCATGGCTATCATTCCAGATATAGAGGGGAATCAAAAGTCTGGAGGAGATATACCTCGAGGCTCCAAAGACCTACAGGATGGATATGTCCTGCTTCGCACGCGAGATAAACATCCGGAACGCCTGCAGGAATGCGAGGTATATGCACTAGAAAGGTTCTTGTCTATGTCAAATATGGATAGCGTCTCTGTTCGTCGATGGGCAAGGCTCAGGATACCCACTGGCCAGATCTGCTATAGCGCATGGAAGGAATGGCAGAAGCCTCTGGAGAAGCGTCGCACTGCACGCAATGTCAAGGTATGTCATCTGTTTTTGCTTGCTGTGTTCTTTATGCCCATCATTACCACACCTTTAGATACTTTTTGACAACGAAATACGCATAGCGGAAGTTCGGTTCTTCACCCTTCTCCGCCGCGGAGACGAGGAAGTTCCTGTCGCGCTCGTTTCTCTATTTTCCAGGCCAGATCCGAACCTACTGGGCCTATCTGTCAACACGCTTTGGTCTTGTGAGTATCTAGGCGACTCGGAACTGGAATTCATCAATGTCAAATGTATTCAAGCTGTGGTTGCGATGGTTCCTCATGCCCCTGTGATAGACGGACAAGAGGCACGCAAACGATTTTTCCTTGTGGAAAAGCCAGGCTTGGATGTTGCGATGATGGCAGGTGCAGGGGAAGAATTTATTGGAGGTCACACTGATTCCAACCCAGACCCAACGGCGGTGTGAGGCATCTAGAGAGCATGCAGCGTCTTTGTTTCATAGGATGCAATGTTCTTATCTTTAAGCGATAGCTGCGATAGCAGTTTTGTCCGTATTAGGCAATCTGAGCCTACAATTGTGACGTGCCCGGTTCACGGTCCGTGTGCGTCCGGGAAATCCGTTTGCAGTAGCTAAGTCGATTCCGGATATCTACGGTCCGTTGGGGGCCCGCTGTTGTAGGATTCGGATTACCCACTTTGGATGATTAATTACATCGCTATAATCAATGAATTTGCCGATAAACGCAACGCATATAACGCGTTCTACAAGCAATGCTTCAGCATGACTGTGCGATAAATTTAGAGGGAGAACCCGATACACCGATCTCTACCGTACAGTAGTCTAGAAGCATATATTTGGACATAGAATGCCCAAAACGAGATAAAATGTCTTCTTGCACGTGAAACAAAGGAGCGCACTTATGAATGCCAATGTCTTTGTCTCGTTTTCTTCGTCTCTCTCACCCACACTTTCACTCTGAAAAAAAAGCCTCTGATGTCCTCTCCTCTGACCCCGTTTCAACCTGCACATCAGCACTCTGCGAGGTCTCTAGGTGGTGTCTACAACGCTCCCGAAGCATCTCGGTTCGATACCTTCCCATTCGACGATGTTCCCCCAACCTCTACGAGCTTCAGTTCGGGACTATGCACTCCCTTCGATCAAACTTTGCTCTCTCCCCTTGACATACCGCTCCCGACAACCAATACTCACGGCGCCTCGATTGGACCAATTGGAAGTGAAAAGGGCGCATACAACCAACTCATGCGACAGTATCACATAATGCAGAACGAATTGCACAGGGAAAAACAAGAGCATGCTCTTCTCAAGTAAGTGTTACTATGTATCGATTCCGGACATACCATCACAACTTCCACAGGACGTGGCATAGTGATCTCATGCACTCACACAACACCCTCACACATATGTACGCCAAGGCCACGAAGAGACCGCATACAGAAGATCATGCGCCAGATCTGGTAACACGTGCCAGTGTCACACCGCACGACCACTGCAAGGAGGAGGAATCACAACCAACCACGGTCCCAGCCTATTCAAGATCGGATTTCCCCAATATCACATACTGGACCAGGGAGGAATTCGCCAAGTTTGAAGCTATGAAAAAGAACTCAACCGATCCCACCAGCAAAACCGGAGGTCGGGGGAAAACGAGATGTGCAAACGACGAAAATGTTAACTCGACATACCTCGAACAATCGGATGGAACTCCACTCAGTGGCAAGAAGGTGGGGGCTATTCGAGCATACGCAAGGTCCATCTGGGTGGACCTTTACACAAGAGGCATGGCCCCGAAAAAGTGGAGCAACGCGTCGAGGAGAGTACACGACGAGTATGTGCTTGAAATGGAAAATCGATGGCCCATCCTCCGGTATTGCCAGGACCACTGGAAGGCCCATTTAATCACGACCAAAAACTATTCCCAGTGGTACATACCCTACGATAAGAGGACCCGCGAGGACAATGAGAAGGAAACGAAGGGGCCAGCCCCTAAGAAGCTCAAAATGATGACCGAGGATGATTACACCGGTGTAAGTCAGACTGATACACCGCCCGAGGACTCAGACGACAATGACAACAACAATGACAACGACAACGACAGCCCCGCGCCTTCTTGGCTCAAGAATGATGTCCAAGAGGGATCGTCGAGGGGTGCCTCAAGGCCGAAGCCCAGGCCACTGATGAATCCACTGTAAGCTCTATACTGTTTCGCTGATCTTACTAACGAACTTCCCTCAGTGCTAACGCATTTGACAAATGCAGCCCGGCTTTCCGCCTGCTGGGCGACATACCACGTGCTGCTCCATCTGCATGCCCCGTCAATGATACCCGCGATACTAACGATTCCATGGATTCAGGTCGTAACACCACCAACAGCACAGATCTTATCCCAGTGGCGCCCAGCGCGGTCACGCGCATGCAGGTTCCGGGTGTCCCCACATCTCACGTCACCGTCACGGGCCCTGGCATCCCGCCGTCTTACGTCTCAGGCCCAGGCATCCCTCCCCCCTCCTACGCCCCCCCGGTCACCGTCACCCACACGCAGGGCCCAAGCGCCCCTCCTATCGCAACTCACGTCCAATCGATCACACCATCTAATGCAGACGACACCGACACGCCGGCCGTGATGGAACAAGCCGCGAGGATCAAGGACCTACACAAGAGAAAGTATAAACATACGCAGAAAAAAACCCCTGGACCCGGGATACATGCAGCGTAAGTTCGTTCCCCAGACCATTTCATTGCTAATTTTCGTCCCAGAGACATGTGTTCTATCGATTGGTGCGCCGCAAACCCTGAGGGCACCGTTGGTGAGTTCAATTTTTACTGGGACAATCTTGACAGCGGGCTTCGCAAGGCATGTCTCACTCGTCTGTATGTACAACTTATCGCTCACATGTGTCGCATACATTTCCAGGTGTATGAAGAAAGAGAGGCGGAGAAGAGGGCCGAAATAAAGGTGAGTACTATGAATATATTTCCTGGTCAGCGTTCTAATCATAGGCAAAGGCTACACGGAAAGGACGCCTTCCCCCCAAGAGAGCAACAGGTGCCAAGTAGCTATTGCGGTGGACTTATCCTTGGTACGAGACCCGCATTTTTGTTCCCTATTCCGCTCTCACACCACCCTCTAGTTCACTTTCTTGCTCCTCCCCCCCCTTTCACACCATTGCCAACATCCGACCATTCTCTTCTTGCAACCTTGGACGCATTTTTGTACTCTTCACAAGTCTCCACTCTCGTTTAGCAGCAACTCGATGGTATTTGATCCCAATTAGATTCATTCGGCATGTAATTAGATCGGAATCGCATAGTTAGATGGGATTCGATCCCATTCGATAGTTTCAATGTAGCCCCGGTAGCGTAGATCGAATACAGTCGAATCGGAACGAATCAGAACGAATCAGAACAAATGCGAAAGAATGCGAAAGAATGCGATTAATGCAAACGAATGCAATTAATGCAAACGAATACAAACGAATGCGATTAGTTGGTATTAGATAGGTTTTACTCCCGATCTAACATCGGTCTCACGTTTTGAATTCTGTCGAAGCTAATTATATTCATCTACCCAATTCGCTCACATTCGATCCGATTCGCTCCATTTCTGGCTGGGGGTCACGGCTCATGAGGCCTGAGGCTTGCTTAATACCCCGGCATCCCGCGGGCTCGTCCCACGGGGGCTTTGGTACCACCCAAAAGACCCTCTCCTTTACGTCTGATCATTACGTACCCCCATAGGATGGCTGCCTCTCTGCCTCGTGATAAAGTAAGGGTTGGCAAGCGTGATATGTCTACTGCACAAGTCCTTCGCCGACATAAGTATTTCTTGACAGACGAAATAGAGGTCTTCCAGGTTCGTGTCCACGACCTGCCATACCTTCCAGTCCATCACTCATCCGTGATGCGGCTTTCTTGACCCTCCCCCCTAAATTGTCTCTCAATGTGTGTAGGTCGAGGACCACCTTTTCCGTGTCCCCCAGTACCTTCTTGGCATAAACTCCCCGTTCTTTCGCTCCATGTTCTCGCTCCCATGTGGAGATGGCGAGGTTGTAGAAGGGAGATCCGAAACGAACCCGATATACCTCCCAAGTGTTACGGTTGTCGAGTTCGAAACGCTACTCCAGTACCTTTTCGAGGGGTAAGTAAGGGTCTCCGCACTCACTTTCCCTCATACTCGCCTCCTCTCCTGTCTGGGGAACAAGTCTAGGACAGCTAACTGAATGTGGTGACGGGGTGTTTCATTTCCGACTGTTCTCAGGATCCATGACGACTTCTGCTTGCCGCAGTTGAGGTGGATCGCGCTCTTATCCATCGCGCATCGCTACGAATTCCCGAACATGTACAAGCGTGCCATCCGTGAGGTCTATGACTTTAAACCAAGTGAGTACCGGAATGCCGAGCAGAAATCGGACACGGACTCAGACTTAGACGCAGGCTCCGAGTCGCCGGACTCGAAGTTGGACTACGTGGCGCTCATCTCGGTGGCAGAGAGGTACGACGTACCGCTCCAGCACGTGGTCCCGACCTTCGTCGTACTCGTGATGCAGGATAAGCCGCTGGAAGATGCTGAGGCCGCACATCTATCGAGGCTCACTTTGTGCCGGCTTGCACGTGCGCGCGGGCGGTATCTTCGCCTGACCTTGAAGTTCAGGGCCATTCGCGTGTCTGGGGTGTCTGAGTACGATCGACATAGCGAAGCGGAGAGCATTGTGCAGGAAATTTGGCTTCCAAACACGGCCGCCAAAACCTGACGGTTCAAACAGAATATCGCCGTTTAAGAATATCATGCGCGAAGAAATCAAATGTCAAATATCGTGGAAGGATGATTTGAAGGGTTACTCAGTTTTATTTTTGGGTTTTACATCTATCAATGTGTTTGTATTTGTATGTATTTGTAACGCCGTCCATATATGACCTTGTTTCGCTCGCCGACTACATAAACTGAAATCTTGGCTTGTCCCATGAAGGAGGGACAGAATTGATCCAGGACGCCATATGATCGATGGAACGGACAAGAGATGACATATAAATGACTCCGAAGGAGGAGGGTGGGTAAATAGAAGCAAGCCCCTTCATTGATTATGTGCCGCCGCTGTCGGGGGCGGTTCAAACAGCAATCCCACCTTCGTGGCGCTACTGGTATAGGGATTTCGACCACGTGACGACCTCTGTGCTCAACGACCGAGTGACCTCGCCACCGACCTTCCCTCGATCGACCTCTGCTCCTCACGCCCAAGTCCCCTCTCGTCTCGCCTCAAACCCTGCTGTCGACGCCACAAATGCGGGCCCCTCAATAACTGACATTCCAACGTCACACGCGACGTGCACGACACCTCGCCAGTCAGGTCCTTGTTTGGGACTCCGTTTTGCAGGACTCGCATCTTCTCATATATAGGAGCACTCGACCCTGTTTCGTACGCTCTTTTATCATCTTTTACTCCTAGATTTGCCGCTCGCCTTTCCAGCTTTTCGTATTTTTACCTCAGCCATCGGACACAGGACGACGCTCTTCGACCCTGCGCCCGCCGTCGCGCTTTTGGTTACAATTCACTCCACTGCTTTCTTTATAGACATCGAACATTCTCGCTAACATCGCCGTGTGGGTCTGTCGCCGGCAAGACCAATTTTCATTCATCTTTCTTCTCTTTGCCCTTTCTGCTCGCCTCTCTGCATAACATACTTGTATTTTGATCCCCCTCGCCTGGCCGCGGCCAAGAGAGGAGACCTCTAGGAACACTCTCGGTGCAATAGACCACTCTTTTTCCATCTTCCCGTTCGCGTGCCGTCGTCGCCTCAAGCCTCCGTTTTGCGCCCCGTTACGACCCCCCCTCGCGCGTTCTCGGCTTTTCGGGAACGCGGCTTCCCTCCTCTCTCCTTCTCCCCTCGCGCCTTCGCTTTCCCCTTTGGGACCGCGAACCCGCCTCGGATCTCAGAACTACCCCCGAACTCACAAGCGTGGGACTTACCACCTACGCTATAATGACTACGCGCCGGGGTAATTTGTTTTAGCTGATAGTCCTCAGCACGAATGCGCGTACGACATATTCTCCCTCCCGTAGATGAGCCAGATCGCGTTGTTGTTCGTCGTACATCGCTACGAAATTCCTGAACGTACACAAGCGCGCGATCCGCAAGATCTACCGCGGTTCAGTTTGTTACAGCAGCAGGACACGCTGCTAGTGCGGTAGGGACGGCGATCTTGCTTTGAGAGGCGGTTTCCTTGATTGCCAATTGGACATATTGTATCACTACGTATATCGAGTTAGCCATCCGTTTCGAAACCCGACCAACTGGGCAGACGAACCAAAAGCGGAGTCAGCTGAACTTCACTGACAGAGCGCACGTGGCACAAGCAGCACTGCAGTAGTACTATTTCAAACATAACATGTGGCATCGATCTACTGGCATGGCCCCGTGTCAACAACTTCTACTTGATTTACTCCCAATCACAGTTCATCTTGTCTTCCGGGAAAAGACTTGCTCCAAGCTCAGTGGAAGATGGCTA